>Ga0208765_1000308_pt1 | contig 32071 bp, 29 predicted proteins | sample ETNtaG_2_FD_185783 | JGI IMG/M metagenome (GOLD analysis project Ga0208765, IMG submission 185783) | Marine microbial and viral communities from oxygen minimum zone, Eastern Pacific Ocean - ETNP201406SV203 (SPAdes) (version 2) | ecosystem: Environmental > Aquatic > Marine > Oceanic ...
GGTCTAAAGATGCCTCCGGTTATTGGACCGAGATCGCTACAATGAAAGTTTCATATCACCGGAATCCAATAAAATTTGAATTCGGAAAATTTGATCGCCACTGGGGTCCCGGCAACAGAGCTGTCCACATTTCAAATAAACCGCCATCTTATCCGCAATTCGGGTTTGAGTGGCAAATCAGTGAAAATATAAAACTTATCTATTTTCATGGTCTGTTAAAAAGCAACATACCAGATACAAGCCGTGGCGTTTATTATAATAACCAGGTCAGCAACAGGTCACTTAATCTCAGCCGCTCTATCGCTACTCACAGGATCGAATGGCAGCCTCTTAAAAAACTAATACTCAGTGCAAATGAATCTGTGATTTATGGTACCCGGGGTCTTGATTTGCATTATTTGCTGGCTGTGATACCACTTTATCAAATTGAGAATTATCTAGGCGATACCGATAATGTGCAGATGGGCTGTGATATTACCTACCAGCAGAATCCTGATGTACAATTATATCTGGGGTTTTACATGGATGAACTGACACCGGAGTGGCTGTTTCGTAATAATAATCATAACTGGTTTGCCTGGCAGTTTGGGCTGAACTGGCAGAAACTACTTTCTGAATCTGATGAGATCGTTTGTGAATACAACTGGACCGACCACCGCATCTATAAGCACAAATTTCCTATCAACGATTACTACAGCCACGACCAGCCCCTTGGATATTGGGCTGGCCCCCACGCCGAAGAATTACTGGTGCAATACCAGTATGGGTTACACTCTTATCAAATACACCTAACCTTTTCCAATGCAAAACGCGGCGCATTGACAGAGGAAATGCTGTATAATAAGTATCATGATATTAAAGATCAGCGATTCAGTGGTGATCCTGGGCATGAACAAATATCCCTCTTAAGAATTGATGTGAAGAAGGATTTAATAATCAAAGGACTCAGCTATCAAATTGGTGTGGACTGGATCAAGTGGAAAAACGCCGGGTTTGATGTTTTTAACCCTAGCCTGAACCCAGTAAAAAATATAAATAAAATATCTGCGAACGCTGCTGTTTTCTATAATTTTATATTTGACTGATCTTGGGTTTATACTAACCCAGCCAAGTATTTGCCATAATCATTGGTATAACGGCCTGCCAGATTTTCAAGTTCTTCAGCGGTGATAAAACCCTGATGAAAAGCGATTTCCTCCAGGCAGGCAATTTTCAAACCCTGGCGTTCTTCAATCGTTTTGATGAAATTGGAGGCATTATTCATGGCCTCCTGGGTCCCCGTATCCAGCCAGGCATACCCGCGACCCATTAATTCCACTCTCAGTCGGTCTTGTTCCAGATAAGAGTGGTTGACTGATGTGATTTCCAGTTCCCCACGATCTGAGGGCTGCACGTTTTTTGCGATCTCCACTACACTGTTAGGGTAATAATACAGCCCCACCACTGCATAATTGGATTTAGGCTCAGATGGTTTTTCCGCAATACTGGTTACCTTGCCGCTGTCATCGAAACCTACCACTCCGTACCGCTGCGGATCTTTAACGGCGTACCCGAATACTACCGCATCATCTCGATCCTGTACTGTGTTTACACTATTCTCTAGGAGTTCCACCAAGCCATGCCCGAAAAAAATATTATCTCCCAGGATGAGCGCCACATTTTCATCCCCAATAAAATTTTCTCCCAGAATAAATGCCTGGGCCAGTCCTTCCGGGGCAGGCTGTACCATATAAGAAAGATTGATTCCAAACTGCGAGCCGTCGCCAAATAGCTGCTCAAATCGGGGCGTATCCTCCGGAGTGGAAATAATCAGTATATCCTTGATCCCCGACAGCATTAATGTGGACATCGGATAATAGATCATGGGTTTATCATAGATAGGAAGCAATTGTTTTGACACCACTTTTGTGATTGGATATAACCTTGTTCCGCTTCCGCCGGCTAAAATGATTCCCTTCATGATTCTAACACTCCTAATCTCTCCTGCTGGTATGTATTATTCTGGATTGCCTGCCACCATTCCCGGTTATTTAAATACCAATCAATCGTTTTTCGAATACCCGTTTCAAAGGACTCTTTCGGTGACCACCCTAAATCCTGGTTGATCTTTGTCGCATCGATGGCATATCGGAAATCATGGCCTGGGCGATCCTGGACATAGGTAATTAAATCGGCGTAGTTTGATCCATTCTCCCTTGGTGACATTTCATCCAGTATTGAACAAATTGTAAGTACCACATCTATATTCTTAATCTCATTATTCCCGCCGATGTTGTATGTCTCTCCGACCTGTCCTGCTGTGAATACAGTGTGAACCGCCTCGCAATGATCAGTTACAAAAAGCCAGTCTCTCACATTTTCGCCTTTCCCATATACCGGAAGCGGCTTGCGGTGGAGACAATTAATGATCATCAGCGGAATCAATTTTTCTGGGAATTGGTAAGAACCATAATTATTGGAACAATTTGTGACCAGAACAGGTAATCCGTACGTACGGTGCCAGGCACGGGCTAGGTGATCCGACCCGGCCTTGGAAGCAGAATAGGGTGAACTGGGGTCATAAGGCGTAGACTCAAAAAACTTTCCTTGATCTCCCAGGGTTCCATAAACCTCATCGGTGGAAACATGGAGAAACCTGAAATTAGATTTTTCTTCTTTGTTTAAATATTCCCGAGACTGCTCCAGCAGATTCAAGGTTCCAACAATATTGGTATGGACAAATTCTGCAGGCCCATCTATGGAACGGTCCACATGACTCTCTGCTGCAAAATGTACTACGCCGTCAAATTGGTGATCATTAAACAACTTTGCTACCAGTTCAGAGTCGCAAATATCACCGTGTACAAAATGATAACGGGAATTACTAATTCCATCTAGGTTATGAATATTCCCGGCGTAGGTCAATTTATCCAAATTAATGATAGTAGCCTCCGGCTCGCGTTCCAGAATGAATCGCACAAAGTTGGAACCGATAAATCCGCAGCCTCCGGTAATGAGATATGTTTTCATGAATAAATCGGAAGGTTAGTTTGTTGCTGAAGGGTTGGCCATTTCTGATCTCTTTCTGCCAGGGAAGGGTTTTCTGTACCCCAGATTATATTCAGGGACGGATCATTCCAGATAATTCCATACTGATCATCCGAGGCATAGCCCGCAGTACATTTGTAGGTTACGATAGCCACATTGGAAGTGACCAGATACCCATGGGCAAATCCTTCGGGGATGTACAGCATTTTGCGGTTATCGCTGTCCAGTGCCACCATTTCTGATTGTCCAAAATTTGGAGATCCTTTGCGAATATCTACTGCAACATCCAGAATGCTGCCCGATACAACCCGAACCAGTTTGCCCTGCGGCTGTCGGAGTTGATAATGGAGACCCCGAAGCACTCCTTTTTCCGATTTTGCCTCATTGTCCTGGACAAACTCAAAAGGAATTCCCTGCTCTTCAAACCGGTGCTTTCGATAGGATTCAAAAAAATATCCCCGATCATCTTCGAACACTCTGGGCGTAACGGTCAGCACACCAGGGAGCGCGGTGTTTTCAGCTTTCATAAAATGGTCTTTCGCCCTACATTATTAAATTGAAACCCATTTTCAGATAATTGGTCGATACTCAAAATATTTCGGGTGTCCAGAATTACAGGAGCTTTCATAATGGATTTCAAATAAGGAAGATCCATGCCCCTGAATTCATTCCAATCTGTCATTATCGCAACCGCATCAGCAGCATCACAGGCTTCGGCCCATGAATTGCAGTAACTCAGATCAGGAAAATATTCCTTCATTGTTTCATTTGCAATTGGATCATATGCCTGAACTTTACCGCCTCCATCCATAATGGACTGGATCATAGTGATGGAAGATGATTCTCGAACATCATCCGTATTCGGTTTGAAGGCCAATCCTAGAATGCCAACCATTTTACCGGAAAAATTCCCGCCCAGTAGATCTTTTAATTTTTCAGCCATCCGCTTTTTCTGTTTTATATTGGTATTGATGGCTGCATCAATGGTATTCATCGGAGCACCTTTTTTTCGCGCAAGTTCAGCTATAGCATGGGTATCCTTTGGAAAACAGGAGCCTCCATATCCCGGCCCGGGATGTAAAAATTTGGGACTGATCCGTCCGTCCTGCCCCATGGCTTTTGAGACCTGGTGGACATCCGCTCCAACTTTCTCGCATAGGTTTGCTACTTCATTAATATAACTGATCTTGAGTGCCAGAAAAGCATTGGCAGCATATTTGATCATTTCAGCAGTGGCTACATTGGTGTGCAGCATGGGTGTTTCATTCACATAGAGTGGACGATACACATCCCGCAATATGTCAAAAGCCTTGTCACTTGCTGCTCCGATCACAACCCGGTCCGGCCAGAGAAAATCTTTCACTGCAGAACCTTCCCTTAAAAATTCTGGATTGGAGACATAATCAAACGTACTGCCAGCGGAAATCGCCGTATTGATGATTTTACAAATCTTCTCCCCCGTTCCGATGGGCACAGTACTCTTGGTACAGATTATTTTATAGGAATTTAAATTTTCCCCAATGGTTCGGGCCACAGCCTCAACAGCACTGATGTCTGCTTCTCCATTGTCGCCCTGAGGAGTTCCAACAGCGATAAATATAACTTCGGCATCACGTACAGCCTGGTTTACATCCACCGTAAAAGAAAGGCGCTGACTGGCTACGTTGCGTTTCACCAATTCTTCCAGACCCGGCTCATAAATAGGGATTGCACCTTTCTGCAGTTGTTCTATTTTTTCAGCATCTATATCTGCACAAACGACCTGGTGGCCAAAATCAGATATTCCTGCTCCGCTGACCAGACCGACATATCCTGTTCCAATAACTGTAATTCTTTTCACTTATTCCCTTTGGTGTTTTCGATTTAAAATTAACGAAGTGTGCAATTTGTTCCCAACAATCACATCAGACCTATTCTTCTGCGGATGATCCATTCAGATGTAAGGAGCCCCAGAATACAGATAAAAAATAAAATATTTTCATTCAGAACAATTATATAAGCCAAAGATTGTTTCCTGGACACCGGTTGAATAAGGGAGATTATGTCATTTCTCCGATCCCAGTTTTTGTATACACCATTGGAAACTTCCGCTAATCTCTGCAATGGCTTTTCATTTAAATATACATTGTTCAATTCTATCTGGCTTTCCTGGACTTGAAAGGAGCCCCGACCCATAAGGTGTGATTTTCCCGATTGATCAAATTCAACTTCGTAACCAATCGTTCCCGATTGTGAAGCCCAAAACCGGCTGCGAAACAATCCTGTACCTGGGTCATAGATCATAGGTTTTGTACTGATTAATTTTTCATTTAAGTAAATATTCACCACACCCTCATCAACAAATTGGTTCCTGTGGAGAGGTTTTCCGGTCAATTCAATCCTTTCTCCCTGTTGGTAAGAATTTTTATTAGTACGAAAATATATTTCCTGATCTCCTCCAGTATTGAGCAGCCAGCCCAAGATTGGATTAACCATATCACCAAGAAGTCCTGACAGGAGTGTACCCTGCGTCCTGTAAAAAAGTGCATACATATCCGGCGACGTCCACACAAAGAATCTCAATGAATTCTTCTGGCCCGTTAATAATAGGGGTACTTCCACATTGGAACTGGTATAATTTGCAAGAACCTTTGTTCCTGCCGAATCAATCTCAAGACCTGGTAAAAGGGGCGGAAATTCATTATGTGTTCGATCTATCCCGGATATAGAGTTAAATGGAAATAGCTTAAGCCAATTTTCAGTCAGGGTCCATCCCACCGGGCTGTCTTTTTCCAAAAGTTGTTTACTTAACTTTATATCCACCAAAGATAAAAATTCTTTCACAGTCGTTTCATCCATATCAGGACCAAAAATAATTCCCAAATTGGATTGGTGAGATACCAATTTCTTGGCAAAGACTTTTAGGTAATTTTTCCATATCTTATGGTTTTCAGCAATGGGGTGATTATCAAAGAGAATAAGGTCATATTGCTTATCCCAAAATTGTTTAAGCGGTGGTTGGAATCCATTTTGACGATAGATAAAATGGTCCAATGCAATTTCCGGATTACTGATAATAATTCGTTTCAGAACATTTGTATTAAAATTCGGTGCTCCAGTAAGAACAGCAATCCTGTATTCGTCCTTTAGAACCTGGATTTGGACTGTTTGTTTGTTGTTTTTTATATTGATTTCCTCCGCCAGGGCGTTGACCTGCACCCTGTAATTTGCCCGTCCTGTCATTGAAGGCTTCAATCGAAAACGGACCTTTTCCTGACTTCCGCCTCCGGATAAGGAAATGACCTTGGATCCGATAAGTTTGTTCCCCTGGTATAAGGTAACATTGCCTCGTTCGTTTATCTGGCCGTGGCTTAATACAGTCACATCCAAATCAGCTTCCTCCCCTTTGATGACCAAAGGAGGAGCATCTATGGAGTGGACTTCTACATCAACCATTGGATTTGCATCCCCTATGCCAACCACATGAATTGGCACTCGTTTATTTATTACTTCCGTGGGAATCCCAGTACCCAAATTCACTTGTCCATCTGTAAAAATTACCGCACCAGCAATTCCGTGATAATTACTATCCTCCATATGGTTCATAACCAGCCCGATATTTGTTGATATGCCATCCAGTTTTTTATTCCCCAAAGACCAGATGGAATCTATTTCGGAGCCAAAACCGATAATGGAAGAACGGATACCTCTCTGGTCTATTTTCTTACCGAATTCATCTATACCCGAAACAAATGAAATGGAGGATGGGTGAGAATGGTAAGACATACTTAAAGATCTGTCTATGTAAATATTCCAGTTCAATTCACTGGTTTTTTCTTTATTGAATTCGATTTTCGGCTCTAAAAATAACAATACCAGCAAAATAACAACCGCAAATCGAAAAAACAGGATCGGTCGAAGCCTTTTTGAAAAACCTATATCCATAAATGTATAGAACAGTACAAAAATGCTTAGGATGAAAACCAACCAGAATAATTGGTCTGGAGCAGAGAAGGTTATTTTCAAGATGTAGCCATTTTCAGATTGGGCTGAGCACCAAATTCAATATTTGTGGTATACCCGGCATTTAATTTTACCTCCCCAAGAAAACTGACCATGGCACCATTATCAGTACAGAAAGATAAATCAGGGAATAAAATTCTTATATTGGCCAGTTTTTCTCGTGAACAGATCCTGAGAGTTTTATTTGCAGCAACACCTCCTGCAATGACACAGGTCTTTGATTTTGTCTGGTAAACAGCCCTGTTCATTTTTTCCACCAGAGAATCAACAATCGCCTGCTGGTAGCTGGCAGCCACATCATTTTTTGATATTGAAACATTTTCCTTAAAATCATCCATAAAGTATAACAGAGAAGTTTTCAACCCACTATAACTGAATTCGAGTGAATCGTTGCCCATCAAACCGCGGGGAAAATGAACTGCATTGGGATTTCCGCCAATCGCCTCTGTTTCAATTGCCGGTCCGCCGGGGTAACCCAGTCCTAATATACGGGCTCCTTTATCAAATGCTTCTCCTGCTGCATCGTCTCGGGTTTCCCCAAGTAATGTATAAGAATCCATGTCTTTTATATGCCATAGCTGGGTATGTCCTCCTGAAACCAGAAGACAAACGAATGGATATTCCAATGTCGGATCGACCAGGAAGTTCGCAAAAATATGTGCTTCCAGGTGGTTCACAGGGATCAATGGGATGTTCAATCCCATAGCCAGGCCTTTTGCAAAGCTGATTCCTGTTAACAACGTGCCGGCCAGTCCCGGCCCCTGAGTGACAGCGACCGCATCTACGTCTGCTAAATTGATTCCGGCTTCGCCCAGGGATTTGTCGACGACAATATTTAACAGTTTTTCATGTTCCCTCGAGGCAATCTCAGGGACAACTCCGCCATAAGAATTATGAATGAGCTGAGAACTGACTGTATTAGATAAAATTTCACCATTTCTACACACGGAGACCGCTGTTTCATCACAGGAAGTCTCAATACCGAGGATAATCATTTTGCCTGTCGGGCAACACCCAACTCCAGGCTACGAGGCGACAGATCACGCCATTCAATAATATCCTCCGGGACAATTACAGTGGGTTCATAGAACTGTTTATTGCTGGTCCAATCATTAAAATCGACAATCACATCGATTTCTTCCGGTTTCAATTTTGCGATTCTTTTTAATCCTCCAATCACGATCAATGAGACTGTTTGTGGAGAGGGGAATACCCGTATGTCATCCAACTTGTTTGTGACCTGAACTGGAATATCGGGTATAATTATTTCACTTATTTCCTGAACGTCAATGTAATAGCTGACCTGCTTCTGGGAATATTCGATCAGCCTGCCCCGTGATTCCAGTTCTGCTTCACCCCGTTGATGTATTACAATATTAACAAGTGTATCTTTTTTGATTTTAACATGATTAATAAGAGCCAGATCTTTTTTTGGTCCTGCAATTTTGATCACTTTCGGCTCAAACTCAATGTCTCCAACTTGAATGTGCCCCGGTTGCGGTTGTATGAGCATGTCCGAAAGAACTGGAACTGTTTTTTCCTCATAATCATCGAGGCTGATCTGAATGCGGTTTGGATAGATAACTTCAACAAAGGTCAGGTTGTATTTGGCAGGTAGAACAATTTTCTGCGGATATCGTTCGAAATAATCATTGAGGACAAATTCATATTCCTTCGAAATTCCCTCTAAATCGAGAACCATTTTAAACCCTGAAAATTTCCTGAATATGTACGATGAGAATAAATCCCTGCCCATTCCCTTCAATCTTACTTGTGCATATTTTGGGACTTCTTCCCGGTGGGCTTTTTGTACGCTTAAATTTCTGGCTTCTATTGGCAACTGAAAAACCATGGAATATTCATTTTCACTGACAACAAATACCCACAGCAGCAATGCCAGTCCAAAAGCGCCTAGAGGCAGGAGTAATCTTTGGAAAAAGGCAGGTTCAATGGATGGTTTCAAAGACAAGGTAAAACCTACCTTACCCAGTTCAACTATTCCTCAGGCTCGGGGACAGATTCCTCATCCGGTGAATCTCCGGATACACCTTCCTGTTCAGCCTGTTTAGCCTGTTCCAGTAATTCCTCTGGAAACTCCAGTTTTTCACCTGTACCGCTATCCTGATTTTTTAAATAATTCTTTACTTCATCAACTGCTGATGCCGGACTTGTTCCGCCAGCGCCGGCAAGTTCTTCCTTATAAAGAATTACTTTTTTATCCTCAGGAGAAACCTTCATCACGATACCGGAAAGATTCGCGCCAATCTCATATTGGCCAGCCATTGCACGCCGATCCCGTTTCGACATTTTGCCAAAAGGAATGATACCCTCAACATCCATTTCCAATTGGATAATAATGCCCTTTTCCAAAACTCGAATAATCTGGCCGCTTACCTCTTTACCAGCATCATAATATTCTACAATTTCCGGCCAGGGATCATCCTGGACTTGACGATAGCCAAGTGAAATTCTCCGATTTTCCCTGGATACTTCTAGAATTCTTACCTCCACTTCCTGGGACTTCTCCACTACTTCTTTGGGATGCTTTATGATTTTTGTCCAGGAAAGGTCTGATACATGGATCAAGCCGTCAATACCTTCCTCTAATTCGACAAAAGCACCAAACTGCGTCAAGTTTTGAATTTTTCCTTTTTGGACACTGCCAACCTTGAATTTTTCTTCAATCTCATCCCAGGGGTCCGGCGTTAATTGTTTAACACCGAGACTTATCTTTCTTTCATCTGCATCAATGGATAACACTTTGGCTTCCACCTTATCCCCCATTGAATATTGTTCAGATGGATTTTTTATGTGTTTAGTCCACGATATTTCAGACACATGGATCAATCCCTCTATGCCCGGTTCCAGTTCAATGAAACAACCATAATTGGTAAGACTGACCACTTTCCCTTTGACAACATTTCCCATAGGATATTTGATCTCAACATCATCCCAGGGGTGCGGCGTGAGCTGCTTGAGCCCCAGGGAAACACGCTTACGTTCCTCATCATACTCAATGACCTTCACAGTTATTTTATCATCCATGGCCAACATTTCGCTAGGATGGTTTACACGACCCCAGGATAGATCCGTAATATGGAGTAAACCGTCAATACCGCCCAGATCAACAAAAACGCCAAAATCAGTGATATTCTTTACCCGCCCTTCCAGGATGGATCCAACCTTTAATTCTTTGAATAAGGCATCCCTTTGTTCCTTCAAGCTTTCCTCAAGGATAATCTTATGAGAAACAACAATGTTCTTGCGGGACTCATTAAGTTTGACGATCCGGATCTCAATTTCCTTATCAAGGTAAACGTCAAAATCCTGAATAGGCCTGATATCGATTTGTGAACCCGGCAAGAAAGCTTGTACAATTCCCAGATCCACAATCAAGCCACCTTTAATGCGGCGGACAATGGTTCCGGTAATAATGGTTTCATTCTCAAACGCTTCCCGCAAATCACGCCAACGACGCAAAAAATCTGCCTTTTCTTTGGAGAGAATAGTGTTTCCGCTGGCATCCTCAATAAATTCCAGATACACTTCCACCTGGTCTCCAATGGCCGGAAGTTCTTCCTCATCAAATTCCGAGCGATCAATTATCCCTTCGGATTTGAATCCAATATCAATGAGCACATCCCGTTCATTCATACCTACAACACGGCCGTTAATTAACTGATGTTCGGATATATCAATCAAAGTTCCAGAATAAGCTTTTTCCAGCTCCGGATCTATGACCTCTGGATCAATGGCTTCGGTCATCTCTGATCGCGCAACCACCCGAATATCATCAAACAATTCAGGATTGAGATAGTTTTTGGTTTCAGCTACAATTTCGGCTGGGGCAGTTGGCGTTTCTTCAGCGCTGACATCTTCAGTACTTTCAACAAGTACTTCTGAGGTCTCTTCCACTGCCTGTTCTACTTCTTTTTCTTCAAACATACTATGATGTTTCCTCGTTTTTTATTTTGGTTATTTTGTTCACTATTTTTTCTATCGTCTCATCGATTGTTAAATGACTTGTTTCAATGGGAATTGCATCATCAGCCCGCACCAGTGGTGAATGGGATCTTGTTGAATCAAGTTCATCTCTTCTTAAGATGTCTTTGATCAATTCATCCAGCGACCACGATTCTCCCAAAGCTTCAAGGTCCTTCATTCTTCTGGCTGCACGTACGGCGACGTCAGCCACAAGAAAAAATTTGAACTTTGCCTCAGGAAATACGACAGTACCAATATCGCGGCCTTCCAGAACACAATCATTTTTACTTGCAATTTCCCTTTGTACCTGAACCATGGCTTTTCTTATATCCGGTACGGCACTCACAGCACTGACTTTGTCTGAGATTGCGCTGGAATGAACCTTCGCAGACACATTATTACCATTCAGTAGAATCTGATTATTTTCACCAAATCCAATGACCGTATCAGCAATAAATCCTTGAACAGCGTCTATATCTTCCAGGTCAAGACCAGATTCCACGATGCCCAATGTCATGGCACGATACATGGCACCTGTATTAAGATACATAATACCTAACCGCTGGGCAACACCTTGAGCTGTAGTGCTCTTGCCTGATGCAGCCGGTCCATCTATGGCAATTATCATGATTATCAACTCTCAATAAGCCGGCGAAATTACCTTTCCAGGACCAGAAACCCAATGAGGAAACTTTTTTGTATTTTAGGAAGAAAGATGTGATTTTTTCAGCATTTGAATTTCTTCAGCAGTGATAATGCGATATTGTCCGGGGGCAAGATCACCTAGGCCCAAACCTGCAAAACGAATCCTTTTTAAAGAAAATAGTTTTCGTTTTAAGCGGTGCATAATCCTGCGAATCTCCCGTTTTTTCCCCTGCCGCAGTCGCAGTGTAACTGTAGACCTTTGTTTTACCGTATTTTGTTTTAAAACCTCTGCTTGTCCATATTCCCGGTCACCAATGTAAATCCCCCGTTTCAATTTTGCGATTTGTTCAGGTGTTATTCGTCCTTCAATTACCGCATCGTAATCTTTCGGGATTTGGTTTCTCGGATGGGTAAGATATTCATGAAGGTTACCATCATTGCTCAATAGCAAAGCACCCGTGGTATTCTTATCCAATCGGCCCACAGGAACAAGCCGGGCCGGGCCGGAAATCAGGTCCAGGACTGTTTTTCGGTCATGGGTGTCTTTTGCGGTTGTAATAACCCCCCGGGGTTTGTGAAGCAAAATGACAATTTTCTCTTTTTCAGGGTTAATGACCTGGTCATCATATCTGACTATATCGGAATCTTTCACCTTATAGGCTGGGTCCAGGCATAATTCACCATTGACCGTGGTGGTGGCCATTTGGATTAATTCATCTGCTTTACGACGGGAGGCTATTCCCGCCTGGGCGAGAAATTTATTCAGCCTCATCCTTATATGGGGCTGGATCCCGGGGACGGAGAATCTAGATTTTGTTCTGATTCAGAATCAGACTCCTGAAATGCTTCGATCTGCTCACCCAGCGTTGGGTCTGCTTCCATAAGTTCTGTGATTTCTTTTAGTTTGGGCATATCTGACAGTCGATTTAACCCAAAATGTTCCAGAAAATTTTTGGTGGTCTGATATAACAGCGGGCGACCAGGACCTGTACCACGGCCTTTTATTTTGAGCAGATTCCGATTCAGGAGTGTCTTAATAACGCCACTGGAATCAACACCGCGTATTGCTTCAATTTCGTAACGGCCAATGGGTTGTTTATAGGCAATAATAGCCAGCGTATCCAGAGCTGCAGAAGAAAGAGCCAACCTCCCGGATTTATTCAGCAATCTGCGAATAAAATGTTCGTATTCGGGTCGGGACACAAGCTGATACCCTCCTGCGACCTGTTTGATTTCAAAAGCATGGTCTTCTTTTTCATATAAGTAGTTTAATTCTCCAACAACTTCCTTAAGATTTGGCGCTTCCTGGTCGAAAACGCCATTGACCCTGGTTTGGGTTAATGGTTCCGGACTGGTGAACAATAATGCTTCAATAATTTTCTGGTATTCTGAGGATTGCATCAGGCCTCCGTTCCCAGGTGGACCAGCTCAATATCTCCAAATATATCTACTTGTTCTAGTGAACACAACCCTTCCCGCACCAAGTCAAGAATAGCCAGAAAGGTTACAATGATTTCCATTCTGTTTTTTAATTGTTTTAACAGTGTAGAAAATTTCATGCGCCCGTCACCATCAAAGAATTTAAATATAATTTCTTTTTGCTGTTCCAATTTCACTGGTTCGCGGTTTAATTCAAATTGAGATATCACGGGGCGGTTTTCCATGGCATTTTTAAACACCCGGGCCAAATCATAAAGGGTTACATTCTGGAGCAGATGTTCCATTTCCTCCCCTTGAATAGCAGGCAGGGCCTGTTCAAAATGCCTTGGCAAAATATGGCTTTTTTCCTCTGCCATGGACCGTAACATTCCCGCCGCATCACGGTAACGTTTATATTCAATTAGTTTTTGCATCAGTTCATTCCTGGGGTCCACAACTTCCCCATCTTCATCCAATTCCGGTCGGGGGATCAATATTTTAGCTTTGATGCGCATCAGGATGGAAGCCATATCGATAAATTCCCCGGCCACAACCATATTCAATCGCTTCCATTCCTCAATCACTTCGATAAATTCCCTGGTGATCCTGGAGATGGGGATATCATAGATATCCAATTCATCTCTACGGATAAAGTACAATAAAAGGTCCATGGGACCCTCGAAATTTTCCAAGTGTACTTGAAAAGCCATATTAAAAGTACCCAATGCCAGTTGCCGACCGGACTCGATCTAACACGGATTCAGCTACCTTGTTAGCCTTCTCTGCACCAAAATGCAAAATATCGTGTACTTGTTTCTTATTGGCAGTCAATTGATCCCTTTTTTCCCGGAAGGGGCTGAAATGATCCATAATACGGTCAAACAGTTCCAGTTTTATATCTCCATAGCGCAGCCCGCTCCCGTCGTATCTCTGGGCCAGTTCCTTTTGCTCCGTTTCATCCAGAAACAACGAATAAAGATGAAAAAGCGGTGTATCCTTGTTTTTCGGCTGATCAATGGGCGTAGCATCCGTTACAATGGACATCACCTGTTTACGGATCACTTTTTCATGGGCAAAAATCGGTATTGTATTGTGATAGGATTTGCTCATTTTCTGGCCATCGATGCCAGGGAGAAGTTGGGTAGTTTTCTCAATATCCGGTTCAGGAATAACAAGGGTTTTACCATAGGTATGGTTAAATCGAACGGCTATATCCCGGGTTATTTCCAGATGCTGCTTCTGGTCATGTCCTACTGGAACAACCTGTGTGTCAAAACATAATATGTCTGCAGCCATCAGAATCGGGTAAGAAAACAAGCCCATATTTGCCGTGATACCCTGAGAAATTTTATCCTTGTAGGACGTAGCCCGGTCCATCAAGCCTACACTGGTCATGGAGGACAACACCCAGGTTAATTCTGTGACCTGGGGTACATCGGATTGAACCCAAAAAGTGGATTGTTCTGGATCCATCCCTAATGCCAAAAAATCGCAGGCGGCATAAAAAGTGTTTTGTGCTAAAGTATCTTTGTCAGGCAGCGCAGTGAGGGCATGGTAATTGGCGATGAAACAGAATAATTCGTTCTCCCGCTGGTATTGAATCATTCTGGACATCATACCGAAATAATTGCCTAAATGAAGTGTACCAGAAGGCTGGATACCACTAAGCACACGGAGATTTTTCTTAGGGGCCATGGATGGGATTTGGTTTGGAACTGGTCATGTGGATTACAGTGAACCTAAAAGGACTCCATAAACAAATAGGGCCTCCAATCACGTTGGATATCTTTTACAAATCTTTGAAAATAATGAATCCTGTTGGGGCGTTTTGGCATTCGAATCAAGGGCATTCTTGCATTTTCCGGTGTGCGGTCCCCTTTCTTCTGGTTGCAGGGTTTGCAGGCAGCAACTAAATTTTCCCAAATATCCAGCCCGCCATGTACTTTTGGGGTAATATGGTCAATGGTTAAAGGTCCATTTGTTGTATTGCAATACTGACAGATATACTCATCTCTAGCCAGGATATTTTTTCGGTTGATCTCAATGGCCATATTATCATAACGCACATAATCATGAATCTTGACCACACTGGGCAGTTCCATGGTTGTGGATGGACTGTGCACTTTTTCTCTATAATTGGCCAGGACTTCAATTTTTTCCAATACATACATGCAAATAGCACGCTGAGCCGTACAGATGGACATGGGCGTGTAATTGGCATTCAGGACCAAAACAGCGCGGTTAAGCAACTGACCGTTAATTGCATTCGAGACGGGGTTTTTCATGCGCGAAACTTACGTCTGATGGAATGAGTGGACATGTAGATATCTGCAAGTTTTTTATTTGAGTTGAATCGTCCCCCTGCGATGGTTTCTTCCTTCACAAAACCCTGGCAATGGATAACACCCTGCCCTCCTGTGGAAAATCCGACATGGGTCACCTTGTCATTTTTTCCAAAAAAATGTAGATCTCCTGGTCCGGCGGTTCCGCCATCAACAGCATAATCATTTAAAACTGACCGCTGCTGCCAGGAATCCCGGGGCAGCAAGATTCCTGCCGCCAAGCAAACCATTTGTACGAATCCGGAACAGTCAAAACCGAATGATGTTTTCCCGCCCCAGCGGTAAGGGCTGCCCAGCAATCCTCTGGCTAATGAGAGTATTTCATCTGGTTTTGCAACGCTGGTCAGGGAATTTAATTCTTGTTCCGCCAGCCGTGAAGTTCCATCCGCAGTAACGATATTCTGATCTTTTTGCTGCACACGTGTACCAAATGGGATTTTTCCACTTTCAATGATCATGTGGGTAGCAGCAAATGGGACTTTACCAAAACAACCGTAGAATTCCTTTATCCAGCTTTGATAACCATCGTCCTGCTCTACAAACAACCAGTCGCCTTTCTTTTGAAGAACCTGTACTGATTCACCGCCAACGACTTCCGTCACCTTTGATGAATTGAAACCGGGTGCCGCATACGCCGGAGCCAGGGGCGTTGTAATAATAAACCATGAATTTGACCTTTCTGACATAGGTTGAAAATTATTCCATCTTCTTTTGAATAAAAAATGCCATTCTATATTGTCCGCAATGTTGATGACTGGTTAATATTTACTGTATTTTTTTCATCCATTTATGGCAGGGAAACCCGTGAGATTCGGGTACAGTTCCCGCTACTGTGATTGCAGAATACCGGTTCTAATGCCATTTTCGGCCGCCCTGGCCGGGAAGAAGGTGAATCGAGTTGGTACTGCATTAGTCAGGAGACCTGGATAAATGGATTACATAAAAAACTTTCGGGAGAAAAGTTGTGGTACTTCCTGACCCATATTATTCAACCTTGGATCTATCCAGTAAAAGGGAGAATTCACAGTTATAAAACAATTCCTAATCTTTATAATTATTGGTGCTTCTGCCCTGTCTGCGCAAACGGACAATGGCTACGTTTTTTCAAATGAGAGTGATCCGGTGCCTTTTGCATCTGTGATAAACCTGCGGGCAAAAACATGGTCTGTGACCGATGAATCGGGATTTTTCCAGGTACCAGCCGGGACTCTTCCTGGGGACTCATTAAAAGTTGTCAGGATTGGTTTTTCAACTTCTTATCACCGGATCCAGGATCATAGAGTACAGGAGATATTACTTGCGCAGGAAGTACTTGCTCTGGATTCTGTTCATACAGTGGGCAGAAAGGCAATTGCAAATGGCGGTTTGGATAAAATCAATCTATTGGGAATAGATGCTTTTTCCAGGAAGAATGCCCTGAACCGGATGCCGGGAACAATGATTAGATCTTACGGCGGTTTGTCAGGGATCACCACGGTAAGCATGGAGGGCGGACAGGCAGTGCATACCAAGGTTACTCTGGATGGAGTTGATCTCACCAATGCCCAGAATGGGCTTACGGACCTATCTGACATACCGCTGTCTATGATGCAAAACATGTATTTAGGCCGCTCACCGAATATCTCTTACGGTTCTGGATCATTTGACGGCGTGATTCACATTCGTTCTCTTCTGAAACAATCCTATATTCATTTTAGCAGCGGTTCATTTGGTTACCTGAATGGTTCAGGCGGCTACAGCCACTCCGCAGCCAATACCAATTTTCAACTGCAGGCTGGACAAACATCATCGCAAGGCAATTATTCATTCAAACAGGATAATTCCACCAGCAGCCGTTTCAATAATGATTATGAACAACGATTTATCAGCGGCCAGTATCAGCGATATACCCATTCTAACCGCCTTGTAAAGGGGTCCATATTAACCGTCGGCCACAACCGCGGTGTCGCTGGAGCCTTATCCTGGCCCAGCCCTAAGGCACGGCGGAAAAACAATCTTATTCTGGCAGGAGTTGAATGCATCCAAATACTCCAAAAAGGTCATCTGCGTCTGCAGGCATTCCAGCGGTCCAGTGATGAGGTATTTAAAGATGTTGATATGGGAACGGATAGTCACCACGAGGTGGGATCCAGGGGGATCAAACTAAACGGAAAATATCGGTTAAAGGAGACGATTGGGGTGAACAGTTTCTTCACTGCAAAATTTGAATCGATCGCAAGTACCGATATTGGCCAAAGAGAAAGAAAAAGCAAAGCACTGGGACTGCAGGCATGGATCCAGCCCCTGACTCTCTTTATGTTCAGGCCCGGTCTAAGAACAGACTTCATCGATAAAACCCGTGTGACAACAATTAATGTTGAATCAACACTGGATTTACAAAGTGTCGGAGAAATTTCCGTCATAATGGGTACAGGATTTCATGTACCATCCTTTAATGACCTTTACTGGCCTGCAGATCCTTACAGCAAAGGGAACCCTGATCTTGAACCGGAAAACAGTAAATTTAGTATCGTTCGCTGGGAAAGTACCCTGGGGGAGTACTTCCATTACACCGTTGAATACCGTGATCGCCAAAGCCAGAATCTCATTGTGTGGGCTGCAGATGAAAACTACATCTGGAAACCGCAAAACCTGAATAAGACAGACCGGAAAAACTTAATCATTTCAGCTTCCCTGCCCGTAAGTATTTTCGGGTGGACCCCGTCAGGCAGTGTAACACGTACAGAGACTGAAGATCTCAATACGGGTAAAGCACTGCAGTATGTCCCGGAATCATCTGCAAATATTACACTGACCTATGCCGCAGGGGATATCCAATTCGAATTCCAGGGCAGGTACACTGGCAAAAGATCATACCAGGCATACAGTGCTGATTTTGAAATTACAGATAAAGTAATTGATCCTTTTCTAGATATAAATGCCGGAGCACACTTCACCCTCCCCGTATTGAAAGAGGCTATACGGTTTCACATCATCGCTGAAAATATCCTGGATAAAAATACCGCTTTCTTCCCGGATTATCCTGAACCAGGCCTTGGAATAAAAGCGGGAATGACAATTAAATTCTAGTTCAAAGTATTTTTAATCCAGAAAATGCCAGGAAATGGTCATGCTGGCCTGGCGGCCCATTTCCGGCATTAGCGGGTGCATGTCCAGGGTATTGCCCCTGTCGGAACCGCTGGCATTCAGGATGACCTCCGACAGGTTGTGCCATGTGTAGGAAAGTGTAAACGACGAAACAACAGCCGTTACCGTGGCCTTGACAAACCACAGGTCTTTAAGACTGTTATATTCAAAAGACACGGGCACCGCCTCCACCGGCAGCAAAAAGCCCGCCGGCTGCCTGTTGAGCCAGCCATGGACTTCCACATTGGTCTTCAGATTCATAACACCCTCAAAAAGGCGAAAGCTGCCTTTTCCCGTAATTTTCAGTCTCTGTTTTACACCGTCCGAGATCAGGCTTTTGCCGTCCTGATGAACATAACCCAGGATCAACCCGATAGATCGAACCAGCCGTATATCCAGTTCGGTGCCAAGGCTTAAGTTTGTTTCATTTTCAGGATAGGCAACACCCATTGCACCCGCACCATGATTTGAAACATACCCTGTACGGTTGGCCCAGACGGAGATATCCAAGCGGCCTGTCTTTATTTTGCCAAATGCACTGGCCAAGGATGTGGAGGTAAGGATACCAGGGTTTTTGAAAAAGGGATGTGCCGGCGCAGGTATCTGCTCATAAAACAAGCGGATGGTGTAGTTATTTTTTTCTAAATGGAATGAGAAATCCCAAAGGAGCCTGTTTTCTTCCTCGGCAAAAACCAAGCCCCCGCTGGCATGAAAATTTCCATATTCTGCGCCCAGCAGCCATTGCTGCCAGCGTTCATTTCTCATGGTATCCAGACGTACGCTCCGGGAATGCAGCTCCATTCTGGAGAACAAGTTCAACCGTTCACGTTTCTGCCATTGCAATTCTCCAGAATATTTGGACCGGGTCAGGTAGCGAACCTTTTTGAATGATTCCTCAAATCCGTCCAGGGAATCCGTATAGCTGTAATCCGATATCAGCCGCTGCAAAAAATGATTCGCATCGATCCTGGCTGAGAGGGCTCCCTTTTGTTTTTCCCAGGAGACATTGCTACTGGTGATCCGGGAATTATAGAGCGCTTTGTCCACAGTATCCGGCAACCCGGAATAGGTGTTGAAATGCCCGACAGCTGCATCGATCTTCTCCAGTTCCTTTTTGGATTGATATTGGATCGTATAGGTTTGGTGAATAGGCCGTGGCAATGTGTTGGGTGGTGTATACTGGTTATATTTACCCGCAAAGGATCGTTTAAATCCATGGAGGCGAATATGGCGTCCATTGCCGCTGTAGTCCACTGCCGTAGAAAACTCGTCCTGCAGATAATCGCCCTGGACATAATCAAAATAAGATGCAACCACCGATGAATCGTAATGGACTGTATCTTCGTGTCCATGGAGAAACCCATCTTTTATTTCGGAGCCCAAAAGCCCCGGGTTATTCGCCCAGGTACCGTCAAAAAAATAAGGCCCCGAATGCCAGTCCCTGTTCCACATCAGCGAACCCTGGCAGTTTACATAGCCAAAATGGCCGGACCAGTCGTAGCCAATCAATTCCGCATCCTTCGCCGGCAGCAGGGACAAGGCCATAAGAAATAAAATAATACTCATCCTATAATTTCATTTTCCGCAAATATCCCGGGACCACAACCGAAAATATGGCTGTATTGGACGCCAGATGCATGGCTGTGAACAAAACACCGGAAATACCATAAGCAAAGGTCTCTTTTAATGAATATCCAGCACTGAGGGGGTACGCCAGATTAGTGGCAATGTTATAAATGAGAGTTCCAATGAATCCGAATAACCCCGCCAGGATGGCCTGGTATACTGGCGCCAGGTTTTTTACAATTTTATTGGCTGCTGCTCCAGACATGCCGATGACGACCATGGCGAGGATTTGACCTATAAGCAATGTAAAATAGACCAGGCCAGATCCCAGAGGATTGAAACTGGAGTAGATCAGCATGGAACTGGCCCCCACGGCTGCGCCCCAAGAGAATCCCAGGGTCAGGCCCGATAGAAATACGGTGATGGAAATAAATTCCACATTGGGTACCAGCATGAACATGAAACCCAATCCAATGGCCACAGCGGAAAAAATTGCCGCCCGGACCAGGTTACTCAGGTTCATTATCTTTTAACAGCGGAATACGAAAATAATTGTGTCGATTGGTGAAAAGGCCCTGTTCCTGGTCTTCACTATAGGCGATATCCATGAGATTCATCTTGGCATCCATATGATCGATTAAATGCACCAGCAGTGCTTCCCTAAATGCAGGATTTTTTGGTGATTGCCATTCGTAACGACCCTGGTGCGCCAGGATGATATGTTCCACTTTCTGCCCCAGATCCTCTGGGAAACCCCTGATCTTATTTATCGTGTCCCGAACCATATCCCGGCCTATAACAATGTGGCCGATCAGGTGCCCTGCGGCGGTGTAATCTGCTTCATATTCCGAATCGATCTCCTCGAGTTTGCCAATGTCATGGAGCATTACTCCAGCCAGTAGTAAATCAGTATCTACCCGGTATAACGGAGCAATCTTCCTGGCGATACGAACCATGGTCAGGATATGCTCTAAATATCCGGAACGAAAATTATGGTGCATTTTTACGGAAGCGGGGTGAACCAGCAATTTTTTCTTATTTCTTTTATAAATGAGGCCCACCAGTTTTTTAAGGTATTTGTTTTTCATCCGGCCTATAACCCCTTCCACTTCCTGCCACATCTTCTTCGGATCCAGCCTGGATGAGGGTACGACTTTGGCCGGATCAAAACCATAGCGGCCATAATTTTGAACCGTAGCCCTTCGAATTTTCCGAACAATGAGCTGGGGGCGGTCCATGAAGGATTCCACATCCCCGGAAACTGCTACAGCGTCCCCTGGTTCAAATAAATTGTTTAAATCGGAAACCTTATCCCATATCTTGGCAGAAATGCGGCCGGTTTTATCCCTGAGCTCCAGATCCAGGTATAAATCTCCGCTGCGGGTATGACGCAGGTGTTTTTCAACACAGAGGTAAAATCCCTGGATGGAGGTGCCTTCCTTGAATTTTTCGATCGCAGTAAGTCTTTTCACCGGGAATGAATTTTCAGATGGAATATCAGTCCAGTCAAGAAGTTAAAAGCCTGTAAATTGAGTTGTGAATGATCTGCAATATTCAATCGAAGAGGTTTCATACAGGGACCGGGAAGACCGCAGAATTTTAAAAACCTGCCTCAATAACTGGTTTTATTCACCAAAAATATTGAATTTTGTTGCCCCCTCCATGACCTTTCCATTTACATTTTCAACCTGGGTGAATTATTACCGAAAACTTTCAGGAATAACCACATTTGTGACGAAGCACGAGGGCTGGATTGTGGGGCATATAAGCCTTCACTTTGATGAAATAAAAAAAAATGCCCATTTATTTCATTTATTTATTGATCCAGGATACCGCAGGCAGGGTCTGGCTCAAAAAATGATTACAGTTGTGGAAGATCATGGAAGTAAACTGGGCGCCGTCTCTTTTTCATTGTTTGTATTGCCAAAAAATGAGCCGGCCAGGATACTGTATGAAAAAAGAGGGTATCAAGAGGATGGCCTTGGCCGTACCGGCGGAATAAAATATTCAAAAATAAACTTGGACTAATCCACCGGACATTCAGCACAGCCGTGGATCCTGTCACCTGAGCTGAACTTCTTTATTGTACGATCCATGATTGCAATAACTGAACCGGCGAGTACAACCCCTAAGATAATATATTGCACCATTATGCATAGCCCAGAATTAACCCGCCCTGATAGACGATCAGGGAGGCCAGGTAAGCCAGCCCGGTCATATAGAAAACCATGAAAACCGGCCACTTCCAGGAATTGGTCTCCCGTTTCACAATGGCAAAGGTCGCCATGCATTGCGCAGCATAAACATAAAAAACCATTAAACTGAAAGCAACCAGCGGCGTGTAATTTGGCTCACCGGTTTCCGGATTCAAGTCATTTTTCAATGATTCGGTGATAGACACAACATTTTCGCCGCCGCCTTCTACATTATAGATCGTTGCCAAAGTGCTTACCATCACTTCCCTGGCCGCAAAGGATGTAACCAGGCCAATGCCTATTTTCCAGTCAAAGCCGAGCGGTTTGATCAGTGGTTCCATTGCATGGCCGATCTTTGCCGCATAGCTGCGCTGGATATCAGACCCTTTTTCCGTTTCCGGGAAGGAGGCCAGAAACCATAATACAATTGAAATGGCCATAATGATCTTCCCGGCATCCATAACAAATAATTTCCCCCGGGTGTAGACCTGGCGGAAAATGGACTTCATTACCGGAACTCGGTAAGGCGGTAATTCCATTACAAAGGAGGATTTTCTTTCTTCCTTGACCCACCGGCTGAAAAATATGGACAGGATCAATGCAGTAATCGTTCCCAAAAAATACATCACCACCAGGGTTAACCCCTGAAAACTGAAAATTCCCCAGATCGTCACCTGGGGAATAAAGGCTCCGATCATGAGCGCATAAACAGGCAACCGGGCGCTGCAGCTCATTAAAGGAAGAACCAGAATCGTCACCAGGCGTTCTTTCCAGCTGTCAATGGTTCTAGTAGCCATGATACCCGGGATTGCACAGGCATAACCACTCATCAGTGGTAGCACCGATCGTCCATGCAGCCCGACTTTGACCATGATTTTATCCATCATGATCGCCACCCGGGCCATGTACCCCGTATCCTCCAGAAGGGATAGAAAAAATATTAAAATGAGGATTTGCGGCAGAAAAATAAGCACAGCGCCGGCGCCGCCAATGATCCCTTCTACGAGCAGGTCTTTCAAGACACTGGCTGGCAATGTGGAGGCAACCCAGTTCCCAAAGGAGGCAATGCCGGAATCAATCCAATCCATTGGGATCGTGGACCAGGAAAAAATAGCCTGAAATATAAAAGTCAAAAGCCCCACAAATACGATTGGCCCGATCCATTTGTGGATCAAAACCTTATCAATTTTTTCGCTTCGGGTCTGGGTCTCAATGTGGATCTCCGCTGCCGGGACCACCTGATCCAGCCAATGATATCTTAAAGTTGGCTCCAGCGTTTCCGGAGGAAACCCGATCGACCTGAGGTTTGCCCGGGAGGACTCCAAACTGGATCCATTGATAGTTGTATTTCCATACCCCTGCCCCGTGGTCACACTGCGAATCGCATAGGAATGCAGGAGTGCATCTGTATAATTCCCGCCTTTTTTATACTCCGTGATCATGGGACCGATGGCCTCTTTCACAGGATCAGGAATGGTCAGAAGTGCTGCCTGGTCTACTGGATGCCTGATGGTTTGTGCAACCTGATATTTCAATTGTTTGATCCCTTCCCTGTAGCGGGCAGAAATGGGAACGATGGCAGCTGTACCCAGCGTTGAATTCAGTTTCTCGGCATCGATTGCCAGCGATTTATTTCGGGCTAGATCCATCATATTGAGGGCCACGATCACCGGAATGCCCAGATCCAGCAGCTGCGAGGTGAGATAGAGATTCCGCTCCAAATTGGTTGCATCCACAACAGAGATGATGCAGGCAGGTGCATGATCCGATTCCAACCAGCTGTCAACCTCCATGGCTACGATTACCTCATCCTGGGATTCAGGAACCAGACTATATGTTCCAGGCAGGTCTATGATTTCAATAGTATCATCTCCAATGGTGCAGCTTCCTGTTTTCCGTTCCACTGTTACACCTGGATAATTGGAGACTTTGTGATTCAATCCTGTCAGTGCGTTAAATAACGCAGTCTTGCCGGAATTGGGGTTTCCGATCAAGGCAATGGCTCCGATTCCCGACAGGTTATTCATGGATTTCAACTTTAATCTTAGAAGCATCAGCATACCTTAATGAGATCATTCCATTTTGAATCCGTAATTGAACTGGACCTTGAAAAGGCATTTTCTGAACCAGCCGAACTTTAATCCCAGCCCTGAAACCCATCTCGATTAACCTGGCCTGGAATTCAGGCGCCCCTCCCAGGGAAACAATGATCCCGGTTTGGGATGGTAACAGGTCTAATATGGACATGGCTTATTTTTTTATGGGTCTTACAAACAACTGATGCACATGGCGGACCAATTCATAGCCATTATCTAGGGCAATTTTTTCCTGGAGCTGTTCCAAACGGGAATTGTAAAATTCAATGATATTGCCTGTTTCCAAACAGATCATATGATCGTGGTGCTCTTCATCAATTTTAGACTCGAACCGGTTTTTTCCGTCACCAACATTCAGTTTTCTTACAAGCTTATTTTTCACCAGCACATCAATGGTTCTGTACACCGTGGCGCGGGAAACCTTTACCCCTTTACTACGGATACTTATATATATATCATCTGCATCCCGATGCTTCCGAGAAATTCCAATCTCCGTCCACACAGCCAGACGCTGCCGGGTAAACCGTAAACCTCCCTTCTGCAGGACTTCTTTTAAAATTTGAATGTTTTTGGCTGCTGTTGCCATTCTTAATGAGATTGAGTCTCATCGTAATTTAGCATTGATCCTGAGAAAATTAAAACAGGATTATGAAATCAAAGAATCAGGCGATCTTTGTCAAGTTTGCATACTTGACGATGAGTTTTTTCTTGGTGCCGTCTTTAAAGATAACACCCACGCGCTGGTTTTCGCCAGTGCCGCTTAGGACCATGATTTTCCCAGTGCCAAATATGGAATGTTCAACCATGTCGCCAACCTTAAAATCATCAAAAGCTGTCACGGTACGAGTAACTTCCACCCGGGTCTGTTTCACGCGGCTGCCGCCAACCACCCGGTGGGTCACTGCAGACTGGAATTTAATCCTTTCCAGGTATTCATCAGGGATTTCCCCAATGAACCTGCTGGGCATACCCAGAAGGTTTTCTCCGCCCATTCGTCGGCGGTTTGTAGCATATATCAGGTAAACCCGTTCCTCAGCCCGGGTCATAGCCACATAAAAGAGGCGGCGCTCCTCCTCCAGCGATTCCTTGCTTTCCAGTGCGTTATACAAAGGAAACAGGCCATCATCCAGCCCGGCAATAAAGATCACCGGAAATTCCAGTCCCTTGGAGGAATGGGCTGTCATCATGGTGACCCGATTGTCAGAATCATTCCAGTGATCAATATCGGATAAAAGCGATACTTCTTCTAAAAAGTCGCTCAATGATGAATCCGGCATTTTTTGACAGAATTCGTCAATACTGTTCAATAATTCATTCACATTGTCCCAGCGTTCAGCATCATCGGGGTCATTGGATTTCTTAAAATGGCGGAGTATTCCCGCTTCTTCAACCAGGGCCCGTGCCAATTCGCAGGCACTCAGTTTTCCACGCAGATCATAGTATTTTTTTATCAGCTCAAAAAAGGATTCAAGCGCTTCGGATTGTTTGCCGCGGATAGGCAGTTTATCTGCATTTTCTAAAACATCAAACAGCTCGACTTTATCCAAGCCTGCCTGTTCCACGCATTTATCCATGGTCTTAGCACCAATCCCCCGGGGCGGGAAATTCACCACCCTTCTCAGGGAAATCGTATCTTTCAAATTCATGACCAGCCGCAGATAGGCCAGTACATCCTTTACTTCTTTACGGTCGTAAAAACGAATGCCGCCCACAATATTGTAGGGAATGCCCATTCTGCGGAAATTGTCCTCCAGGGCCCGGGATTGGGCATTGGTACGGTAAAGAACAGCAAAGTTGCTGAAGGTGCGCTTCTTCAGCTTGATCTCCTTTTCCAGCGCCGAAATAATTGCATCGGACTCTTCCAGTTCATCTCTTGTTTCAAACAGGCCGATCAATTCCCCGGAACCGTTGGCCGCCACCAGGTTTTTCTTGGCTCGTTTATCGTTATGGGTAACCACAGCGGTAGCCGCGTCCAGTATCTGCTGGGTGGAGCGATAATTTTTTTCCAGAGTGAAAATATGGCAGCTGGGGAAAAATTTCTCAAAATCCAGTATATTTGTCACATCGGCTCCCCGCCATCCGTAAATGGATTGATCATCATCACCCACTACACAGATATTTTCATTTTTCTCTGCCAGGCGGGTAATAAAAAAGTACTGCGGGCGGTTGGTATCCTGGTATTCATCCACCAGGATATATTTCCATATATTCTGATATTTCTCCAATACTTTCGGGGCTTTGTCAAATAATTCCAGGGGATACAGCAGCAGGTCGTCAAAATCCAGCGCTTCATTTTCCCTTAACGCAGCCTGATAGGCTGCATAGACTTCTGCCGACGTTATTTCCAGCTTGGTCCGGGCCTTTTTGAGCTGGGCACTGGGCATGATCATTTTATTTTTCAAATAACTGATCTGACTTCGGACCGCATTTGGTCCCAGGATATCTTTATGGACATTTAATTTTTTAAGGATCACTTTGATCAGGTCCATTTGATCCTGAACATCGTAAATCGCAAAACTGGGACTCAGGTTTACATGCCTGGCCTCAGTCCTAAGCAGGCGGGCACAGATGGAGTGAAAGGTGCCAATCGTAATAGGCAGCGAATCCGTTTTGAGCAGTTTCATAACCCGTTCTTTCATCTCCGCTGCAGCTTTGTTGGTAAAAGTTACGGCCAGAATATCTTCCGGCTGATAATGCCCATCCTGGATCAGGTGTACCATTTTATGGGTCAGTACGCGGGTTTTTCCACTGCCCGCTCCCGCAAATATCAGCACCGGGCCATCCACTGCTTCCACTGCCCTGCCCTGCACCTTATTAAGCCCTTTTAAGCTCATTTTCGTCTATTCCTTTTCAGCGCTTTACGCAGTTTCTGCAGTTTCTTCTTAGCACGATTATGCTCTTTTTCTGTCTTTGAAAAAGTATGGTAGCCGTCCCCTTTAGCGACAAAAAATAAATATTCATTTTCTTCCGGGTAGAGAGCAGCGAGCAACGATTTTTTACCAGGAGAATTTATTGGTCCTGGAGGCAAGCCCTCATGCAGGTATGTATTATAGGGAGATTTAATCCGCAGGTCCCGGTTCAGCAGCCTTCTCGGCCCATCATCTATAATATACTGTATTGTAGGATCTGCCTGCAGTTTCATCCCGCTCTCCAAGCGGTTATGGTACACGGCAGAAATGACCGGCCTTTCATCGTCATAAATAGCCTCTCCTTCGATAATGGATGCAAGTGTCACAATTTCATGTTTTGTTAAGCCCAGTGCCGTTGCCCTGTATTCCCTAGCCTTGGTCCAGAATTTCCTGCTTTCATTTACAAGTATATTTAAAACAGATTCCGGGTCAGTATTTTCAGAAAGTAAATATGTGTCAGGAAATAAATAGCCTTCCGCAGAACTGCTATTGATCTGGTGCTTGCGCAAAAATGCCTCCCGGTTGGCCAGACCTTCTATTTTCTCCGCTTCTAAATCCAGTTTTTCCGCCAGATGATTTGCAAATTGTCTGACAGTCCAGCCTTCCAGAAATGTGATTTTTTCCAACTCCGGAGAACCGTGGACCAGCTGCTGAATAATTGCATAATTATTGGTCGCATCCTGCAAATGAAACGTTCCAGTGGGTATTTTACGTTCCTTGCCCATTAGCTGTGCGGCCCACAAAAATGTACTTGTATTGGTAATCAATTTATTGTTTTTCATCTGCTGTGCAAGCTGCAAAAGAGAGATTCCTGATTTAACCGTTACTTTTGCAACCTTGCCGGAATTTTGCTGAGGCCAGAACAAGATTAAAGCAACTGAAGTGAAAACCACGGAAAAAAAAACAGCTGCACCATAGAGAAAATGTGTTTTTCCCTTATCTAAAGTATCCATTTCAGGGCGGCGAATTTATCATAACTTATTTCGGCTTGTCAATTTGGTTTCTTGACTGTTTCTGAGACAAAAACAGCTTTGGGGCCGGTGGAATAAAATGTAATTTCCCCGCCGCCATGAGTAAGCTGTTCCACAGTAAAGACAGTGATGATAGCAAACCGCTCTTTGAGAGTTGGTCCTTTTCCAAAACAAATTATGTTCTTTTTGGTATTGGGCTGGCACTTGTCATCTTTGGCTATTTAGTTATGTACCAAGGGCCGGAAGGTGTGGATAGTTTTGAAAGTGTTACCTTGGCACCCATCATGCTGTTTATCGGTTACATTATTTTTATTCCTGCAGCATTGATCTACCGGGAAAAGTCACCGGAAATTGAAGATAATTTGGGATCGTAGTTCAGTTGGTTAGAACGCCGGCCTGTCAAGCCGGAGGTCGCGAGTTCAAGTCTCGTCGGTCCCGCTCGAGATAAATACCATACGTCTCTCAGAAAAGCCCTGTCTTACCGCAGGGCTTTTTTTATGTCAAAACTTATCAATTACGTTCAAATATACCCTAATAATGGACACAAAAATGATGGACACACTTTAATCCCAACCTAAAAATCTCAACGTAATTTTCCTAACCCAACCAGAATCAAGGGGGGTACGGGTCGGGATATAAGAGGCACACACATTGTAATGCTATTTTTTTGAAAGTTTGGGTAGATTTGGTTAAATATAATTCTCAATCATGAAGTTTAAACCTGCTAAAAGAAGTGATGTCTCAAGTATTGTTATGATGTTAGCAGATGATGAATTAGGACGAAAAAGAGAAGAAATCAATAATCCTATACCAAAAAAATATTATGATGCTTTTGATGCAATACTAAATGATAAAAATCAGGAGTTAATAATTTTTGAAAATGATGAAAAAGAGATTATTGGTACTCTTCAACTTACTTTCATACCCTATCTAACATATCAAGGTGGTATAAGAGCACAAATTGAAGCAGTGAGAATACATAATAATTTCAGAGGGAAAGGATTTGGAAAACAGTTATTGGAATGGGCAATTAATCGAAGTCACCAAAAGGGTGCTCACTTGGTTCAATTAACCACAGATAAGAAAAGACCTGTTGCAATAGAGTTTTACAAGGCATTAGGATTCGAAGATAGTCATATAGGAATGAAGTTGAAATTATAGCATAAATCAAGCCCCGGTCACCCGGGGTTTTTTGTTTGTGGGAGGATGGGTAGATTTTGATGAAGAGATTAAAATAAAAAAGGGTTTCGATTTACCCCTATGCACTCTTACCTGCGTTCATCAGGTAAAGTGAACCTATGATCACTACGTCCTGTAAAAAGTGAATTGTCCAGGCCCAAAAGAATCCTTGTGTTTCATAAACAGATTTAGCCAAGACATAGCCCAGCAAACCAGCTAATGACATCCCTATCACCCCGCTGGGCATTCCTTTTGCATGAGCCAACCCAAATAATAGGCCTGAGATTAAATAGATCGTACCGGGAGCCAATAAGCCTTTTAGCGGAGACACAAGCCCCATTCTAAAAATCATTTCCTCGCCAAAGGAATTCGTAATCGACAAGAGCAAGATCCATATTATTCCGCCCTGCAAGATCGACCAATCCACATTAAACTTTTTAAGCTGGATGTACATAAACAATGCCGTAACACCTGTGATTACCAAACAAAGAGAAAGCCCCGTCTTCAACCATGAATCGCCCTGCTTAATGCCAAAGAGCTTCAGTTCGTTGCTGGGATTTGAAATCTTCCCAAACGAGAAGTGCTCTTCGAAACTGGGCTTGTTCAGCAAATAGGTCATCAACAGAGAAAATCCTGTAATAATCAAGAGAATCACTTGATATTCCACTTGCTCATTTACATAGGAATTGGGGGATACCGTTATCCCTATCTTACTGGATACATTTCCACCTACCCATAGGAACAGGGTGAATATAACCGTTAAGGCGATGGGGAGTATTGTATACATAGTATGGAAATCTTCTTCTGGGTTATCAACTTTGCAAGGTATTTCGTACAATCTATTCACAACGGATTTAGTACAATTAGACATGACATCACAAGGTTTCAAGCAGGTTAAGAAGATGGTATCACTTAAATAATTTTACCATTTTCACAACGTCAAGCCCCACATTAGTGGGGTTTTTTGTTTGTGGGAGGATGGGTAGATTTGGGTATGATATGGATTAAAAGAATGTTTTTAGGTGGTTTTATAGTAAATATCATCTATATATCTATCATGTTATTGCAACCAGAATTATCAATATTTGTAAACACTTTGATATCTGGTACCCTCACAGGGTTAATAATATTATTTCTTATAACAAAAGAACATATTTAAGAATATCACCAGCTTGATTATCTAATTAGCCCCGGTCACCCGGGGTTTTTTGTTTGTGGGAGGATGGATAAATTGTATATAGTTAAAATGAGGAAAATATCATTCAAAGGAACGGATTATAATTAATTATTGTATGAATAAAATAGCTTTTACAATTCCTTTATTAATAGTTGTGCTTTTAGGTCTAAACATGATAAGAGGCTTTTCTAATACAAAACTTGAAAGACCTGTATATACACTACTAAAAAATTCTGGTTCTTTTCAGGTACGAAATTATACTCCCATGGTTATTGCCAGGACATTAGTTGATTCTGAATTTAAAGAATCAACATATACAGGGTTTCGAAGAATTGCAAATTATATATTCGGAGGCAATAGTAAGAACATGGAGATTGCGATGACTGCACCGGTAATTTCAAATAGTCCGGTTGATGTAAAGGATTCTTATGAGATAGCCTTTGTAATGCCTAGGTCTCATGATTTAGAAACCCTCCCAAATCCAGACAATCCAGATGTTCAGATAATAGAAAGGAATTTAGGGATGGTTGCTGTTATATCTTTTGGTGGTTGGGCAACTGAATCTAGGGTAGAACATTATCATCATAAATTGAAAGAGTGGGCAAAAAAAGAAAATTATGTTTTGAAGGGGAGCTTTATGGTTGCACAATACAATTCTCCTTGGATACTTCCGCCTTTTCGTCATAATGAAATAATGGTGCAGGTAGATTAAAACCCAAAACTATAAACAAATTATTAATTCTAGAAAATTACATGTCCATATATTTGGCAGTCTAAGAAAATATTATCACTAATGTAGAATAAAGCTTTTGAAATCATAAAGCCCCACATTCGTGGGGTTTATAGTTTGTGGGAGGATGGGTAGATTTGGAAAAGGAGTTAGATATGAAAAAATTATTATTAGTTATTATGATTGTTAGTGGATTTTTGTTTGCACAAAATTCTCCGATTGATTTTGAAACTGGTGGTTATGGTGCCACTTGGACTTGGACTGTCTTCGAGAATGATAATAATCCTTCCCTTGAAATAATGACAAATCCCAATATTGGTGGTATCAACTCATCAGCCACCGTAGCGATGTTTACTGCTTTACAGGCTGGTCAACCTTGGGCAGGCTGCGAATCCCTGCACGGTGCTGATATAGGGTCTTTTAGTTTTGATTCTACTAATTGCATAATTAAGATAATGGTTTGGAAAGATGTAATTAGTGATGTTGGAATAAAGTTTGCTGATGCTACTTCAGCAGCTCAACCAGAGATAAAGGTTGCTAATACTTTAATTAATCAATGGGAAGAATTAACATTTGATTTCTCATCCCGTATTGGAGTATATCCAGTTGTTAAAGACCAGATTATAATCTTTCCTGATTTTGAACTGGCAGGAAGAACGCAGGATAATATTTGCTATTTTGACAATATTAGCTTCTCCCCTTC
>Ga0208765_1000309_pt1 | contig 32058 bp, 19 predicted proteins | sample ETNtaG_2_FD_185783 | JGI IMG/M metagenome (GOLD analysis project Ga0208765, IMG submission 185783) | Marine microbial and viral communities from oxygen minimum zone, Eastern Pacific Ocean - ETNP201406SV203 (SPAdes) (version 2) | ecosystem: Environmental > Aquatic > Marine > Oceanic ...
GCTATCACCGTAGCCGGCGTGAGGACGATGCACGAGTGTCATCTCATCGAGGTCGGACCCGGGCCATCCCCTCTTTGAGCAGATTAGAACGACGACCCATTCAAAAAACACGCCTCGGCTGGTGATTCTGCCCTGCGGGGCAGTAGTGCAGACATGTCTCCAACCAAACCTCGTCAGACTCTACCTGATACAGACCCAGAAGAGACTGATGAGTGGCTAGAGTCATTGAGGACCGTGACCTCTTCCTCTGGTAGTTCCCGGGCCCGACTACTCCTTCAGGAACTGTTGTCAGAGGCAACGGCTCTTGGAATCGATATTTCCTCCTCAAGGACGCCATATCTAAACTCAATTTCTATCGAACAGCAAAAACCGTATCCCGGAAATCTGGAAATCGAGAAGAATATCCAGAACCACGTCCTTTGGAATGCAGCAGCAATGGTCTCAGATGCAAATAGAAGAATGGATGGAATCGGTGGACACATTTCCACTTATGCCTCTAGCTCCACATTGTACGAGGTCGGCTTCAATCATGTCTTCAGAGGAAAGGACCACAATGGGATAGGAGACGCACTCTTCATCCAAGGTCATGCTAGCCCGGGAATCTACTCCCGGGCATTCCTAGAGGGACGGATTACTAGGGAGCAAATCTCAAACTTCAGGAAGGAAGCCTTCGAAGACGGACTTTCTTCATACCCACACCCTCGTCTGATGCCAGAATTCTGGGAGTATCCAACAGTCTCCATGGGCCTTGGGCCGCTCGGTGCCGTAATGCAGGCCAGATTCTGGAAGTACCTCCATCAGAGAAATCTTGCCGATACTTCGGAGAGTCGTGTTTTCGCTTTTCTAGGCGATGGAGAGATGGACGAACCCGAGGCAATCGCATCAATAGCAGTAGCCGGTAGAGAACAGTTGGATAATTTGGTTGTCGTGGTCAATTGCAACCTCCAGAGACTAGACGGCCCCGTTCGAGGGAACTCCAACATTATTCAAGAGTTGGAGGGACTATATCGGGGCGCAGGATGGACGGTAATCAAAGTCATCTGGGGCTCTGGATGGGACAGAATATTCCAACTAGATTCAAACGGTGAGCTGTTGAAAAGAATAGAGGCAATCACAGATGGAGACTGGCAACGACTCAGCATTCTTTCCGCTAGTGAATTCCGAGATGAGTTGTTCTCGGGGAGTGAATCACTTCAAGCATGGGGGACCTCTATCTCCGACACAGAAATCGAGCAACTGACCAGAGGGGGGCACGATCCAATAAAGGTATATTCTGCTTACCAAGCAGCTCTGGCCGCCAATGGGCCAGCTGTAATACTTGCACATACCGTAAAGGGGTGGGGAATCGACTCATTCGAGGGAAGAAACTCTACACACCAGAAGAAGAAGATGAGTCTCGAAGACCTAGTTGCTTATCGTGACGCACTCGGGCTAAACTTGGACGATTCCAGGCTAGAGGATGATCCATTCGTCATTCTAGAAGAAGAGTCAGATGAAATCGAATATTTGTTCGAGCGGAGAAAACACCTCGGAGGGTACCTGCCCTCGAGAAGACCAGCTAACATCACCTCTAATCTCCCAGGCGAGGAAACCTACGCAGCATTCGATGGAGGAACCCCAGAGGGACAAGAGGTTTCTACCACCATGGCCTTCGTTCGACTATTGAGGAACCTCTTGAAGTCAGAGATAGGTGACAAGGTAGTCCCGATCATCCCCGACGAAGGGAGGACATTCGGCATGGACCCTCTTTTCAGTGAGTTCGCGATCTTTGCATCAAAGGGGCAGAAGTACACCCCGGTCGACCACAAGATGCTACTGAATTACAAGGAATCTGAATCCGGACAGGTGCTTCAGGAAGGGATCTCGGAGGCTTCAGCAATAGCCTCATGGATTTCTAGCGCTACGTCTTACTCGAACGCCAACTCACCAACAATTCCCTTCTACACCTTCTACTCAATGTTTGGCTTCCAGAGAGTAGGGGACCAGATATGGAGTGCTGCCGATGCTAGGGCTCGGGGTTTCCTCATGGGCGCAACTGCAGGCCGGACGACACTGAATGGCGAAGGATTGCAGCATCAAGACGGTCACAGCCTCCTGATGGCCTCTGCAGTTCCCCACTGTCGAGCATGGGATCCTGCTTATGCATACGAACTCGCGACAATAATAAGACATGGAATCGATGAGATGTGGGGCGAGAATCTGGATGTGTTCCATTACATCATGCTGTACAACGAGAATCAACAGCAGATGCCAAAGCCGGCAGACTCCGATGAGGGGATTATCAGAGGCGCCTATATTGTTGAAGAGATAGAGGGCAATGGCCCCAAGGTCAGATTACTAGGTTCCGGACCAATTCTGAATCTTGTAAGAGAGGCTGCAACGGAACTATTGCGCGATCATGGTATCGGATCGGAAATCTGGTCGGTGACTTCCTATGGAGAACTTCGACGAATTGGCATGGAACACGAGAGGAAGAAGCGCCTCGATCCTGGGAAAGAATCGAAACCATACGTCTCCGAATGTTTTGGAGATGCGACTCCTACCATCGCAACTTCAGATTTCATCTCCTCCGTCCCCGAAATGATTCAAAGATGGGTTGGAGGACGGTACGTCGTCCTAGGTACCGATGGATTCGGGCGCTCAGACTCTAGAGAAGCCCTGCGCACCTTCTTCGAAATCGACACAGATAGCATCGTGATAGCTGCACTCTCCGCATTAGAGCAGGATGGGGAATTGCCATCGGGAACCGTAGAGAAAGAAATGAAGACGAGAGGGGTCTCATCCCAAAGGATAGACAAGACCGAGTGATTCTATGGGCAGGTTGAGGAAATTCGCAGGATTCATGGTTAGGTGGTTGCCATGGGTGGCAACTGGAACTGCTGCAGCATATCGACGCCTCCCCGACAAATCACAGAACGAAATCAAGGAAGTAGCAAAGGAACCTAGCAAGTGGGGTGAATCCATTGAGAAGGCTTGGGACACATCGAAAATCGGTGCTGAGCACTTCAAGCGCACCTCGACCACACTCTCCAGCATCCTAATCGGACGAAGAGTCAGCCGGACGGAGAAAATACAGGCCAGAGAAGACTTAGCTGCACTGAGCTTGGTCGTCCCGCCTCTCAGAGTTTTCATGATTCCAGGCAGCCAAGTCCTCCTTGGAATAATGGCAAGAGTGACACCATGGAGGTTGGTACCAGATGATTGGGTCCCAATTAATGCATTGAAGAAGGTCAGGGAGGAAGAATCATCCTCCCTCGATGAAGAAAGCAGTCTGGTTAGGCGACTTCTGAGAAGATAGCCCCTAGTCAATCATTGTGATATTAGAAAGGAAGTAGTTGTGCTTCAACGCATCACCTAGACTAATCCAGTCCGGGACTTCGCCCTTGAAGTCATCATACCTATGCCCGGGAATGAGCCTCCAGTCCGGAGGCAGTCCTTGGAGGATTTCTTTAGCCCGAATGAGGCTCCTCTGTTGGGCTTGGGGATCTCCACCTGGAAGATCAACCCTGCCTGCGCTTCTTACGAATAGCAAATCACCAGCATGGTAGACCCCATGACCATGGAATGTAACATGTCCAGGAGCATGCCCTGGAGAATGCGTCACAGTAAGAAAAATTGATCCTGCGGACCAATCAACACTCTCCCCAGGAGAACTCCTCCAAGTATCTGTGAAGTCTACATTCCTGAAAACTATGTGACCAAGTAAGTTCGGAACCCTGGCATCCTCATGCCCCCAGACTTCCAGATTTGGGTATCTCTTGATCATCCCTGGGTAACCGGCTGCGTGATCTCTATGGGTGTGCGTGTAGAGTAGATGAGTTGGTTCCAAACCCTCTTGCTCTAGTTTTGAAATCCATTTTTTAGCATCGTATGGATCTATTATTGCAACAACACCATTTGCTCTGTCAACAAAGGCTGTATTCATATTCATGAGTGACCCCATCTGAGTGATCCAAACCTCCACTCCATCATCCCAAATTGCCGAATGGAACTCTCCGTCTGACAGCATATCTTCTCCGAGACAGGCATCAACCAAAGTCGTAATGCATATACAACCCATACTCAGCGGTGTGTTTGAGTAAATGGCATACGACCCACAAGAGATTGAATCGCGTTGGCAGAAGGAATGGTCCGATGCAAGTGTTTTCGAGGCTGAAATAGACGATTCAAAGCCCAAGTTCTACTGCCTCGAGATGTTCCCATATCCATCTGGTCACATGCACATGGGACACGTCAGAAACTACTCTATCGGAGACGCAATGGCTCGTTTTCACAGGCTAATGGGGAAGAATGTACTCTACCCAATGGGATACGACTCATTTGGAATGCCCGCTGAGAATGCTGCCAAGAAGGAGGGCGGCCATCCAAATGCAGTCACCCACAGCAACATCTCAAGCATACGTTCCGATCAGGAAAGGATGGGGTACTCATACGATTGGCGGCGATTCCTAGCTACGTCCGATGTCGATTACTATCGCTGGAATCAGGAAATGTTCCTCACTCTAAACGAGAAGGGACTGGTCGAAAGGCGAATGGCTCCTGTAAATTGGTGCGTGGACTGTGATACGGTCCTTGCAAATGAGCAGGTCAAGAACAACAGATGCTGGAGGTGTGGTTTGGAAGTAGTTCAGAGGGACATGGCCCAATGGTTCGTAAGAATGACAGAGTACTCCGATGAGTTACTCGATGAACTAGACAACATCTCCTTCCCAGAGAATGTCAAGACAATGCAGAGAAACTGGATTGGTCGTTCACATGGGGCACATATTGACTTCCCAGTTGCCGACTCTGAATCATTAATCGGGGCGTTTACCACCCGGCCTGACACAATTTTTGGAGCCACCTTTGTCACACTTTCTCCTGAGCACCCACTATGTGAGGAGTTGTGCATGGGAACCGATTGGGAACAAGGATGGAGAAACCTGAGGGACGAATGCGCCAGGATGTCAGAATTCGAGAGAATCAACATGTTGAAGGAAAAGAAGGGGGTTTTCCTTGGAAGGCATGCAATCAACCCAATGAACGGTGAAAAGATCCCAATTTATGCTGGAAACTTCGTGGTCGCTTCGTACGGGACAGGAGCGGTAATGGCCGTCCCGGGACATGACCAGAGAGACTTCGATTTTGCCAAAGCCTACGATCTAGAGATTAGGCAAGTCCTTCAAGAAAAAGAGGATTCAGACCATCATTCACCACTAATTAGGGCATTCGAAGGGTATGGGCCCATGATCAATTCATCGATGGACGGGTTCGACGGCCTTTCCGGAGACGATGCAAAGAATGCAGTCATTGCTGCTCTTGAGAAGAATAAATCCGGCTATGGGACTGTGGAGTATCGACTGAAGGACTGGCTTCTGAGCAGACAGAGGTTCTGGGGAACCCCAATTCCCATGATTCACTGTGATTCCTGCGGAGTCGTCCCGGTTCCCAGAGAAAACCTTCCAGTGGAACTCCCACTAGAAGTTGTCTTTACTGAGGAACAGAGTGGTAATCCACTAGAATCACACAGTTCCTTTGTTCAGGTCAAATGCCCCTCCTGTGGAGGAGATGCAAAGAGGGAGACAGACACAATGGATACATTCTACGACTCTTCCTGGTATTTCATGAGATTTTGTGATGCAAACAACGAGACTTCTCCATTCGACCGTGCAGCAGTCGACTACTGGATGGGGGATGGCGTAGATCTCTACATAGGAGGGATTGAGCATGCAGTAATGCACCTTCTCTATGCTCGATTCTTTACAAAATTCACCAGAGATGCTGGGATGAATGAGGTTGGAGAGCCCTTCGGTAGACTAGTGTGCCAGGGAATGCTCAACGCACCAGCACCATACTGCGCGGATTGTAACTCTGAATATCATGTAGACAATTTTGATTTGGATTGTCCTTCCTGTGGGAAACCCCTCTCCAGCCGTTCAGCAAAGATGAGCAAGTCACTAGGAAACACAGTCAGTCCAGAAGAGATGATTTCTAGATTCGGAGCCGACACTGTCAGGCTATTCATTCTGTTTGGGGCAAATCCGGAGGCAGGAATGGATTGGTCAGACAGTTCTCTTGAAGCAAACCATCGTCAGATGTTTTCTTTAATCGACGCAGTTGATACAGCATTACGATTCTCAGATTCACCTTCTGAGATTGATGATTGGCTAATGTCCAGGATGAGGGTTAATCAGAAGAAATGGGTCGAGGTAATGTCCGACGTTAGCCTTCGAGAGGGTGTGATGATTAGCCACTTCGAGATGCTATCAGATTGGAATTGGTATTTACGTAGAGGGGGTTGTGATAGGGTCACTGCAATGACATTCTTACATGGATGGATACCTATGCTAGCACCAGCGACCCCTCATATTGCTGAAGAATTCTGGAAGAAAACTGGTCGAGATGACATCCTAGCAAAGTTTGTGATGCCTATTCTTCAGCCAGATTCTAACGACATTCGAGTATTGGCACTTGAGAATTACCTCAAAGAAATTATCTCGAGCGGTAGAAATCTCAGAGCTCTTGCAGAAAGGCACTCGGAGAATGAAATCACGAAGGTGGTGATCCAAACATCTCCCGAATGGAAAAACGACTTAGCATCAGAGGCAATCAGTCTGCACCAAGAAGGTTTTGACTTCAAAGAAGGGGGACAGTCTCACGTCAAGTCGCTAGAGGCATTCAAGGACGAATCAACAAGAGGGGAAGTCTTCCAGACTTGGACCTCTATCACCATGGGTGGGAAGAAGACTAGGGGACGAATCCACACTTGGTTAGAGGGCGAGAGGACACTAATTTCAGAACGTATTGACGAGGTCGAGATAATCAAGCAGAACTCAGATTTCATTGCGTCTTCCTTAGAGGTTGAATCGGTCGAGGTATACACTGCCGGAGAAGCCGAGGATGTTGGAGGTAAGGCCCGAATATCATTCCCCCTAGAACCGGGAATAGCATTTGTCTAGGTGAAGCATGCATTTGAGAAAATCCGATATCGTCCTTTTCGACGATCAATGCAACAAATGTAATCGGTGGGCAGAATTCATCAGAAGGAGAGGCCAAGAATCAAGAATAACTCTAATCGGACAGAATAGCCCCGATGGCGTTGAAATTCTAAAAACGATACCAAAGAGGCTTGAAGGACTAGACTCCATTTTTCTAATCTCCAACACAGGGGAGTGGCATTCCAAGAGCGCGGCGATCTGGAGAGTCTGTGGAAAGCTCAGATTTCCATGGCCTTTGGCATCAACAATGGCACTGCTACCATGGCCAGTTCGGGATTACTTCTACGACGTCTACGCCCGTATGAGGAAGTAGTCGTTCACTCGGTGGGTTCATGGGGCTCCGATATCTGGCATGCCCATTGAGTGAAGATGAGAGTGCCAAGCGACGCCGAGGGCGTCGGAGGCGCCGCCGCCGCCCGAGGAAGGAAAACAACCCTCCGAAAGGGAACGGTAGAGGCGCTAAATCGGAGGAGATTGAAAGAGCCCTAGCGAGGTTTACTGTCAATCCCAGACCAATGGGGATACCAAAAGAAATCAACCCACCTCCGGAGAAGGTAGAAATCAAATGGAAAACCAAAGCAGTCACCAAGGAAGTTCAAAGTAAGGCTGGGAAGATAGCCTGCATCCCCGGAGAATTCGGATTCCTTCCCGAGGAAAGAGTTCAGAAGATTGCAGCAAAACTCGACGGTCTTCCAATCAGTCTGGAACAGGCTCTTTCTCTGAGGGCAGCATTAAATCAGGAGAAGAGTGTATATTCTCATTCAAAATTGATGCGTAGAAGCAATGAACTCAGTAGAAGGTACGACTCCGGAGAAAGCGTAATCGCCCTCTCGAAGAGGTTCGATGCTCCACCGGTCAATACTTTCAGAGCCATACTTACAGGTCGAGGGTGGACAAAGACCAGAATCAAGGATACACTAAACAAGAATCCATCTAAGTTAAACAAAAGGGACAAGGAACAGTTCGAACTAGCCGAATCAGTAGACAGAGTAAGCTCGGTAAACCAAACCGAGACACAAACTGCAGCCGAGGTCTTTGAGGAGATCCTGTGCAGCTATTTCGAATCAGTCGGTGTCAGATTCAGGCGCCAGGAAGAACTTCTGAAAGAACAGACCAAGAGTGAGGGTAGGGCAATAATTACGCCCGACCTCCTTCTCCTTGATGATGTTAGAATCAATGGAATTCCTTGTGCATGGATCGATGCAAAGCACTTCTTCGGTGCAGATCTAAAATTCCCGAAGAAGAAGACCCAGAAGCAGGTAGACAGATATGTCGCAGAATACGGCCAGGGAGCTCTTGTTTATCGGCACGGATTCTGCGATGGACTAAGGCTGAGGGGGGCAATAAAGCTCGACTCCAGCCCTCTTGATTTGAAACCGCTTGAGGACTTCCATGAGAATTCAAAGTCCTGAGCCATCTAACTAAGGGCACCAATCCTACTTGAGAAAGTTGAGAAACCCCGTCTTTCGAGAGCTGAAGATAGTTCACCTAACCAATCATCCTCGTCAAGATAGTCATTAGGGACAATGACAACACTCTCTCCCAACATGCAAAGCATTGTCGACAATCTATCGGAGAAACCAGAATTTCCAATTGCCTCATTAGCTGCACCGATTATTTCGGTTCTAGACGCATCAAACTCCAAACCACTATCACAAGCAAAAATCAGTGCTCTATCAATAAGTTCCGACCACCTCCCTGAGTCCCAATTTCCTTCCCCAATAATCTCCATTGCGGATGCTCCAGCTTCGCTAATTTTCACTTTCCATTCAGGGTGATCAATATATTTCGAAGTATGCTTGCCAGTCCTCTCCTTCCAGACTAGAAGAACGGGCGTATCGGCAGCCCAGCCTTCAGAAATCCCCGGCCCCCGATTGAGAAGACTTCCAGAAAAGGGAGAGCCTGCAGCAATCCTTCTTTCGACACCTCCCGATGAGAGAGCAGTTGTGTCCCCAAGGCCACTAGACCTCTTCCTCTCAACAATATGGGCAATCAAGAATGACCTTCTGAGACATTCTTCGTGGGGAATCCCCATTGCCCTCTGGACAGATATTGCAGATGCAATTGCACCCGAAGCAGACATGCCAAATCCCTGTGTCGCAGGCAAAGACATCCTGATGTTTAATTCCCAATCGAATGATCGAATTTCAGGAATCTCTCTAATCAACTCCTCTAGAACATCTTCGTACATTGTGGAGTCATAGTCTCCATCTTGGAATCTGACAACCAGTTCTCCTTCGCCATCTTCGCCTTTCGCTATGGATTCCACTCCATCCTTCAAGCAAAGTCCAGCACCTCTGCTACCCTGTGAAACAGGGTCATCCACGACATCCTCAATCGTGAAGAATAGTGTAATATGGCCGCCACATTGTCCTCTACCCAGTGCAGTAGGCATAGTCACTCATCCAGTGAATGGGTAATGAATTGTTGGAATTCAAAGTGCTGTTGCGAGATCCTGCTCAAGGGAGCCAAACCTTCCTGCGAGCTCTTCAACTGCCTTCATGAATGCAACTTTGGGCTCCATTGAGCCATCTGTTTCGAACTCCAAGATGAACTCCCCAGAGACTTCTTCCAGTGTCACTGCGTCACTGAATTCTCTGGAAGCCTCGGTACCCTCTCCAACATGGTTCAACTCATCGACCAGGATTGCAACCTTGTCGATGTCCTTCAGCTTCCCATCCTTGTCGAAGTCTTTGGCATTTATTTCCAAGTCCATGTCCCATAGGATCTTCGACTTCCTTTTGTTATTCATGACCCCTATTCTTCGAGGGTGGAATGAGACCCCACAGACTGGAGACCACTTTGTGTGTTCTCGACCACGTCCCATTATTGCAGTAGCATAGAACTCAATCATCTGTCCCTTTAGGAGCTTGGTAATTGGGATGCTCTTGTACTCATCTGGAATCTCCAGTGATCCTTCTCCTAGGTACTTCATATCCCCAGCAGTAACCCAGCGACCTTCTTCAGAACCAAATACAACACAAGTGTAAATCATCTGGCATTCCACACATCCTCTTTCTTCCTCCACCACATCTTTGCAGTTGGGGCACTCATCTTGGAAGTGGAACTTGTCATGTACAGTGGGAATTGGAATCATCGCCAGCCTCTGGGCAATCATCTCGTCGGGAATAGGCCCTGTAGTCTCCCAGATCTCCTCATCTTGCTCCTTTGTCCCGAGTTGGAATGTGACGCTGTCTATTGCCATCTTAGGAGTATCAGAAATTAGAGATCTCCTCAGCGCATTGGCAAAACTTCTGTCGGTCTTTGAGAGAAGAATCTGTATCTTCTCTTCTGTCTCTTTTAGTATCTTGATTTTCACCATCTTTTCACCTCATTTCAAACTCTTCTGCCCCTTCGTCCACCCTTGCTCTTGGTTCCATCGGTTGGCATGGGCGTCACATCTTCGATTCTCGTAATTCTAACTCCTGCACGAGTCAATGCTCTAATGGCAGCCGTCGCACCAGGAGCACTGTTTGATCTGTTGCCCCCAGCACCTCGATACTTCACGATTACTTGGTCGAAATCCTTCTCAGAAAGCATCTCAGCAATCTTCTCTGCAGCTCTAGTAGCTGCAAACTGACCACCAGAGTCACTACCCCCCTTGGTCACCATCCCTCCAGAGACCTTGCAAACTGTCTCAGCGCCAGTCAGGTCTGTAGCGGTAATTAGCACATTGTTGAAAGTGCTGTAAATATGCAGAATCGCTTTGTGCCCCATCACTTCTCCTCCTTGTCCGCCGTGGCCTCAGCTTCATCAGATTCTTCACTCTCATCTTCCTCTTGGAACCTCATTGTCTCCAAATCCTTCCTAAATGGATGCTCAGGATCAGCAAAAGGAGAGTTCTGACTATATTGTAGAGAATCCTCCTCTTCCTTTAGAACATGATATCCAGGGACGGTCATACGTTGTTCGCCGATGCAAATGTGCCCGTGAACAATCAGATTTCTCGCCGCTCTCATTGAAGGTGCAAGACCCTTGTAGTATACCACCGATTGGAACCTCCTGGAAAGCATGTGTTCGACGTTTATCTCGAGCACGTCCCCTATGTCAGCCCCTGTCTGCAAAAGACCCTTTCTTGTTAGGGATCCCAGCAACTGCTCCTTTTCCTTTGCATAGTGCCCCTCTGAGGAGTCAACCCTGCCGATAAGCTTCATTGCTTGGTTACGGTGCCTTCTAAGGGAGGACTTCTCCCTCCAGATTTCCCTCATCCCTCCAACTTTCTTTAATCCGAATCTTTCCTTGAGGTCGTGTTCCTCGTCAATCCTTGCCTGTTTCCAAGGATGTGTTGGAGTCTGTGTTCGTGGTCTGGAGAATTTTGGCTCGCCCATTGTATCGCCTCACTTCTTCCTCTGGACACCTAGAGCAGAGCCCCTTCGGCCATTCGCCCTGAGCCTCTGGCCCCTGACCTTGTGCCCGCTCCTGTGCCTCATTCCACGCCATGTCTTGATTTCAGCTAGCCTCGCTACATCGTCATCCTTGGTCATGCTCACTTCGTTGGCGATGATATGCGCATCTTCATTCGATTCCAAATCCCTCTGCCGATTCACCATCCACCAAGGGACATTAGTTGCGTAATCGTCTATTGCCTTCCTGAGATGGTCCTGTTCGTCGGAGGAAAGGTGACCCCCAAGCCTCGTTCCATCTATTCCAGAAAGTCTGCAAATCATCATTGAAGTCCTAATCCCAACTCCCTTGACGGACGTGAGACCATAGGTAATCGGCTTCAACCCGTCAATGTCAGTGTCAGCAATTCTGACGATGTATGAGAAGTCATCTCCAAGTTCTGCTTCGTTCACTTTCGGCATTACGGTTCCCCCGTGTTCACCTTTCGGTGGCCTTTTGGGCATCCTCGCGAACTACAGTCCCTATTTGAACCGATTGGACAGCACCATTTTCACTATAGTGCCCTACTCCTTGCAAACAACATACACCTTCTGGGTTCCAGCCGGTCTTTGCACATCCAAGTCTACCATGAAACCCTTAGTCCCCTCAGCTCCTTTCAACTCCCTAGTTATCCTTCTCTGAAGGGTCGGATGAATTTCCGGATCAAGGCTGCACCTGAGGGTGATTTTGGAAATTCCCTTTTTGGCTACAGAGGATGCCACATGATCTATGGTGTGTAGTTCTGGAGCAGAGAGTCTGTGTTGTACAATTTTCCCTGTGGCCACGACAAAACCCATGACCCCGTCATCTTTCGATAACTCATCTGTATGGATCAGCATCGGCCTCCTACCTCCGATTCGGACCCATGACGAGCCTACCCCGCCCCCTACAGCCTTATCGTGCCACGAGTTCTGGAGGTTACTCTCAATTAGTACAGGGTCAACTATTGTCAGATAAGCTCCTCGGGGTATCTCCCTCACGCTATTGAAAGATGATTCGATAGCCCCTGATCCTTCTCCTTCGATACTTGCAATGATTTTCTTCCTCCCTAATCTGATGCATCTGTTCGAACTGCTTGAAGATAGAGAACCAATCCAGACTGAGAGTCTGTCGGTTCTTCCTCCGCCTCTGCTTAGCCACTCCCAGGTCCTCGATGCCCCGGGAAAGGTCGTTTCGATAATACCATCAACCATGGCTCTTTGTACAGTGTCTAGTCTTGGAGACAAGTCCAACAGAACAGCCGGACCCTTGGGCCCATTCTGCAAATGGCTGCTCCAGGCCTTCAGCACCTTCTTGATGTCTGGCTCCATCTCCTCAAGACTATGGTTTTGCGCATCCCTCGGTCTTGCTGGATCAATATGCAGCATAGCTATTGGAGGGTGAGCGCGGGTCCCAGCATCCCTCAGACTGGCCCAGTAAGATGCGATTGCAGATTCAGCAGCCCTTCCATCTCCCACTAGGACTCGATCCAACGAGCGTTGAACCTCTCCTTCGGAGTTTAGTTGCATATTCGCAGCACAAAGCTTGGCAACATCCTCATCCAACTCTATCCCTAGTGCAGGCCTCTTCAATATCTTCGAAAAAGCGATTAGCTGAACCCCAGAACCAGCTGCTGCGTCTAGAATTACTCCTGCAGGTAGTGACAGGGGGTCAATCTGACTAGCCCTAATCGAGGCAACAGGCCATGGAGTGGATAGTCTCCTCATTCCTTCGTCCATGAAGAATGCAGGTTCGCCCTTCCTAGAAGACTCTGGTTTGACCCTCCTCTTCGCATAGGTCACCCCCCTCTTCGAAGGAACAATGGGCGAATGCTCCTCTCCATCCATGACCATTCCCGTTGGAACTTAGTCAAGTCACTTTCGCGACAATTACCCAGAGACTGGCGCTCTCTCTAACTTCAATTCGAATCTCAACCACGTTTCCTCTAGCTCGTGACCCTCACTGTTGCCATACGCTATTGGAGGAGGCAGGAGAGTGACGTGGGATGTTCCAGTATCAGTGAAGGGGAACGCCACCCCTCTGTCGTTGTCGATATCAAGTCCAATTGCCGACCATCCAAAACCTTCGATTGAGAACCACGGATCCCCGGCATTTTCTACCCAAGTACCGTCATCCAACTCTTCACCTGTATCGGCGTCCCAAACTGTGTAGTGGACCTCTACTGAATCACCATCTTGGATGTGTATATCCCTACTCTCAGGACCCTGGAAGATGGAAACATCCATCCGAACCTGTGCTTGGAGGACAGAAATGTGGGTTGCAGTGACACTAATCTCACGCTCGGATACTGATTCGATCAGATGGATTTCCATAATGGTACTGTCATTCGCGCCCAATTCATTGATTATTAGATATGGTTGACTATTCGCAGCGAAGACCACACCACCACCACTAATCTCCACTACGAGATTGAGAGTCTGATTTCCCCTATTGTGGACTACTATGCTTGCCGAATCGCCATCCCCCTGATGCTGCCAGTCGCAGCGCACCTCTCCCGGCAGGAGGAAAACACCGTCTTGGCTCGCAAGCGAATCCGGCCACTCCCAGTCATCTTCACGGGGCGAACACGTATCAAAAAGCAAACCGACTTCCCACAACCACCGACCATCCTCTTTGAGGATATCAACATCAGTAGTCCCAAAGGAAGCTTCCAGATCTTCTAAGAATGACATTGCTGAAAGACCAACCCAGATAGACGAAAATAGCAGCCCCAGACCAGTAATTACGGACAAGACTAGCGCTGCCCGGGGTATGGCCATCTTGTTCAGCCCCAATGGTATCGGCGGGTGCTCAACCTCGTCGGGGGTATCGGATATCCACGACCTCGTCACGAATCCCTAGAATTGCCCGCCTGTCATCAACGTTGGCACTTCAAGACTAGTCTCTGCGTAGTTCATCCTGATTTGATAATCCAAGCCAGGCTATCACGCCCAACTCCAATGCTAGAGCCCCCATTCCAGCCAAAATTTCGTATTGACCAAATCCCTTGGAAGCGAAAACAAACGAACAAAGGATTGCAGCAATCAAATCTGCAAGCCCCCACACTCTTAGTGACTTCCTAAGTTGAAGAATCCCGATAACCCATACTGTGGTAGACATTAGAATCAGTAGTAGAGGTAGTTCGAAACTACCCACCATTCCCAAAATTATTGTTCCTGAGATGATGAACAAATGCCCATCAATGGCAAGAGTGACAGTCCACTTCTCCAGATTTAGAGGTACCGTAAGTGCACAACAACCCATAACCACTACTCCAAGAAGTAGAACGATCCAATCAAGAAAATCAGTTGATGCCACCAACTCATCATTCCAGTGCATTAGTGAATAACAAGCCAAGACTCCAACAGGCAGGGCAATCCCAAGCCCAGATGGTTGGGAAGTCCTAAGGCTGCGAAATACCGCACTAGAAGCAGCAAGCAATCCAGCTGGCCCAAAAGACAACATCATTATCGCTAAACTGCGAGAACCAATTCCAACCCCATTCAATCCATGCTCCCTACCCAGATCATCTTTCTTTTCATCCACCCAGAAACCAACCAAGACACACAGAACTAGAATGGATTCGAGAATTATCCATGGAACAGTCCAGTCCAACAGCCCATGAGAAAAAGGATCCACAATCATTGGAGCTGGCAGGGCCCCGCCCAGAGCAATTGCGACTAATCGAGCCAACAGTAATGGAAGAACAAACCAATCAATTGCGATGGTTATCCTGTCTAGAAGATTCTTCTGATGCAATAACGAAACCATCAGTAGGACCAGCACCAGAACAGTCACAATCGCCATGTCTAGCAATTCGTAGGGACTACTTCCGGGGGGGAAAACATGTCCAGAAACTAGAACCATGCAGAGCCCAGATATTGTCACAGCAATTGGCATCTCCATGCCAAAAATATGAGGTAATTCGAGCTCCAGGCCCCTCGTTCGACCCCTAATCAAGAAAACTATGATGCAGCAGAAAACTCCAGCGGCAATTAGAATCAGAGGCCCTGATCCCATTGCAGAATTTAGGGTTACACCGGTCAATACAATGCCAAGGATAACTAGTCCAACAATTGGCGTATGGGTAATCTCAGAAGTCAGTAGTTCAGCCACATCATCGGTTTCGGCAAGCTCCCTCTTCTTTCTCCGGAGCTCTTCCATTTCAGCTACCTTGGGATTGTATGAAGACAAGGATCCACTTTGTGAAATCGAACCATCAGAAACCATATTGATAATTGACTCCCTCTTTGCAATGGTTCGCAACTCAGATCTAACCTCGCCTCTCGAAATCAGCCAAACTGAAGTCGCCACAAACACTGCCCCCGAGGCAGTCTGAAGGAGGAAACTGTTCGATCCCATCGATAGAACGTTTGTGATGACGATTAGAATCAATGCTGATGATGCCGGTTTCAGAATCGCCTCCATCCCCTCCGCCCTCGGCAAGAAGATTGCAAGCATCACTACACTGCTCAATAGTGCCAAAACCTCGGCTTCCGGTAAGGACCCAAAGATAGATCCACCATTCAGTCCATCGAACCAATCGGGTGTTGCCAACTCCAGACTTGAATCTCTGCCGGTTATGAAGACAAGCATTGGAACGGACACCATCCCCATTCCTAGGGTGAAGATTCTATCTTCCCCAAAACGCATAATAAAAGCAAGTGAGATGCACATTAGAACGATCATTGCCTCATCGAGACCATGCCTCCACTGAACGATCAAGAAGGTCAGTGCTAATACCCAGACAATTCCATCTGCATTTCCATCCCTAAGCCCTAGAACGAAACTTGTCACGTGCAATCCCGACAGCAACGCTAGCAAAGTCACAAGAGAAACTGTCGTGAACCCTCCAAATTGTGCTAGTAGGAGAATTGTCAGCATAGGCAACCAGAGCCCGATGCTCCAGAGATTGAGCACTCCAGAATCCCTGATCGTAGCCGAAATCTCAGTGATTCCCAGGAAACCAGATGCCAGATTAACCCCAGATTCCCCCATTCTTGAGTTGACAATGAACAGAAGGATGGATGCAATCCCAAGGTAAATTGCCAGAGGGGTAGTTTCGAGTTGAATCCCCCCACTGAAGTCGACGATATCGTTAGCTAGCATGACAGTTCGAATGGTCTCCTCAATCAATTTCTCAGCAAGGATCCATGACCAAGGGAGAAGCACCGTCACCCCAGAAAGAGAGGGGGAATCCCTCTTTATCGCCAAAGCAGCGGTCCCAATGTGGAGTAAAGAGAGAATCACCAATAGCATGATCCCCCCATCCCCATCATCCTTGGTCCCAGTCGGCACAAGAAGGACCAATACCGCCAATATGGCAACTGCACCAATCCATAGCACCCTATCTGTAACACTATTCTGATCTCTGAGTATTATCGCTACTGTGACGGAGGAACCAAACAAGGTGAAGACCTGATACGAGGATACTCCGAGAGCCTCTCTCACATAATTCCCATTTAGCAATATTATTGTCAGAATCGATGCAGAAACAACTAGAGGGACATAAACTCGTCTAGGCTCGACGCCCCTTACTACAAGATAAGACCCCCCAAAGGCCCCGCCAAGGAAGGTCACCATGCCCAATGCATACCCCAAATCGTCCCTATTCGAAGCAACAGCTAGCAGTGCCCCAATCATTCCCAGTGAAATGGAAACCCCCCACAGTCCGGGCTTACCCAAGCCCAAAGTTTCGAAACCCTTCGAGAACCAGTTCTCCTCCTTGGCGAATTTAGTGGCCATGTATGCATTCATCGCTGTCACTGACATTAATAGAAGGAAGAGCAGTAGCGGCATCTCGATGGGAAGAACGTCAAGAGGCCCCACAGAAAACCGAGAAGTTACAGCATGCATTCCAATCCATAGATTAGATGATGCAATTCCTAGTGAGGCCAGATTGCCGGAGTTTCTGTTTATGGCAATACTGTGGAGAACAATTGTCGCAATGAGAATCATACCAGCAACGCCAACTTCACCAAACTCCGTTCCAGCAGTAGAACCCACAGCAAGAAGAACAAGAGTGGACTGGGCTGCGATAGCATCGTGATTATGCCTGTATGCGACAATAATGTTGACTCCAACTAGGAGCACCAAAACCAGTCCTAGAGACAAGTCATCTCCTATCACCCCCCAGTGCCTGAGCTCTATTGCAAGACCATACAGTACCTTCATTGAAATGATTACCCAGGTTACTCCCAGCAATTTCATACCCCTCCTGGGGACCCAAATTTCTCCTAAACCAAAGCCTACCGCTGCTAGAGAAATAAGGAGCAAAGTTCCAACTAAGGAATCAAAGGTCCTCCCAATTTGAATACTAATCGCACTGTATAAAACAATCATTGAGACCATTATAATCCAGTTTACCCTCTTCTCTCCCTCTATCGAAATTTGAGAAACCAGATCCCTCTCAGGAGGATCATCCACACTTCCATCTTTCCTAATTTTCCCGGGGGTGTCGTGACCAGATTCAGAGAATGGATCGAAGATGTCTCCGATAGCTTCATCCATTTTTTCTGAAACTATCCCGGAATTTTCTCCGGACACCTCCTCAGTAGGAACATCGATGTTATCGATATTGATTCCCGAAGGAAGCTTGAACTCCCTTTCTCGGATGATTTTGTCTGGAGGCTCATCCCCTGTCATCGCTCCGCAACAGAGCATGTATTGCATAATCACATCCCCTAATGGACTCAATTCGAACGTTAATGGCTTGCAGAAAATTTTCCCCGAGCCGTAATGCTTGAAGACTTGATGCCCGTCGGAAAGACGGGGGAAGTTGGGTGCAGAGTTCCTCTCAGAGAAGGGCTGTTGATTTATCCCAGCATGATCTTGAGCCAAGTGGAAAGGTACATTGGAACATAGATTCCGAGGGACTCCACACACAAGCAGTTGAACTCGGAGAGGCAAAACTAACTTCGGACTCGGTACTTCTTGCTGTAACAGGCGAGCGGACTGGTCGTTCACCAAATGACCGATTCATAGTGGATGAGGCTGGCATGGCAGAGGATGTTTGGTGGGGGGAGGTGAATAGGCCTACTGCACCGGCTGTTTTTGAGAGACTTTTGGTCAAGACCAGAGCACATCTAAACGCTGCAGAGAATCTGTTTGTCAAAGATGCCTTCTGTGGAGCGGATCAAGACTACAGGATGCCAGTAAGACTAGTCACAGAGAAGGCATGGCATGCAGCCTTCATGCACAATATGTTCGTACGGGCTTCGGAGGAGGAGCTGGCCGCTCACATCCCAGAGTTCACCATCCTTCATGCTCCTGAGTTGAAGTCCAGCATGAGCGATGGAGTCAACTCTGACGTCTTCGTCATCATCGCTCTCGACAGAGGCCTCGTGATAATCGGCGGAACCCATTATGCCGGGGAGATAAAGAAGGCTATCTTCACGATAATGAACCACATTCTACCTTCCAAGGGACTTCTACCAATGCATTGTTCAGCTAATACGGATGGGAACGAATCAGCACTCTTCTTCGGACTTTCTGGAACAGGAAAGACGACTCTGTCAGCCGACTCCAATCGAGCTCTGGTAGGTGATGATGAGCACGGATGGTCAGACAAGGGCGTCTTCAACTTTGAAGGGGGTTGTTATGCCAAGCTGATTCGTCTATCTGAAGAGGATGAACCCGCGATCTTCGCTACCACAAAGATGCGGGGCTCGATTCTCGAGAATGTGGTTCTGAACGCTGATGGCACTCCTGACTTCGACAACGGTTCTCTAACTCAGAACACACGAGGCTCATACCCCATCGAGTTCATCCAGAATCGAACCCCAGATTCGATGGCGGGGAACCCGAAAAACGTGGTTTTCCTCACTTGCGATGCTTTTGGCGTACTACCACCTCTTTCCAAACTAAGTCCAGAGCAGGCCGCATACCACTTCATGTCAGGCTACACTGCAAAGGTCGCAGGAACAGAGATGGGCGTAACAGAACCCCAAGCAACGTTCTCAACCTGCTTCGGGGCGCCGTTCATGCCAAGGCACCCAAGCATGTATGCAGATTTGCTTTCGAAAAAGATCAGAGAAAATAACTCCAAGTGCTGGCTGATTAATACTGGCTGGATTGCGGGAGGAGCAGATGCGAGCAGTCGTATCAAGATTAGTTGGACCAGGAACCTACTCAATGCTGCAATCAACGGGGATCTGGCGGACGTAGTCTTCGTCAAAGATGAGAGGTTTGGTTTCGAAATTCCCACAACTTGTGAGGGAGTGCCCGACAGGATACTACAACCCAGAGGGACTTGGGATGATGGCGAAAGGTACGACAACGTGGCCAACCTACTAGCTCAGATGTTCGTTGAGAACTTTGAGCAATACGCTGAGGGCTGCTCTGAGGAAGTAATCAGTGCCGGACCAAAACCAATCTAGTCAACCAGTCTCTGTTTGGCTGCTCTTTGAGCATCTACAGCGCATATTGCAGCCATGTGAACCACGTCTCTGGCACTGTCTCTACGCTGCAGCACGTGAGCAGGCCTCGAAAGACCCTCCAATATGGGTCCAGTCATCTCTGCTCCAGCAACTCTCTGCAGAAGCTTGTATGCTATATTTGCCGAGGCAAGGTTTGGGCAGATTAGGACATTAGCCGGCCCATCGAAGGACATGAATGGGTAGTCTTGCTGAATCTCGGGAACAAGAGCTGTATCGGCTTGCATCGGCCCATCAATAACCAGATCTGGCTCAATTTCCCTTACAATCTCAATCGCCTCTTCGATACGATCGGTCCTCATCTCAGCGGAAGTTCCGAAATTGGAGAATGAAAGCATGGCCACCTTCGGTTTGACTCCAAATCTCCTAGCAACCTTCGCAGTCTGAATCGCAATCTCTGCGAGAGTCCTTGCATCAGGGTAGATGTTGATTGTAGCATCCCCGATAAACATCAATTGCCCATTCACTGTCATCATGTACATGCCCACGATACGATGTGAGTTCGGGTCCGGACCAATAACTTGCAAACAGGGTTTAACGATGTCTGGGTACTGATGGGAAACTCCACCCAGATACCCATCTGCATCACCCATTCTGACCATCATGGGTGCGAAGAAAGTCGTTGACCTTAGTTCCCTCACAGCATCCTCTTTGGTCATCCCCCTTCTTCCACGCAGTTGATGTAATTCTTCTGCATAACCCTCACGTCTCCTTGGGTCATATCTGACATCAATTATTTCGCAATCGAATTCTAGCCCCAATTCTTCCTTTACCGCCTCAACCCTCTTTTTCTGACCAAGAAGGATTGGATCACAAATCCCCTCAGTAATGCACTGGGAAGCAGCCTTTACGATTGTAGGGTCCTCCCCTTCACAGAAGACAATCCTCTTCAAGTCCCCCTTGGCTTGGTTGATCACTCTCCTCATAATTGACCTTGTTAGACCTAGACGGGACTCCAACTTCTCCCTGTAGGCATTCAAATCGAACTCCTTCTTTGATACTCGCGCTACCCCTTCATTCACGGCCGCTTCAGCGACAGCACTGGCTTCCCAGATCAGAACCCTGGCATCGAAAGGCTTTGGAATCAAGTATTCAGGACCGAATGACATCTGCTCCCCGCCATATGCGGATGACACATCATCGGGAACCGGCTCCTTTGCTAGTTGAGCTAGTGCCTTTGTTGCAGCCATCTTCATATTCTCGGTAATTTCGCTAGCTCTGACATCTAGAGCTCCGCGGAAGATGTACGGGAATCCAAGAACGTTGTTAATCTGGTTGGGATAATCAGATCTGCCGGTTGCCACTATTGCATCGTCTCGAACGCTAGCAACCTGCTCGGGAGTAATCTCCGGATCAGGATTAGCAAGGGCGAAAATGAGAGGTCTTTCCGCCATCGCCTTCACCATTTCTGGAGCCACCAATCCTCCTTTTGATAGGCCCAAGAACACATCAGCCCCTTTCAGAGCATCTTCGACCCCCCCCTCGTCGATATCTCTTGCGAACTCAGATTTATATTCGTTCAACTCTCCATTTGACATCCTATTCGAGGTCATAATACCCTTTGAATCAAGCATTATTAGATTCTCTCTCTTGACTCCGAGTCTGACGTAATGTTTGGCACACGAGATTGCCGAAGCGCCGGCCCCTAGGATTACCACATTCACATCCCCAATTTGTTTGTTGACAACTTCTAGTCCGTTAAGCAGAGCAGCTCCTGAAATGATTGCAGTGCCATGCTGGTCGTCATGCATAACTGGAATATCCAATTCTTCCACCAATCTCCTCTCAATCTCGAAGCATTCAGGGGCCCCGATGTCTTCGAGATTGATTCCTCCGAAAGTCGGTGCTATTGCCTTGACCGCCTCAACGAACTGATCAATATCTGTCCTATCTACTTCAATATCGAATACGTCAATATCTGCGAATGCTTTGAACAGAAGCCCCTTCCCCTCCATCACAGGTTTGCTAGCGAGAGCCCCAATGTCCCCAAGTCCCAATACAGCTGTGCCGTTGCTAATTACGGCGACTAGGTTTCCCTTGGAGGTATATCGATATACATCATCTGGGTTATCCCTAATTTCTTCACAAGGGTATGCTACTCCTGGCGAGTAGGCTAGAGAAAGGTCCCTTTGAGTACCATGAGGCTTGGTTGGAACGACAGTTACCTTCCCCGGAGGATTCGAAGAGTGGTAATTCAACGCATCCTCGCGCAGCCGCTTGTTGTCCACTGTGTCACCTAGAATGCTGCCGGACCGACCATCTCCTTTGATGCTATCCTATTGCTAATTGTGGGATTATCGGCCTATATGGCTGTGTTTCCCAACTTTCATCTTTTTCATTGACTATGCTGTGAGCAAGTCATGGACGACTACCCCTACCCTTCATAAATTGCACATTGAGGGACTTGCTTCGTTCTATGTGCGCTAGCGATAATACTCCCCCGGGCAGAGCCAAGGCAATCGGTCTTGTTGCACTGATGATTTTACTCCCGTGGGGGGCTAATCCGTATCATTCATCTGACTCACAATCCCTCCCAGGTAACTCAGATTCCAGAGATGAGTCATCAGGCAAGTCTTGGGGGGAAAACGGTAGCAATGACACAGGCTGGCTAGTCTTGGATGCCACTGGTGCAGATGCTGCCAACGGAACCCCTGCACTGGCCGACATTTTCCTGGAGTTCGCCCCGGGTGCCGTCATTGACAACCTAACTCTAGAGATATCTGTAAACGGAAGCGATGGATACTGGGCCAATCAACCTCAGATTGCAGTGATGGATACCCAGACAAGCATACTTGACTGGAGCGGAAGAGGTGATTTGGGGAGGCAAAACAACTTCGCCGATAACCCGCCCAGTCTAGTGGGGGGGATCTTGGACGCTTCACTGAAGCCAAATACAATCAGTGACGCTTCTTGGCAGATCCCCACAGGCATCGAGATCACAGATTTGGTAATCGAAGCGCTCCGGCCCATCGATCCAAAACTATCATTCAGTCCTCTAGAGGTGTCGATTCACGGCAGTGTCTACAACCCAATCGATGGGAGGATGCATATCCTCGTTGATGACGATCTCCTGCAGTTGGATGACAACGCAAACAAGCGCATTATCGACATCACTACAGGCATTGAAGGACGTTCAATTGCCTCCGACCCAAACAGAGGGCTGCTCTACGTGGGAGATTCAGAGGGAAATGTCACAGCTCTGGGCCTTTCTGACTCCGAACCATTGGCCGATTTCCCTGTGGACACTAACTTCTCTCTCTCCGATCCAATCATGCAAATGGAGGTAGACATTTTCGGAGTTCTTTGGGCTATCTCTGAATGCAATATGCACTACCTAATGCCATCAAAGGGCGCTCTTTGGAAGACATTGGAGTTTTGCACGTCTTCGGAAGCAGAGACGCCAGTCGGCATCCACATCGAAGGGAGGGAAATATTCCTAGCAACCCAGGAAAATGGTGTACGTGTAATTGAATACAATGTTTCAGCCAACGACTCCACAACCCTTGATGTTGAAAGGAACATCGTTTGGGACGATTCCAACTACCTCTCCGGGGACTCAATAGCAGACATCTCAGTTTCGGATGACATCCTCTACATTGCCACCTCTGACTCCGGAATCGACAGGTTCGATCTTTCTTCAAACTCCTGGATGCCTTCTTGGACTTCTTCGAATTGGCTTTCTTCAGACAATATAGTCGGGCTGGCGACAGTTCCCGGTTGGCTCTACATCTTAGGAGAAGAGCAAGTTCAACCATACGATACCGATTTGCTGCTATTCAGTTCCGACATTCAATTGGAAGACTTGGGGCTATCAGAAACCGCTTCAAGCATCAGTGCGTGGCCCGGAGGATTACTCAGGGCTCCTTCTGGTTCAATGGCAATAATCGGCGACTCATCCGGTACATTCGGACGGGTTCTTGAGGACAATTCGGACGGTTCCTTCCACCTCGTCAGCAGCCCTTCAATTGACGCCGCCGAGGTAACTGCGATAATAGACGACGGAGAAGCAGGCGAGTTCTGGATAGCATCTGGGAGCATCATCGACATAATGGACAAGAGGGATAACCTCTGGAAGGAACCAATCGACATCGGAGACAGCCTAACTTCACAGCTAGAACCTGGCGATATCACATCAATTGAACAGGATGAAGACGGTTGGGTCTGGGTTGGCACCACAAGCAGTGGAGTCCACAGGTTGAGCAATGTGGATGGCTCATACTTTGGAACAATCCAAGGCTTGAACTCCAACTCGATTACTAGTCTGGCATATGACTCCAACACAGAAATCCTAGTCATCGGGCATTCGGAATCGGGAATCTCACTCTACTCGACAGATTCCAACAACGTAATCGAGACTTACACTGAGTCAGAAGGACTGGACTCAGATATGATTCGAGATATCGCAACCAGATTCGGAATAGCGTACATCGCCACCGAGGAGGCGGGGGTGATGAGGATCGACCTCAGTACTCCTGCCATCATCGGATCATGGCAGTCTCTCGGTGTGGACAACCTAGACTCAACTCCCGTTGCAGTTGACGGGGATGTCATCTATCTCGGTCTCCCAGGTCTGGGAGTTCTACTCATCGACAGGCTGACGAGCGATATCCTCGACCTTTGGACACCTGACGATCCAAACAGCATCCCAGACGAGGACGTCAACACCCTGTCATTGGATTTCTACGGTGGTTTACTGATTGGCTCAGAGGTACAGAACTCCGGAGCAAACGCGAACGGAGGACTTGCCCGATGGGATGGCTCAACATGGGACCTGCTTCCAACCAGCATCCCCGGTTGGAACAACGATCCCTTCGAGTTCTACGATGTCTCCAGCGATGCTAATGGCGTCTATGCCGGTACAAATAGGGGGGCATGCATGTGGAACTGGCCCGACCCAAGCAACCCCCAATCCCAATTCACTCTAGAGGACTGCTGGACATCAGGAGGAGGCGGCGGAGGAGGGGGGCAAGGCGATGGAATGCCTTCCAGATTCGTGCTTTCCGTGGAACCAATCGGCTCAGATCTCCTCTACGCTGGGACAACCGAGGGAGCAGCTGTGATCAATACATCAAATGGAACCGTTGTGGAGGTCTGGACGGCTGGGGACGACACCGAGAGAGCACGTGTAGTCAAATTCGGCGAGACACTATACCTCGGATTTGAGAACTTAGGAATCGCCCGATTCAACCTCACCTCCGGATCCTGGCTCACGCCGTGGGATGGCTCTCAGGGAATTATCGGGGACGACGATGTCACCGTCATGATAGAGGGGAGGGAAGAGGGCACTATTTGGGCTGGAGGAGACTTCGGGCTCACTCTGATTGATTTGGTAAACGAAACGACTCTGATTCAATGGGACCGAGGCGCTAACCAAGACGGACCAACGCTTCCCAACTACTCCCCAGCAGAGATTCTAATTGTCGAAGGAGTGATGTTCTACTCTCCCCAGAGAGGGCAACCATGGAACACGAGGGACGAGGTCACTAGAATCAACCTGGACAACAACTCCACCCTGCAAACAATCGATGCGGGGCAACGCCTAGGATTCAACGGGGTCATCCACGGGATGAACCAAATCGGCGATGAGGTGTGGATCAGCGTCGTAGAGACCTCCGGATGGGGCGGCTCTGGGGACCCCGGCACAATTCTGAGATGGAACACCACATCGGATGGCTGGGAGGACGATCTCCAGACAATCGGAGACGTTGGCAGGGTAAATGCCCAATACTTGGGTGACTGCTTCCCGCTAAACACCTCATGCGAGATGTGGGTAGCTTATGGCGACAACATCCTCAGGCGATTCTCCGTCTCAAACATGACTCTACTGAACCAATGGAACGATGTCGATGGAAGGATAAGGGGGATGGTTGAGTATCAAGGCGAGTACCTCTTCGCCAGCATGAATGGGATTCTCCGCTGGAATCCATCAAATGAGACATGGCAATCCTCGTGGCTACCTGGGGACGGACTACCTTCCGAATCGGAGTTAGACTTCTACTCCCTGAAAGTTGTTGGAGATGATCTCTGGACGGCATCAGGTTACGGAAACGATGGCCATGTGATGAGGCTATCAGGAAACAACAGCAACTGGACGATTTGGGATGTCGATACCAGTGATATCCCCGATGGATACGGAGCAGACATTTTGCTTTGCCACGACATCGTCCACGTGGCAATCGGGTTCAGCGCATGGCAATGGTGGGCAGTAGGAGGGGGAATCGCACGATTCGATCTGGGAGACCATGATGGGGATGGCATTTCAGAGGAGTGGATATCACCTATAACTAACGACAATTCAAACATGGCGGACAAGGACGTCCGAGCATTAGCATGTGACGAAGAGAACGAAATTATGTACATAGGCTTCGATACTGACAACGTTGGAATCGATCGCTTCGACTACGCCGCTAACAATTTCCTCGACACACTAACTCCCGAGATGGGAGTTTCCGAGAACCCAGTCTTCCCGGGTGGAATGCTTTACGACGAAGACCTACTACTCGTCTCTCATTATGACGGCAACGGCGGAATCACTCGGGTTATTACCTCAGGCTCATCAGCAACCTCTGGACAGGTCATCGGCCTTGGAATGGACTCCTGTTCAATCGTCAGGGCACCGACGACCCCTAGGTCGTACGCCATTGGAAGGTCAGGGGACCTTTCTGGAATCAACAGGGTGGACAGACTAGACAGCACAGGTCTAATCGAGGGGGGATTCGACGAGTTGGTAGGACTACCCTCGGGAGTCGTCCACGAGATGATTTCCAACGAGACTCACGTTTGGGTGACGGTTGGCTCGTCTGAGTACTCATACCTCGCATCCACCGTACTACAGGGCGAGCTTCTCGAAAATGGTTCGGTAAATTGGCAGTATGGCTTCGATGCCCTCTCCGAATCCATCAATGAAATCATGTTGGTGGACCAGGAGATTTGGGCCACGACTGTTGGAAACGGAATATTCTCGTTCAACCTCAGCCAGAAGGTAGTCCAGCAGACTCCACCCGCGTTGCACAACCAGATGGACGGCCTACTCCATGACGGCGAGAACATGTTCATCGGACTCATGGGCTGGGCTGGGAGCTCTGCCGGATTCCAGACATTCGATCCAGAGACCCGCTCTTGGGGTCAAGGCAGCCTTCTGGCCGGCCTTCCCAGCAACATCGTCACAGACTTCGTGGAATACGGGGAGCACATCCTAGTCTCAACCCACGGGGGAATAGGACTCTGGAACCTAACTAAGAACGATTGGGACGATCCAATTACCACGGTTGATGGTCTCCCGACACCAATCTCGAACCATTTATTCGTGCCACCGGCACCAATTCTTGGCAATGGAACCGTTCTCGTTGGCGGTCCAACGGGTCTGATCGTCCTAGACCAGAACCTAGGAGTCGTCGGGACAATTGGAAGGGCAGACGGATTGGTCGGTGACTTTGTTTCTGGCATTGTGTATGCAGACTCAGTCTCCAGGACTTTCAATGACACATCCACTGGTTCAACGATTACTCTGCACCACGACTCAGCTATTTTCATCTCGCATAACGGTCAAGGAGCAACCAGGCCGGGGGTCGCGGCATGGGACGTCTCAACGGACAGCTACAACGGCACATACAACATTGACATGATTCCCAGCAACGATGTCAGTGCAGTCGAAACAGATCTCTGGGGCGTCCACATAGCAACCTCGAACCAGCCTCTGGTGCACTGGAATGGAACTTCAATGGCCATGGAAGCCGGTCCTGGGGCAATTGACCTGCAGGGTTGGCCTATCACAGACCTCGCTTCCGATGGGACCCACCTTGCGGCGATATCAGCTAGCAAGATTAGCGTCGTCAAGGCAACGGGAAACCACGATGTAGTCATGATCGGTGAGCTTCCGGGTGCTTTGGCTGCAGATGCCGATGCGTGGATGGGGCTAGCCGTACTGGGGGAGGACGGACTACACATCTACAAGCCGATGGAGACCCTTCGGGAGGTCCCGAGGGAGATCCAGAGGAGGGCATACCCACTAAATGCAATTTTCGCAGACAGGACGCTTGACATTACAGATACCACGAGGCCCGGGATGTCCACCAATTTGGTCTCACACGAATCCCCGGTATCGATTCCAATCGATCAAAACCAAGCAAACTCCTCCGATTTGCTTCTTTATCCCGGATCGCTGACATTCTCTTCTCCTGTGAGGGGGTCGTGGATCTGGGCCAAGTCCACCAACCTCAACTATACAGGCAGTTGGGACCTAGCAGCTCTCGATTCCAGAATTGAGGAGTCTTTCCAGACTGCGATTTTCAACACCCCTCCAGGGTCCCTATCTTCGACAGTGCACCTCCAAATGCAATCCCCTCAGGATGGGAGGATAAAGATTCGAGTCTCATATGACTGGGAGAGGTTGGAGTCGCCAACGGTGATGACGAGCCTATACGACCGTCCCAACGACGGAGGCGGAATCCTCCATGCATCGTGGCTTCCAGCCCAGGACTCGGCTTGGTCAGCATACAGGATTTACCTGTGGGACTCCACAGACAACCCGCAGTGGACTCCATCCAAGGAGGACCTCCTCAACCTACCTGCTTACCAGAGAATCCCCTATTGGTCCCAGACCACAGCAGTCTTCAGCACCGGGAACAGCAATGGCTCCGAGGTACAACTCTCTGACCAGAGGCAATACAGAGCGGCAGTAGCCATTGAGTACCCTGACGGTAGCCTTGGAGACCCAATTTCGTGGGAAGGGAACGCAACCCCAACCGACGAGATTCCCACGCCTCCAGAATGGCTAGACGTACAACCGGTCTCTGGCGGGACTCCCGGGACGGTTTCCGCGGAGTGGTCAGCCTGTCAGGAACTCGATCCCCAATACACTCGTATTTGGGCCGTCCAACAGGAGATTTCCAATGCCTTTGCCCTCTCGAACCCAATCGACTTCGCCTTCGCCGCAGGGAACTCTTCAGTCTTCGAGCTAGACGGCAATGTCCCCTACTGGTTTGCAATCGTATGCGTGGACGAAGCCGGGCAATTCGATCCTGCAAATGCCACGGTGGTGGGACCAGTCGTCACAGCAGGTGGGCTCAATGACGGTATAGCCCCGATACCGATAACTGGCACCACCGCCAGTGACGCCCCCAACGATGAGGGGGGCAGGATAATCGTGACATGGGAACCTAACCAGGAGGAGGATTGCTCCTTCCACGTCATCTACATACTCCCTGCCTCAGGGTGGACCGCTCCGACATCAGTAGATGGATGGCCAGTAGCACAGTTCGTAACCGATTGCTCCACCGACGAGGTCGTAATCGACTCAATCGGTAACTCAACACTAGAAAACGACGTGGTATACTGGATAGGGGTAGTGGCTGTTGACGACTGGGGCAATCAGAACGTAGACGATGTACTAGTGGTTGAGACGGCCAGCTACTCCGAGTTCGACTCCTCCGAATTCACCCCCCCAGACATGGTCTCAGGATTGCAGGCATGGGATCATCCCGGTGATGACGGCACGGCAATCGACGTAAGTTGGGACAGGACAATGGCAGAAGACTTCAGTCACTACACGGTTTGGGCGTCAGACTTCCCGCTGAACGACTTGACCGAAGTCAGCACCGCCTGCGAATCAAGCGGCGCATGCAACCTCGTTACTATCGACCAGAGGCAGATTGGGAACTCCCCGCGCCTCGAGGTGACCTTGTCTTCAGCTCTGTATGGGACAGAGGCCGATGAACTATCACCATCCCGTATTTCGCCCAATGTTCCCCTCTACGTCACCGTCACGATCCACGATATAGCCGGGAATGCGATGCTCTCAGACTTTAGCGACAACATGGCCCTAGTAACGCCCATAGACAACAGGGGCGACCTTTTCCCCCCAGATAGGGTCCCCTCACCAACCCTAGTGGACAGGGCTCCGGACTCAGGCGACGGGATCCTCGCCTCATTCCCATCGAGCTCCGAGCCCGACATCGCCGAGTACCGGGTATTCGCAGTAGCCGGAGCACCATTCGACAGTGCCGAGGGACTCGAACCGGCACTGGTTCTGGACAGGACCCATAGTGGGCAGTTCCTCCTGGAGGTACTGTCTAGTGGAGAGGGCATTCAACCCGACATTCCGATGTGGGTTGCGGTTGTTTCAGTCGACACCTCCGGGAACGCGTGGCTCGTCGACCTCGAGACTTCAATGATCAGTCCTGTAGATGAGAACTCGCAAGACCCCGGAATTCACCTGCCAGAGGTTTCTGAGGTCATGGCGTACTGGGATGCCACCGGATCCAGGATTGAGGTCCTGTGGGCTGACTCGGAAGACCCGCAGGTGGAATCCTATACCGTTTTCGCGAGTACGATGCAATTCTCGGACACCAGAGACGCGATCATCGTGTCTTCCTCGGTTACCTCTAATGCTTCCTTCAACTCCCTCGGTCCGACATCCGTCAGTTCCTCGACACCATATTGGCTGTCAGTCGTTGCCTTCGATGGCGAAGTCCACAGGCTCTCCGTCGATTCGATACGGGTCTACCCTCTATCCGAGTTAACTCCCGGCGGGTCCTCCGACGGTCCCGGAGCGGATGGCGAGTCTTGGTTCGACCAACTGGTTGACGGGGACCTAAACACCGTCATAATCATGGTTTCAGCGATCATGGTCATCCTCGGTGCCGCTCTGATAATCAGGCCCAGAGAGAAAACCGCTCCACAGCCATGGGAGATGGGCACTCAGGAGGTCGAGATGGAAGAGGAGATGACAAGGGAAGCAATGGGAATCTCGGAAGAGGAGGAAATAGCCTCTAGCTCCATCCTAAGGCAATCACAGAGCGAAGAGGGAGAACCGGAGGAGGAACTCTCCGAGAACCCCCCTGAAGAGGCTCCAGAGGAGGAGTGGCAAGGTCCCGATGTGTCTGTGGCAGATATACTAGATTCCGAAACGGAGGAGATCAGCCTAGAGGGCCTCAATGATCTAGCCGACGACCTCGTTGAGGAAGAATCCGAGGACATCGACGTGACATTCTTGGACGACGTCCTTGATGACGATTGATCCAGTGACGAGGACCGTAGCCTTGAAGGACAACACTCCTCTGGTCGGAACGAGAATCATGCCAGTATGCAGGATGTGCAAGCAGAACTATCCTCAGGCCCAATTCATCACCGGGAACGGGCCCAGATACCAGGTCTGCTCCCGTTGTGGCGTGGAGAATGGACTAGCCGACCTTGATGACACTCCCCAGTTCTACTCCGACGAGATCCTAAATGCCCGACTATCTCTTTACACGAGGAGGCACCTCCCATGGGTTTCCGTCCTAATTGGATGGTTCCTCTTCCTCTCCATCGGTCGAGGAATAGAGCTCTGGTCGGGGCTCTTCTTCGGAGTTCTTGCGATTTCTTCCTTAATTGTCCCAGTGTTACATTTCATGGGTGCTACTAGATTTCAGGCCGAGCTTTCGAGAATAACCCCTTGAAACCGGCACAGGAACCCTTGAAATACGTAATATGCCTCTCCGAGGCCAGAGGGAACAGAGGGTTCCCTGAGAAAGCCAGTGAGATTGGATGATGAGAAAAGGAGGAGTCAGGACAAAAATAAGAGAGTTCGGGAAAACCAGAAATGACGCTCAGTGCAGCGTTATTGAGGTGTCCGAACACGTGTCTAGACTCGCTCCAAGCAATCATCTTTTACTCGTTGGATTAACGGAAAATTAGGAAGTGAATTTACAATGCAATATCAGAAAAAAACTAGTGTGATAACAGCGCTGCTCCTAGTGCTCATGGCCGGTTCAACCGGCGTCGGAGCCGATGGATCAGACCCCCTGGACCCCTCAGACGGAGGAGCCGATTGGGACGGGGACGGACTGACCAACGCAGAGGAGCAAAGTGCTGGCACGGACATGAATAACCCAGATACCGACAACGATGGTATGCCAGACGGTTGGGAGGTCAACTACGGCCTCAACCCCAACTCTGCCAGCGATAGTGGGGCCGATCCCGATGGTGACGGCCTAAGCAACGTGGAAGAGTACGAAGCAGGGACCAACCCAAACTCGGCAGACACTGACGGCGACGGTACCAATGATGCTAACGACCCCTATCCAAACGACCCCAACGACGGAGCCGCATCGGATTCGGACGGCGACGGAATACCCGACGCATACGACCCCGACTTCCAAGGCGAAGGATCCGGAGACGGCGGCACCGAAGGCGGTGGCGAAGGAGAGGACGGTCAGGGCCAAGGACAGGGCCAAGGACAGGGTCAGGGCCAAGGACAAGGACAGGGCCAAGGACAGGGCCAAGGACAAGGACAGGGCCAAGGA
>Ga0208765_1000313_pt1 | contig 31941 bp, 43 predicted proteins | sample ETNtaG_2_FD_185783 | JGI IMG/M metagenome (GOLD analysis project Ga0208765, IMG submission 185783) | Marine microbial and viral communities from oxygen minimum zone, Eastern Pacific Ocean - ETNP201406SV203 (SPAdes) (version 2) | ecosystem: Environmental > Aquatic > Marine > Oceanic ...
TAGAAATTATAGGATGGGAATCAGCAAAAGAGGCTAAAAAAGTAATAATCGAATCAATTAAGAGATACAAAGACACTTTACAAAAATATTAGAAAAATGGCAGAATATGAATTAGGTAAATGGAATTTATCAGAATTAGCAAAAAATCCAAAAAGTCCTTCATTTCAAAAACAAATTAAAGATTTAGAAAATCAAGCAAAGAAATTTGAAAAAAACAAATCAAAACTAAACTCAAAAATCACATCCAAACAATTTAAAATAATTTTACAGCAAGTTGAAGAAATTTCACATAAAATGAGTAAAATTGGAGGATACGCATCACTCTCATATTCATCAGATACTCAATCAGATGAAGCAACATCGTTAATGACTCAAATGTCAAAATTAGGCTCAGAAATTTCAAACAAGATTTTATTTTTTGATTTATGGTGGAAGACACAAGTAGATGATAAAAATGCAAAACGACTAATGAAAGATACTGGAGAGCTAAAAGAATACCTAACATACAAAAGATTATTTGCAAAATATGCATTAAGTGAATCAGAAGAAAAAATTATCAACACATTAGATGTTACTGGTATTTCTGCACTTGTAAAATTGTATGACAAAATAACTAATGTTTATGAATACAAAATGAAGGTTGGTAATAAAACAAAAATAATGACAAGAGAAGAACTAACAAATTATGTTAGAAGTACTAATCCAAAAACTAGAGAAACAGCTTACAAAACTATTCTAACAAAATATACAGAAAATAAAGGGGTTATTGGAGAAATTTATCAAAACATTGTACTCAATTGGAAAGATGAAGGGATAGGTCTTAGAGGGTACAAAAGTCCAATATCAATGAGGAATATTGCTAATGATATAGATGATAAAACAATAGAATCATTACTTTCAATTTGTAGAAAAAACTCAACAGTATTTCAAAAATTCTTCCTCCAAAAAGCAAAGATGCTAAATATGAAAAAATTACAAAGATATGATCTTTATGCACCAGCAGCATCAAAAATTAAAGAAAAAAATTATTCATACAATCAATCTGTGAAATTAGTTTTTGAATCACTTGGAAAATTCAGTAATACTCTAGAAGAATTTGCAAGAAAAATATTCAATGAAAATCACATTGATTCATCAGTTAGGCCAGGAAAAAGAGATGGGGCATTTTGTAGTACTCTGACTCCAAAAATTACACCATATGTTTTAGTAAATTTTACAGGTAAATCAAGAGATGTTTTTACTTTAGCTCATGAACTAGGTCATGCAGTACATAGTCAAGCAGCACAAAATAGATCAATTCTTGTTCAAGATGCATCACTACCATTAGCTGAAACAGCATCCACATTTTCAGAATTATTACTTTATGATAATTTGGCAGATAAAATATCAGACGATCAAAAAAAGATTATGTTAGCCGAAAAAATTGATGATTTGTATGCAACAATACTAAGACAATCATATTTTACAATTTTTGAAGTTGAGGCTCATGAACAAATTGGCAAAGGGACCACAATAGATGAAATTTCAAAAACATATTTACAAAATTTAAAGGAACAATTTGGAAATTCGGTGAATCTTTCAGAAGATTTTGCAATTGAATGGAGTTGTATTCCACATTTTTACCATACGCCGTTTTATTGCTATGCATATTCATTTGGAAACTTGTTAGCATTATCTCTATTTCAGAGATATAAAAAAGAAGGAAATGATTTTGTCAAATCATATATAGACATCTTAGCAGCAGGAGGTTCAAAAAAACCAGAAAAATTGTTAGCAGAACATGGATTTGATATTAGATCACCCAAATTTTGGCAAGAAGGTTTTGATTATGTTAATCAACAAGTTAAAGTGTTATCATCATTAAATTAAATTTTAAACTAAGAAATAGAGAATATTTATTTTAAAATTAAATTAATTATCATCAATAATTGTGGATGAAGTAAAATTATCAATAATTTTTGTTACATCTAAAATAACAGAATCTTTTATTTTTTTCAACGATCCATCAGGATTTTCAGATTGTGAAAGTAAATGATTAAGTTGATCCAATATAGCATATTGAACTCTAGAGGTTAATAATTCAGAGATACTTTTTTCACTAGTAAAATCAACTTCAGTCATATTTACGGCTTGGTTAGCCATAGGAAAAGTAAAAGAAGAAGAATACCCACCTCTACTAAATGCAATATCTCTTAAAACCAATTTTTTTACTTCGTCAGGATTTCCCATTCCAGATCTAGCAACCATGTCATTTAGTTGATCTAATATCGCATATTGAACTCTAGATTGTAACAACTCAGGAATACTTTTTGCATTTTCTATTTCAGTAATGCTTACTTTTTCATCACCAATTGTGATAAATTTATTCATAATTATAATTAAAATTATTTTATCTATAAAAGATTACCAGGAATTAGTTTGAAGGTATTTTTAGAATAATGGGGCTGACAGTCCAACGCATGGACTGCCAGCTTGTTCCCCGAACGGTTTGAATTCGATGTCATTCGTATATCAAAAATAATATCATTTAAACGTTTGAGATTATTTTAAGTCTAATTTTCTAGGTTTAATTTTCCTTATTGTACCCAATAAAATTCCAATTGTAATTCCCAACTGATAAAGAAAATATAATAAAACTTCAAAACTGCTAGGAGTAAGATCTGTAAATCTACTCAATGCGGTAAAAATTAACAATAATGCACTGAAAAAAAAGACAAACCCCTTTACAATTCCATGTAAATTTGTAAATTTTAAAATTACAAAAGTCATAACCATAATAGAAATTGCCAATACAGTTAGAAATCCAGTATTCATTCCAAAAATTAGAAACACTGAAGAAACTACATCGCCAGGATTAGCAACAGACAAATTTGTAAAATCAATTTTTTCAGGAGATTGGAAACGTGGAACACTAAGAATTGCATTTACTAAAAATAAACCAAATAATGTAAAGGATACAGTTTTTACGTGATTCTGTAATCGAGGAAATCTTTGAAGAATTGCCCTACCAAGAATTATTCCTTGAGATAATCCAATTCCAAATGTGGATAAAATTACAATTAATTGAATTAATGGATCATTGAAACTCTCAACCAACATAGGAATTAATGCCATTTATTTAGAGAACAAAACACATCAAAATATGAGTTTCTAGACAACAAATAATCATTAGAATTTGTTAAAAATAGAATAGTTAAAGATAAGTAAATTTAATATTTCATCATTAGAGGGTCATCACATGTTAAAAATAATATTTGTTATTAGTATAATTATGGTTATTGGAATTTCAACAAATTATGCACACTCACAAGAAATTGGATTATCAACATTTCAAGAATCAGCACAGGTAATCATAGACAAAAAAATATCCAATACGAGCATAACATCAATTACATTACTAAGTTCCAATCTTCAAGAAATTAAAATTCCAACGGAATTAGAACAGAAAATAAGAGAAAATGAAAGAATTCAAGCAGTCGTCATAACAAATCAAAATAATTGTGTATTAGGAGTCCGAGATTATGAATCATGTATAATTATCAACATAGAAAGAAATCCAGAAGATAAAGGAATTAACGCCATACAAGATTCAACTAAAGAGATAGCAGATTTGTACATACATGAGATGAATCAGGTCTTTGATACAAATGCCAAATTTTTTCAAACATACATCCACACAAGCGATGAAACAAATCAAGCATTAGGTACATCAGGCATTATTTCTGGATATAGAACCATTTCAGCAGTATACACAATGCCTATGCAGGATACAGATTACATGTATGATAAATTATCATCAATGCTACTTTCAAAATCAATTAGAGATGGAGAAGGGTTCTATAATGTTGCAAAAATATTGTCTGAGGATGAAAATGCTAAAATGTCATTTTCAATAATTCCATCAGAATCAAAATCACTTTTACAACTAAGAATTTCAATAGAGAATCCAATTGAAAGTCAAATGGAAGAAACAATAACAAAAATAAATCCTCTTGAATTTTTCAATATAGAAAATCTAAATAGATCAGATTATTTCTCTTCAGGAAATTATCCATTAAATTCAATATTTCAAATAGTAATACTAGCAAATGATGAAATGAATGTATCAGATGTTAGAGGAAACATAATACCAACACAAATGATAGATGGAATAGAAATTCCAATTGAAATTACAAAAAAAGGATGGGTTTTTGATCCTCAAAAAGGAGAACAAATACAGGGCAAGTATATTTTTGGTGAAAGTACATCAATAAACGAAAATGAATTAAAATTTTCATTAGGAGGAAATAATCTTCAATACAAAGAAGAGATAAAATTGGATGAATCTATAACAGTTGTAATTATAATAACAGTAATTTCTATTGGAGCTGCAATATTTTATCTTAAAGGCTATAAAAAATAACTAAACTAAAAGTACTGCTGCAGCAAAAACAGTGGTCCATTTTCCATCCTTATCACCCTTTGTAGACTGAGTTACATTATGAGTATTGTAAATTTGTCCAGAAATTAACCATTGTTGTCTTTTTTCATCCCAGTCTTTATCAACATCAAAAGGAATTCCTAAAGAAGAGGCCAACATTTGTGCAGCAATATCTTCTGCATAATCACCTGCTTGAAGTTCATTTTGACCAAAAGATTCGTATTCAGATAAATATCCATATCTATCTGCATCTTTTGGTTGTGCAATACCAACAGATGCAGAACAAACTCTATGAGGTTCTTTAGTTTGATTCTTTGAATAAATTGTAAATAAAATCTGTCCAGGTTTAATTTTTTTCAAACCTTCTTTCCGAGAAATCAATTTAGCTTGTGGAGGAAAAATACTAGAAATCAATACAAGATTAGTTCCAGCAATACCTGCATCCCTTAAAGCATATTCAAAACTAGTTAATCTATCTTCATGAACACCCTTACCTTTTGTAAGAAATAATTCCTTAGCTACTAAATCTAACATTTCTGAATTTCAGTTAAAGAATTATTATTTATACTTTAATTTTACAAAATAGAATCTATTTATCAGATTTGGGCTTTTTCTTTTTCTTTCGTTTATCAGGATCAGCTTTAATTTGAGTCAGATATAGAAATGTGAAAAATGCACCCAAACCAATATTGATCATACTCATAAGAGTGATCATAATTTTCAAATTAGGTGGAGTAACAGCAGATAATCCAATAATCACACCCATGATACCAGTTGCAAAAAACATCATCATTAGAACCTTAACTCTAGTTGGTTCGATGTATCTCATATCAAATATCAAAAAGCCAATGTTATAAATTGAAAGCTCAACAAATTATTGTAAAAAAATACAAAATTAGCCTCAGGTAACACTTTAAACCTTGAAAAATTTTATTTTATTTCGTGCCAATGTAGCTCAGCCTGGTAGAGCAACTGATTTGTAATCAGTAGGTCATGGGTTCAGATCCCGTCATTGGCTCCATTCACTTATAGAATAAATTATAGAATTCATAAATAATTTTAAATGAGTACAAATAACATTCCAAGTTCAGTGGATTATCAAATAAACAAATCATCATCTAAAGGAATAACAATTGGAATAATGATCGCAATAGGAGTTACAGCATTTTTTGCAGGAATGTATGTTACAAATGCAAATTCAAATTATATATCTCAAGAAGAATTAGACGAATCCATTTCCAAATTAGAATTGAAAATGTTACAAGATAGACTTGATAAAAATCAACCAATGGATCCAGTAAAAATTTCAAGTGATAATGATCCAGTTATAGGTTCACAGGATGCAGTAATAACAATAATAGAATTTTCAGATTTTCAATGTCCATTTTGTGCTCGATTCCATATTCAGACACTTCCAATAATCATGGATGAATATATCAATGAGGGCAAAGTCAAATTAGTATTCAGGGATTTTCCAATACAAAGTATACATCCAAATGCAGTACCAGCATCAGTTGCAGCAGAATGTGCAAATGAACAAGAAAAATTTAAAGAAATGCATGACATGTTATTTGAAAGACAAAATGAATGGAATAATCAAGAAACAAGTGGTGCAATGGAATTGTTTAATCAATATGCACGAGAAATGGAATTAAAACAAGAACAGTTTGAATCATGTCTTACAAGTGCAAAATATGTTGAAGAGATTAAAAAAGATCTTAATGATGGTAGAACATATGGAATTACAGGAACACCAGGATTTTTTATAGGAAATGATGAAATTGGATTCGTTGAATTAAAAGGAGCACAACCATTTGAGAGTTTTAAAAAAGTCATCGATAGTCAGTTAAAGAATTAAAATAACAAGCGTTTATTAGACCTGAATCAATTTTTTTGATTATCGGAATAATGACGAATAGGCAATGAGCTTTATCGTCATTGCTTAAGAGAAGAAAACAAAATGACAAAATTTAAAGATCTAGGATTAAAAGATGAAGTACTAAAAGGAGTTACTGATCAAGGTTTTGAAGACGCATTTCCAATTCAAGAAGCAGTTATTCCAGTATTATTATCAGGAAGAGATGTTGTCGGACAAGCACATACAGGTTCAGGTAAAACAGCAGCATTTGCATTATCTATGTTAAACGACATTACACCAAAAAAAGGAATTCAAGGATTAATCATGGCACCAACAAGAGAACTAGCCATGCAAATTAGTACAGAAATCAAGAAAATGGGAAAACATACTGGAATCAGAATTGCAACAGTATACGGAGGACAAGGAATGGGAATTCAACTAGATGCATTACATAGAGGTGTAGAAATTATTGTTGCAACACCAGGTAGACTCATAGACCATCTCAAAAGAGGTTCAATAGAATTAGGGGACGTTACCCATATTGTACTAGATGAAGCAGATACAATGTTGGATATGGGTTTTGTAGATGATATTCAATTCATTTTAGATTTATCACCAGAAGACAGAGTTATGTCATTATTTTCTGCAACTATGCCAACTGCAATTTTAAGATTATCTGAAGATTATCTACATAATCCAAAACAATTCTTGTTAGATGCAGATGATCTTAGTGGAGAAGGAATAGACCAATCATTTTTAGTAATTAAAGACAGGGACAAATTCAAATATTTACTTGATTTCATCAAACAACTAAAAGGTCAAACTATAGTATTTTGTTCAACAAAGTATAGAACAAGAGATGTTGCAAAATATTTACATCAAGAGAAATACAATGCAGTAGCCATAGAAGGAGACATGTCACAAAGTAGAAGAGAGCAATCAATGGCAAAGTTCAGAAATGGTAAAGCAGATATTTTAGTTGCAACAGATGTTGCATCAAGAGGAATAGATGTTCCAAGAGTAGAGTTAGTAGTTAATTACGATGTACCAAATCAAGAAATGGCATATTTTCATAGAATAGGAAGAACAGCAAGAGCAGGAGCACAAGGTAGAGCAATTACATTTGTATCATATTCATCAGTCGGAGATTGGAATATTATTAAACGTCAAATCAAAGTACCATTAAGAGACTTAAATCAAGAAATGAATATTGAGATTTCAATTCCAGACCCATTAAAAAGACAATCACCATCAAGAAGATATGGCGGTGGTGGCGGATCAAGATCAAATTATTCTAGAGGCGGCGGTTACGGTAGAGGCGGCGGTTACGGTAGAGGCGGCGGTAGCGGATACGGTAGAAACTCTAGGGATGACAGAGGAAGTAAAAGAAGGGATAGTAGGGGTGATGGTAAAAATAGCTACGGCGGACGCAGTAGATGGTAATATTACAAAAATTTAAAGACAAGAGTACATCAATTAATTCAAGGTAAAAGAATGCATAAAGGATTCATTTTATTAAATTGTGATCTAGGAGCAGAAGAATATATTGTAGATCAATTAAAACAAATGTCAATAATTTCTAATGCATACTTGACTTTTGGAGCATATGATGTAATTGCCGAAATTGAAACAGAAAATCAAGAAGGTTTTGAAAAAGTAGTTGCAACTATCAGAAAACTATCAAGAGTAGTAAGCACTATGACATTAAATGTAATTGATACAGGTAAATAGATTTAAAATAAAATTATATAACAAAAATCATTTTTTATTCAATTTCTTTTGTAGTTTAGAATTTTCTTTTTCCAATGTCTTGACTTTCTTTACTACTTTTTTTAATTCTAAATTCATTTTTTTCAAATCTTGTTCAACTTTTAGGAGATTGTTTAGTGAACGTGGGACTTTTTTAGGACTAATTTTTTTTGAGGATTCCATTTTTTCTTTCAATTCTATGGTTTCTAACCAAGTTCTTTTTAGATCTTTCTACAAAAAATTAGTAACTATGTTTCTTTTTCATCATTTTTTGATTCTAATTCCTTGAGAATTTTATCGTATGCTTCAGGATCAATTTCTTTTAACTGAGCAAGTACATCAAAAAAACTTTTGTCAACATCATCAGTCATACAATATCAATTGTTTTTACACCTAAAATTATTACTATTCAAATAAAAAACATGCATCTAAAGACAATTAGCACTAGCAAAAAAATAAAATTTTAGATAAATATCAAAAATATTTTTGTAAAATGAGTTAAAAGATGACAGACATAATTTGGGGAAATGGTCAAAAAATAATTTCAACAGACAGTTTCCAGATCAACGTAACTCATAGAAAAGATGGAAATTATGATGAATATCCAGATTCTGTTAAAATAATCATTTCAGGGGTTGATTTACCAGGATTATCAGATAACAAATCAGATTGGACAGTAGAAAATCTTCAAGGTGTAATTGTAAATGCATTTCTAAAATGTGAAATTGATTCAAAAACGCCAGAAGGAGATTTAATTGCAAAAGTATCACATTCAGGGGCAGCGGGATATTAAGTGTGGAATTCCATTGCAATTACAACTCATCAAATAAAAAATGAAGATATTAAAAAAATAATTAATGGAAAAAATTCATCAATAATTATAAAAAATTTTTTAAAAAAAGAAGATTGTATAAAGATAATTAAAAAAATATCTACTATGAATATTGAAAGAGATTCAAAAAAATTCAATCATATTGGTCCATTTTTAATGAATTATACCACAAAAAAGGAACAATATTTTGATAGTGCAGAAAAAGCAAATGAAATATTTAAGAAAATTTTTTTGAATGTAGAAAATCCAATTAATAAAATTAAAACAACAATATCAAAATTTTTTCCCAATTATGAAATTTCAGAAACTAAAGAAAATCATAGAAATTATGCATCATGTACTATTAGACAACACAAAAAGGGCAAATCAATTCCATTGCACAAAGACAATGTAAGTTATGAAGGTGTAGAGTATCAAGTATCAAAAATTAATAATCAATTATCATGTATTTTACACTTACAAGAAACAGAAAAAGGTGGAAATTTATTAATATACAATAAACAATGGGGGAAAAAATTAGAAAAACACAGAGAAATAGAATTTGGATATAATCCAATTGTAAAAAAAAACACAGAGGCAGATACAATCAGATCAGAATTAGGAGATTTAGTAATAATTAATCCCAATTATCTTCATGAAGTAAAGAAAATTCAAGGTAATTCAGATAGAGTGACATTAGGAATATTCTTTGGAATTGAAGATAAAACTAAAAAGATCTTTTCTTGGGCATAATTTTTGTCAAATTATCACAAATAGATAAAAAATGAATTTGTTGATGGTAAAAAGGGCAATAAAGGAATAATTGTTATATGAGTTAATCAGGATTGTTTCAAATTGCAGAAAATTGAATATGAAGGAACAGTTTGGGTACTAAATTACAATAATCCTCAACCATTATTGGATCATTCAATTCACATGTTAGAAAGGCACGGAGTAAAACGTGAAGATATGGAAATTACAGAAACACCAAAAGCAAAAGTAGGAGCAATTGTTGTAGAAATATGGCCTTATGAGTTAGTTGTAGCAAGAGTTAGAACAACTAGAAATGATTCATTTATCAGCGGTACTGAATTTAACATTGAATTAAAATTAGATGAAAACGGAAATTACGTAGATTACCTTTGAAGAAAAAGAAAATTCAAAATATTATTATTTTTGCTATTGCTATTTTAATAATTGGTTCAATTATTGCATATAATTATTCAACAGATATTACAAAACAAAAAGGATTACAGTTTGGAAATGAATTAAGTCAAATTGAAAGCAGTATTTCAGACATACAAGGAAAGTTCTATTCTGAAAAAACAAAATGGATTGAAGGAGATATTTCAAAAGAGGAGTTGTTAAAATTTTATGAAATGCATATAAACAATTTTAGAGAAACAATTTCAAAGTATGATGGATTAACACCCCCAGAGTTATTCCAAAGTTCAGTAGCGTTATTAAAAATCTCAGCAGAAACTCAACTAGAAAGTGATTTACAATTTATTGAATGGGTAAAAACAGGAGATGAATCAGCAAAAATTAGATCAGATACTTTATTCCAAGAATCCTATGAATATCAAAATTTAGGATTAGTTGAATTTCAAACAGCAAAAATAGGCATAAAACATTATGTCGGAGGAGAAAAATTTGAAGAACCACAAGGGGTTTCACCACAAAAAGTAGTTCAAGTATCAGAAAAAATGAAAGAAAAATGTAATGAGCAATTTAAAAATGAATCAGGTGAATTTGATTCTAATGAGATAGAAATCGAATGGTTCAATTGTAACAATAAAGCAGAAGAGTGGAAAATAGATCACTTACCATAAATAAAAAAATATGAAAACTATAGTAATTCAGATTTTTCTAACAAATTCAAAACAGAAGAAAGTTCTTCTAATAAATTAGATTTTTCAAGAGTAGTAGGTTTTGAAAATTTTACAGGAAAAGTCATAGTTAACATATCTTGATCGGTATGAGAAATACCAATAAAATGAGAAGTATTATTTATTTCAGAAAGAAAGGAATCCCATTTTTGTAAATGAATAGACACACGAGAAACATTCTTTTTTACTTCATAAATAGTGGTATTCAAATCAGTATCAAATAATTTGAATTTAACAAGAGGGATCATTATCATGCCACCCAAAACTTCATCATGATTTTTTATTTTAGACAAAATGATATCTTCAGGATTTTTTGCTGCAGAAAGATCACCATAATCAGGATCAAAATAGCCAGCAACCAATTTTTTAGAATCAAATATACGAAAATATCCATCGTCAAATTCTAATTTCCAAGATACCAAGAAATTATTCATGAATAACTAATTACTAAACTTTTATTTACAAATATTATTTTCATAAATTTTTAGGCATAAGTAGATAATATTTTTTAATTTTCACTTTCAAGTAAATTTAATGCTTTTTGTAAAGATGCTTCAAGTTCATTAATTCTTTTTCTGAGTTCTATATTTTCATCTCTTAGAGAATCTCTCTCTTTAGTGAGTATTTCATTAAGATCCATAATAAAATAAAAAAATAATACACTATTTTTATATTGCAACTCAATACAGGCATAAAAATTAAATTTTATATTACAAAGTATGAGAATTTACTAATTTTTCATCTAACATCTTAACTTCAAAGATATCTTTTAAAAAATATTTTTGCTTTGAATGGCTTGTACAAAGTAATACAGAAGATTTAGAATCTCCAACATTATACACAGTAAGATTAATGGGTTTATTATTACAACATATACGATTAACCTCAATTCCAGTTACTTGTTTTGCCATTTCAAACCAAATTAATTTTTGAATTTTATTAAGATGTCGGATAGATTGTAAAGCTAAAGTTTGTTTTTTAATCTCTCTCAATGTTTTTCTTATTTCTGGAGAAAGATGTTCTAACAATATTCAGAATAAAATTAGCATTTACATAAGTTTATCATATTTTAAAAAAGATAATTAAATAAACTAGGAATTAAAGTAAAAATATGTCAATATCAAAAGAAAATAAAGAATTCATCGACAATTTAATTGAATATTACATTAGTGAATCTGAATCGTATAAACAAATTGCAGAAAATTTTCTTCCAGAAGTAGAATCAATTCCAGACACTGCATTTGGCATAATTACTGGATGCGTGTATTCAGGATTTCTACAAGCATATCAAAATCAACAACAAAGCCCCAGTCTAGAGGATATGGATGAATTTAATCAGATAATTAAAAAAAAGGCAATATTAATTAAAAAATCAATTTCAGAACTAACAAAAATAAATACAGAAATCAAAGAAAAATCAGATTAAAATTAGGATTTAAATTAAAATTAGGCATAAATTTTACGTAAATATAAAGAAATAACATTAAGAAATCAAAATTGAGAATATTCAAAAAAATCAGTACAGTTTAATTTGAATTATAAAAAAATAATATCATGAATATTGATGGCAGTAAGATCATTTTTGGCTTAGGAGTAGCATCAGCTGTTGCAACTGCAGTCATTGCATTATATTTCTCGATTCGTTAAAGATAAATCATGAAGATAATACCATAAAATATTGTCAGCAGTAAATGAGTTTAAAATTACACAAATTCTAGATAATGGTCAAATGATACAATTAACATTAATTGAAAATGTTTCTACAGAACCAATTTCACAAAAACAAATGATCATAGAAAATGTTTCTAAAAAATTAGATTCTGAAACAAAAGAACAAGTAATGCCATTGCTAGAAGCAATTTTACAAGCACAACCAACTGTGAATATTAAATCATATCAACAAACACAAATTACAATAGCAATGCCAAAATCAAGATACGATGGTATGGGTAGACCACAAGTAGGCAATACAATAGAAGTTAACTTAAAAAAAATCTAAAGTTTTGAATTTACTTCATCTAAAGTATGTAATGCTAATGAACAAGTAAAATTTTTACAAATAAAAACAGACGTTTTATCTTCAAAAGATTTACCAGTAAAGAAAGGGTATTCAGAGAGATTCTTTAATTGATCAGGATTTTGAATGGTTACCATAAAAGAATTGGGTAAATAATTTGTAAATAATGATTTACAGAGTTCAGAGTTTTCAGAATTAATAACGGTAATTTCAATAGGCTTTTCTAGATACAAAGAAAGAGTATTCAACAAATATCCAAATCCAAATGGATTTTCAGCAGCAATTTGTGCCTGGGATTCCATTATTTTCATTGCAATATCAAGAAAATGTTGCTCTTGAGATAAATGATATAATCTCAGCATTACAAAAGAAGAAACAGAATTTCCAGAAGGTAAGGATAAATCATAATTACTCTTTGGACGAATAATTAATTTCTCATGATCATCAGAAGTCATAAAGAAACTATTATTTTCTGAATCCCAGAAATGATCAATTAAATGATGACCCAATTTTAATGCAAGTTTAAGATATTTGGAATTGGGTTCAATTTCAAATACATCCAATAATGCATTAACAAAATAAGAATAATCTTCAAGATACCCATTAATTTTTGCAGTACCATTTTTGTAAGTTCTTAATAGATTATCATCAACAAACAAATTTTTTTCTATAAAAGAAATACAATTTTTAGCAGCGTCAAGATATCTGCCATCGTTTGTAACACGATAACCTTTTGCAAAAGCAGTTATCATTAATGAGTTCCATGAAACTAAAACTTTGTCATCTAATCCAGGGGAAATTCTTTTTGATCTTACTTCCAATAATTTTGTTGAACATGAATTTATAATCTCATGTACTTTTTGTTCTGAAATTCCAAAATTAAATGCAACAGTAGAAGGATTAAGATTATTGCAAAGAATACTATTTCCCTCCCAATTTCCACCATCAGTTACATCAAAATAAAGACAAAATATATCAGCATCACTTCCAAGAATTTCTTTAATTTCTTGTTTAGTCCAAACATAAAATTTACCCTCTACACCTTCAGAATCTGCATCATATGCAGAATAGAATCCACCTTCAGAAGAAGTCATTTCACGTAAAACAAAATCAAGTGTTTTTTGTAAAACATCAAGATAGAATGGATCTTTAGTAATTTGATATGCTTCACAGTAGTTTACAGGCATGAGAGCATTATCATAAAGCATTTTTTCAAAATGAGGAACTAACCATTTTGTATCAGTTGAATATCTATGAAATCCACCTCCAATTTGATCAAAGATACCACCTTTTGCCATTTTGTTTAGAGTTTTTAATGCAAATTCATTGAATTTTGGTAAATTAGCCATCTTAGCATATCTAAACAAAAATGAAATGTTTGCAGCGTTTGGAAATTTAGGAGCGGACCCAAATCCACCATATGTAGGATCACCTAATTGAAATAAATTCATTGCAGCTTCATCAAGTAAAGTTTGTTCTAATTTTGTAGGAACGGTAATTTTTTCTGTTTTATGTAATGCGTGAATAAAACTTTCTGCAGATTTTTCAATATCTTTTGGTTTTTCTTTCCATGCTTGTGCCAATTGTCTACATATACTTCCAAACCCAGGTCTACCATAGGAATCCAATACAGGAAAATAAGTTCCAACATAGAAGGGTTTTTGATCAGGAGTAAGAAAAACGCTTAAAGGCCAACCACCTTGGCCCGTTGTAATTTGACAAGCCTTTTGATAAATATCATCGATATCAGGGCGTTCTTCTCTGTCAACTTTTATGTTTACAAAATGTTCATTCATAAATTCAGCAACATCATTATTTTCAAATGATTCATGTGCCATCACATGACACCAATGACATGCACTATAGCCGACACTCAAAAAAATTGGTTTATTTTCATCTTTAGCTTTTTGTAATGCTTCATCATTCCATCCATACCAGTTAACAGGATTTTCTGCATGTTGAAGCAAGTAAGGACTAGTTTCATGAATTAAGTTATTTTCAACCATAACTAATCATAGATTTTAGAATATTTGTACCTAGATATGAAAATAATTACCAAATTCCCTTACCTTCAGTCAATTCATAAATTCTAACATTGATTTTTTTAAGAAATTTTGTTTTTGTTTTATTAGCCTTTTTATCATGACTGTAATCCTTTTTTTCAAGTAATTCCTGTAATCTGGCTAATTGTTCTAAAGATAATTTATCAAATTCATGTTTGGATGAAGAAAGTAAAGTTAGTAATTTAACTCGTTCACGATCTTCAGGTGTGATATCAGCCATACTCTTGATTACAGCATTTTAAAAATAAATCTTATCTTAACTATACGATTTAGGGATAAAATCAAAACAGTATGTTAAAATTCAATGAAAAATTTTTTGAATTATGGAAAAAATGCGTGCAATGGTACTATCAGAATGTGCCAAAATTGAAACAAACCCTTTGAAATCAACCAATATAGATAAACATCAAATTGAAAGACCAAATGAAATTTTACTGAAAATAGAAGCCTGTGGTGTTTGTCATTCACAACTTCATGGAATTGAAGGAGACTGGAAACATATAGGAATTCCAGCATCATTACCAATTGTTCCAGGGCATGAAGTTGTTGGAGAAATAGTTGAGATAGGAAAAGATGTCACTAAATTTAAAATTGGAGATAGAGCAGGAATAACTCCATTATTAGAAGCATGTAAAAAATGCCAATATTGTGATGAAGGAAAAGAGTATCTTTGCGAATCATCAAAAATCACAGGAGAGACATTGAAAGGAGGATACTCAGAATACATTACAGTTACAGAAGAGTTTGCCACAAAGGTTCCAGATAATATGAAATCAGAATATGCAGCACCATTATTTTGTGCAGGAATAACAGCATACAAAGCAGTTAAAGCTGCAGAGCCAAAAATAAATAAAAAAATAGGAATATTTGGAATTGGAGGGGTAGGTCACATGGCAGTACAATTTGCCAAAATAGAAAAATGCAAAGTCATTGCATTCTCAAGAACACAAAATCATCTAGATGTTGCAAAAAGATTAGGTGCAATGGATGCAATGATATTTTCTAAAGAGCAAGAAGAATTTCTGAGTAAATTAAAAGAAAGACATGGGTTGCTAGATGCAGCAATCGTATTTGCTCCAGCAGATATTGTTACAGATACTGCAATAAAATCAGTAAAGAAAGGGGGCATTATCGTAATTGCAACAGTAGGTGAAAATCCTGAATTTAGTGCATTTGAAGAAAAAACAATTAGAGGTACATTGATAGGATCAACAAAAGACATGGAGCAAGTAATCAAGATATGTAATGAAAATAATATTGAAGTAATTTATGAAACGTTTCCTCTAGAGAAAGCAAATGAGGCATTACAAAAATTAAAAGATTCAAAAATAGAGGCACGTGCAGTTTTGGTTCCACAGATTTAGAGGTAAAATAAGGAGAACAAAATGAATTGTAAAAGATGCCATCATACAGATGAAGTTCACATTCCAGATGAAAAAAGTGATTTTATGATAAAATTAGGAGAATGTAAAATTCCAACTTGTACATGTAACCAATTTATCAATCCAATAGAAGAGATTGATGAAGATTTATTGTAACAATTCTCAGCATACTAATTTTTTTAGATTATTCCTAAATCGCTTAATTCTTTGTGTATTTCGGAATCAACTCTAGCACCAGAACCACATTTACTACACATGCCTGTTTCATTTGGATCCTCAGACAGTTTTTTCTCACATTCAACACATTTGTTAATACCTTTTTTGAATCCCATATTCCTTAACAAATTACACGAGTTTTATGTATTTTGTATTAATCAAAATGTTGTTGTAATAATTCATATACGAAAAAACAATAGAAGAATCATGGATAAACACAAACCATCAGATGAAATGATCAAAGATTTGGATAATTTATTATCAAAATTAAACGCCATGGAAATTGTTGCATCAGATGATCATCAAAAAAATTCAGTTAAAATCATGAGAGCATTAGTAGAAGGACAAATGCATTCAATTAATGAATTTCAACATTTGAAAAAAGCAATCGATTTGGTAACATTACAATTATTTGATGTACAAAATAAAGTTAAGAATTAAGTCTAGTGTCGCTTAATCCACAACCAGTACAACGATAAAGATTAGATTTTTCAAGAGTTTTTTCTAAATTCATTTCAGAACCACAACATGCACAAATTATCTTATCAGAATTTATATCAGGTTCCTCTGAAACTCTTACAACATAATCAGGTTTAGATTCAATCATATCATCAGAATTACAATGTGGTTTGTATTGAGATAATATCTTTTGAATTACATTCATTCTTTTTTCATTACTAGATTCAAACAGCGGCAAAATAGCAAGATACAAAGATTGTTCAGAGCCAGATTGTTCAAGCCAGCATTTGAATTTACCATGATTAGTAAAGAAGGATTTATCATCAGTTTTTTGACAATCGCCAACATAAATTATATCAAATTTATCCTTGTTTCGAGATAAGATCAAATAAACTAATTTTTCCATTGGAGGACCCCATTCAGTAATAGGTATAGGTCCAAGAAACTCATATTGAAGAATTTGAATGCTCAATGAATGTATTTCAAAGTACTTTCTTTTCTTTTTATCGGAAAAATGAGTCTAGTGTTAAAGATCTAAAAGACAAATTCAGACTTGAAAAGATTAAATTCAAGGGTTATTGATTCCACGTAAATGAAAAAATCTCAAAATTTGAGACAAGTAGGGTATTCTATGATCCTAGTTTCAGCCAGTTTAGTAGCAATTTTAGTAATAGGAGTAGTAATAGGCGAGGATGTTTTATTTGCAGACAATATGTCTAGAGACAGCACAGCTCATTTCAATGAATGTAAAGAAAATGATTTCAAAACAGATGGATGTGAGATATACTGGGATAGAATTAACAATAAAATTTCAGGAATATACGTAGATTTAGAAAACTAAACCCCATACATAATTAGATAAATCTAAAAATTATTTTTCAGTTTATTAGCTTGATTTTGATAAATATGAGCCTGTTTGTCATCTCCAAGTTCATTTAGATAGATGTCTGCAAGTTGCTGAAATGAATAAAAGTCATTAGGGGAGATTTGGGATATTTTTTTTAAACAATCAATTTTTTTTTCGGTATCAGATACTTCTACATAGCAAGTGTATAATTCAATTAAGATTTTAGAATTTGTAGGTTTTAATTCAGATTGTTTTTTTAATTCTATTATTTTCTTCTCTATTTTTTTAATAGATTTGTCATCAGGAATATTTTGTTTCAACTCAATACTTTTTTTAATTTTATCCAGAAATCCCATACAAGAGTTATGAAAACACTAAGAATTAAGAATGTTTATCGAAAAAGAATTAAAATTCAATAACCATTTGCAAAATCAGATACCATATTCTTATCTTTAGTTAATCTATTCATTGCATAAAATGCACCACCTACAATACCAGCTTGATAAAAAGTGTACAAAAATACACCAGAAGAAGTGGGATCAGATTTTGTAAAACTTAAAGCAAGAATAGTAACGAAAACAAATGTACTGGCAGAAGAAACAAGTCTATTTAAAAACCCAGAATCCAAACCTACAATTCTTTTTGTTGCAGCAGCCATCAACATAATACTAGAAATAATAAGAAAAGTGGCACCACCATTAGACATAACAAATGTATGTACCCATGTCAATAATCCATCTTCAAAAATAGATACTTCAGGCATTACACTTCCACCATTAATTGCAAAATTCACAGAACTAAACATGCCACCCATTACAAAAAAGAATAAGAAAATTTTTACAATTGATCTTTTAATCGGACTATGAATTTCAGATGGATTTACAGCTCGCTTAGTAATTTTAATGCCATAAAGAAATCCAACTGACATAGCCGGAATAAACATCAAATTGATTAGAATTGGAGATTCTCGATTAATGGCATCAATTTGAGGATGAAAGATAAGAAACAGTAGTAAAGCCAACAAAGCAGAAAAGGCAAATAAAATCAAACCAAGATATTTGTGCCCAGCAGATTCAGATTTACCATTCCAGTCGTACATTTTATCAAGTCATGAGAAAATGATTAAAGACAGAATCCAAAAATGATTTGCTCAAAGTATCAATTCTGTTTACCCTTTTTAAGAGAAATTAAATAAAATAGTCATGAGGAAAGAATATTCAATAATTGGAATTGGCATAATTACGTTCATTTTTGGTTTAATTTTTGATCTTCAAGGACAATCCATAGTAGGTCCAGAATCATCTTTCATGTATGCCAATCCAGATTGGATTACATATGGAATTCAAATAATGATTGGGGGAATCATAGTTATTGGGATTGGCAGTACGTTAAAAATTTTAAAAAAATGATATAGACTAAAAACCAGCTTCAAGAGGATCGGTTGGCTTCATGATTTCTCGTAACAAAATTGTTGCAAATGAACCACGAGATAAAGAAAACTCAACATCATTGTTTTCAGATAAATAATCAAAACAATGAATTGCAGCCTGTCTAAAGCCACCTTCACTGCTAACTTCTTGCATTTCTTTAATGAAAAAGTCTTTGGGAGTAATCTCCTCTTGACTTAAAATTTTAGAAATTTGATGATCAAATCTTGTTTTTTTATAATAAGAATAACCAACAAAAGGTAATGAGAGATATTGTTCAACACCATCTTTGAATTTACCAATTATACTTTTAGAATCATAACAAACATCACCAGATTGAGATTCAAATAAATTCTCACCATCTAAAAATGCGGCACTAAGAGATTTATTAAAAATAAAGGATTGGTAGGCTTGAATGTAAAATCTTCTTAATGATAATGGAATTGCACGTATAGCACGTATAGAATCATCATGATCAATCATTTCTTTTAAAACAATTCGTTCAATATCCATTTGAGAAGGAACACTATCATAATATTTTACATAATTTGTTTTATCAGAAAGCTTATTACGAATTTCTGTATTTTCTGCAGAATCATATGAAGAAGTGAAGGATAAAATCAAATCAACAGCCATATCAAAATTTCGTTGTAAAATAGCCTTACCAATTAAATGAGTCACAGGTCTTTTTGAACCAAATCTCTGATAGCCATAAAAATTCAAAATACAATTATGTTCAACAAAAGAAGATAAATCGTCAGAACAGTCAGAAATGTGTATTTTAAAATGATTACCAATCATATCTTTTTTAGATAATGGTTTTTTTGTGAATCCAATTTTTGTAAGAGAATATTTTTCAGTAGAAAAATCTTCAATAGGTTTACCCTTGTGAGGAGAACCAACAAATTGTTCAGTTATAGCAGAAGCATCTTTTAGACCTAGAGATTTTAAACGAACACCTGTTTTTCGAAATATACCAGATAATGCATGATTAGTATCAATTTTTTTCTTTTTTAATTTGTAAACAGCATAACCAGATTCAGTAGTAATTGAATTTGTCGCACGTTTAGAAATTAATTCAGATACTACAAAATCTTCAGGATGAATTCTTATTTTGCCGCCAATACCAGAAAATTTTGTAGTGTAAAGAGAAATTCCTATTTGAGAGTCAATATCAGGTATCACTCTATAATCACTGTAAGAAATTTACTAATTGTAACATCACCAGATTGAGTTCCTAGTAAAATTTTGTAAGTTCCAGGTAGAGCATCATCTGAAGCAGAAATCATAGTAGGAATTACAATTGTTTCTCCTGGATCATCTACAATTGCAACAAGGTCTGCAGAATTATCAAGAACATTAACTGTTAAGAAATCATGGGTTCCAGATGCAACCAAGAAAAGATCCAATTTATCATTTTGGGATCCTACAGATATAACATATTGAAATTCTTGTGATTCACCAGGTGCAAGATTTAATGTATTTTGTTCAAGTTGTATTTCAAGTGGTAATGGTACAGAAGTATCCACTACACCAATTTTATTTTCAACCCATTCAGTAAACCAAATTTTATCACCAGATATTGTAAAATCAAAGATTTGTGCAAGACCACAATTCTCTAAAACAGAGATACCAGAATCACAGTCACCCCAATTAGGATTTTTTGATGGTATATGATATTCTATAAGAGATTGTGCTTTTGGATCCATTACAGAGATATTATTTGCAGTTTGTTCATTAAATACAAGTCGACCCTGATCATCATTTTCAATCCAATATGGTCTAGATATAGGAGATTTGATTATACCTGTCTGATTACCATATGTTTCAAACATAGGGTCGGCCGTAACATACTGAATAAATTTTTCAGATGAAGGATTAAAACTAAAGAAAGATGAAGAAGTAGTATCTACAATCCAAAGAAGACCATCATCAGAAAAAGTGATTCCGTTAGGAGTGAGTAGTTGAACAGGTAATGCATATGCACTAATGAAATCAACTAAAGGCAAAAATTGTTCACCAGAATCAGATACAGCAGAAAGATAATCATTTTGATTAAACTTGACTAAAAATCCACCTTGTTGGTATAACCAATTAGTATACCATATGTCATCATTTGCATCTAATGCAAAGTCAGCAGTTACAGAATCATCAAGTGCAGACGGAATACTAAGATAATTGACGTCATCATCAGATGGATTTACATTTAAAATAGTAAGTTTGTTTCCAGTAAAATCGTTAATAATAATTTGAGAACCATCTATACTTAATTTTTGAGGTAAAGAATCACCACCAGCAGTTGGATAAGATAATCTTTCATATTGTTCATCAAAAGTTGAAAATTTCCAAATAGAATCATATGTTTCATCAGTAAACCAAACAGAACCATCAGGAGCATAATCAATTCCCCACATCATTGAACGACCACCATCAGGCCATGTAGGATTATCATATTCAGTAAATGTTTCAGTAGTAGGATCAAATTTTGCAAGATTACCAGTATTAGTTTCAGTAAACCAAACATTACCATCATAATCAGATACAATGGCTAAAGGATTGGTACATTCTGTAGGAATCACATATTCATTAACATAATTGGTTGACTTGGCATCTCCACCAGAGCTACAAAAAGTAGTTCTTTGCTCATCAGGAAAATTATCAGCGGGGGTTCCAGTTATGGTGACTTCAGGATCATCCACTGCAGCATAATCCACATCAGGATCATATCCAGTCATTGCAACAAGTACACCAGATGTTAACATAATTCCACCTAGAAAAGCAAATGCCAAATATCCTTTAACCTGTTTTTTCACAAGTTTTTTTTAGATAATACTGTTAATATCTCATTCCCAGTAAATTATAATAATTTTAAATCACCAGTTATTTTATCAATTAAATTTTCAGGTGCAGGACCAATTGAAATGCAAGTTGTTGTGCCAGGAGCTAATTGTGTATGTCCAGCATCAGAAACTTCAGACCAAGGGAGATTCAAATCTATAGCATGTCTTTTTATTTCCTGTAATTCTTTAATTCCAGAAACTTTGACAACTACTTTTTCTTGTCCTCCCCACCATTCAGACCACCATTCAGGATGAGATTTTCGAACATGTTCAGCGCCAAGTACACAAGCATGTCCTACTTGTGCAGCTATCTTACCCTTACCCATATCAAGATCAGTTCTAACTACAATTACTTGTTTAATGTCTCCCATAACATTATCAAGTATAGGCACAATGAAAAACTTTGGAATTAAATAATTGACAAAGAACCAAAATCTATGTACTATGATGTAGTAGTTGCAGGAGGAAGTGTTGCGGGATTATTATCTGCCAGGGAAATATCTGCAGAAGGATATTCAGTGTTAGTAATTGAAGAAGATTATGAAATAGGGACACCAGAACATTGTGGAGGACTAGTCAGTATTGCAGGGTTAGAAGAATTAGGAATAATACCATTTAGAAAAACTTTTGATCACATGATAGAATCTGCAAAAATTACATCACCAAATGGAAATAGTTTTACAATTAATTCAAAAAAACAAAAAGTAGTAGAGATTAGTAGAAGAGAATTAGATAAACAAATTGCATTTCAAGCTCAAAAAAATGGAGCAATAATTAAAGTCAGAACAAGTTTTCAAGAAATTACAGACACAGGAATTAGAACCAATGAGGAAAAAATTGATTGTAAAATTTTTGTAGATGCCAGAGGAGTGTCATCATTAATACATAAAGATAGAACGGGAATTTTATCATCAGCACAATATGAAATTTATGCAAACTGGATAAAGAAAGGAAAAGTAGAAGTAATTTTTGATCAAGAAAAATATCCAGGATTTTTTGCTTGGATAATTCCATCAGATCAAGGAAAAGGAAAGGTAGGAGTAGCAGGAAGAGGAATCAATGTATCAGAAGCATTAGATATAATTCTGAAAGAGAGAGGAAATTTTTCAACTATTAGAAAAATATATGCACCAATTTGGATTAAAGGACCAATTGAAAAATTTGTAGAGGGTAAAACAGTAATCATAGGAGATGCAGCAGGACAAGCAAAACCAACTACAGCTGGTGGAATTTTTACAAGTGGTATGGGAGGAGTTTATGCAGGACAAGCAATATCTAAATTTTTAAAAACAAATGAAATTTCAGATCTTCATAACTACCAAAAAAAATGGACAGAAAGGTTTGGAAAAGAATTTGAAAAACAACTATTAGCGAGAAAAATATTAGAAAGAATCAACAATCAAACAATCAATAAACTATTTGAATCAATTACTCCAGAAATCACTAATGAAATTTCAGAAAAAGATGATTTTGATTTTCATACAAGTTCAATCATAAAATTACTAGGAATGAAAGGTTCGCTAAAAACAGCTCAAACATTAATCAGTGGTGAGCTCAAAAAAATATGGAATTAAAATCCATACATATTCTAAGCAAGGTATAAATGATGTTTACAGAAAATTTGAGCATGTCATCTACTATATCATTACCAACATGTAGTTGCTGTAACAGACCAATTATGCCTAATGATAAATGTGTAAAACTCAATTGCCCTGAATGTGGGGTAGACATTATTTGGAGATGTGAAAGTTGCAGAGAAGCAGCAAGAAGTTATACCTGTTCCTCATGTAATTTTCAAGGACCTTAAACAAAATGGCAGATATTATTTTAATAGCAAAAGTTCTTCCAACAGGAATGGAAGTGGATTTAGATAAATTAGCTGAAAATGTAAAAACATCACTAAAAGATGGAATTACTTTGAAACGACATGCAAAAGAACCATTAGCTTTTGGATTGGAGTGTTTAAAGACAGAATTTGTATTAGAAGATAAAGAAGGACAGATGGATTCACTAGAAGATACCGTAAGAGCAGTTGAGGGCGTCAGTGAATTTGAAGTACTTAGCATGAGCCGTAATTAACATAACAGGAATTAAGTGGTTTTTTGGTCCGCAAAGAAGAGCCTTTGCAAATGAGAATTGGTGAAGCAAAACAAAGAGACGTAGGCAAGAAACGTGCCAGAGTAGGCCCAGAGGCAATGGATTTTCTAAGAGCAGAACCAGGAGACGTTATTGAAATAATGGGTTCAAGAACTAGTTGTGCAGTTATTTGGCCAGTAGATGAAGATGAAAAATTTCCAGACATAATTAGAATTGATGGACAAACAAGAAAAAATGTAGGAGGAACACTAAACGATATTGTAAAAATTAGAAAAGTGGCATCAAAAATTGCAAAAACAATAACACTAACACCATTAAATGATTCAGTCACAGTAGATAAAGAATTTACAGATTTTGTAAAAAATAGACTAAAAGGATTACCAATTGCACATGGAGATGAAATTGCTGTAATGATTTTAGGAAATTCCATGGATTTCAAAATTACAAAAACAATACCAAAAGGAATAATCAAAATAGACAAAACAACTGAATTGAGTATTTCAACAGAGACGACCATCGACAGAAAAGTTAGAGTGACATATGAAGAAGTTGGAGGACTAAAAGAAAAAACTAAAGCAATGAGGGAGATTGTAGAATTGCCATTAAGACATCCAGAATTATTTGCCAGATTAGGAGTAGAACCACATAGTGGAATTTTACTTTATGGTCCACCAGGATGTGGGAAAACATTACTTGCAAAAGTTCTTGCAAGTGAATCAGAAGCCAATATGTTTCCAATTAATGGTCCAGAAATTATGAATAAATATTATGGTGAAACAGAAGCTAAGTTAAGAGATATTTTCAAAGAAGCAAAAGACAAATCTCCAAGTATAATATTCATTGATGAAATTGATGCTATTGCGCCAAAAAGAGAAGAGGCGTATGGGGATGTTGAAAAAAGAGTGGTAGCACAATTATTGGCATTAATGGATGGACTGACAGATAGAGGAAACGTTATTGTTTTAGGTGCAACCAACAGACCAGATAGTGTAGATCCAGCTCTTAGAAGACCAGGTAGATTTGATAGAGAATTTGAAATTACTGTACCTAATGAAGATGGAAGATATGAAATTTTACAAATTCATACACGAGGAATGCCAATTAGTGAAGATATAGATCTAAAAGACTTGTCATCAGAATTACATGGATACACTGGGGCAGATATAAAATCACTATGTAGGGAAGCAGCTATGAAATCAATCAGAAGATACCTACCAGAAATTGATCTGGAAACTGAAAAAATATCATCTGAAGTGTTACAATCAATGCAAATCAAATTAATTGATTTTTACGATGCAATGCACGAAGTGGTTCCTACTGCAATGAGAGAATTTTACGTAGAAAGACCAAAAATATGGTGGCATGACGTAGGGGGTTTAGATGAAATCAAAAAATCACTAACAGATAATTTAATCACAGCAATAAAAGAACCAAATAAATTTATAAAAATGGGAGTTAAGCCACCAAAAGGAGCTTTAATTTACGGTCCACCAGGATGTGGAAAAACATTACTTGCAAGAGCAGTTGCAACAGAGACAGGAGCAAACATGATTTTAGTTAGAGGTCCAGAGATTATTTCAAAATGGATGGGAGAATCAGAAAAAGCAGTGAGAGAAATATTTAGAAAAGCAAAAGCATCATCACCATGTGTAGTAATTTTTGATGAATTAGATGCATTAGCTAAAATAAAATCAAGAGAAGGAGGAGTAGGTGAAACAATTCTAAGTCAATTATTAACAGAGATAGAAGAAGGTATATCTTCACGAGTTGCAGTGGTAGGGATTACAAATAGACCAGACATCATAGATAATTCATTATTAAGAACAGGTAGACTGGACTTAGTTCTTTATGTTTCACCTCCAGATGAAAAAGGAAGATTAGAAATCATCAAAATTTTAACAAAAAAAATGCCATTATCTAATGATGTCAAATTACAAGAAATTGCAATTGCGACACAAAGCTACACGGGTGCAGATTTAGCAGCATTATGCAGAGAAGCAGCAGTACATGCAATGAGAAATAACTCATCAAAAATTTCTAGTCACGATTTTGCAACGAGTTTAAAACAAGTAAAACCATCAATTAGTAAAGAAGTAGATCAATGGTACAATACAATAAGAGAAAGTATATCTAACGTAGTACCCAAGACAGGAGATAAAGCATTTTACGGTTAATCATGACAATACCACTACGAAATACAGTATACGATAAAATAAAAGAAGTAAATTCACTAACGGATGTTGAGCTTTACAAAAGCCTAACAAAAGACGGATTAAACATACCAGAAGATAAATTTAACAAATTACTTTTAGATTTAGAAATTCTAGGTCTTATCAAGGTAGCATGGTTTACAAAAGATGAACGTCGAATTGAATTAGTAGTAATTAAAAAAGAAGAAGACCCAATTGAAAAACAAAATAAAGAAATAATGGAAAAAGATTATGAAGCAAGTTTCCCAGGTTTAGATAAATAATTTAAAATATCAAATTAAAGGGATATGAAATGCGGCATCCAATGCAACGGCAACAAAAATTATTGTTAAATATGGAGCAGTAACTTTGTATGCTTTCCAAGCAAATTCAGAGGTAGGTGTTTTTGTTAATTTGTAATGATATACAAGCATCAATCCACCAGATACAGATGCAATTACAGCATATACAATTCCCAGTCCATCAGGAATCAATATCAATATCAAAGAATACGGAATTAGGAGCAAAGTATTTCCCAAAATAAATTTAGATGTTTTTTGCATTCCAATTACAACAGGCAACATTGGAACTTCAGCTTGTGCATATTGATCTTTCATTTTCATGGCAAGACACCAAAAGTGAGAAGGAGTCCAAACAAATACCAAGAATCCAACTAAAAATCCCAATAAATCCATACTACCAGTGGCAGCTGACCATCCAGCCCAAGCTGCAGCACTACCAGCAATTCCACCAATTACAATATTAGAAGTATTTTTCCGTTTTAACCAAACTGTGTAAATTACAACATAAGAAAATATTCCCACTGCAATAAAGAAAGCAGATACGGCATTAAGTGCAAAGAATCCATAAATTACAGAGACACAACTTACAATTAATCCATATAACAAGACATTTGATGCATTCATTCGTCCAGATGGAATAGGTCTAGAACTAGTTCTACTCATTTTAGGATCAATGTCTTTATCATAATAGTGGTTTAATGCACTAGAACCAGCAGATGCCAAAGCTCCTGCCACAATAATATGCAAGTAATCAAGATATTCAAGTTGAGGAGAACCAGAAACTAATTTGCTTGCAGCATACATGGATGTAATTGCAGTAATTACTAAAAGAACAACAATTCTTGGTTTTGATATCTCTATGATTTCATTAATTCCCAATTTACTCTACCCAATTACAAAGCCGTTTTATTCCTTGTTGTAGATCTATTATATTTCAAAAGGAATAAGTATCTCACTCTTACCAGCTTATTTTAATGAGTAATTGGGACCTATTAATGCCAGGAATGGGCTTGACAGGCATAGGATTAGCAGGTCTCATATTGTCATATGCAGGTATTGCACATACATTCATCGATGGAATGCATGCATTAACAGGACTTACCATGTTTGTAGGACTGATTTTTACTGCAGCAGGAATTTTAGATGGAGGAATTTCAACAAGTACTAGGGCTAAAATTACAACTTTAGTAATTGTAGCAATTGCATTAGGATTTGGACTTTATGCATTAATTACTATGAATACATCAGACTTTACACTTACAATCGTACTAATTTTACTAGCAGTTGCACTTCCAGCCCTAGCAATTGGATATATTGCAATGAAAAAACCAGGAAGCATCAAACCAATTGGTTTAGTATTAGGACTAGCAGTAGCTAGTGGGATAGTAATTTGGGTAACTGTAGGATCAATGAGTGAAGGAGATGCAGAAGCTATAGAAGAAATGATAGATGAAGATGCAATGGAAGGAGTTGTAACAGGACCAATTTTTGCAATTGAAATTCTTAAAGATTCAGCACAAGAAGGTAATCCAGATTATAGTCCAGACAGAGCAGTAGTTACACAAGGATATACAGTAGAATGGATAAATGAAGATGCTGCTCCACATACAGTTACAAGTGCAGAAGATTACGGTGAAACATTTGATTCAAGTTTGATTAGTGCAGGAGAAAAATTTACTTTAGATACAACTAATTTAGAAATCGGAGAATATGAATACTTGTGTATAGTTCATCCATGGATGATTGCAACATTAGTGATAGAAGCACCACAAGAAGCAACTAAAATTATTATTCCAGAAGGAGCTGCAATTCCAGAAGATGGAAAAATTTTCTACAATCCAGAAACAATTAATGTTTCAGCTGGAACAACAGTTGAATGGATAAATGAAGATGCTGCAATGCATACATCAACATCAGGTAGTCCATCAAATGGGGCTGATGGAATATTTGATTCACAAATATTGAACATCAACGATACGTATCAATTCACATTTACAGATACAGGGAATTATGATTACTACTGTATTTTACATCCATGGATGATTGGAACCGTTAACGTAGAGTAGATTTGCAGAAAATTATTCTAAAACAATCAGATAAAAAACTTCTATCACAATATTCAGAAAATCAGAAACCAAATGAAGCATGTGCAATATTATTTGGTAAAAATAATGAAGTTTTAGATATATTTTTAACAGAAAATATTGAGGGGTCACCAGTAAATTTTACAATTTCAAATGAACAACTGATAGAAGGATACAAAATTGCTGAAGATAAAAAAATGGACATCATAGGAATATTTCACTCACATCCTAATTCAGATGCATTTCCTTCAAATACAGATAAAAAATTTATGCAAAGTAATCCAGTGACATGGATAATTTATTCAGGAATAAATAAAAACTTCAGAGCATTTATTCTTGAATCAGATAGTGTAGAAATTCAAATTGAAGAAAAATGACGTACATCATTATAAGCACATAGAGTCATCTTTTGGATTAAATATCCCCTTTTTCAAGAACAAATATGGAAATTCACGTATACGACACTTATGTCAAAGCAGCAGATGGTCATACCATGCACTTTGATGTAATTACTGGTGAAAAAGATCATCCTAAAGCAATTGAATTTGGTAAGGAATGGTTGAAAGAAATAGGAGAAGGAGAAGCAGAAATGACACAAAATGAATGTACATTTTGCCACTCACAATCTTGCCCAGAGCCTGTAGAACAGGCAATTAAGGAAAAAGGTTATTTCATTCAAAAGATGGAAGGCTGTCCTTAAACATTTTTTTCTTTTTTATTAAATTAATTTTTCAATTAATTAGTTACAAAAGGATATTTGAATTTATGTTTTAGAGAATTAAATAATTAAATTGAAAGGATTGCGACAAATGCAGATACAAAGACAATTGCTATTGTGTTAAGTAATTTAATTACAGTGTTAAGTGCAGGTCCAGCTGTATCCTTGTAAGGATCTCCAATAATATCACCTACAACTGCAACTTTGTGAACTTCAGAACCTTTCTCACCATTCATTTCAACTAACTTCTTTGCATTATCCCATGCACCACCAGTGTTTGCTAAGTGATATGCCAACAAAATTCCAGTAACAACAGCACCCATCAATAATCCAGCTACTGCAGTTGGACCTAACAAAATACCAAGAATGATAGGAGAAACAATTGCGACAAGTGCAGGTTTCCAAATTTCTTTAATTGAAGCTACAGTTGCGATATCTACACATTTTGCATAATCAGGTTTGGAAGTTCCAGCAAGAATACCAGAATCAGCTTTGAATTGTCGTCTAACCTCATCTACCATTTTACCTGCAGCTCTAGATACACCATTGATTAATTGACCAGTGATGATAAATGGAATCAAACCACCAACTAATAATCCAACAACGATGGCAGGATTTGTTAAACTATAATTTAATTCTAAAACACCTTCGAATACATGTGCAGCTTCAAATTGAAATGCCTGAATCATGGCTAATGCAGCTAACGCAGCACTTGCAATTGCAAATCCCTTAGTAACAGCTTTAGTTGTATTTCCAACTGCATCAATTTCATCTGTAACTTTACGATTTTCTTCACCCATTCCAGTCATTTCAACAATACCACCAGCATTATCTGCAATTGGTCCAAAGGCATCAATACTAAGAACAATTCCTGCAAGACTTAACATTGCCATGGCAGTCAAAGAAGTTCCAAAAATACCATAAAGTATTGGGTCTGCACCTTCAGGAGCTGCAGAAGAGGCAATTGAATAAGATATGATAATTGCAACAACTAATGCAATCATAAATGGTCCTGTGGATTGCATTCCTTTGATAATTCCCATTAATGTTAATGAAGCGTATCCCCATTTTGCAGAATCAGCAATTTCTTTTACTGGACCTTTTTTGTAACTGGTGTAATTGTCAGTAATTTTTTGAATAACAGGAACTAGTATGACACCAATTACAGTAGTACCAAACAAAGCATATGCAGTTGAAGATTGATCAATGAATTGTGTGATAAAGACATAGTTTAATGCAATTGCAATAGCTGCTGAAACATAAAAGGAACGATTAAGAGGTTTCATCACATCAGTTACACCTTTTGAACCAACAATTACAACACCAATGATGGATGCAATCATTCCAGATGAACCAATTAGTATTGGGTAAAGGAAAAAGTTTGGTGCTCCAATTAATGCTGCAATGAGTAATGCTGCAAGTATTGTAACAATATAAGATTCATAAACATCAGAACCCATTCCTGCTGCATCACCAACATTATCACCAACATTATCTGCAATTGTTGCAGGGTTTCTAGGATCATCTTCAGGAATATTTGCTTCGACTTTTCCTACCAAGTCTGCACCCATATCTGCAGCCTTTGTGAAAATACCACCACCAATTCTAATGAATAATGCAATAAGACTAGCACCAATTCCAACTCCAGCAATAGTAATTGGATCAGGGTAAATTAAGTACAAACCAGTAATTGCTAAAAGAGCCATTGCGGGAACTACTAAACCAACTGTAGCCCCACCTCTAAATGCCATAGCAAAAGTCTTACCAAGACCATCGCTACTAAGATTTGCAGCTCTTACTGCGGCTTTAACTGTAATTTTTAATGATATAATTCCAGCAACTGCAGATAGTGCTGCACCAACAGCAAATGCAATTCCATTTGATGGTTGCAAAAATGCACCAATAATTACTGAAAGAGCAATTGCAACAGGAACAATAATTTTCATTTCACGTTTTAGAAATGCTGATGCACCTTCTTTAACAGCGTTTGATATATCCATCATTCCTTTAGTACCAGAAGGTTGTTTGGTAATCCAAACAACCAAGCCACCGGCTACCAAAAATGATGCAATTCCACAGATAAACGGAAGAATTTCAGCAAATTCCATAGTATATTGGATTTGCAAATTTCTTGTAAATATAAATCAAAGAGAGTGAATTTTACTTCTTTTTTTATATGCTGAAAATGTTTTGCCACGAAGCCCTTGACGGACCAATTTGTTGAATCTTTTTCCATGGGCAAGATAAGGAAATCGCATATGAATCAATTCATGAACAAGTGTATTTTCAAGGGTTTTTTCATCAGGAATTTTTCTTACATTAATGAAAACCAAATTGTGTTGAAGATAGGATACACCATAATATTTGTAAGCTGATGTACGTCTACCCTCAGTCATTTCTCGAGGTGCATCAAGAACCTCCTTAGTAGTTAACAAAAGTATTGGTTCAGAAATAGAAAATCTTTGAGAATAAATTCCAACTTTTTCTAATATTTCTAATTTAAGATCAGGATCTAATTTCATAATTATTTGTTAAGAAATCTATGTTTATCTTCAAATGTCAATTGTTGTAAG
>Ga0208765_1000314_pt1 | contig 31921 bp, 21 predicted proteins | sample ETNtaG_2_FD_185783 | JGI IMG/M metagenome (GOLD analysis project Ga0208765, IMG submission 185783) | Marine microbial and viral communities from oxygen minimum zone, Eastern Pacific Ocean - ETNP201406SV203 (SPAdes) (version 2) | ecosystem: Environmental > Aquatic > Marine > Oceanic ...
GAATAAGATACAAAATCCACATTTGTATTTGGAATGATACTGTTTGTCATGCAAACATATTCAGGGTGGTTAATAGCATAGTTTACCAGGTTGACACAGGCATAATGAAATACGTTTACTGAATCATGGATTACCGAATTTTTTGCATCATCTACCGCTTGCTGCCTAGTATTTAGCCAGCTCGTCATAGCATCAACTCTTTCCTGTGGTGGTGTATTGTATGGATTCCAATTTTGTCCACCAAAATTGAAAAGGTCCCAGTCTCCTTCCCAGTTCCCCAGATAAAATTCTTTTCCGGTCCCTGAAAACTCCGTAAGAAGGTATTCAGCTATATCATATATTCTGTAATACTCAAGTATACTATCTGCAGCAGAAAAGTTATTATCATCCCAAGGCCGAACCCAGTCGCCAGAACCATAACACCAGAAATGATAATACTTGAAATCCATATTCAAAACTGTATTAAAAGATGGTTCCAACTCAAGAAGCTGCTGGGGGGTATAGTCATGATTCCCAATATCAAAATATCCCATCGGTCCCAAATGCATTTTGATAATATTGGATCCCATGGACCTTATCCTGACAGCAGTCTCAATGAGGCTCGATTCATCGCCAAATTTGTATCCTGGGTTAATCGTTTGTACTCCAATGGCATAATTGAAATGATCGGATAGAGTATCCACTTCAAAGGATAGAGATCGATAGAAAAAATTCAAGGAATCAACAAGAATGGCTCCACCTCCACTGGCTGATGATGGAACGTCCATACCAATTCTTAGATTGATCTCAGATGTTTCTAGGGTAACAGGTGCTGAAACCTGCACACGAAACCATGTATTATTAGGACTAGCAGCTGAAAGTATATCAGAGCGATGAGTTATGATATCTCCATTGGTCTGCTGGTCAATCTGGATCCAGAAACTAGATTCTTCAGATATCACTGAAGAGGTTGGCATATAGAACCACCCAGAAAAAACAGCATCTTTCAAATGCTGAAATTCTGATAATGTCTGGTAGACTTCTATTGTACCATCAGCAGGAAGAGGGTTTTCTGAAATCTTCAATGCCTGTGCTCCATGCATGGCGATAGAATCTGTAATAACCACATTATCAGAGTGGTTGGAATCCCAATTCAAAAGACCATCTTCAAAACTATAATTTTCTAATTCAGGTGGCGGAAAATATTCCAGCTTGAGATCATCAAAATAGATAGTCCCTGCATTATTTTGATATGTATTGAACCATTTAAACCCCACATTGAGATGGGCAGCAGAAGTGGGGCAGGTATCAAATGCTTCAAAATAATACCATTGATCCAATGAGTCTTCGTGTGTAAGAGGTTCAGAATACACTTGATTTATTGCATTCCAACCTGCATCTCTAAAGGATATTTCCAATACTCCAATCTGTCCATCCAATAAGGGATCTGAAGATTGATGCATAATATATCCACTGACCTTATAGGGCCTGTCTGCTATAAAATTGTGTTCAGAACCATTTGATAGTGACTGGTAGATGGCAACACCATCTCCACTGACAGCAAGACTATAATCACCCGTATGAGCAATTGTATTCGATAACGAAATACCATCATGCATTGATTCCCAGAAACTCCAACCAGATACATTTCCATTTTCAAATCCAGGATTTGTAAGAGAGACTTCTTCCTGTGCAAAAATCATTTTATTTAAAAAAATAAGGATTAAAAGGTAAAAGATATGTTTCATGTCTTAAATGATGCTCTTTTTAAGCTGGGCACGACAATAAATATTTCAACAAACTCTTCATGCTGCATGTAGCTAATCCAATATATTTATCTGCCCCTCCATAATATACATAAACCAAATCATTCTTTACGGCCATCCCACAGGGGAATATAACTCCGTTATAGAATCCTTCCAGTTCATACCATTCTTCTGGCTCTAACAACCAATCTGGTGTACGGTGCAGTACAATGGATGGGTCACTTAAATCAAGTAGTAATGCTCCAATACGATATTTATCATCCGGACCAACCGCATGATAAAGCGTTAACCACCCTCTTTCTGTCTTAATCGGCGGTGTATTACCGCCCAGTTTATTTTCCCAATTATATTTTGGCTTAATAAGAATCTTACTGTTGCCCATATTCAACCAATCATCTCCTTCTGCAATCCAGATGGTTGGGTATTCAATCCCATAGGCTTCACCAATCCAAGACATAGGACGGTGCAGCATCAAATATTTACCATTAATCTTTTCTGGGAATAAAATAACATCACGATCATCTACCATGGGATCGGTCAAGCAACCCACTCTTTGAAATATTTTTAAATCTTTAGTAACTGCTAGGTAACTGCGGGTCAAATTATTCTTAAGAGCTATTGGAATATTTTCTCTTGAGTTAAACGGATTCAATAATTGCAGACTGTCATCATCTAACCAATATTTCCCTGGAGGGAAAGGACGGGCGGCATAGGTAATATAATAATAACCATTCATTTTTATGATACGCGGGTCTTCAATACAGCCACCATCTGGGCCATTTTCAGATGGACTTAAAACAGGCTCATCTGACACACGTTTAAATTTGATTCCATCTTTACTTTTTGCTAATCCTAAATGGATTATATGTTCATCATCATTACCGGCTGCCCTGTAGAGAAGCAAAAACTCATCCTTGTTTTCATCATACCAAGCACCTGGATTGGTTGTGACCAGTGACTCCCAGCTGTTTTCCGGATTGGGTGACAGTATAGGATTCTCATTATACTTTTCCAGTTTCATGGTTTTAATAAATTTTTCATGTATATCAAAAAGTGATTTTTACGTACTGTATTCTAAATCGGATTTTCAGAATCCAACTATGGTCTATTTTCAGCCGGTGGAAGATTTTTATACCAGAATTGGTACAATCCTCCTACACTTACCAAAAAAATTAGAACGGCAAACATTAGAGCATTAAAATTATGGATCAAGAATAAAACCGGTATCATGAACATGGACACGATCCAGAAAAAAGCAAACGGAAGTGCTATCAAGTCATTGCGTGATTCCGTTTTCATTTGCTTTTTGGTTTCCTCGCTAACTACACTCTCCAGTGGACCCCAAAACCCAAACGGCCGGGTTATTCTATAAAAATTCTCAAGAGTATTTCTGTCTGTGGGCTTGCCAAGGAAAGTTCCAATGATTGCTGCAATAAGAGAAATCAGTGTTAAACTTAAAAATTGCCATTGTTCAGGTAAACCGGACCAGAAAACACGCTGCAGGATTGCACTACCGACACCAACAATCATCCCTGCTGCAAATCCGCTGCCGTTAAAACGCCACCAGTATAAACGCAATACAGTTGGCACTGCCAAGCCAGACCACAGGCCCATCATAATCCAGCCCCATAAATCGTTAATACTTTTGCCGGTGTAACCCATAAAAAACGCGGCACTAACCAGCAGGATTGTAAACGTGTAAATAGCGCCTAGTAGTTCTGACCGACTGGCATCCGGGCGTAAATATCGTTTATAAATATCGAGTGTAAAAAATGCTGTAGCTCGGTTCAATGTCATATCAAAGGTCGACATTGTAGCGGCAAACAGGGTGACCAGGATTAAACCACGGATACCGACAGGTACTGCAAACATTAACACGGCAGGAAGAATACGTTCGGCATTAACAGTACCTTCATAACTTAATAAACTTAGTTTATCAGCCCAGTTCGATCCTAAAATATCCTGTAAACCATTTATTAACTCGGAAGGATAATTAGATGGAGTATAAGAAATGCCCGCCAGTACATCTGGCCAACGGCTTTTATCAATATCACCTAAATGGGTTATAATTAAAGCTTGAGCCTGTGTCAAACTCCCTAAGTCCGGAAATAAATCCTGTACAAGATACAGTCCCAGTATAGCAACCCCGGTCATCATAAACCAGCGGGAACTCATTAGGGTTGCCCATAAACATGTCAGTTTTCCGCAATCACGTTCATCCCTGGCAGCAAAATAATGCGGCTCAAATCCGGAGCCAAAACCGGATACAATATTTTTCAAAACCAAAAACATGGTAAACATCATTAATGTCTCATACACTTCATATCCCCTTGGCATTTCCGCTAACATCTGAGGAAAAGCTGTACCCCATTCTTTTAACCCGGATAAATCCTGAGCCATGTTTATAAAGCTGACACTATCATCTACCTTAAAAAATGCGGTTACAGAAATGAAAATAATACCAACAATGATCAAAGCAGTCTGAAACAGATCGCTGAATACCACACCATAGAAACCGGACATCATGGTATATATTGTAGCTATACCAATCATTATAAGTGAGCAGATGAGTGGACTTAAGGGAATAAACATCGATGCAAACAACCCAACACCTTTTACCATATAACCGAGCATTCCAACGGCAAAAATAAGCTGTGACACTGCAAAACTTATGCGAGCAAAATTCCCACCAAGTCCTTCTCCAAATCGAAATGACATCCATTCAGCACCTGTCATGCAATTAGATCGGCGATGCCATTTACCTGTCCATATCATCATAAAAATAAGTGAAAGATTAGCGCCGCCTCTAAACTCAATAAACAATCCCCGAGGACCCAACAAATAAATCAATGATATAATCAGCATGGTTCCGGCAACATCCAGTGACCAGCCCATACCCGTAACTCCCAACATCCACCAGGGTAGTTTTTTATCAGCTAAAAAATAACTTTCCAATCCTTCTGACGCACGTCGCCGCAAATAGAGACCAATCCCGATTAAAACAGCAAAATATGCCAAGAATATGGCATAATCCAGTGTGCCCAGGAATTTCAAATTATTTTTCCTTTTTTAATAATTTCTATTTTATTGAATGACTATTGGTTAACCTGTTTTTATAGAAAATATAATTAGACAGGCTAGCATGGCAAAAAATACAAAAAATCATCTTTCGATCCGAAATTTAACCGAATTTTTTATTATCACATCTCCTGAACTGGCAATGCTGTATTGCGATTGAATCGGCGCACCCACTGCTGCAGGCTTCCCATTTTTTCAATCGTCACACTATACACCCCAAAAGACTGTTCTACTGTCCCCCTTATGATAAATAGTGTTTCCCAGTGGAGCAGGTCGCCATATTCTTTAAAGACATCCGGAAACAAAACACATTCATAGATATCGGTTTCGTCCTCTAAGGTTAGGAATTCCATAGGTTCAGATTGGCGTGTCACAGACTCCTTGCGGGTGATATAAACTCCGATCAGGTAGATAGACTGACCAAAATAATGTGGAATATCCCTGGCATATTTGATCCGCTGGCTGAGTAGATAGCGATATCTGGCCACTGGATGAACAGACAGGGGATAGCCGAATGTTTCCAGTTCCAGCCGATATGTATCATCCGCTGTCAGTTCCCGCTTTACAGGAGCGGTACTGAGCGGTTCCCGCACCCCATTTTGCAGATAAAATCCGGCCACTCGGTAGGCCAGTTCCTGATGAACCATTTGCGATGCCAGGCTTCTGAAACAACCGGCATTAGTCAGAGCCATCGCATCTGCCAGATCCAGATCAACTCTAGATAGAAAATCATCCAATGAGTCAAATTCACCCGCCTTCCGCTCATCTAAAATCATATCCACTGCTTTCTGCTGCAGACCTTTAATACTCATGAATCCCATCCGAATTTTATTCTTTTGACCGTTCCACTGCCGATGACTCCGATTGACATCCGGCGACAGAATCTGAATCCCAAATCTCCGAGCTTCATTCATGTAGGCGTAGGATGAATAGAATCCGCCCTGGTTAGAAATCACCGCCGCCAAAAATTCCGCCGGAAAATGGGCCTTAAGATAAGCACAGGTAAAGGACAGCATGGCGTAGGATGCGGAATGGGGTTTACAGAAAGAATAGCCCACAAAAGAAGTGATCATATCCCATACATCCTTGATCATATTGAGCGAATAGCCTCGATGGAGTGATCCTTTCGTAAATTTTTTTTCCCATGAAAGGATCAAATGCTTCATGGAATCCCGACTCATGGTTTTTCGGAGTGCTTCCGCTTCTGCATAGCCCAGTCCCGCCATGGTCATGGCTGCCATGGATACTTGCTCTTCGTAAACCATAATACCGTAACTCTCCGCTAGAAAATCCAGATCACGATGAATCAATTCCCATTCTGCTCCGTGTATTCTGGACAGCATCACATTGGTAAACCGATTTGCCGCCGGGCGAATGATCGATGAATAGATCACCACATGCTCGAAATCCACCACACCGGCTTTGGCAAGGAGTTGCCGTGTGGCCGGACTTTCGATGTAAAAAACACCCATGGTATTCCCCGCTTTCATGAGTTGTTCTGTCTTTTCATCACCCACAGGCTGGATCTGGTGGTAATCAACATGCTTACTTTGAGATGCCATCTCGCCATAATTCAGATTCACCTGCCGGATTGTATCTCGAACCACTGCCAGGCTCCGGTTTCCCAGAAGATCAATTTTCAACAATCCAGAATCTTCCACTTGATCTTTTTCCCATTCCACGATCTGCACACCCTTTGGTGCCGTGAGCACCGGAACGTATTTCCGGATCTCATCCGGCACGATCACCATCCCTCCGGGATGGACCGATGGATGACGGAACACACCCACGATCTTTTCACTCTCTTTTAACACACGGATTAATGTATCATCCAGGTCCACATTGGCAAAGCGGGGATCGGTACGAACCCAGTGTTCCAGATCTCTTCGGGATGCATACCAGCCGATACGCTTGGTGATGCTTTTGATCTCTTCATTGGAGAGTCCGTATACTTTCCCTACTTCCCGGATGGCAGACCGCGGTTTCAAAAACACCTGGCTGGCCACCATCGCTGTACGCTCGTTACCGTATTTTTGAAACACGTAGTCCAAAATGTTGTCCCGTTCATCCCAAGGAAAATCCACATCAATATCAGGCATATTCTCCCGCTCCGGATGGATGAATCTCTCAAACTGAAGTGTGTACCGCAGCGGATCCACTTGTGTGATAAATAAACAATAACTCACAATAGATGCGGCAGCAGAGCCTCGGCCGATAGTGGCACGGGTCTTGTTTACAATATCCTGAACAATGAGAAAATAGGGCGCGAACCCTTTCTGGGTGATGATGCCCAATTCATATTCGATTCGGCAGCGTGTCGTTTCATCGATCCCGCCATAACGCACCTGAGCACCGACATAAACCTTATCTCTCAACTTTCTGTTGGAGTGATGGGTGTCTTTTAATGACAGTCCCGGAAAGATTGTGTTGATGAACGACCAGTTTGTTTTGCAACGGTCCGCCAAATAGCGGCTGTTATTCAAAGCATCTAGACTGTTAGGAAAGAGTTTTACCATCTCTGCTTCACTGCGAAACCAGTGCTGATGCGATTTATATTCCGTTATATCCAACTGTTCCAGCGTGGTATTATTCTCTATGGCTCGAAGTGTAACATGGGCGTTGTGGTCGCTTTGTGACCTGAAATAGATATCTCCTGTAGCCACCACTTCCAGTTTTAATGTTTGAGCTAGTTGATGTACGAATGATTCCTGAATACCCGGCCGTAATTCCACAAATAAGTGGGTATCTGGGATGAATTCGATCAACTTGTTTAATGTAGGCTCATGGTGGGATAAAACAAATAATCCGGAGCATCTTTTTTTTAAAATATCCACCACCGATTGCTCAAGATCATCGTGGACAGCAGAGACGGCTCGACACATATTCTCATAGCCGTATTGGTTCTCTACCAAGAGAATGGCTTCATCTTTTTCAGTGATCAAATTCGTGCCGGCAATGGGCAGGATTCGTGCATCTTTGCAATGCTGCACAAAACGGATAAAACCCCACATCCCATTCACATCGGTCAGTGCCAGCGTATCCATCGCATATGATTTGGCCAGGTTCATCAGATCTGGTAATGATAAAAGCCCACGCATAGCAGAATAAACAGAATGAGTGTTTAAATGAATGAACATCAGATTCTTCCCAGGGCCTGAAATACATCAGCGGTCTGAAGACTTCGAACACCGTATTTCTGCCGCACTGTTTCTATGGCTTTGGATACAGCCATATTTCGACTCTCTTCTGTTACAAACAGGTTTCCCTGATTGACATAAGAATGAAAATTGCTGGCATCTACTAAAATGGTGCGAATGCGATTTCGCCGTTCGTTAGCTCTGTCAAACAACTTTCTGAAAACAGTGATCACGGAATTATCATCAATGCCTGTAGTCTTGCCCATTCGGTGTCGCTGGTGTCCATCGGTATAATGTATCTCCAGTTTGACTCTGTCTGCTACTTCTCGACGCTTGCGCAGTTTGAATGCCACCTGTTCTGCCAGATCTTTTACCACTGCGTGGAGTACAGATTCATCATTGGTGTCTTCCGGAAGAACAGTTTGTTCTAAAATATGATCTTCAAGCTGCGGCGGCTTTACAACCGATGAATCTTTCCCCTGTACTTCCCGGGCCAGCTGAAGGGCATAGATACCAAAAAAAGTCCGAAATTCATCTGGCCGACCTGCCATAGACTGAATGTGATTTACCTGTTTAATCCACAGGAACCGAAGCAAGCGGTGCACAGGCCTTTCTTGTACTGTGGGCAGAACCAGTGGTTGTAAAGGCGCAAGAAATTGAGCTTCTGCTCCACTCTTAACTTCATGGATTGTTTCCGGTACAACAGATGTGACGATCCGGCTTACCAGTTTATTCACACTGATACCAACACGTCCCATAATACTGGTTTGTTCCTGAATACGCTGAATAATGGAAAGTCCCGTATTTTGTACATGGCCCCGAATAGCACGCATGCCATTCATATCCAGGAAAAATTCACCCACACCTTGAGGTTCCACAACAGGTGTAAACATGGACACGGTCTGATATATATATTGATTAATCTGGGCATAAAGGGATCGGTTATAGGGCAGTAATTGCACACCGTGGCTTATTTTTCTTACCACAGAAACTTTCATGCCAGGGAATAATCCTTCATCTTCTGCTTCAGGAGATAGGAATACCACTGTACCGCTTGGATGGTGAGATGAAATAATGGCCACCGGACGTGTTTTCAAAACAGGGTCCATGATCCGCTCAGCCTGGAGCTCCATGTTTTTAAGACGTATATGAAAAACGTCCCGTTCAATCACGAAGGCGTGCCTAGTTCAAATAATTCCGGAAGGAATAAAGAAGCACGCCGTTAATATGAAAATCATCTTGGGAGTTAACTCTTATAACTGGGAAATCTGGATTACGGGGATGAAGCTCCACACCATTGGATTTAGGAACATAACATTTCAATGTGGCTTCACCATTGATCAGGGCTACCACAATCTGGCCAGAGCGGGCAGTTTTAGCTTTTCTGGCCACAATAAAATCTCCATCATGAATCTGCTCATCAATCATGGAGTCTCCTTTAACTTGCAAAACATAATGATCTGGATGCAGTAAAGATGGTGGGACATCCACCATTTCCGGGTTCTCCAATGCTTCGATGGGCTCACCGGCTGCGATCAGGCCCAACAGCGGCAAACAGGCTGTTGTAGTTGTGGCGTGCTCCTTGTGGCTTAAAGTGAGCGCCCGCTTGCCGTTGGGACCTTTTATACGGGATAAGTGACCTTCTTCTTCCAAGGTCTTTACATACCAGTTCACTGTCCCCAATGATTCGAATCCCAGACTGGCCATGATTTCCTCATAAGATGGAGACTGATCATGAATCAGTGTAAAACGCTGAATAAAATCCAGGAATCTTTTCAGTTTTGGAGACAGAGGTTTATTCATTATGTAATAGATAAATGTGTAACTGATTTACCATCCCAGACAATGGAACGGGATGATGTTTGATGCGCGTGATCATTGAGCCTGGCAACGGCACGAATCACCGCTAAAGATGTTTTCTTTCCAACTTGTTTTTTGAATCGATATTTCATTATAAAACTCTATGAATTAAATACTCGTAAGTTACTCGTAAGTATATTACAAAAGCTTTTAGTTTAATCCAAATAAAAAACCCCTAAACACAGGGGCTTTTTATGAATTTGATTAAATGATTTTAAAGATTAAACAGATGTCCCCAGCCAGATTCCAATGCAAAATAAGACACCTGTAATAAAGTGCATATTAATTGTACCGGCATTTGCAGGCTGCAGCAGACGGTCATCATAGTATTTATAAAGTATTTGGATCGCTCTCACACCAAAATAAGATGCCACAAGCGCGATCAAGGTCAGCATGGGAAAAGTTCCATTCAAAGCCATGACCACGATACTGATAAAAGCACCTGCTACCAACAAAACATAACCAATCCTAGCCTTTTCAGGGCCAAAGACAACAATCAAGGTATCCTTCCCTGTGGCTTTATCACCATCATGATCCGGAAATTCGTTTACATACACAATAGCGGCCACCAAGAAACCAATAGGTATACCTGCCAAAAATGCCTCTGGCAGCAGTTGCCCAGTCTGAACAAGTGTACTGCCCGCTACCATCAATGGACCAAAATTGAGCCCAATAAGTAATTCACCCAGCCCTTTCCTGGATGCGAATCGGAAAGGTGGAGCTGTGTAGAACAGACCTGATAGAAAACCAATCAGACCCAGCCACAAGATCGGCATCCCGGCCTTTTGAATGAGTGGAATACCTACAACCGCGCTCAGTGCAAAGGATACAATGGCCACTGTTAACATCCCTTTGGCTGAGATGAGTCCCATCTGAATACTGCGGCTTCCACCGGAAAATGGAACCATATAATTATAATTCGCTTCATCGGTACCGCTGGTATGATCAAAATAATCATTAGCTGTATTGGTACCAATATGTAGTAAAGATCCGCCCAACAGAGTTAAACCCAACCAACCCCAATCAACAGATTGGATAATTGAGTTAGCTGTAAAATAAAGATCAGCAACAGCTGCTCCAACCAGTATCGGGACTATCGTAGCAGTTAAAAAGGGCAGGCGCATAATCACCAGCCACGTGAAGATCTTGGTCATCAGGTTGATTTTAGGACGCACTTGGTCTGCGGTTTTGTCTACCAATGGTGTGGTTACACCACAATACCCAATATGTTCACCATCTTTTCCTTTTGTGGGAGTAATCTTGATACAACAAGGCAATTCACTGCCATCCTTATGCAGAAATACCGTATTCCCTTCCCACTCACCATTTTTTACTGCTTCAGCCAACCATCCCACAACGTGACCCAATACAACCTGTCCATCGCTAAAGTCACTCACTCTCATTTTACCAATCACTTCTTCCTGACTATATCCAAAAAGACTCGCTGCACCATCGCTAAAGGTTTCAACTTTTCCGTCAAGATCACAGGTTATAATACTTTTAACTTCTTCACTCATAATAAAATAATCCTTATATAATTAATTTAATCACTGAAAGTTACAGAATGGATGTACCCTGCAAAAAATTAAAATTCAACCGGATAAAAAATAGGACGGCTGGGGGCTGCATCCAGACCCCAGTTTGGAATCTGGATCTGTAAAAATCCGAATCCATCTGAAACTGAATTAGGAATATATAATAACTCAGAAATAGTTTTCCCTTGCTTAAAAAAAAGATGATGATTCCCTAACTGCCCATTATCGTCAGCTTTGTCAATCGATGGCAAGTCCACCAGTAAATGTTCGATCGCCAGTTCATTTAAATAGTCAATGGCATCATTGGTGAAAAAAGGCGCTGGATGTTTGTCATAATTCCTGGATTTTTTTGACTCCATATTTGGAAGGGTTCGAAGGATCAATGCTTTATGGGATTCAGCAATTTTTTCTTCAAGAATGTGTTTTGATATAATTAGATCAGTTGACAGTTCTATATGGTAAGAATCATTTGTCCCATCTGCCGCTTCCGGAGAAACAGAAATTAACTTAGAAAAAATAAAGCCACTCGGACACACATCTGGAACTTGAATATTAGAATCTTTGACATGACCAATACACTCTGTGTGTGTTCCTGTGCAGTGTATATCCACTGATGCAGAAAACACATTGCAAGTTCCTCCCTGTTTCACATCACCAATAAATTCGCTTGATTGAACAGGAATGATACTTGGCTGATTGGCACCAAAAAAGGCCGGGTTTTTTCCATCAAAAAGATTTTTAACGGATAGGTCTATACCCCGGCTTGTATCAATAGTGTATAATTGTCCCTTATGATGAATTTCAGTTATCAAATCAGCTGGAACTTTCTCTGATTAGTTTTTCAACCTCTCCATCTTCTGGAAAACGATCTAACGATTTCTTGGAAAAAATTAATTCATTATCCAAGGTCACTTCAAATACGCCTCCCCCACTAGAGACCAGCGTTACATCCATTCCAGTGAATGTCTGTTTTAACTCAGCTTCCAGACTGGAAGCCCTGGGTAAATAGTTTCAAACTGAGCAATACTCTATGGAAACTTTCATTTTCTATTTCCTATTCTTTATCTTTAAATACTTTTAAAATATCCTTTGGATGGGTGTGCAAATTAACTTCATCAAAGATATGAACTAATATACCTTTTTCATTAATTAAAAATGTTTTACGAGACGGGAAAAAAAAGTATTTATTCACACCATAAGCACTGCCCATTACCTTGTCTGTATCGGATAAAAGGTCAAAAGGTAGACTGTATTTTTCCTTGAATGATTTTAAATCACTCTTAGAATCAAAACTGATACCTAATATTGATATATTGAAATCTTCAAAATTTTGGAATTCATCCCGGAACCCACATGCTTGTTTTATTCAGCCCGGTGTGTCCGCTTTTGGAAAAAAATAAATGATCAGTTTTTTATCTTTATAATCATCCAGCTGATGCATTTTCCCATCCTGATCCTTTAATGAAAAATAAGGCGCAGGGTTTCCTATTTGTAATGACGTTCCAAATAAAAACATATTAAACAGTACCAATGGAATTGAATTCTTCATTTGTCCAAATATTACCAAAAGATAAACTAAACAGGCCTGATACTGAATGGTATTAAATTTTAAGTTATGAAAACATCTGATATCAAATCCGTTGCAAAACGAGTTATCCAGATCGAAGCTGATGCTGTCTCTTTAATTGGCGGTCGTATCGATGAACATTTTGAATCTGCTGTTCAAATTATTTTAGAATGTGCTGGACGTCTAATTGTATCCGGGTTGGGAAAATCCGGCTTAATTTCACAAAAAATTGCTTCTACCATGGCATCAACAGGCACACCTGCCCATTTTGTCCACCCTGCGGAAGCAACCCATGGCGACCTGGGCATGATTACCAAAGAAGATGTATTGCTTATAGTCAGCAACAGCGGTGAAACAATGGAATTGATCCAGATTCTACCTGCAATACATAAAAAGGGTGTAACTATTATTGGGTTAATCGGACGACAAAATTCAACTTTAGCGAACGGATCAGATATATACCTGGATACATCTGTTGAAAAAGAAGCATGCACCCTGGACCTTGCTCCTACAGCCAGCACCACCGCTACTTTGGCAATGGGCGATGCTTTGGCAGTTGCTTTGTTAGAAATACGGGGATTTAATAAAGAAGATTTTGCTGCGCTCCATCCTGGTGGCATTCTGGGGAAACGTTTGCTTCTTACCTTAGACCAGCTTGTCCATACTGGAGATCATATCCCGTTTGTAAACAGCTCAGCCAGTATAAAAAATGCATTGTTAACAATATCAGAAAAAGGCTTGGGTGTGACGGGTGTACTCAATGATAGAGATGAAATGATAGGAATCATTACCGATGGAGATATTCGTCGAGCAATAGAGAAAGGAGGTAATGATCTTTTTGATCAAACCGCAGAATATCTCATGTCCAGAAGCCCAAAATGGGTTACATCTGATACTTTAGCCATCTCTGCCTTGGAGCTTATGGAAAAACATGCCATAACCAGTTTATTTGTATATTCCCATACCAATCTCAAGAAACCAGACGGTATTGTTCATATTCACGATATCCTGAGATCAGGAGTCCAATAAAAACTTCTCAAGTTTCATTTATTTTTAAAAAGAAGAATTGACTTCTTAAATTGACCCCTTTCATAAAGCAAAACAAAGGAATCTAATGTCTCGATTTATTCTATCCTTTATTATTATTATAATGACCGGTTGTGGAAAAAAAACTCCCCCTGTAAATATTTTTGACTCAGATGAATATAAAAATCTTACACGTAAGGAGATTATTGTTGGAGAATCCATTTGGGCTACAGCATGTTTTCGTTGCCATAGATACGGAACAAATGGAGCGGTAGTTTTTGAAAATAAGGCCTATTGGGATCAAGCAGCCACTAAAGGCCTAGATGAACTATATAAAAGTGTTTGGGAAGGTAAAAAAGGTGAAAATGGCACAATGCCTCCAAAGGGTTTTTGCAATCTTTGTTCAGAAGATGAAATTAAAAAATCAGTCCTTTACTCTTTCCATCTGGCAAAGAAAGTTCAAAAATCTGAAAAGAGTGACAATTCTACTGAACAGGAGTAACTTATTTACTTAATACAGCTGAACTTTCAGTAGAATCTTCTAAGCGCCTGGCCAAGTTCAAAAAGTCATCCACATTCATCTCCTTTAAATACAAAGCTCCATGGACGGCTCGAAGGTGGGGATTTTCGTTGCGATACCAGTAATCTCTTCCAAGTATCAATTGCAGATCACGGTGCTGGTTTACCCATATTTTTTGGGACAGTTCGCAAAAAGGGCCATCATAATTATAGCTTGGAAAGGACGCTTCTTTTTGGCTCAGGTAACAGTTCATGAATGTAGAATTCATAATAGCCATGGAGTTCAACGTCACTGGTACAATGATGTCGGCTTCAGCCAGGTCAAATGTATACCAAACATTACGATACCCCCAAATCCTCAAATGTGATAAATCAGAATGTTCTTCCCACTGACGAACTGCTTCTGCTATGGTTTGGAGTACCTTATAATGAGTGTCAGGACCACTCCCTTCCGGATCGAGAGCTAAGGATATTACAGTAGGATTAATATCAATTAAATGATCCAAGACAGGGGTCACATCCCTAACCTGGTCTGGCTCTTCAGTAAAAATATCACCTTTATAAAAACCGAGACGAAGATGATGAACATCTCTAACACGAACGCCATAGTTTGCCCAGACCAATTCTTCTTCAAATTCACGGATCATACCCTTCAGTTTTTGGATTTCATAAGAATTTTTTTGACCATCATAATTGGTACGCAATTCTGTTTGTATAGAACTGAGTTGATTTGATAACTGGTCTAAATTATTTACACCATAAATTTCAACAAGGGTTCGTACAACTCTATGGGATAGCCCTCTAGATTGTCCCAAGGAATCATTGTTGGCTATCTTGTCCAGATAATGAAAAACGTCCTTATCCCATTTATACTTATATCCATCATTGAAGAAATCTGGATAGTCCGTCATCTGAATTTTCCCATCTTTAAAGAAACTCAATGTGGTATTAATAATTTTTTCCAGAAACCCATTGGTCACAGATGTAAATCCAGAAGTCATATTTGTAAACACATGCCTGTTACTGGGTTCGCGTATCAAATGAATAATGTGGGGCATCATTCCCAGCATGATATCATCATGATGGGGTCCAGTATGGTAAAAAACTTGATCTTTTTCCTGCTGTATGCCACGCTGTACTTTTTTATCAATACTGTCAATGATTTCCGGAACTGTATTTTCGTCTAAACCAGGTATGTTCATACAGATTGGATCAGCTCTCAGATCATCTACTGAAAGTTTTTTCCCAAACGTATTTTTATTTTTTGCCAGTTTCAGAATGGATCTCTGTTCTTTTTCTAAATCCCATGGACTGTGCTCCCAATAGTCGTTTTCACTATCTGTTAATGTTTTTGATGCACCCTTTGTAAGATAGAATCTGCTGTTTTTTAACCTTTGTAAAACAGTGGCAGGATATTTTACATCCGGAGAACTCTCTAGAGATTTTTGCACAATGGGTGCTTTTGCTTCCCCGGAAGCTATGATGATGCAGGTTGCATTCTCATTATGGGTTATAGTTCCCAGACCGATGGTTATTACCAGCCGATTTCTACTGATATCAATACCCCCAAGATCAACAGCTGCTGCTGCCTGGGTTTCAAAATTGGTTTCCATCAAACGTGTTGTTGAATTATGATCCGACCCTCTTACATTAAATGCAATATGTCCATCGGGGCCAATACCGCCTAGAAAAAATCCTATTCCTCCTATATCACGAATTTTTTCCTCATATTCATTACACCACTGATCAATAAGATAAATTGATTCCTGCTGTTTCTTTTCCAAACCAGTTGACGGATCTCTGTGCCGTAAGCTTAAATCAATGGTACCTTCAGGGAATATATCTCTCCAGTGTTCACCATTGAAAAGTGAAATATCATTACAATTAATTACGAGTGCCTTTTCAGCAGAAATATTGAACCCTTCCAGGTAATAGGTTTTAACATAATTATAAAAGCTATTATGCTGGCAAGGGTCTAATGGATAAAATTCGTCAATTTGTACAAAATGAAGATTGGTAAGATCTGGTTTTTGTTTAACGGTTAGTCCATATTCTTTTAGTATGGATCGTATTGTATCATCACCCCAGTTTTCTAGTAGATAATGAGTCCATTTAATAAAATACTCAGGAGTTTTCCCTGTGGGAAGACTGATGACACCTCCAGGGTTTTCTGAAACCCACTCCAGAAAGCGAAGGGATGTAATCAGCCCTAAATCAGGAAAATTTTCAACTGTTATATATGGGATCTTTGTGGTTTGATTATCTAAGGCATTTTCCTCAATAAAACAGGATTCTATCAGCGATAACTGTGTCTTCTCCATATTAAGAACTAACCCTGCTTGATCTCATAAACGATAATTCCATCGAAACGAGGTTCTCCATTGTTTCCCAAATAGGACAAAAAATCAACATTTACTGTCTTTTTTTCAACGGAAGATGCATGTATTAAGTTTTTTCTATCAATGATATATCCTTCATGAGCAACCACAATTCCCATCTTGAAATAACTTCTTTTTACAAATGCTACTCCACAAATACTAGGTAATCTTCTTAAGAAATCTTTAGTGGCTTTTTCAGTGGGTAGAAATTGGATATTTTCTTGGGATGTCCAGTCCAATTTAAGAAACTCCGAACCATCTTGTTTTTTATTCAGTTCAATTGAAACAGTCTCTAAATCATCTTGGGATGAAATTTCAGATGTAATATTAATTGTACGATCATGGTTCAATAACCTGTCTGAAGTATAATGCCAGCGGGATTTATAGGTTGGTTCTTTAACTCCATTTTCATCCATTTTATAATGGATATCAACCATTGCATCCCTGGCGTTTTGCCAAGTATAACTTTCGGCAAGGGCAATTGTGGTAAGCACATGGACAGTACAATCAGATGAATCAACGCGTATTAAAGGATCTGGATCTTGACCAACCTCTTCTCCCAAACAATATAAACCATAAGGTGTGCCCACACGCCAAAGATTTAATGCTTTAAGACGATCATGATAATTGGGAAATTTTTCCTGAAATCTCGGGAGATAGGATTCAAACTCTGTTTCAGATAACAACCATGGATCCGGTAAAGAATCAACCCAAACAAACGGATTAGATTCCTTCATGCAACTCAGGTTCCACACACATAAAAGGAAAATAACCTTGTTTCGGATCATGGCAATACCACTTAAATGGAAATCATTGTAAAGAATAAAAGTTATGATTTTATTAGGCACCAAATTAGGTCTAATTTTCACTTTCCAACCAATTAACAATATAATCAAACAAATCAATAACTCATTTTATTCATGTCACATCCACTTAAAGATCTCTTACAAAATAAAGACTTATTTGAATCTCTTGCAGATGAATTTGGTACGCCGCTTTATATCTATTCCAAACAGAGGTTAATTCATAATATTACTAGAATCGAATCTTGTTTTCTACAAAATTTTGATTCCTACCATATTTGCTATACTATTAAAGCTAACAGTAATCCTCACATAATAAAATTACTTAAATCCACCATTCCCAAGTTGGGAGCCGATTGTTCGAGTCCTGGTGAATTGTATGCTGCAAAGCTTGGTGGAATTCAATCTCATGAGTGCATTTATACAGGAAATTATGAGTCGGAAGATGACCTCGAATCAGCACTCAAATCTGGTGCCCATATTAATTTAGATGATATATCATCTTTCCACCGCTTGATGAAATTAGGTACTCCACCAGAAATATCTTTTCGGTTGAATCCTGGATTTGGGAAAGGAGCTTTTTCACAAATCGTTACGGGAGGAGAAAATTCAAAATTCGGTGTTCCCCATTATGACATAGTGGACGCATATCGATTAGCCAAAGAATCTGATGTACAACATTTTGGGATACAATGTATGACAGGATCAGGCATTTTAGATCCTGATTACTTCCCCATGCTTATGAAGGAAATATTAAATACTGTTAATACTATTACGAGTGAATTGGATATACAGTTTAATCATATTAGCCTTGGAGGAGGCTATGGTATTCCCTACTCCGATAATGAAACTCCTTTAGATTTTGAAAAAGTATTTAAAAGTGTAAGTGAAATCTTTCACTCTTTTTACAGTGATAAACAAAAACCAGAGATCTGGATAGAGCCAGGTAAATCCGTGGTTGGAGACACTGGAATTTTACTGACAAGAGTTACGGGTATAAAAAATAGCTACAAAAAATTCATTGGGCTTGATGCTGGAATGGAGACATTAATGCGGCCAGCTTTATACAACGCCTATCATAGAATCTATAAAGTGGGAGATCCCAATGCAGAGCCAACCCAAACAGTAGATTTCACTGGGAGAATTTGTGAAAACACTGATAGACTGGCTGTGGACAGATCTTTTCCCGATGTAGATGAAAATGATCTAGTCGCCATCATGGATGCGGGTGCATACTCATTTACAATGTCTCACCAATTTTGCACAAGACCAAGGCCAGCTGAAATATTACTGAATGGTGAAAAAGGAAAACTCATCCGAAAAAGAGAAACAATGGAAGATCTATTTGTCAATTGCGAAGTTGGTTAAAACTATTTTATTTCAACAAGATCATTTTATGATTGATTGCTGCATTACCATTTTTGATATGGCAAAAATAAACACCTCCTGAAACTCTTTTCTTATTGTCATCCAGTCCATCCCAATTAATTTTTTTCCAAGATTCACCTTCATATATCATATCATTAAAAAGGGTTCTAATATTTCTACCAAGAAGGTCTATAATCGATATCTGCAGTAGTCCTGATTCGGGTATATATGCCATAATTGTAGTAGATGGATTAAAAGGATTAGGATAATTGATAACGGGATTTTTTGGTAAAATGGAAACTGACTCCATTTCATGTTTAATATCCAGTGTGTTTGAATATTTATATATTGTTCGACCGCAGGCATATCCAAGATTTTGATTAACAAAATCCAAACGATTTACTCGACTGCCAAAACTAGCTGCACTCCAAGACTCACCACCATCTACCGTTACAAAAGTTGGAAGGGTACTGTTACCTCCCATCCATCCTAAAGTATCATTAATGAACCCAACTCCCTGAATAAAATAATAACTCTCCATGAATAACTTTTCTTCCCAGGTTTGTCCACCATCAATGGTTTTAAGAAAAAATATGGGTGACTCATAGTTCCTCTGCAGTGAAACATAGCCTACACTATCAGATGGAAAATTGATTTTCCAAGCCCATTCACCCATTCTAGACGTGATAATCATTGGGAGCCAACTTTCTCCACCATCTGTAGTTTTCAAAACAATTCCCCTAGACTGTGTATGATCTACATTAGTTAATCCAACAATGAATCCCGTATCCGGATTAAAAAAGTGAAGGTCAATCAAACCTGCAACAGAAACGTATTGATCAAAGTTATAAGATATCCAGGTTTCACCTTTATTGATTGTTTTTGCAAAAAAGGCTGGCCCACGTACTCGTCCTACTGCACACATGACAGTATCGTTAATTACCTGGAGCCCACAAATCCCTGTAGGCTCAGGCCCAGTAAAATTATCAAAAGGTACCCAGGAAACACCTCCATCAGATGTTTCATATAAATTCATAGTATCTGTGGCACCAAATTCACCATACCCTACATTACCTGCCCAACCGTTTAGCTCATCAAAAAAACCTACAGAACGAAAATGCGTTTGAGATTGTTCAAACTGCAAGTCCCATGTATTTCCACCATCGGGGGTATAATATATTTGTCCCCATCCATTTACAGCCCATCCCTGGCCCTCATTTAAAAATTGAATATCATTGAACCGGGTTACCACTGGTGCATTTGGTAATTCAATCCAATTACCTGGCTGTGCTGTCAAATAAGTGAATAAAAGGGATAGCTTCAGAATTCTAGAAAACAGCATTATACAGATTAGTACAATTTAATCGCTGGTTAAAAATTAAAACCGATGGACAATCGTTCTACATCACCCAATGGACCGAAACTAGAGAATGAATAGTCTATCTTTAATAGAGTGGCCGTGCGAGCCATTTGATAGTGCAATCCTGCTCCAAAGGTAGGCCCTTCAACGGAGTCCATCTTATAAAAAGATGGTATACCACCTCTCAAGAAAAATATTTCACGGTAATTCAGTTCTAAACCAAGATTTAAATGTTCTGTATTATCGTTTGGATGTAGAGCATCAATACCATAAGACAGTTTAAGATTTTGTTTTTTAATTAATTCTCCAGAAACACCTACCCTGAAAAATAATGGCAATGGAAAATGCTCAGTTTCATAGATAGCATTAACAAATTCTACATTACCCTGATTATCCTGATCAGGATCGATACTAATTTTTTGATCTCTGCCTCCCATCTTCATTTTTCCACCATAGTTACTAATGGAAGCTCCTAATCTTGTTCCATAGAAAGGTGTTTGAAAAAGTGTGCCAATATCAATTGCAACTGTATGCGCAGTAGAATGCCAAATATTTTGCTGTATATATTTAAAGGACCCTCCCAGAGAAAAACGATCTGTTAACATTTTTGAATAGGTGAGCGATGCGGATAAATCATTGGTTGTAAATTTTTCACCTGTACCCTGTGGTTCTGAAACGGTACGTACAAGATCATCTGGGGATGAAAGATTTACAATACTCAAACCAAGGACTCCTTTTGAACCTAGACCAATACCAATAATTGCAAATTGATATTTCATGGCCACAAGCCAATCGTAGGACCCAAACTGAACGCCAATACCATTATAGCTTGCAATGCTGGCAGGGTTCCAGTATACGCCGCTCAAATTTCCATTTTGAGCGGCGACAGCTCCGCCCATGGAAGTACTTCTAGCATCCATTCCAATTTTCAAAAACTGCGCTACTGTGGTTCCAGTTTTTGTAATGGATTGATCATTCCCAAACTGACCAAGACAGATGCTCCACAAGAAAAAAATAATTATGATCTGAAATCTCATTTGATTACTGCAAACCTTCCTAGTTTTTCTCCAATACCAGGTGCATCCACATGATAAAGGTAAACACCATAAGCCAATGGGAAATTGTCTTTTGTTGTTAGGTCCCAATGTTCCTGGCTGTTATCTATATCTGAGTTATGTTTAAGAGTTTCCACTAGATCACCGCTTACGGTATAAATTGATATTGTACATTCTTTTGGGAGGTTAGTGAAATAAATTTTTCGAGGGCCTCTGTCCATTGGATTTTGCAGATCCAACTGCTCTAGCACATTTGTAACCACATATGGATTTGGTACAACGTAAATACTATCTAGTTTTCCCGAAGCAACGGTTTTATCGTATTGGGATGCAACTGTTGTAAATAGCAGGGTGTCACTTTGAGAAAATGGACGATGGGTGTCAATGTAAAAGACATCGCCGGCTTGAGCAGAAATTGTATCACCACTGTCAGGCAGAAAAAAGGTGAACTCCCATTTTCCACCCAATGGTTCTCCATCCATTATGATGGCCCTGTCACCCGGTGACCAAAGACTGTCTGGATTATTACCTTCTTCAATGACCGTAACTTCTTCCTGCATGGGAATTCGTCCAGGTGTCACATCCCAAACTTCGAAGTTCATCCTTGAAATACCAAAACTGGGGTGTAGGGACGTACTGCTTGTATCAACGATCTCATCAAAAAAACGAACTTCATAGGCACCGGGATACATGAACTGATCAGCGCCATTAAAAGGAATTACTTCCGGGCTCCAACTACAAGATGATGATGTTGACCATTTGGTATTTTCAACATTCAATGCCAGCTCTACATCTTGGAGTGTTACTTTAATGCCATCTACAATTGGATTTGTCTCTTCCTGGCTTACGGCTTTACTATTTACAATTGGATAATACAAATAGGAAACCGTATACGTATTTCCATCAATAATTGTACCATCTGGGATCCCTATTATTTTTCCCATTTCATCCAAAATCTCATAATCCTGATTAATAACAAAAGTATTGCCATTCACATCATAAACCTGAACAGATTCAAGATCGATATTCCCATAAGATAATTGTCTGTACTGCTCAATAGAAATAACAACTTGATCTTCAATCGGCATTAGATCTTTAATACTGTAACGGGTAGGAGATTCACGGAATGTGATTTCAAACTGGTTTTCATTTTCTAAACTATAATAATCAACTATATCCAGTATGATTTTACCTGTTGTAACGCCTGCCCTATGCTCAATCCTGTTATCTTTAACTGTACCGTGTACAAGTCCGATTACAGGTGCGCTTGGAACTATTCTAATTGTATTTACATCAATGATAAGTTCATTCGTGGTTGGATTTACGGTGATGGCCTTTGAACATTCGCTCGGTGGAATCTGTAACTCTTCTGAACCATGGTCATAGGAAACAACTGCATAATAATAGGTTTGACCATTTAAAACATTATTCGAGTCCACATAAGAGTGGACTAATCCAGTATTATCACCTAGAGTATAGTAGGCTCCTCTTCCTGGATACACCACACTACTCATACCAAAATAATCATTATCAAGATCAAACCGTGCCGGAGCTCCATTAAACATTTTTAATGGTTCAAAAAGAAATTTTGAACCATTAGCATCTGTAATTGTCTGCTGATCTAAAAATTGTGGGTGGGTACTCCGGTATATCACATATCCTTCAAAATCATATTCTTCTGAAATTGGATCCAAGGATTCTTCCGCAACATGATCCCAGTAAAGTGTGACACGTTCATCCCCAGGTACAGCAGTAATAGTGGGTTTTTCAGGTGGTTTTGCAAACTGATAGTTCCGTTCATAAATATCCTGAGATGTAATCGCGTTTAGGGTCAGGTCATCATAATCTTCACCAATCAATAGTGCAATCGAAAATCGTCGAGTTTCCCCTGCTGGAAGTGAAATAGGTCCAGAACTATAAATAAATACATAATCACCTGACTGTGTTGCATTGGCTGAATCAAAAACACCAGGCTGTAAAAAATCGTCATACACTCTCTGGTCATCTGCAATGGTGGTGCCAGAAAAAGCCGGTGAAGAGAATCCGGTTAAACCTACCATGTCCGATTCATCTAGATCTGTCCACTCAAAATTTGGTTCACCAGGTTCCCTGATATCGTATTGATCACCCGCTGTTGGAAGACCATCTCCTTCACCTAAATCTCCTGTATTGGGCACACCATCCACACCAATATCATCTTTTTCTGGATCCCAATCATTATCATCATCTATCCCGTTGTCTCTGCTCTCATCTACCATTCCATCTTCATCATTATCCAACTGATCATATGGATTTCCGGGGCTTTCCAGAAACTTGTACCCAAAATATCCTGGATTATTGGCACTACCGCTGGCACTTCCATCTTCATCCCAACAGTATACCATATTGATATCATGGTCAAAATAGGATAAATCATCGCTCCAGTCACTTGGACCTCCAATATGGGGATCTCCCCACATACCAAAGGTAACTTCATTAAGATCCTTAGAACTTTTATTTGTGATTTTATAAATAAGAAAAATAATGTCTTCCGCTAATGGATTTGCCCATTGATAGTAGCGGTATTCAATCTGCAGGCCCAGTCCTTTCCGTGCTGAATCTTCTGGAAACGGATAATACTCAAACTCCTTATTATTGCGATCATCACATACAAAAAATGCTTCTTCGTCCGCATTGGATGCACCCTGTCTCAGATCCCCTGGCCAAACATATTCTTTTAAATTTGCATTATACCAGTCATGAGCCCAGCTATCCGGTTTTCCGTCAAAGTCACGATCTATATCACTTGCTGTTGGTATTTTATCATAATCAGGGTCAGCAAAGTATATTTCTTCATCGCTGTAAGCCAATGGCTCCCATGTCCAGTATTCCGATCCGTCTGGCGATCTTTCAGGGTCTGTTACCAGTCCATCACTTATTATTCTTGCATACCAGGTCGTGTCTCCATCAATAATCTTAGGATAGGCATCAGGATGGCTGTTTGATTCCAGGGGAACTTCCGCACAAATAAACGGACCAAACTCATAACCGTAACCTAATCCTTCCCAAACAATATCTGTTACCCGGTTTCCGGGTTCGGATATGGAGCCATAGTTCCATATCTGAGTTGTGATTTTGTTACCTGAAATTATTGCATCCTGTCGTCGAAGAATTTGATCATCTGAATCAGCGGTTCTATTGGAATGTCGTTCAATCCATCGATAGTATTTATTAAACTTTCTCTGATTCCAATCTTTTTGAGGCCCATTCGGATATTTATTATTTTGTATGAATGGCAGGTTAGCAAAAAGTCCAGAAATAAATAGAACAAATACCAAAAAATGGGTTACATAGAATGTTATACTGATTTTCACAGATTTACGCTCACTCCAAGTGTTATTAAGCGTGGCGGACTGAAATAATCAGGCCGGGTAAAGTATTCGTCCCAGGTATGTACACCGGATTCACCATAGTGGGCTTTGAAGCCTTCTGTCTCTTGTAGAGAACGATTAATAAAGGTGTATTCAGACCGCCCAGTATCATTGAATATATACCGCTCATTACGTTGGTCTAACACGTTATAAACCTTAAGAAACAACTCAAACCCAATATTTGTTAATGAGAAATTTTTATACAATCTCATATCTAGGGATTGCTGAAATGGTTTTCTGTCACTATTGGGCAGTGGAACATAACCGGCAAAGGGAATATTAGGTGTATAAGGCCACCCAGTACTCATCTTACCAATAAAACTTAATCCCCATCCATTCACACCCGGTTCAGTCACTGAAACTGTAGCATTAAATACATGGCTCTGGTCCCAACCCAAGGGAACAATCTTCTTTTCTTCTTCTTGACCCGTTAAAGCATTAAAATAAAAAGAACCGCTTGTAACACTGTTGCCTTCCGTTGTCTGGTAAGAATAATCAATGAATGCAGATGTTTTTGTTTGAGGATCACGCCGTTTAGTCAGGCTAAGTGTAATACCTTTAACCATGGAATAATCTTTATTCAAATACACTGCATAGGATGATGGCCCATATGTTGGAGAATTATAATTAATGCTTTGTAATGCCAGTAAATCCCTGATATCCTTGTAGAAGACACTTCCATTTATTGCAATGAACCTGCTCAACTGTTGCTGCATACCAAATTCATACATGACAGTCTTCTGAGGCTTTAAATCACTGTACCCGATTGTAGGTGAAAGTCCCGCGCCGAAAATATTGGTTAAAAACAGGTTCCTCATGGTGGGCATCTGGTAAAAATGTCCGTAAGAAAAATGAAGAATTCCTTCATCCGTGATTGGATAAGCAACACCTATCCTGGGAGACCACATATTCTTCTTATCACTTTTAATTACTCCGGCTTCAGGATTTAATAAACTATCTATATGTGTTGACTGAGGGTCAAATGAATCATACCGGATACCCAGGTTCATTATAAAACTTTGAAACTCAAGCTTATCCTGTAAATATCCGCTTAAAAAAATCGCATTCTCAGAATAGTAACTATGTGAAGGGGACGCATTCTCTGGCGCAATAGTTGGAATCCTATAGGTATTGCTGTCATAAAGAATGCTAAAAATTCGTTCATTTAATCTATCTATCCTGTATTGAAACCCTGATTTGACTTCATGCTGGGCATTAATTTGTGAAGTAATATCAAACTTTCCTCCCAGCGAGTTTGAGTATCGATAAGTATGACCTCGGTTTGAACCACCAAAAGAAAATGTTGGACTGCTAGGAGCACCTAAAATATTTAGAGAAGAAGCATAATTTGAATTAGGCAGGATATAGGTGTTACCACTTAACACAGTTATATTATTTAAACCTATTTGGTATTGACCAGGAGATTCAATAAACAAGAGTAAATCTTCGTCCGATCCAAAATTATCGCCACTAATAAATGGTATAGCGCTATCTAAATCAAGTGGCTTAAACTGGAACGATTTATAGTCAGTATAATTTGTAAAAATATGTGCCTCGTAAAAAGTTTTCTTACCAATTGCATGGTTTATTTTAAAGGATGTGTTGTGGTTATTCGACAAAGCTTGTGATCGACCATCGGGGTTATACTTGTAATAATGAACATAGGATTTACTTTCTCCATTACTTCCAAGATACTGACCGGAAAATTTGATCCTTGGGGAAACCTTATAGGTTAGCTTTAACAATGAATTGAGGCTGGCGCTCGGGTTCATTGCAACTGTATCACCGGTACCTCCCATTTCAATATACCAATCGTCTGTGAAAAAATTTGCATGGTCATGGACACTATGTTCCTTGACACCATAAAGATATCCATCCTGGGAAGAATACCTTAAACTGGAATTGAATGTTAGTTTTCTCCCTGTAAATGGAATTGGTCCACTAAAATATCCTTCAAGGGTTTTTCTATTTAATAGTTCAAATTCATCAATCTTAGGGTATAGATCCAGATCATTGGAATAACGGTCACCCGTATAGAATGAGACGCTTCCTTCATAGTCTTCCCGGCCTTCTTTGATCTGAAGGTTGACTATCCCGCTCATCGCATTGCCATACTCGGCATTAAAACCACCGCTAATGACTTTAAGCTCGCTTAATGCCTTATTAGAAACATTGACGGATAAACTATTGGTGAAAAAAGGATTACTTACCGATACACCATCAATGAAATATCCGACTTCATTACTACGTCCACCACGAATGTGCAACTCTCCCCCTGCACCAACATTCACTCCTGCCTGAGTCGTTAAGACTCCTAAGAATGATTCTACCGGCATTGTTGCTATTTCTTCAGAAGATGTGATTTTTTGGGTTGATGTAAGATCCTTATAGATTAGGGGTTTGTCTGCTAGAACAGTTATTTCTTCACCTTCAAGCGTTTCCTGCTTTAACGAAAAATTTTGTTCTGTTGTTCTTCCTGAACTAATAAGCAGACCCTGCACCTTTACAGATGCATAACCAATGATTGAAGTTTTTATATCATATGTTCCTATAGGAACATTAATTATTATAAACCTCCCATTGCCATCTGTATCAGCACCAATACCTTTTTCAAGCACAATGACACTAACACCAACAAGCGGTTCATTCGTAGATGCATCTGTTACATAGCCTGCTATTTTTCCTGTTTGACCATACAGAAATAGAAACAGATGACTAATAATGAATAATTTTCTCAATTTCTTAAAACCTAACCAGTTAACAATCTAATTATAATCAAAAAGATTCTGAAATTAATAAAAGAAAAATAATTATCTTTTATTATGAATTCACAGAGTTTAATGGTCATTGACCCAGCATTGGAGATACCGGAAATTGAATCTTACAATGGTATCGCGGTACGCTCTCCAGTAAATACATCCTACCATCTTCCGGCAATACATTCATCAAAGACCATGGAAAACCAAATTGAAAATACATGTGGAGTGATCCTCATGGGCAGCGCTGCATCGGTTCATGATTCATTAGACTGGATAAACGATACAAAAACCATAATACAAAAAGCAGTGGATAAAAAGATTCCTATCCTTGGAATTTGTTTTGGACACCAGTTTCTGGGTCACTTTTTTGGTGGAACAGTTGATTATTTATGGAATAAGGTAAAAAAAAGAGGTGTAAGAAAGGTTCAAATTTTAAAGAATAATCTTTTAGATAATGATCAAGAAGGAGATCTGATTTATTCTCACCAAGAAGGGGTAACATCCTGCCCACCAGGTTTTGACGTCTCAGCCAGAAGCAACATGGTTGAGATCGAAGCAATTGTTCATAAAAGTTTACCCATTTGGGGATTTCAACCTCACATAGAAGCTTCAAAAACATTTACCACTAGGATCGGTATCAATGGTGATGATTTCAAAAAAGCTAAACCCTTCAGTGTATTATTGCTTGAAGCATTTTTAAAAAAAATAAAGACTTGATTATTTAATGAGATTTCCAATAATTAATCTCTGTATAACTTTATTTTTTCTTTCTTGCTCACCAAACCCTTACCTGTTAAATAATTCAGGCTCCTTACTTTTAAAAGGAAAAATAAACAATTTGATTATTGAATCCAGGCTGGATGCTTCCATGGGAATAAAGATTGTTTCTTTAAACACAGGGAAATCTATTTATGAGTTTAACAGTGAAAAATTGTTTATGCCTGCCAGTAATAATAAACTCTACACCTGTGCCGTTGCCTTAGAAAAACTTGGTCCTGATTACAGGTTTAAAACATCCGTTTATAAATATAGGAATAATTTGATTATGAAAGGTGGCGGTGATCCAGATCTTACACTCGATCAACTTGATTCTCTTGCAAAAATAATCTCCAAAGATCTAAACAGTATTGATTCCTTGTTTGTGGATGTATCGTTCATGGATACATTGAACTATGGAGAAGGCTGGATGTGGGATGAAGGGGCCTGGTGGTATGCAGCCCCTATCAGTGCTATGACGCTTAATGATAATTGCATCGATTTTCACGTAGATCCTGGTAAACTAGATGAACCAGCAAATGTGGAAATAGTCCCAAATACAGATTTCGTAAGTATCATAAACCAATCATCAACTGTAAGTGATACAATTGACTTTCAAAAGTTCAAGATCAATAGAGATTGGGCTGGGAGAACCAATCTTTTCATCATCAAAGGTGAAATTCAGAATACAGCATCCACTGACACATTTCAAAGGAATATATACGATCCGGTACTATTTTCAGGAACAGTATTTAAAAATCAATTACAGCACTATGGTGTGAATGTAAAACACCTTGAAGCACGGGATGGGACACAGAATGCATCTTTAATATGTGTGCATACATCCGATTCTCTTCTATTATCAGCACAAAACTTGATGCATGAAAGCGATAACCTTACAGCAGAATTATTTACAAAGACTTTCCCGGTTAATGATACTATACGAGGAAACTGGGTTGATGGAATATATATTATTAAATCTTTTCTGGCTGATTCAGTTGGTATTGATACATCCGTATTAAGAATTGCAGATGGTTCAGGCGTGTCCCGCTATAATTTATCCAGCGCAGATCAACTGGTTAAACTGCTCTACTATATGTACCATAGTAAACATAAAAATGATTTCATTTACACGCTTCCCGGCGGTGGATCGAAAAGCACACTTAAAGATAGGTTGGATTTCTCTGCATCAAAGATAAGAGCAAAAACAGGGCATTTATCTGGAGTCAGCTGTCTTTCAGGATATCTTTTCACCGATAGGTATGGTCCACTGGCATTTTCAATACTCATAAATGGGTATACCGGTTCAGCTACACCGTATAAAAATCTTCAAGATAAAATAATAAGTTTCCTTTTACATGATTAAACCCAGTATATTGAAACCAGGATGCCGAATTGGGGTGTTAAGCCCATCATACTGGCTTAAAAAAGAAGACCTGGAAAAAACATCTAATTTTTTTCAGGATAAGGGGTATACCATGGTTATGGGGAACAGCAATTCCATGAAATGTGGCCCCTTTGCCGGTACCCCTCAAGAACGGGCTGATGATATTCACTATTTGTTTTCAAACCCAAAGATTGAAGCTATAATCTGTGCCCGCGGAGGGTATGGTGCTAACCGGGTTCTTCCGCTGCTGGATTATAATCTCATCAGAGATAATCCAAAAATTTTCATGGGCTATAGCGATATCACCGCTTATCTTACTTCGATCACACAAAAAACTGGCCTTGTGACCTTCCATGCTCCTATGATGGTGAGCTATAAAAAAGGGTTTGTAGATTATAACTTTAAAACTATGGAACGAATACTTAATGGAACACCAGATTTCAAAATTATGTCTCCAGATTCTTTACCTGCCCGTATACTGAAACCAGGGATCGCAATGGGGCCCTTATGGGGCGGTAATATGACACTTTTAATCAACCGGTTAGGTACTTCAGAATCTTTAGATACAGATGGTGTAATTTTGTTTCTAGAAGACCTTGATGAATATCTTTATTCCTTTGAACGTATGCTTGTACAGATGCGTACGGCAGGAATGTTGGACAATATTGCTGGACTGATAATTGGCGAACTACATGAATTCAAAGACCAGGATGTTGCTTTCGAGCGTAATACAGATGAAATTGTGATGGATATCTGTGGTGATTTGGAAATTCCTATTGTATCCAATTTTCCATGCGGACATGGTACCTACCAGGCCACACTCCCAATCTCTATCCCGGTAGAGTTATATGCAAAACAACAACCATATTTAACCTTGCTGGAACCAGCAGTGACAACGGATAATTAAATGCTAAACTATATCTGGTTCGGAATGATGTTGATCGCAGTTGTTGTAGGTATTTTCACAGGAAATATTGATGCGGTTACTGAAGCGGCTATTAACATGGCTAAAGCTGCAGTGGAAATAGCCATTGGCCTAATTGGTATTATGGCATTATGGCTTGGCACCATGAAAATTGCGGAAGAATCTGGTCTAATACGAATCATCGCTAGGGCATTACGCCCCATTACCATCCGGTTGTTCCCCGACGTCCCAGAAGATCACCCTGCCATTGGTTCTATCGTACTGAACATGGCCGCCAATATCCTGGGATTAGGTAATGCCGCTACTCCCCTTGGCCTGAAAGCTATGGAAGAACTCCAAGAATTGAACCCGAATAAGGACACAGCCACAAACGCAATGTGTACATTTTTAGCAATTAATACATCCAGTGTTCAGTTTATTTTACCTGCAACGGTAGTGGCACTTATGGGAGTGGTTTCAAACCAGATCTTTATTACTACAATTTTGGCGACAGGATTATCAACAGTTGCTGCAATTATCGCTGTGAAGTCTCTGGAGAAAATGAAACGATTCCAACTTCCTAAGGATAACCAGAATGATTGATTCATTAGTAGCATTTACGAATGAACTATCCCGGTATATCATCCCGGTTCTACTGGTTGGTATTCCATTCTATGGCCTTGCAGTAAAAAAAGTTAAGGTGTACGAATCCTTTGTAGAAGGGGCTAAGGATGGATTCACTATTGCAGTGCGGATCATTCCCTACCTGGTAGCGATCCTGGTAGCAATTGGAATGTTTCGAGCTTCTGGCGCCCTGGATATACTTTTGACCCTACTTTCTCCTTTTTTAAATGCTGTTGGATTTCCACCAGAGAATCTCCCCTTAGCACTCATGCGTCCCCTTTCCGGTAGCGGCTCTCTTGGATTATTAACTGATCTGATCGATCAGCATGGACCAAACTCATTGATATCTAAGATCGGTGCCACCATGTTTGGATCTACAGAAACCACCTTTTACGTACTGGCTGTTTATTTTGGTTCTGTGGGTATACGCAGATCCCGACATGCTCTGGCAGCTGGTCTTATAGCAGATTTCATTGGAATAATAAGTGCTGTTTATATCTGTCGGTTCTTATTCGGTATTTCACCCATATCTGCTGAAACCATTAAAAACAATGACCTTGTAAATATTCAAGAATTAGACTCTACAATACTTGTTGATTTAAAATATACAACCACTGATAATTTTATGAATATGGACATGTACGGTGATC
>Ga0208765_1000325_pt1 | contig 31448 bp, 29 predicted proteins | sample ETNtaG_2_FD_185783 | JGI IMG/M metagenome (GOLD analysis project Ga0208765, IMG submission 185783) | Marine microbial and viral communities from oxygen minimum zone, Eastern Pacific Ocean - ETNP201406SV203 (SPAdes) (version 2) | ecosystem: Environmental > Aquatic > Marine > Oceanic ...
GCTGATAGGTACAATATGGTCCGGCGAGTACATGCGTACTGTCGATAACAACTACCCCTTCAAGAGGTCTAACTAACTTTTCTTCTTTATTCATAATTCACTTTATTCCCACTCAATAGTTACGTTATCTAAGAACTCAATAAAATCAATACTTTAAAGGCTCTATAATTAGACTTTGTAACTTTTTTGTAACTTCATGGAACATCATTCTGATTTGTTAAAGTTTTGTTCTACATAACAAATCATCTTTTTTCCCATACCGATGAAGTCTCTGACTGAATTGCTAGGACACTTGCAATACCATTAGGATTCAATATTAGATCTTCATTTAAAATTCTTGATAAATATAACCAACCTTTCGGGTGCGGATAATTTGAGAGAACGTCAATTTTTTCAAAAAATGATCTATCAAAATCAGCTGAGTCAACTTCATAAGCAAATAGAACATAAATATTCCCATCTTCATCAATAAGCTCATGAACGCGACTACCTGCTGGGTATCTCAAAATGGTATTACGCATAACTTTTGTTTTGATCATTATTCCTGAGAAACTTATATCAACGATATTGCCTTCAAGTGTTTTAGCAATAAGTTTGAATTCATCTCCAGGTATTTCTGGAATGAGATCTAAAGAGCCAGAAATTCCTTCAAAAGAAAGGTGATTCAAAAGCTCGCCATCAGGAAGAATGATCTGTTTTGGGCTTTTTCTCCAACCCCTAGGCAAGGTTAAATCTTCAAATTGCTCAAAAGTACATTCATTGCACTCGTATGCTAGATTCGAAAAAAGATTCTCACCAGTCCTCTTAAGCACTTTAAGAGTAAAACCTTCTCCAGTCGGTTCGGATAAAACTGGTTGAAATAAAAATATAAGTAAAAGAACTATAGAAAGTTTTCTTTTAATCATTATTTTTTATTCCCACTCAATAGTTGCAGGTGGTTTACTAGAAATATCATAAGTTACTCTAGATACTTCGGGAATTTCATTAATGATTCTATTAGATACTTTTTCTAAGAAAGAATGAGGAAGTTTCGCTGACTTTGCCGTCATAAAATCAATTGTCTCAACTGCTCTTAATGAAATTACGTACTCATACCTTCTAGAGTCCCCTACTACGCCAACTGACTTAACTGGAAGGAAGACAGCAAAAGCCTGACTGACTTTGTCGTAATAACCTTCTTTAATTAATTCACTGATAAATATGTCATCTGCTAATTGAAGGATCTTTATATAAGGTCTTTTTATCTCACCTAGAATCCTTACTCCCAAGCCTGGGCCCGGGAATGGATGCCTAAAGAGAATTTCTTTAGGTAATCCTAATTCTAAACCTATTTTTCTCACCTCATCTTTAAAGAGATCTTTGAGAGGCTCAATAACTGGTAAATTAAGGTAACTCGGTAAACCGCCTACATTATGATGAGATTTAATTACGTGAGCCGTACCATTTTTTGTGCCGGCTGATTCAATCACATCTGGATAGATAGTTCCTTGAGCTAACCACTTTATTTTCTTGTTCTTCTTGGCTTCTTTAAGAAAAACATCTATAAAAGTTTTGCCAATGGCTTTGCGTTTATGTTCAGGATCTTTTTTTCCTTTAAGATCTTTTAAGAATTGATTGCCAGCGTTTGCTCTCTTCACTTTTATACCAAACCTATCTTTGAAGGTATCCATTACCTGATCTCCTTCATTCAATCGCAAAAGGCCGTTATCAACAAAAATACAAGTTAGTTGATCTCCTATAGCTTTAGATAAGAGAGCGGCCACAACTGCAGAATCTACTCCCCCTGACAAACCGAGTAACACTTCTTGATCGCCTACCTCTTTTTTAATCTCTTCTACTGCTTTGGTAATAATGTTCTTAGAATTCCAAAGACCTTTACAATCTGATATATCTCTTACGAAACTCTTAAGTATTTGTTTCCCTTGGGGGGTGTGGGTTACCTCGGGATGAAATTGAAGCCCAAATATCTTCTTAGTAGGATGATATAAAGCTGCGATAGAACTATTTGAAGTAGTTCCACAAGATTTGAAACCTTTGGGTAATTTCGATACATGATCTCCATGACTCATCCATACATTGATATTTTTGTTCTTAATTTTTTTGAATAATCCAGAAGCTTGATTTTTTATCTTCAAATCGGCATGACCAAATTCTCTTCTGTCAGCTAACTCAACTTTGCCACCTAATTGCTTAGCAATTGACTGCATGCCATAACAAATTCCCAATACAGGAATCCCAAGATCATATAGTTGAGTAGGTACTTTCGGGGATCCTTTTTGTTTTACCGTCTCAGGTCCTCCTGAAAGTATGATTCCTTTGGCATTAAAATCTTTTATGGATCTAAGAGAGCTCTTGTGATGGTATATCTCGCAATAAACTCCAAGCTCTCTAACTCGCCTAGCTATAAGCTGAGTGTATTGAGAGCCAAAATCGATTATAAGAATCTTATCGGCAAGAATGTTCTTTGCCATTTAACTTAACTTATTCTGTAGTTAGGTGCTTCTTTGGTCACACTTACATCATGAACATGACTTTCACTAACACCGGCTGGAGTTATTTGAACAAATTTTGGTTTAGTTCTCATCGTTTCAATGTCTTTAGAGCCGGTATAACCCATACTTTGTCTAAGTCCGCCCAACATTTGATGAACTACGGCTTGCATCCAACCTTTATAAGGAACCCTGCCCTCGATGCCTTCAGGAACTAATTTCTGATTAGCATCAGCGCTGTCTTGGAAATATCTATCCTTAGAACCTTGTTCTCCTGACATAGCGCCCATGGAGCCCATCCCTCTATAAGATTTATAACTCCTACCTTGATACAGCTCAACTTCTCCTGGCGCTTCTTCTGTGCCAGCTAAAATACCTCCTAACATCACAGTGTGACCTCCTGCGGCAATGGCTTTAGAGATATCACCTGAAAACCTTATACCTCCATCAGCAATTAAAGGGACGTCTTGATTTTTTAAGGCATTAGCCACTTCAGCCACAGCTGTAATCTGAGGAACCCCTACTCCAGTGACAATTCTAGTTGTGCATATAGATCCGGGGCCTATTCCCACCTTAACTCCGTCTGCTCCTGCGTTCGCAAGAGCCAAAGCTCCATCTCCAGTAGCGACATTACCTCCTATAACTTGAATATCTTTAAAAGCATTTTTTACTTCTTTTATTTGAGAAAGTACTCCTTCAGAGTGACCGTGGGCGCTATCTAGCACTAAAACATCCACCCCTTCTTGAATTAAAGATTCACATCGCCGCATCGTGTCTGACTTAGTTCCTATGGCAGCACCAACTAACAATCTCCCTTCTTCATCTCTTGCAGCATCCGGAAAGTCCAAAGATTTATTAATATCTTTTAGAGTAACCAAACCAGTCAATCCAAAAGATCCATCAACTAAAAGAATCTTTTCAATCCTATTGTCTTGCAACAGTTTCTTAATTACGTCTAAATCTTCGCCTTCTTTTGCAGTAACGAGTTTGTCTTTAGGTGTCATGATTTCAGATACTTTGGCTGAAAAGTTCTGCTCGTTTCTAAAATCCCTACTAGTAACAATACCCACCAAGTTGCCATTATCCACAACAGGCATGCCCGAAATATTTAATTCATTGGTCAACTGAATGAGTTCACCAACTTCTTTATCTGATCTAATTGTTATTGGATCTCTAACGATACCACTTTCATATTTTTTTACTTTTCTAACCTCAGAAGCTTGAGATTCTATGGATAAATTTTTATGGATAATTCCAATCCCACCTAATTCACTTAAAGCTATGCTCATGCGTGATTCTGTTACCGTATCCATAGCAGCGGATACCAAAGGAATGTTTAGATTAAGTTTCTTGGTTAATTTAGTTTTTAAGTCAACTTCGTTGGGTAGGACTTCTGAGTGAGCTGGCACTAAAAGGACGTCATCAAAGGTGAGCGCTTTATCTTCAATACGTAACATCTTTAAATTATACAGAAAAGAATAAGCTTTGAAATAGATCAACATTTAGAATCTTATCTACTTCGTCTAGGTTGTAAGATGTATAGTGTCTAAAAAAATAAGGAAGTAATATGATTTCAGACTTACAACAACCACTAGATTCAGGATTTGGAGCTAAGAGCGAACCTAATGAAGTGCTCGAAGGAATAGATTTAAAAGGAAAAACTGCCTTAGTAACTGGAGGTTACTCAGGCATAGGTCTAGAAACAACAAGAGCTCTAGTTGATTGTGGGGCCAGAGTAATTGTTCCAGCAAGAAGGCGTGAGGTTGCAGTAAAAGAGCTCGAGGGCATCATTGATAAAGAAGATGTCCTTAATCTTGATTTAGCAAATCCTAGTTCTGTTACTAAATTCGTAGAAGAGTTTATCGGTAACGGAACCAGTCTTGATATATTAATTAATAATGCTGCTGTGATGGCTTGCCCCCAAATGCCGACTGATAATGGTTGGGATTTGCAATTTGCTGTTAACCACATTGGACACTTCATATTAACTAAAGGACTTATTCCCTCTTTATTACGATCCGGTGAATCAAGAGTAGTAACTCTCTCATCTACAGGACATAAGATTTCTGGGATAAGGTGGGATGATATTCATTTTGAAAACTCTTACGATAAATGGCAATCCTATGGACAATCTAAAACAGCTGCGAGTCTCCTTGCTGTTGAATTAGATGTAAGAATGAAGGATGAAGGCATAAGGGCCTTGTCTGTTCATCCTGGAGGTATTTTTACTCCTCTGCAACGACACCTTCTGCAAGAAGAGATGGTGGCTTTGGGGTGGCTCAATGAGGATGGAGAATTATCTGAGATGGCAGCTGCTGGTTTTAAATCCGCAACACAAGGAGCAAGTACTACTCTCTGGTGTGCTACCAACCCAAAACTTAATGGTATAGGAGGGGTGTATTGCGAGAATTGTGATATAGCACCCAGACAAGATGAAGGTCCTAACGCCAGGTACGTTGGTGTGGCCGACTGGGCTATAGATACAGATGAAGCCTCTAAATTATGGGAAGAAACCGAAAGAACTTTAGCTTCTATATAAATAATATTAATAACTTGTGAAAGCTTTCTTTGGTTGGCGAATGGTAGCTATAGCAATAGCTATAGACTTTTTTGCAGTTGGTTTCGCATTTCAAAGCTACCCAGTTATTCAGTTAAGGTTAGAAGAAGAGCTTGAGCTTTCTAGATTTCTAACCACTTTAACCATTCCTATCTTTATGATTTGCTCATCTCTATTTTATCCATTCGCCGGGAAACTATTAGATATTCATTCTGTAAAAAAAGTTCTTGTTTTTGGAGGTTTTATATACTCCTTAAGCCTTATGTCTTTATATTTTTCAACCTCTTATTTAGCTTTTATATTAATATTTGCTCTTCCTCTTTCCGTGGGTGCCACCTTGATGGGAAACCTGTCTTCTTCGAAGCTGGTCTCTCAATGGTTTGAAAATCAAGCCGGAAGAGCTTTGGGTATAGCTGCGGTAGGCGTTTCTTTTGCTGGTTTTATTTTTCCAAACCTTACCCAATATTTCCTCATGGATATTTTGCAATTGGAATGGAGAGAAGTGTATCTAACTTTTGGCTTATTTCTCTTAGTAATAATTGCTCCTCTTATGTGGATCTTAATTATTGATAAACCTGAGGAAGTTGGACAAGAGGTAGATGGAGATTCAAGTTCAACTAAAGGCACAGACGATCAAGAAGGAGAAGTATGGGAAATACCTGCACTATTGAAGAATAAAGAGTTTTGGATCTTGTCTTTTGTTTTTTCTCTTCAATTCTCTTCTATGATGGCAGTTCTTTCTCACATTACTTTTTATGCTTCAGAAAGAGGTTGGGCCTCTGAGGCAGCTTTCATTTTTGCAATGTATGCGATACCTGCCATGATGAGTAAAGTAATATTTGGCTGGTTGGTAGAAAAGAAATTAGATCCGAGAGCTGCTATTACGTTATCTTTAACAATACAAGCAATCGGAGTTTCTCTGATTTTAATCACTAATAGCCCAGTACAACTAGCTTTTGTAATAGCTTTATTTGGATTTGGAGGAGGAGCTGCCCTGCCTTTAAGCAACATAATGTTTAGAAAAGTCTTTACTCAAAAAAGTTTTGGAACTTCAAGAGGTCTTGCGCAACCATTTATAGCTATAGTTCAAGCAGCAGGAACTCCTATTGTGGCACTCCTTTTTCAAGCCTACGGAAATTATAGCCAGGCCTTTATGCTTCTAATAGTAATGTTGGTAATTGCGATGTCTGCTATCTGGCTTCTAAGAAATACTCAATATTCTTAATTGCTAATTAAGGTTTGTATTAATTCTTTTAGTTTATCTATAAATTCAAGAGGTTTATCCAACATCAAATGATGTTGTGCACCTTTTAACACAGCTATAGGCGAACCTTTGGGTAATAACTCTTTCATCCCATTCACTCCTCTTCTGGCATTAAACTCCATGGTATTTTCTCCATAGAAGAAGCCAACTGGACAGGATAACTCTGATAATATCTTAGAATGATCGGACCCTATGGTTAATCCATCATAAGTTGCTGGATCGAATGTCCACGACCATCCTGTTTCAGTTTTTCTTATTGAATTTTCTGCAATAAAATCCACCAAAAATTGATTTTCACAGTCTTGCGGCGGCATTAATCTAAACCTTTTTAAGAGTTCTTCTCTATCTGAGACTATCCTTGGAGGTCTAGCAGGTTCACGATCTTGATACCACTCAAAATGCTCTTCTGGCTTATATACAACAAAATCAACTAATAAAAGCCCCGCCATGAGATGGCTCCATTTAGAGGCTGTGATAAGAGACGCCATGCCCCCAAAACTATGACCTACAATAACCGGGTTATCCATTTTTGCATCGTTAATAACACCCCAGACATCCTCAACAAAGGTATCTCTGTCATAACTTGAACGCCAATCACTCTCACCCATACCGCTAAAGCTCATGGTCACGAAATGATAGTTTTCTGCCATTAATGCCCCTATGAATTGAAACCAGTGGGCATGAGCATTCGTGCCGTGCAACATAATTACACTTTGGTTCTTAGGATCTCCCCATTCCATGTAATGGATTTTTGCTCCATTAATCTCAACAGTTTTATTCTGATACTGTTTATTAAGAGCTTCTTCAAACCATTCTGGTCTTTCCGTAATAAGTTCCATCTATATATTTATAAAAGATGACGATGTTAGTTGATTATGCGTGTCATTTGAATCTTTTTTAATCTATCCCTATATATTTATGTGTTTGCAGACTAAGACGCCATCTAGGGTTTTCTAAACAATATTGAATAGTCTTTTGAGTATAGTCTTCTTCATCTTTACAATCTTTTGGCTGCAGAAAAAAATGATCAAAATCTAGTTTAAAAAACGTTTCGGGCTTTAACTCTTGTTGAGGAAAAACTAACTTTAATTCATCTCCTTTTTTGACCTTCAGCTCTGAATTTCCTTTAGGGCTAACCGTTATCCAGTCAATATTGGAAGGTAAATCTAAGGTCCCGTTGGTTTCGATAGCAACCTCAAAATCTAATTTATGCAAGGAGTCTATTAATGCCTCAGTTAGTTGAAGTGCGGGCTCACCTCCGGTAAACACTACATATTTATTTGGTTCTTTTTTGGGCCAAACATTATTTATGATCTCTGAAAGACTTACCTCATCTATAAATTTTCCTCCTCCAGGACCGTCTGTTCCAATAAAATCAGTATCGCAGAAGTTACATACTGCTTTTTCTCTATCTACCTCCCTACCTGACCATAAGTTACACCCAGTAAACCTACAAAAAACAGAAGGTCTACCGCTCCTAGCTCCTTCACCTTGGAGGGTGTAATACATTTCTTTTACTTGGAACATGATTAATTGGAATATTCTAGTGGGTCTTCAGATCCATTAATTTTAAAGGCTTCTAGTCTTTCAGCACATGACCCACATACCCCGCAAGCCAACTCCTTACCTTCGTAACAAGTCCATGCTTTGCTGTAATCTAGGCCTAACTTTAACCCAATAGATAGTATTTCGTGCTTAGAGAGGTCAATGAATGGAGCTTTAACAGATATAGGTGAATAATTAGCAACTAACGTCGCTTCATTAATCTTATTTACAAATTCTGGTCTGCAATCAGGATAAATAGCATGATCTCCTCCGTGGGCTCCATACCACACCTCTTCAGCATTAACTGTTACAGCATAAGCAGTTGCCATTGAAATAAGAATCATGTTTCTATTTGGAACAACGGTTGTCTTCATAGACTCATCCTCATAATGACCCTTTGGAACTTCTATATTGTCCGTTAGGGCCGACCCTTTAAGGAGAGAATTAATCTCAGTTATATCAACAACTTTTAAGGCTAATGATTCATCTTGGCAAAAATCCTCAGCGTAAGAAATTTCTTTTTTGTGTTTTTGTCCGTAATCAAAAGTTATAGGGAAAACTTCGTGCCCTAAATCCATCGAATGATTTAACAGTGTAAATGAGTCTAGGCCTCCAGAATAAACTACGACAATTCTAGGCATGCAATTCTAGGTATTTAACTTATCTGTCTTAGCCGCTGCTATGAAATCATTCTTATGAAGTCCACCAATCTTATGTGTCCACCATGTAACTTCCACCCTTCCCCATTCTAATAGTATCGCAGGATGATGATCTTCTTTTTCAGCTAAATCTGTAGTTCTGTTGGTAAAAGTAATTGCATCCGCGTAATTTTCAAAATTAAAGACTTTGCTTAATTTAAGAACCGCATCGTCTGAAATAACTTGCCAATCAGGAATCTCCTTAAGTAACGCAGGCAACTCATCATCAGCCACCCTAGGAGCATCGGCACGACAAGCTTCGCATTTCTGTTCTACCAATGCCGGCATCTTATTTACTTATTCCGCCTTTCGTTAATTTGGCGGGGTCTAGTAATCTTTTGAGTTTAGCTTTCGAAAGATCTGTCTCTTCAAAAGCAACATCAATGATTGGCCTGCCATCTTTATAAGCTTTTTTTGCTATCTCAGCTGCTTTTTCGTAGCCAATAATTGGATTTAAAGCTGTTACTAGAATGGGGTTCATGGCCAGAGAAGCTTCCAGATTCTTTTTGTTAACTTTAAAGGTCTTAATAGCTTTAGAAGAAAGAACATTCATGGCTCCAGCTAATATATTTATACTTTTTAAAAGGTTATAAGCTATCACTGGAAGCATAACATTAAGTTGAAAGTTTCCAGCTTGAGCTGCAACCGTGATAGTTAAATCATTTCCTATTACATCCGCTGACGCCATTGTCACAGCTTCAGGAATTACTGGATTTACTTTTCCTGGCATGATGCTACTTCCTGGCTGTAAAGCTTGAAGCTCAATTTCGGATAATCCTGATAAAGGTCCGCTATTCATCCATCTTAAATCGTTAGAAATTTTCATCAAAATAACAGCCAAATTTCTTAACTCTCCCGATAATTGAACTGAGCAGTCCTGAGCACTTAATTCATGAAAGAAGTTCTCACTAGGCACGCATTTACATTTATTTCCAGAAAGTTTTGTCATTTCTTGTGCGAAATACTTTGCAAAGTGCTTGTGAGCGTTAATACCACTACCTACTGCAGTTCCTCCTTGAGGAAGTTCAAGAAATCTCTTCTCTATAACGCCTAACATCTTTCTTGAAGAGCTAAGTTGGCTATTCCAAGCCCTTAATTCATCAGATAGTTCAACCGGCATAGCGTCCATTAGATGCGTTCTTCCAGTCTTAACTACTCCTTCCATTGATTTTGCTTTCTTCTCAATTTCACTCATTAGCTTATCTAATGCAGGGTATAGTTTTTTTGTGAGGTCCATATGCGCACTTACCTTGATGGCAGTAGGAATCACGTCATTACTACTTTGGCTCATATTGACGTCGTCATTAGCGTTAATTGGAGTTTTAGCATACTTTGTAGCTAAATTAGCTATCACTTCATTAACATTCATATTAGAACTGGTTCCTGAACCGGTTTGAAATACATCAACTGGGAATTCTTTGTTGTGTTTTTCTTGCCAAACTTCTTTAGCAGCTTTGGAGATGGCTTTCGCTTTTTTTCCTGGTAAGAGTTTCAATCTTAAGTTAGCTCTAGCCGCCGCATCTTTAATTAACCCTAAAGAGCTTACAAACGATTTTGTAAAGGGAAAATCCATTCTTATTCCGCTAATGGAAAAATTATTAACCGCTCTTTGGGTCTGCGCTCCCCATAGTGCGGTTTTAGGTACCTTAACTTCTCCTAAGCTATCCTTTTCAATTCTAAATCTCTTTGTGGCCATAGTATTTGTGTCCAGTTCTTTTGATGGGATATATTTTAGCAAATATGCTAGATTATCGTTCTGATTTAATCATCTTAGTTTTTCGGAGGGAAAATGAAGAAAATAGACATTAATTTAGGAAAATTACCTCAAAAGGAAAAAGGCTCTCTAGAACCTATTGTTTGCAATACCATTGAAGAAAAGAGACGTCATGGTTTAGAAAGACTAGCTTCAGGTTTCAGAATGTTCTCTCATTTTGGATTTGATGAAGGGGTGGCAGGTCATATAACTTTTAGAGATCCGGAGTTTGAAGATCATTTCTGGGTCAATCCTTTTGGTATGCACTTTGATCAAATATGTGTTTCGGATTTAATTCTAGTTGATAGGGATGGTGAGGTAGCGCAAGGAGATAGGCCCGTTAATACGGCTGCTTTTGCTATTCATTCAAGATTACATGAAGCGAGACCTGACGTAAATGCCGCTGCGCATTCGCATTCTATGTATGGAAAATCATTTTCTTCTATGGGAAGAAAGCTTGAACCCATTACTCAGGATTCTTGTGCCTTTTTTGATGATCATGTTTTGTTTGATGATTTTACAGGAGTTGTTTTAGCGACTGAGGAAGGCGATAGAATAGCTAAAGCTTTAGGAGATAATAGAGCTGCCATATTAAAAAACCACGGCTTATTGACTACAGGGGAAACGGTAGATGCTGCTTTATGGGGATTCCTCTCAATGGATAGATGCTGCCAATCACAAATGATCGCTGAGTCTGTTGGTCAAATGGAAAGAATTTCTGATGAAACTGCAGCCATGACTAAAGAACAAGTTGGTTCTGAATTAGGTATGTGGGTTATGTATCAACCTATATATGACCTAATGTTAGAAAAGGATGATAGTTTCTTGAATTAAGCCTTTTTAAGAGCTTCTTTCATTAAATCGACAGAACCATCTACAAAACCCCAAGTGGACATGTATTCAATAAACTTAGGTGAAAGCCCTTCTTTTGTTAAATAATCAACAGAAACTGGAATTTCAGCAGGAGCAAATTGGTTGTCATTCTTATACAAGATAGGGAAATCATGATGCAATATCGCTGCTCTACCAAGCATAATCCAGTCCACTCCTTCTTCCATTGCCTTGGTTACGTCTTGAGGTGTTCTCAGATTTCCGGCTACTCCTAGTCTAGTGGTTCCTCTCTCTAGTTCGCAAAAATGTTGAATTAGAGTCTTACCTTTAAACTCTTCTTCTTGAGGTTCTTTAAAACAATCCCATAAAGACATATCTAAAAAGTCTATGTCTCCTGAAACCATAAGATCAGAAGCAAGTTCTTTTGACTCAGCAAGCAAGATACCAAACCTCTCAGAAGAAAGCCTAACTCCTAACATGAAATCATCTCCACATTCTGAACGTATGCCTTCTATTATTTCTTTCAGCAATCTAATTCTATTTTCAAAACTACCACCATACTCGTCATCTCTAAGGTTTACTTCTCCACTTAAGAATTGACACAATATATAGCCATGAGCTCCGTGAAGTTCCACTCCATCAAAACCTGCTTTCTCAGACCTCACCGCTGCTTCAATAAAATCATCTCTCAATCGGTGCACTTCATCTAAAGTCAAAGCTCGTGCAGAAAATTCTTCATTATCCGAAGGGCAAACAGGATCTTCACCTATCAAATCCTTAGGTGATCTCATTCCGGCATGATGAAGTTGGACAATTGACACGCTGTTATGCGATTTAATCTCGTTCGCTAGTCTCGTTAAACCTTCTAAATGGTCATCAGAAAATACTCCTAACTGACCCGGAAACCCTTTTCCTACTGCTTGCACATGAGCCGCACAAGTCATAGTTAATCCAAATCCACCTTTGGACCTAAGGGTAAGCCAATGGAATTCTTCTTCAGACATCACTCCATCTTCATGACTTTGACTATTTGTAAGCGGAGCTAGCATGAATCTATTTTTCATGTCAGGCCCTCTATCGAAAGTTAAGGGGCTAAGTACTTTAGTCATTTAACAACTCCTCAACTTCCCATAATCTATCTTTTCCAAAGAACATCTCATCTCCAACGAAAAATGTAGGTATACCAAAAACACCCCTTTCAACTGCCTCTTCTGTATTAGAAATTAATTTTGCTTTAACTTCTGGGTCTTGCATTTGCTCCATCAGTTTATTAGCGTCAAAACCAGATTCTTCAAACGCCGCTTTAATGATTTCGGGATCGTCCATCTTCTTTGGCTCTTCCCACATATGCACAAGCACTTTATCTATATAGTCTTCTAGATATCCATCGTTTTCTGCACCTATAGCTCCTCTAATAATTTGCAGACTAATAACCGGAAAATGCGGATTCATCTGAAATGAATGCAGATCATATCTATCAATAAACCTCTGCATTTCTAGATTTTGGTATTCATTTTTATTCTTAACTCCAAAGAACTGTTCCATAGGAGGTTTATTATTGGTACCTTTAAAAATACCACCCAACAAAACTGGTATGTAATTCACCGTAGCGCCAGTTCTTTCCTTAATGGAATGCATCACTTTATGACTTAAGTAAGCATTAGGACTAGCAAAATCAAAATAGAAATCAACTTTCTTGCTCATTATCTTCTCCTGTTCTTTCAATCATTTTAAGAATATCCGAATAATCCAATGATAAACAATACCCTCCTTCAAAACCACTAAAGGATTCTTCAGGAATATCTCCACCATAAGATAAAGAAAATAAAGTTTGACACTTTTCGTCTTTAGTCATTCTTGTATCTTCTCTTAAATCTTCAATTATAGAATCTATAGTGACTTCAGAATTTACCATAATAAGTCCTTGATCATTTTCTGAATCCAAGATCATGTATTTTTCTTCTCCTGACCATGGCTTCCATTGAGGAAGGTCGTCTGACATTCCTTTGCCTGGATTTCCTGTATACGCAAACTGAGCCCAGTAAGACATCATCTGATCAGATAATTTTTTTACGCTATCGGAATCTTCTACTACTAGATTTTTTACTAACATGTTGTCTAATCCTGCAGGGAATAGAAAAAGAAGTTCCATGGCGTGAGCGGATCCAAGCAATAAACCAAAATCCATTCCTTGAACCGTGGGTAATTCATCCCAGTCAAATCTATATACATAAGTATCGTATAGACTGGAAGCAATTAAATCTCTCGCAGGAGAGTCTGCAGCCCTTTGTTTCCAAGAGTCAGAGGAGTATTGATTAACTGCATTATAAAAGTCTGGCCTGAGAACTTCTAAGGGGAGCTCCGTAATGCCCGCCCAAGAAAGAGCGGTGGCAACAACCCCTTCTCCTTCTCCCCATTTAACAAACTCTGGGTTTCTCATATTAAAAAGCTTCGTTTCATACCTATTAGTGCCGAGAATAATGGGAACACGAGGCATGTTGTTATTAGTAAACGATTCATAAATGCCCTTTTCTCCCATTACATGACCGTCATTAAAAACTCTAGTCATCCCTCCTTTTTTTGGGCTGGCTTCAAAGTAAGCTGTTAATAACTCTTCAGATTTTTTGCTTCTTAAATACGCTTCCAATTCTTGTAAAGACATTGAATCTTGTAGATTTTTAGCACCATTAATGTCGTTTGCTTTTTCATCATTTATTAAAAGTCTATTTATGACTTCTTTAGAGCTCTGTATGTCTGAAGTGCCATCTTCAGGATAATAAGACTCAGCGTCTTCAATTAAAGAATGCGAGACTATTCCACTTTGAACAATTGCTTTATGAAATAAACCTGTCGCTATCGGAGAAGCATACAAAGCTGCTACATTATGTCCGCCAGCAGACTCCCCAAAGATTGTTACATTATTTGCATCTCCTCCGAAATTTCCAATATTCTCTTTTATCCATTTAAGAGCCATTATGTTATCCAAAGTGCCAAAATTTCCTGAAATGTCTTCTATACTTGAATTGCCTTGCCTAAGAGCAGGATGTCTGAACCAACCTAAATTGGACATTCGATACTGAACCGTAACAACAATAACTTCATGTTGAGAGACTAAATCAGTTGGGTAATAGGTATCAGCTGAGCCTATCGTATTACCTCCACCATGAATCCACACCATGACAGGTACTTTTTTCTCTCCTGCCTGCTCAAGAGACCAAGCGGGTGACCAAACGTTTAAATAAAGACAATCTTCCGAACCAATCCAACCCCCTTCAGTTCCGGTCATTATCCCTTCTCTTTGAAAGCAAACCTCAGAAAATTCTGAAGCCTCATATCTGGAATCAAATTTTTTAGGTTGAATGGGTGCTTTCCATCTTAAATCCCCTACAGGAGGTTCCGCAAATGGGATACCTAACCAAGCATATGTATTCTTCTCGCTCTGAATCCCAATAACCTCTCCCTGTTTAAGAGTTCTAACAGAATCATCTGGTAATGAGTTACCACAACCTTGTAAAATTAGAATTAATGAAACAGCTATAAATGTGTACTTCTTAAACAACACTCTCTTATCTCCTTATTAATTAGTCTTGCATAATATTAAACCTTAGTTTATTTCAATGCAGTTCTTTTAACCTAAAGTTAGTTTGTTCTAGGCAAAAAAGATTATAAAAATGAATCTTGTATATATAAACATAAAAATAACTATTTTATAACCTGTATTAAAGCTTGCATGCAGTTGATATGTCTCGTAAATTAGAAGTCTAAACAAGAGACTTTACAGGAGAGCGATCATGCAAATATCACCAATACCAACTCTGTCAGATGAGATAAACGATATACGTCTAAGAACAGCTGATATTGTTGCAAATAGAATTATCCCCAATGAAACTACAATTTATTCTGGCGGTGATAAATCTAAGAAGCTTAGAAAAGAAATTAACAAAGAAGTAAAGAATCAAGGGCTATGGGCTCCTCACCTACCGGAAGAATATGGCGGTATGGGAAATGGTTTCCTAGTGCACGCTTATATGAATGAAATACTCGCCTGGTCCCCTTTGGGCAATAGACTTTTTGGTGTCATAGCACCTAACTCTGGCAATCAAAAAATATTAGTGAAGTATGGAACTGAGGAGCAAAAAAAGAAGTGGCTTATGCCATTAATCAATCAAGAAATGGAGTCCGGTTTTTCTATGACTGAACCTGATTCAGCAGGATCAGACCCAAGGTCTTTGACAACAACTGCTGTTAAAGAAGGAGATGAATGGGTAATTAACGGCCACAAGATAATGACTTCAAATGGTCAAAGAGCAGATTTCTTAGTTGTTATGTGTAAAACAGAAGACGGTGAAGATGGAGAAGCCAATCAACAAATGACTCAAATTATTGTTCCTACGGACACTCCGGGAGTCAATAGAATTAGATCAGTTCCTATCTGGGGACACACTGGCGGCGACCATATGGAAATAAAATATGAAAACGTAAGAGTTCCATTAGAAAATGCCCTTGGAGCACGTGGATCCGGCCACCAAGCAGCACAAGATAGGTTGGGCGCGGGAAGGGTTTATCATTGCATGAATACTATCGGTCAGATGTGGAGGGCTTTTGATATTATGGTTAAGTATTCTACCGAAAGAGAAGTGCACGGAGGAAAGCTGGAAACTAAACAGTTTATTCAAGGTTTCATTGCTGACTCTTATATGGATATTCAAGCCTCCAGGTTAATGACCATCCATTGTGCAGAGGTCATGGATAAAGAAGGAGATGCGAGAGTAGATATATCTGCAATAAAAGTTTTTGTACCCCTTGCTGGTGGAAGAGTTGTCGATAGAGCAATACAAATACACGGTTGGAGAGGAGTATCAGGCGACACGCCCCTTGCTGGAATGTTCCAAGGCTTTAGAACCTTAAGATTAGCAGACGGACCTGATGAAGTTCATAGAATCCTTATAGCGAAGGAAATCTTAAAGAAATACCATGATGGACTTTCTTGGGATTTTGGAGTCTAAGACTAACCTATAGGCAGCAACTTCACAGTAGAGGTAGAAGTAGCTACTAAAGATTCTTTTTGGTAGAGCTTGCTAGCCATAAAAGCTGTACTTTTTCCGAGCTGGACAACCTCGGCTACACAATTTAGCTTCCCGGGTTTCGACGGCGCTAAGAAACTGACATTAATATCCAATGTCATAGCCATTACTTTAAAATCAAAAAGCCCCATTAATAAATGTGCCATTGGAGCATCTAACATACCGGTTACAAAGCCCCCTTGTACTATTTGACCTTCTGAATGAGTAAATTCATGCTTAGCTTCAAATTCCATCTCAATCGACGGAGGCTCAGAGCTAAAACTCAAAACTTTCATACCAAGAGTCTCAGTGCAAGGAGCTGAATGGGATTTTAAGGTCTTAAGTCTTTCTTGATCATTCATCATTAAATTCCTTTTGACCTATTTTAACCTAACAAATACATCTAAGAATTAATTTTCAATGGCGATAGATGAAACTCTAGCTGCGCCCAACTAATATTATTTTACAAGCCTCATCTACCATTGAGGTGCAGGACACAGATAAAAATCAGCTTGAGCAGCTAAAAATGAGTGAAACTGCATCCTGCTATTGAGACTTGAGAGGAAACCTTGGGAGGTTATTCTGGGGAGAATTTAGACACCTCTCAGTCACAATCTTGATATCTAAAAAGCTCACCTTGGAGAGGTACATTCTTGGGCAGAATTAAAAACCTCTTAGACATCAATATTAATTATATACATACATAAATAAAATGTATAGTCTGTTAAGAAAGCTTATTTTGTAGACATAAATCCTTTCGGGTTTTTTGGGTACTTATATTCGTAGGGCAAGGTATCTGGAGATACCCTAACGCCACTAGTTACAATAAAAGGAAGCTGATCTCCCTCTTGGTAAGTAGCTTCTATAAAATAGGCTCTCCATCCCTTCTGAGGTGCTTTCAAAGAAGAAATATAATTACCTTCTGAATTAATTTCTATCACTTCCGATTTCCAGCTTTTGCCTATTACATCAATTCTAAAGTCTCTACTTTTAAGATTTTCGGCCCACCAAAGCTTTACTTTTTTTGGTCTTACTTCTGAACTGAAAGAAATTTGACTGTTATCTAGAAACTCCCATTCATATTTGGGCCTCGCTTCCTGATTTAGTATTCCTGTATAAAAAGAAAACATTGACTCTAGAATATATGACCCTTTAAGCCCGTGCCCTACATTCGGAACGTAGCGAATATGTTTTTCATTAGGCAATTCCTCAAAATAAAATTGTGAAGAAGTTGGTATGAAAAATTCATCACCTGCAGCATTAATGATGTATTTTGGGAATTGGTATCTTTCTTTATAGCTAAAAGGATCTACCAGCTTAAATAACTCCTTTGCTTCAGGAGATCCCCACCAATCCATTGTTTTCATGTCCACATAATCTTGAATGGCTGGAGCCCAAAAGCCATAAGCTTCCCAATGATGCTTGAAAGATGGCGTAACGTTTAACATGTCTATTACAAGAGGCATGATTGCCTTAACTCTATTATCTGTGGCCGCAACGGTCCAAGTAGTCCAGCCTCTTTTAGAGGCTCCAGTAATAACGAAGTCCTTAACTTCGTCCTTTTTAAACAGTCCTTGTATTGTGTCCATAGCAGCAATAGCGCTTTTGGTCATTGCCATCCGCGCAGGCCATCGCGGATCACCCGTCTTAAAAAATTTATCCCACGTGTACGCAATAATTGCATCTTCCCACCTTTGAGAACTTTCATCTGAGAATTGCAAAGGCTGGTTGGGAACGGCCTTTAATTCACCGATTACAGAACCAGAAGACAAAGCAAATCTAACTAACTCTTCAGGAGCTTTTGGTAAAGGATCGTTAGTATCACCAGCGCCTATCATCAGTAAAGCTGTATCCGTGTTGAGTTTCTTTGGCTCTATGACAGTAAGCCAGTGAGACCAAGCGGTCTGATCAATGTCTTCACTGGTAAGGAAATTTTGCGAGGTCATTCTGATTGAATGTACAAAATAATCCTTACGTTCTAGAACTTGTTTAGTTTCATAACTAAATGAAGTGTCCTCCTCATGAACATACTTATCTAAACTATTTTGAATAAACTCTGACCTGGGGTCAGCTTGAATTAAAAAAGGAAACAGAATGATTACATTAATTAGTATTCTTCTCATATCTCTCCTCAAGATTCTTTACTTTACTAGGAAACATTTTTCTTTTAATTGACCAAAATCAAAACCTCAATCTATATACAGTGTTATTTTCAACATAATAACACTATATGTAGTATCAAGAACAAACCAAGGCATTATGAAAAGCTGGGAAGACATCGACCTTCAGAAAGGCCCTAACACGAGCTCTTCTTCTAATCATAAACACTTATCTTGGGAAGCATCAGAAGAATCGATTAGTTTGACACAACCAGTCAGAATAGAAGATAAAAGGATAATAAATGGACGCTCAGATATAAATCAACTAGCGCCTTTTAAATATCCTTGGGCTTGGAAATATTTTCTAAATGCCAATAAAAATCATTGGACTCCTTTAGATGTGAACATGACACAAGATGTTTACGATTATAAGTTTAAGCTTACAGAAGCAGAAATCCACTTATATGAGAATGTACTTTCTTATTTAACCACTTCAGACATCCTGGCTATGCGAAATATTGGATTAGCTGTTATGGAAAAAATGACAGCCCCTGAGATACAGATCTACCAAGCACGACAAGTTTATGAAGAATCACTCCATACATGGACTTATCAACACTGCATAGAGACTCTAGGCCTTAACCAAGGAGAGGTTTATAACCGGTATAGAGTTGTTCCCGAAATTAATGCAAAGATCCAAATGGCAAATAATTACATTTCAGTTATTCTTCGTAATAATATTGATCTTAATGACCAAGACGAATTACATCAATTCTTACTCTCTTATATATTTTTTGCAGCTATTTTTGAAGGGATATGGTTCTACAATGGCTTCAGTCCAATATTCTCTCTTCAAAGACGAGGATTAATGAGAGGTACAGCTGAGCAGTTCCAATACATTATGCGTGACGAAGTTATGCATTGTAGTTTTGGAATACGTGTTATCCGTCAAATTCTGGCTGAGAATAACTTAACTCTAGACTTAAATGCTATACAAAGCATGTGGGAAGAAGCTGAGGAAGCCGAATCAAACTATGCTCGTTATATTCTAGAAAGTCCTATTCTAGGGTATAAGTCTAGTGATCATATTGAACAATTTCGCTTCTTGTCGAATAGACGAGCAAGACAATTAGGATTATCAGAACCGTTCCCTAATGCTAAATGTGCTTTGCCTTGGCTTGATGAGCAAGTTAATATTTGTAAAGAAAAGAACTTTTTTGAAACTACAGTTACAGAGTACCAACAAGGCGGACTGAGTTGGGAGTAGGTAGATATATTTAGTAAATTCTAATTTAAACGGGTTCCAATTTTATCTCTTAAAACTCTTCTCTGGCTTTATCATAAGCTTCATTGATAAGAGAAACCTTCTTACTTCTTAGGTTCTTGTCGATGCTAATTGACTCGCCCATTAGCATGTAAACTTGATTAGAAGATTCATACTCAGGCCACGTAATACTGTCTTTAATTGAAGGGTTTCCTGTTTTGGCAAAATTAGTCCACATGTCCATCATCGTATTAGAGAAGACATAATCTTCTTCTGTTGCTTCAATACCAAACATATCGAACCTTCCAAACACGTATGGAACTTCTGCTGCATGAAAAGCTTTAAATTTCTTAGAACTATTTACTGTGGGGTGCCAATCCCAAAGGTAAAGAAAAGTAGGGCTATCAACGCTAGCCATTAATTGTCCCCATTTTTGCATCTGAGCAGTAAACATCGCATCGGTTGTAAAGTTAATCCATGATTCTTTGGCCTCTTTTTCATTGTTAATTGGGTAATACTTAAATATCTCATCATTAGCTTCTGGTAATATTTCACTTACAGAAGATTTGGTAAGATCAACATAAGATAAATTTCCTGTAATCCCGGGATTTAACATCTTTGGATCAAATGTAGTTGCTTCATCAGCTGTACTTCCAATTAAAGTAGGAACATTAGCTTGATCCCCTTTCTTAAAGATTGAAGATATATCTTCAGGTATGACTTCTCCATCAATAACCGTTAGCGAATCGAATTGACTCCTATACAGGGGGTCTTTCTCAATATTTTGAATTATCTGAATTGGAGAAAGGCTTCTTAGTTCCTCTAAAGAAGGTTGTTCGCTCAGAGCCATAATTTCAGATAATCGAACTCCTAGACTTTCTCCACTATCTGAATATGAAGATTTCTTGTTTATATGGGTTAAGGGTATTAACCTTGCTCCACTTTGACCTATAACTTTATGGAATAATCCAGAAGCTAAAGGGCTTGCCTGTAATACATTTACACTCCATGAACCTGCTGACTCTCCAAATATAGTTACGTTATCAGGGTCACCACCGAAACTACTTATATTATCTTTAACCCATTTCAAGGCGGCTACTTGGTCTCTATAACCTTGATTTCCAGAAGTTTCGTTTTCTTGGGTCAACTCAGGATGAGCAAAAAATCCAAAAGGACCTAAACGATAATTAATTGTTACAAGGATGATTCCTTTTTTAGTAAGTTCTTGTCCTGGGTATTCTCTTCCACTTCCCCAAACCAAAGCACCCCCATGGATCCAAACCATAACAGGAAGTTTTTCATTAGCTCGTTCTGCCCTCGTCCATACATTAAGGGTTAAGCAGTCCTCGCTCATGTCTTCTAAACTCGGTCCTCTGTTATAAAATTCTGCTGATTGTTTAGGTTGATAACAGATCTTTGAATATTCTTTAGAAAGATGTCTACCAGTCCACAAGGAGACTTCTTTAGGTGGTGCCCATCTCAACTCGTTTACTGGTGCGGCGGCATAAGGTATTCCTAAATATTTCTTTAAAGTTCCTTCTTTAGAACCTTCAATTAATCCTCCTGTTACATGAACCTGTGTTTCAACTTGAGTACTGTCGCTACAAGAAATTAAGTAAGCAATAAATATAAAGGATATTATTTTTTTGATATTCATAATTATTAAATTTGATTAGTTAATAACCTTACTAAGTTTTTACTTCTAATACTAAACAATAAAACCTATATATAAGCATAGCCACAATGATGCGTTGCTAATGAAAAGGGAGGACAAGTCCTCCCTTTTCTTTGGGGTTTTATTAAAAACATCTACAGAAATAAATAACTAAAAATGTCGCGTGAACTCAACTCCAAATGTTCTAGGAGTGCCCCACTGACCAAACCTTCCACCTCCAGTTGCTGCAGAAAGATAACCAGAAATATATTCTTCATCCGTAGCATTTTTCACAAAGAACCTTCTTCTCTTAGTCTCATCAGAATTTTCCCAAATAATATTCAGATCTACAATCGTGTACGCACCTTGGGAATACTCGTTGAATTCCGAAAAGAAGACTTCAGATTTATAAGCTGCATTGGCTCTATAGATCAGAGAAGAGCCGGAGGACATATTAGTGGTGTAATTAAATCCAAGATTTAATGAAACTTTAGGTGCGTTGTTTAGATATTTACCTTCTAATTGCTGCTCACCCAATTCAGGTTGCAAACCGTTAGTGTTTAAGAACTCACCATAAGTTGCATCCAATAGAGTCAATCCACTGGTGATTGATAAAGAATTATTGATATCAGTTACTGATTCTAATTCGAGTCCATTAACCGTAGCGTCTCCGGCATTACGAGTTACAGTCTGAAGTCCTACAACTTGAAGTACTTGGAAGTCCGAGTAGTCATAATGAAACAATGTAGCATTTACATTTGTTCGATTATTTATCGCTCCTTTAAAACCAAACTCGAGAGAAGTGACTTCCTCTGGATCATAAGGGTCTGTACACTCATAAGTTGCGTAACCACCTGCCTTGAAGCCTTCACTTATCGATGCGTATACATTACTTTCAGCAGAAAGATCATGCTGAATGACTGCTCTTGAAGTTGTAGAGGAAAATTCCATCACTTCCTCTCTAAGACAAGTTTGCGCTATTGTAACGGGGCCAGGCATCATTAAATTTATGAGATTATTTTGTTTACTTGTAAATTCATCGGTCGTTTTTCTAACCCCTAAACTTAATCGAGTAGTGTCATTTAGATCGAAAGTACCGTCAGCAAAGTAGGCGTCAGAAACAGTGTTCATTTTTTCGTGATGAAAGACAAATTGACTTGCTGTAGGGAAACCAAATACAGGTTGTGGAAACTCAAAATGATTAATTCTAGAGGTTTCATCGTCCAAATAAAACACCCCAAAAACTAAGCTCATGGTGTCTTTTTCCACATTAAGGTTAAGCTCTTGAGTAAAAGTATCTGTTTCAGAAACATCAGCAACATCAATAAGCGCTAAAGCTGTTGCGTCTCTGTCTAAATTAAATTGATCATAGAATTCTTGGTTTGCAGTGATCGATGTAATAGTTCCAAAATCAGTTTCTATTTTAAGAGTAAGGGATGAAACGTCGTAATCTCTATCGCTCATATTTGCACCGTGCAAAGAATTCTGTGTTGGGGTTTGATAGGTTGTATGTGGTTTTGTGGCTATTGGCGTAGTGTCAAGTTGAGGGAGACCATATATATTGGCTAAATCCGATCTATAAGTTAACCAGCCATAAGTATCAGGAACACCTTCAGTTTCAACAGAAGCAATCATAAGATTGGCTGATACTTTTTCATTTATATCCGAGCTGATTTTAAGTCGATAAGCTAGTCTGTCTGTGTAACCCTGTTCTCCACAACCTGCATTTAAGCAGTCTAGATAGCCTTTTCCTTGTTCAGTGGAATGTAGAACCAGTCTATAGCTTGTATTTTCTGTTATTCCTCCTCCAATAGCTGTCTCCAAAGTGCTAGTTTCATAATTTCCAAAACCTGCCTTTACATAGCCATCTCTATCTGCAGAAGGGTTTTTAGTAATGAGATTAACCACTCCTCCGACTGAGTTTCTACCATATAACGTTCCTTGAGGACCTCTTAGCACTTCTACTCTATCTAAATCCATTTCTCCAAGTTGAGATGAATGCGACCTTGATTGAAAAACGCCATCTGTGCTTACTGAAACTCCAGGTTGACCATTAAATTGGCCAATACCTCTTATAGTAATATTTTGAGATCCAAGTATATTTGTAAAATTCATATTTGGAATGATGTGTTTCAAATCGTGCATATTAGTTATGCCTCTATCTTCGATATCAGTGGAGCTGATTGCAGTTATCGAAGCTGGTGTGTCTTGCACTGTTGAACTTCTCTTAAGCGCAGTTACAATTATCTCATCAACATCTTCAGAATATATTGGTGTAATCAGAAAAAAAGAAATGAAGAAGAGAAATATTTTATTGATACGCATGCAAAACTCCTGTTAGTTATTTAAGAATACCTTTTATATATTACAAACACTATCCTATAAAGTGGCGATGGTTAACAAGAGAATTCGTATGCCACCGTGTCCGCAATTTACAGACAAGTTTTAATGTTTTGAATCCTTCCCTAAATTTGCATCACCTATAACCCCAACATAATCCGAATTATCAAGGGGAAGAACAGGCATATCATCTGCTATTGATAGGAATTCTTTATACACCAATTGTAGTGCCGTTTCATGCTCCATCCAAAGCTTATTCATTGTTGCGTCTGAATGTTGGATAGTATATCTTTTAACTCTCTTATCTTTTCCCGATTCAATAAGTTGAAACCAACCCCAATTTTCCTGATGTTTTAGAAATCTATCAACACTTTTATTGCTTAACGAGGTTCTGTGATACAAATCCGAATGAGTAAAGAATGATTTATACATTGATTGAAATACAGCAATTGAAAAAAGAGTCTCATACCTTCTATCAAAGATATAGATTTCAAGTTTCTTCTGAAATTTATCTCCCAAGTACTCTTTTAACGAAACACAAAGATTTTCATAGGTTTGATTTATTTCAGAAATCATTAACTCCTTCTCTATAAACAAAATAATATCTTTTTTTCTATTCTTTGAAATCATCAATCTATATTAGTTGATTTTCATCTGTAAAGTGTAAAGAAAAAATAAACGAAGAGTATTGACACAAATTAATTTGAGTAAAGAGACTGCAACGAGTATAGCCAACTTAGTAAAAAATTAAGAATTTCTTAATCTCAATTGAAGGAAACTCTCATAAATACTGGTCGGGACGGCTGGATTTGAACCAGCGACCACTTGACCCCCAGCCAAGTGCGCTACCAGACTGCGCCACGCCCCGATTATTTTAGACTTGTTAACAACATCTCCAAATCCTTTACGATTTCTTTAGAGGTGTCAGCATTGCTTGCTCTTGTAATGGTGTCTGAAAGCATAGATTTCTTCGCACCTGATATGGTCATTCCGTCATCATACAGAAGTTTTTGTATTTGTTTGACCACCTCAAGATCTTTTTGCTGATAATAACGTCTATTACCTTTTCTGGTCACCGGACTGAGGTCCTTAAATTCTTTCTCCCAGAATCTTAGGGTATGTGGTTTAACCGAACATAATTCCGAAACTTCGCTAATAGAATAATATTTTTTCTTAGTTATTGATAAATCTCTAACCATTAGAAGAAGAAATCCTTTTTCTCAATTTATTACCGGCCTTAAAAGTAACTACTCTTCTTGCTGAGATGGTAACAGGATCACCAGTCTTTGGGTTCCTTCCTGGGCGGGATTTTTTATTTATCAGTTCAAAGTTTCCAAAGCCAGAAAGCTTAACTTCTTCATTCTTTTCTAAACTCTTCTTTATTTCTTCAAAAAAGTTTTCTATTAATTGTTTGGACTCAGTCTTATTCAAACCTAATTGATTGTGAAGATGTTCAACTATATCTGCTTTAGTTATTGTCTTATCCATTAGGTTCTTAAATCTCCATCCAATTCTTTCTTAACTGAGTTTACAATCTTTTCAACTACCTTATCAATGTCTGAATCTACTAAAGTGCCCTTAGATGATTGCCAAGTTAAGGAAATAGCAATACTTTTTTTATTGTCATCAATCCCCTTCCCTTCATAAACATCAAATAAATCAAGATTATTTAAATCTCTCCCTCCCTTTTCACGGATAAGTGCGCTGATTTTATGACTGGTTATATCTTTTTTAACAACAAAAGCTAAATCTCTCTGAATAGAAGGGAATTTAGAGAACTTAATAAACTTTTGTACCGGTTTTGTTTTAAGGTTATCGATATCTATGGAAAAAAGAAAGATATCTTCTTTTATTCCTAACTCTCCAATGATATTTGGGGCTAAAGCACCCAAAAAACCAACCTTCTTAGAACCATTATAAATAGTGGACGAAACTCCAGGGTGGAGGAACCTTAAAGATTTTGGTTCAAACTGAGTCTTAACACCAAAATTAAGCAAGGTACTTTCAACCGCTCCTTTAACGTCATAGAAAGTGACTTTTCTAGACTTATCCAGCCAATGATTAGGAGATGCATCCCCGTGAATAAGGCCTGAGACCCTTAACTTTTCAGAAGGTTTAGATGATTTCTCATAACCAAACACTGATCCAATCTCAAACAATTTTTGTGACTCTAATCCATTGTTTAAATTATGAATGAAAGTATTTATTAAACCCGGAAATAAGCTAGATCTCATGTATCTCATGTTTTGAGATATAGGGTTTTCAACTTCTACCATCTTCTTGGATTCTCCAAAAACTTTTTCGTCTTGTTCGCTTATAAAAGAGTAACTTATTATTTCACTAAAGCCTTGAGAGACTAAAGATCTAGAAATAGTGTTTTGCTTTGTCTCTAATCTTTTATTGAACTTTGGCTCAAGAGAAACCGTTGGTAATGAATCATAACCCTCCAATCTAGCTAATTCTTCAATTAGGTCAGCTTCAATTTCAATATCATATCTCCATGATGGAGAAGTCAAGTTCACTTTTTTAGATGGGCCTTTAGGGCTCATTCCTAGGCCATTTAGATATTTCTTAGCCTTTGTACTGGTTATGTTGGTTCCAAGAATCTTATTTGCCCTATCAAGGTCTAATAAAACCTTTTTCGCTTTAGGTAATTCTTTTGTTAATTTACTTTCTACGATAGACCCAAATTCCCCACCTACAGTTTCATGCAGAATTTCACTTGCTTTATTGACGGCAAGTTCTTGAATCTCATAATCAACTCCTCTCTCAAATCTTATCGAAGCGTCTGTTTGGAAGCCAAACCTCCTCGCCCTTCCTCTAATTGCTGAAGGTTTAAAGAAAGCACTTTCTAAAAATATAGACTTTGTGTTTGAAGTGACACAAGTATTCTTTCCTCCCATAATGCCAGCTAAAGCTATTGATTTTTTTCTATCAGAAATAACTAGACAGTCCGAATTCAATTTAATGTCTTGCTCATCAAGTAATGTCAGATTCTCGCCATCTTTTGCATTCCTTACTTGAATACCTCCTTCTAATTTATCTCTATCAAATGCATGAAGAGGTTGACCTAGTTCCAAGAGAATGTAGTTGGTAATGTCAACTACGGGGTCAATAAGCTTTTGGTCGCTTAAGGCTAACCTTTCAGCTACTAAGGGAAGCGTTTTAGCTTTAATGTCTATATTTTTTATAGTTCTTCCGACGTATCTTGGACCTTCAGGGCATACTTTAATTGTTAGGTCTTCGTTAAAGGTGTCTTTAATCGACTTAAATGTTGGATCTTTTAATTTTAGATTATTTAAAACTGCTAATTCCCTAGCCACCCCAAATACGCTAAAACAGTCTCCACGATTGGGGGTTATGTCTAATTTTAGAATTGCATCTTTCCCCGTTATCTTTGAATTAAAGGATTCATAACCTTCTACTTCGATTCCTGCCATGGTAAGTTGAGAGCAAATCTCTTCGGTCGAAAGATCCAGATCTAAAAAGTCTTTAAGCCAATTTCTACTAAATTGCATACTAAAATTGTTTTAAAAATCTATAATCATTTTCAAAGAAAATACGTAAATCAGGTATGTCATGCTTCAGCATTGCCATCCTCTCTACCCCTAAACCAAAAGCAAAACCACTGTATTTTTTGGTATCGACACCGACCATTTCCAATACATTAGGGTGTACCATTCCGCAGCCAAGCACCTCAAGCCAACTCTTATCCCATTTTATATCTGCCTCAGCTGAAGGTTCAGTAAAAGGGAAATAAGAAGGACGAAATCTAAGTTCAACCTCTCTTCCAAAGAAATCTTCTAGGAAATCATTTAATAAGCCTTTTAGTTGAGCAAATGAAGCACCTTCTTCAACCACAAGACCTTCTATTTGATGAAACATTGGAGTGTGAGTTAAATCAGAGTCTTTTCTAAATACTCTTCCAGGACATATTATTCTATGAGGGGGTTTTTTGTTTTCCATGGTTCTGATCTGTACGGGAGATGTGTGCGTTCTTAGAAGACCAGAGTCTTTTAAATAAAAAGTATCATGCATGTCTTTTGCAGGGTGATCTTCAGGTACATTTAAAGCTTCAAAATTATAATAGTCTGTTTCAGTTTCAGGGCCTGATTCAACACCAAATCCTACGGATTCAAAAAAACTGCTAATCTCATTGATTGTTTGAGTAACCGGATGCATAGATCCTTCTTCATTAGAAACAGACGGTAAAGTTATATCAATTCTTTGGCTGTCTAATCGTAAAGCATTTTCAGCTTTAGAAAGTTGAAGAGTTTTATCCTTATAGGAATTATCAATATCTGATTTTAATTGATTAAGCAGCGCACCTGCTTCTTTCCTTTTGTCTTGAGGTAAGCTTCCTAAAGATTTAAGTAAAAGGTTTACCTCTCCGCTCTTTCCTAAATAAGAACGATAGTTTTTATCTAATGAGTCTTTATTGGCAGAAGAGTTTATAAGCTCAGAGGACTCTGATTGGAGCTTCAAGATTTGTTGTTTTAAAGATTTTAAATCCACTTTATGCAATAACTTATATAACCATTATAGTCACTATAATGGCCTAAGTGCTTATCTTAATTAAGATTTTATGCCGCTAACTGCGACTTGGCTTCCTCAGCAATCTTAGTAAAGGCCTCCTTGTCGTTAACTGCAATGTTTGCCAAAGTCTTTCGGTCAAGGTCTATGCTTGCTTTCTTTAATCCTGCAATCAATTTACTGTAAGACAGGCCATTCTCTCTAGCTGCTGCGTTGATTCTTATAATCCACAATGATCTAAAAGTTCTTTTCTTGACTCTACGATCACGGTAAGCGTATTGCCCAGCTCGCATTACCGCTTGCTTTGCTACTTTGTAAGTTCTACTTCTAGCTCCTCTGTAACCTTTAGCCTGTTTTAGAACTTTTTTGTGTCTTGCCTTAGCTTGAACACCTCTTTTTACTCTAGCCATCTTATTTCTCTACGTATTTGTTTTAAGCATTCGATCAACTAACTGCTGATCACCTTTAGCGACTTGCGTTGTACCTCTAAGCTGTCTTTTCCTCTTAGTGGTCATTTTAGTAAGAATATGACTCTTGTTGGCCTTCTTCCTTTTAAGGCCATTTCCAGTCTTTTTAAATCTTTTACTGGCTCCGCTGTGTACTTTTAATTTACTCATAATTCTTTATTTCTTATTAGGTGCCATCATCATAACCAACTGTCTTCCTTCTAAAGTTGGAAACTGCTCAACGTTTGCTAAACTTTCTAAATCAGTTTCTACTCTCTTTAACAACTCCATGCCTATGTCTTGATGTGCCATTTCTCTACCTCTAAACCTTAATGTTACCTTTGCCTTATCCCCATTCTCTATAAAACTTTTTATTTTATTAACTTTTATATCGTAATCGTTCTTTTCAGTTACCGGTCTAAATTTTATTTCTTTTACTTGTTGTTTTTTTTGCTTCTTTCTAGATGCAGCTTTCTGTTTCTTGGCATCAAATATATGCTTACCATGATTTAACAACCTACAAGCCAAGGGCTCTCCGTCTTTAGCCATCTGAACAAGATCTAGATTTTGCTCTTCTGCTGTTGCTAGAGCTTCAGTTAAAGTCATTATTCCCAACTGTTCACCCGATTCGCTGATTAATCTGATCTTACTTGCTTTTATTTCACCATTTATAGGTAATCTCTTTTCAGCTTTTTTAAAAGATTTTCTTTGTGCTATTTGATTCTCCTAATAATTATTAATTCTTGGCATCAATCTTCTTTTGAAGTAAATCCATAAATTCATTTACAGACATTTCACCAAGGTCTTCTCCACCTCTAGCTCTAACAGAAACTGTTTCATTCTCTACTTCCTTATCTCCGATAACTAGGAGAAATGGTGTCTTCTGCATAGAGTGGTCGCGAATTTTATAAGTGATCTTCTCTTTCCTCAAGTCACTTTGTGCCCTAAATCCACTTTTTTGCAATAAATTGCGTATTTTTTCACTATATTTGCCTTGTTTATCAGTAATATTCAATATTTGGGCCTGAATAGGTGAAAGCCAAACCGGTAAAGCACCTCCATGATGTTCAATTAAAATACCAATAAATCTTTCAAAAGAACCTAAAATAGCTCTGTGGATCATTACGGGTTGATGCTTTTCTCCATCGTCGCCTACATAAGTTGAGTCTAGACGCTCAGGAAGAATAAAATCTGCCTGGAAGGTTCCGCATTGCCATTCTCTACCCAAAGCATCTGTTAAAACAAAATCTAACTTAGGGCCATAAAAGGCTCCTTCACCTTCTGAGATTTCGTATTTTAAATCTAGATTTTTTATTGCCTCTTCTAGGGCTAACTCAGCTTTATCCCAGACTTCATCAGACCCTACTCTCACATCAGGTCGAGTTGAAAGCTTAATCTCAAATTCTTTAAAACCTAATTCCGAATAAATTCGAGATAAGAGCTCTATAAAGCTTTTAGTCTCTGCTTCAATCTGTTCTTCGGTGCAAAAAATATGACCGTCATCTTGCGTAAAAGCTCTTACCCTCATCAATCCATGAAGAGTCCCAGAAGCTTCATATCTATGACATGAGCCGAATTCGGCTAAGCGAATAGGTAAATCTCTATAAGATTTTAAACCCTGATTGTAGACCTGAACGTGACAAGGACAGTTCATTGGCTTTAGAGCGTTAGTCCTTTTTTCATTCGCATGCTCTTCATCGATCTCTGTAATAAACATATGTTCTCTATATTTATCCCAGTGGCCTGACTCCTCCCAAAGTTTTCTATCTACTACTTCAGGGGTATTGATCTCTTCGTAATCAGATTCTATTTGTTTACTTCTCATAAAGTCTTCTAAGACTCTATACACTGTCCAACCTTTCGGATGCCAAAAGACCATTCCTGGAGCTTCTTCTTGGAAATGAAATAGATCAAGCTGCCTGCCTATCTTTCTATGATCTCTTTTCTCTGCCTCTTCTAGCCGAACTAAATGCTTCTCCAGCTCTTTAGAGGTAGGCCATGCGGTACCATAAATTCTTTGTAGCATTTCATTTTGAGAATCGCCACGCCAGTAAGCGCCTGAAACCTTTGTTAACTTAAAAGCCCTTAAGTGTTTTGTGTTGGTTACATGTGGACCTCTACACATATCCGTGTATTCTTCGTGATGATACAAAGCAATTATTTCTTCATCAGGGATTTCATCAGCCAATGCAACCTTATAAGGTTCATCTCTATCCTTAAATGTTTTAACGGCTTTTTTTCTAGTAACAACCTCCCTTACAACTTTGTAATCGGTTTTTGCTAGTTTAAGCATACGATCTTCTATGATTTGAAGGTCTTCATCTTTAAGAGGCTTATCTAATAAAATATCGTAATAAAAACCATCATTTATTACCGGGCCAATTGCTAACTTCACCTCAGGGTAAAGCTGTTTAAGCGCATGAGCTAATAAGTGTGCGCAAGAATGTCTAACAACTTCCAGCCCTTCTGCATCTTTTGAGGTAACTATTTCAACTTCTGAATCTTCTAAAACCACTTCAGAAGCATCGACTAAATAACCATTTATTTTGCCAGCAACAGTAGCTTTACCAAGACCGGGGCCGATATCCTTAGCAATCTCTTCAATTGAGATAGGTTCATTAAAATTTCTTTTGGATTTATCAGGAAGGGTTATTTCAGGCATATTCAGTGGTGTCCTGTACTAGGGGGCACTTGTTTTTCTCTAATTCTATTGGTGATTAAAAATAAAATCAAATTACGGAGACAAGATGGAACGCTTCCATTCCCCATTATCCACAGTGAAAAGCTCTCTTTCATGAAGTCTATTGCTTTTATTTATCCAGAATTCGAATAGATTTGGTTTAAGGATATAACCACCCCACCTTAAGGGTCTGCTTATAGTTTTATCTTTATGCTCATCCTCTATCTTCTTA
>Ga0208765_1000332_pt1 | contig 31096 bp, 32 predicted proteins | sample ETNtaG_2_FD_185783 | JGI IMG/M metagenome (GOLD analysis project Ga0208765, IMG submission 185783) | Marine microbial and viral communities from oxygen minimum zone, Eastern Pacific Ocean - ETNP201406SV203 (SPAdes) (version 2) | ecosystem: Environmental > Aquatic > Marine > Oceanic ...
GCATTGCATCATGGGCGAATATTTCATGCATCGTCGGCAAACCAGACAGACGATCGACGCATCGGGCTTGCGATTCGTTATATCAGTCCACGGATGCAGCAGGTATCGGGAGTTAAGACCTATTGCACGTTGGTATCGGGTGAGGATCGCTTCGGCCATTTTCACCTGACTCAGCCACCGCGTGGTGTGATGCATCCGACAGATCGGGAGATGGCCCACCGGACAATCACGGTTGCAAAGGAATTTCTCTTTGCAGCAACTTGTTGATAATGTGGTGTATCCAGGTTAATACACTGGATTAGGGCTAGCCGTTGTACGTTAAGTCAGTCGCACCAGGGCGCTGGCTCACCGCTTTCAATTGCGAGATATTTATAAAGCAGTTCCTGGCCGAGGCTTATATTGTCAATATAGATAACGGCAGTTATCTCGCCAGCTGTAGTGGTTCGTTCCTCATCGAGAGTGATCTCGCTCGCAGCTAATAGCAGTTTGCTGGCAAACTGTTTTGCCTGCAGTGCCTTGGTGCCTTCTGACTCACACCAGGTTCCGGTGCTTTGCGGCTTCAATTTTGGTGTGTCGATACCAGCGAGGTGTACCGTTGTTGGTTCACCTTTTATGTTGAGTATCATGGTGCTGGCGTCAAGGACTTCGACCAAAGTCGCCGGGGTATAGGTGCACAGGCAGGCTGCGACAACAGCTGTGCTGGCCGTAAGTTGCAAGAGTCCAATAATCCCTACTAAAGCGCGATATTTGTTGGTGTCTGTCGGGCTAATACGTCGTAACGTCGACAGAGGTAGAAATCTATCCAAATAGTTGCAAATACTCATGATTTTCCTGAATGGTAACCAAATCCTTGAAACAACATGCGCCTCAATCGAGATAGTAGCAAGAAACGACCTAAAATTAAGTGTTTAACGATGAAGGGCGGTCTGTTGGTTGACTCTAAATGGTGGCTATGTTTCACTGTTTCACTTGTATTTAGCACTTGGGGTAGCTGTAAAGCATTACCCCACATCGTGTTGATATGAAAATTGCAAATTTCCCCCACGAGGATTCGAGAGAAATGAAAGAAATCAAGACTTTTCAACAAATGTATCGCGATGGGCACGTTAACCGTCGTGAGTTTTTAGCCGCTATGGGCGCGCTCGGTGTGACCGCAGCGACCGCTGGTAGTTTTTTGACCTCATCCAGTGCACTGGCAGCAACGCCGACTCGGGGTGGATCGGTCGTCTTTGCGTCGAACCTGCACGGGCCGGATGACACCTTAGATCCGTTGCTCGGCACATCAACCATCGACTACACCCGGGCAAATGCGGGGTGCAATGGCTTGATCCAGATTTGGACCGACATGAGTCTGCATGGTGAGTTGGCTGAAGAGTGGTCGGTAAACAGTAATGCGACGGAATATATCTTCAAGATCCGTAAAGGCGTTACCTTCCACGATGGTCATCCTCTGGAGGCCGCTGATGTTGTGTGGAGCATGAACCGTCACATTGAAGATGGATCGCCATCTTCGATCGGCTCTTTCTTTACCAACGTGACTGGGTGGAAAGCAGTCGACAAGTACACCGTGAAACTGACCTTGTCGTCACCCGATGCAGATATGCCGTACAAGCTGACACAGCCACAAGCCAAGATCGTCAAGAAACACACGACGAACTGGTGGAAGTGTGGCACCGGGCCTTATCTGGTTGATGAATTTCAGGCCGGTGTGAAGTCGACCCATGTGCGTAATCCAAACTATTGGCGTGATACTGGCCAACACCTGGATAGTATGGAGATCACGGCGATCACCGACCCGAATGCGCGCCTAAACGCGTTGCTCGCGGGCAGTGTCGACATGATTACTGCGATCAGTGCCAAGCAGATCAAGAAGCTCGAGAGCTCAGGACTGAATGTCTTGTCAGTGCCGGCGGGTGTGTATGGTGGAATTTGCTGCCTGAAGAACACAGCCCCGGGTGATAATGATGATCTGGTTCAGGGACTGCGGTACATCCAGGATCGTGAGCGGATTGTCCGGAAGTTCCTGAAAGGTCACGGTACACTGGGTAACGACCATCCGATCAACATTTCTTATGGCGCCGATCATTGTCACGAACTGCCGCAAATTCCGTATGATCCCGACAAGGCCAAGTGGCATCTGAACAAGTCGGGCTACTCGACGGCCGAACTGTTCGTTGCACCCGTTTCCGGCGCTATCGAGGATACGTGCCTCCTGATGCAGGCGAACCTCAAGAAGATCGGATTTGATCTGAAACTGAAAAAGGTACCGACGGACGGTTACTGGGGCGCGGTGTGGATGAAAGAGCCACTGAACGTGGTGTCATGGAACATGCGTCCGACTGCGAACGCGATGATGGGTATTCAGTTTGGCCCCAATGGCAACTGGAACGATACCTATTGGAACAGTGATCGTATGGGTGAGCTATTAAAAGACTCGCTTGCCGAGACCGATGCAGCCAAGCGGCATGAGATGCACTGTGAGATGCAAAAGCTGGTCAGTACTCAAAGCGGGATCATCATTCCTTATCACACCAACATTCTGGATGCTCACAATCCAAAGGTTAAAGGATTCTCCAACGTGCCTCTGGGTCAGTTTGGCGGGAACGGCTGGGCCGAGTTTGTTTGGAAAGAAGCTTAAGTTAATAGTTGTGATGTTACGAAAAGAAGCCCGCACGTTCGCGTGCGGGCTTCTTTATTTGGGCCACCCTAAACTCTTGTTATTTGATTAACTCAAAATGCTTTGGCGCGCAATTGTCGGCCGGTTGGGCCTCAGTATAGTCACCTTGTGGGTGGTCTCGGTGCTGATTTTTATCGGCACCAACTTGTTGCCTGGGGATATTGCACAAATTATGCTGGGGCAAACCGCAACCCCTGAAAATACCGAGGCGCTGCGTGTAAAACTCGGTCTGGATAAACCCGCTCACATGCAGTATCTGGTCTGGTTGGGTAACATCGCGCAAGGGGACCTAGGAATTTCCAAGGCGGGCTTAGGTGCTGGGCTGGGTACTCCAATCGTCGAGGTGTTAGGGCCTCGAGTGACTAACACCCTCCGTCTTACCGCACTGGTGGCAGTAATTGCAATTCCATTTTCATTATTTATCGGATTGATCGCCGCGATGCATCCGGGAACCCAACTTGACCGCACGGTGACGTTCTCGACGCTGAGCCTCATATCAGTGCCCGACTTTCTCGTGGCGACATTTTTAGTATTAATATTTGCAGTTTATTTAGGATGGTTACCCTCTATCGTTTTCCTGAGAGGTAACGAAACTGGCTGGGTGCTAATTAAGACCTTAGCAATGCCAACCTTGACTTTGATTATAGTTGCGTCGTCGCAAATTATCCGAATGACGCGGGCAACAGTTCTGAATGTGATGAGTTCCCCATACATTGAAATGGCCATACTAAAAGGTGTGCCTCGCAAGAAAATTATCTTGCGGCATGCATTGTTAAATGCAATCGGTCCGATCGTTAATGTGATTGTGCTGAATCTTGCGTGGCTTGTCGGTGGGGTCGTCGTGGTTGAGATCATTTTCGCCTATCCCGGTTTGGCTAAATTGATGGTCGAAGCTGTTCTTCTGAGGGACTTGCCGCTGGTTCAGGCCTGTGCAATGATTTTCTGTGGCACTTACGTCGTCCTGATCTTTTTGGCTGACATGGCTTCAATCCTGTCCAATCCGCGCCTGCGTCATCCCAAGTAAGAGAGCTGGCAATGTCAGAGATAACTCAAAACGCTAGTCCGACAAAGCAGTTCGAAGAGCTGCCTGATGCACCGCCCAAGCGAAAAATAAAACTCAGTCTGGCAGGTAAAATCGGTGTTGTAGTCCTCATTTTCTGGGCGATCATAGTGGTCATCGGACCAACGATCTCTCCTTATCACGAGGCAGACATTCTTGACGAGGAACTTTTTGTTGTGCCAGGTGGAGACGAGTATCCGGATACCGATTTCCAACCACCCAGTAAAATTGTGTTGCTTGGGACGGACTATTTGGGTCGGGACACGCTATCCCGCATCCTCTTCGGAGCAAGAACGACCATCGGAATTTCGTTTATTTCAACCGTGTTGGCGTATCTCATCGGGGTCACATTGGGCATTGCAGCGGCTGTCGGCAGCAAAGTGCTCGACACGATTCTGAGTCGGCTAAACGACGCACTGCTTTCTTTACCCTCATTAATGATGGCGCTTGTTATGATTGCTGCTTTGGGCAGCTCGATTCCTTTGCTGATCCTACTGACTGGAATAATTTACGCGGCCAGTGTGTTTCGCATTGCGCGTTCTCTGGGGCAGGAGGTCATGGTCAGTGATTTTGTTGAAGCAGCTCGAGTACGAGGTGAGGGTTTATGGTGGATTATCACCCGAGAAATACTACCCAACATCGCGATGCCGTTGGCGACTGACTTTGGATTGCGTTTCGTTTGGATCATCCTGTTTATCTCTGCATTGAGTTTTCTGGGATTAGGTGTGCAGCCACCAATGTCGGATTGGGGCAGTATGGTGAAGGAAAATCTTCCAGGCTTGATCTATGGATCGATGGCACCGATATTGCCATCGCTTGCTATCGCAACCCTCACGATATCGGTGAATATGATTGTGGATGATATCTCTGCATTTACCGGCGGCAAGCTGTCCAAGAGGATGATTTCATGAGTGTCCTGCTCGAGGTTGACGATCTCAAAATCAGTGCCCGCAGGGACGATGACAGCCTGCTGCCGATTGTTAAAGGCGTCAGTTTCAACGTGGCCCGCGGTGAGGTGGTGGCGCTGATCGGTGAGTCTGGATCGGGCAAGACCACCATAGCGTTGTCGGCTCTGGGGTATACCAAGCCGGGCCTGGAATTTGCCGGTGGTGAGGTTCGTCTGGAAAATGAAGATGTTATTTCCATGGAGTCAAATCAGCTGCGAGCCCTGCGTGGCCAGCGGGTCGCTTACTTAGCACAGAGCGCAGCGGCAACGTTCAACCCGGCGCTGACGATCGGTGAACAAGTGACAGAGTCTTGCGTTCTACACGGCATATTGGACCAAGAACAGGCCAATGAACGTGCTGAGACACTCTACCGTGCCTTGGAATTGCCAGATCCTGATCGATTAGGCAAACGATATCCACACCAGGTGTCTGGGGGTCAGTTGCAACGGCTAATGGCAGCAATGGCACTGTGCGGCAAGCCGGATCTTCTCGTGCTCGACGAGCCAACTACTGCCCTCGATGTAACCACCCAGATAGAAGTGCTTAAGGCATTCAAATCGGTAATTAAGCAAGAAGGCTCTGCGGCCATTTATGTGACACACGATCTGTCTGTAGTGGCACAGATTGCAGATCAGATCGTGGTGCTCTATGCGGGTGAGGTCCAGGAGCATGGCAGCGCCGAACAAGTGGTAAATCAACCGACCCACGATTACACCCGACGCTTGATGTATGCGGTACGGCCACCACCTGCAGCCGGTCAGGGTGATGAAATGTCGGGTGAGCACAAGCGAGAGGTACCGGCGTTAAAGGTGAAAGACATTACCGCGGGTTATGGCAGGAAACGCAATGGCGTACCTGCGATTACAGTCTTGCGGGACGTCAATGTGTCCATTGAACGCGGCCATACCGTGGGCGTGATAGGGGAATCCGGTTGCGGGAAATCGACCCTGGCGCGGGTAATGGCCGGATTATTGCCTGCCGCACATGGGCAGGTGTTGCTGGACGGAGACGACTTGCAACCGGCGCTTCAAAAGCGCGACCGCAGTGAATTACAGAAAATTCAGTTTGTTTTTCAGATGGCCGATACTGCGCTTAATCCGCGTCAACGGATCGATCACATTCTGGGCCGGCCCCTAGAGTTTTACCTGGGCCTAAAAGGCAAGGAGAAGCGTCGGCGGATCATGGAGCTGCTCGACATGGTCGAACTGCCTCAGGACTTTGCCGGCCGGTATCCCGAGGAACTCTCGGGCGGGCAGAAGCAGCGCGTTAATCTTGCCAGGGCGCTGGCTGCGTCTCCCGAGGTGTTGCTCTGTGACGAGGTGATCTCTGCTCTTGATTCAATCGTAGGCGCCAATGTCATTGAATTGTTAAAACGGTTGCGCAAACAAACCGGCGTATCGTTTGTGTTTATCAGTCATGATCTTTCGACGGTTGCTTCCTTTGCAGATGAGATTGTGGTGCTCTACGCCGGTCGGGTGGTTGAACAGGGGCCGGCGGACCAGGTGCTATCACCTCCCTATCATCCCTACACCCGTCTGCTGATCAGTTCTGTGCCGGAACTTCGTGTCGGCTGGCTGGAAGAGACGATGCAGACACAAGAAGCGCAGGCCGGTATCGACCGGGTCGTGCAGCTGACCGAAATTGGCTGTCCATTTTATGATCGGTGTCCTCTTTCCATCGAGGGAACCTGCGATCGTGAGACTGCGCCCATGCGGGATCTTGGCGACGGTCACCTGATCGAATGCCATCGCAGTAAGGAAGAGTTTGTGCACTGAACTTGACCGGAATCGGGTGTAGGCTGGGTTTTATAAAACGTTGTTGCTAGCCATTGGGCAGCCCGCTTCTATAGGGGTCTGCAAAAACATTATTCGAACTTCCCTCATGTGATGTAGCTCTGATTACCTCTCGTTGAGGCGCGTAACCAGGCTGACAATGTGCCACCAGCCGCGTTCGAGTGAATCTCGACAGATCCAGTGCTTTATTCCTGACTGGGAGCCGCGACGACGTTAATCGGGGTTCCTTCGTAGTATTTGATGATGTTCTCCACAGCGATCTCGTAGATCGCATCACTCGCTTCGGGCGTGTTGTAGGCCACGTGTGGGCTCAGCACCACATTGTCGAGTTTGAGCAAGGGGTGTTCGACCGGTAAAGGATCTTGCTGGTAAACATCGAGTCCAGCTGCTTTTAAGTGATGTTCCATTAACGCATCCACGAGAGCCGCTTCGTCAACAATCTCACCACGGGCAGTATTGATGAGAATGGAACCCGGTTTCATCTGCTTGATTCTTCCTGCGTCAATAAGGCCTTTCGTATCATCAGTCAGTGCTACATGCAGAGAGATCACATCAGAGGTTTGTAATAGGTTGTCAAGAGATACGAATTCGACACCGTGTTCGCAGGCGCGGGCTTCACTGGGGTTTCGGGTCCAGACCTTCACAGTCATGCCGAACGCGCGGGCCAGCTCAAAGACCCGGCGACCGATACCGCCAAATCCAATTATGCCCAGCTGTTTACCGCGTAACTCCATCCCATCAAGCGACTGATTCCAGCGACCATTACGCAGTTCTGCATCGAGTTGTGGTAGATGCCGTGCCGCAGAGAGGAGTAGTGCTAGGGTGTGTTCAGCAACAGTATTGTCGGCATAACCCGGGCAGTTACAGACGGTGATACCCTGGGCAGCAGCAGCTGGCAGGTCGATAAAATTACTGGCACCGATGCCCGTAAACGAAAGAATTTCAAGCGTCTGGGTCTGGACCATCACTTCTACCGGCAGTGCCCAGCCGACCAACAGCGCGTTTGCACCGTCGACCCGTCGCAGAAATTCCTGGTGATCTAACGGTGCGTCGTAGAAAATCTTCAGCTCGCCCAGTTTCTCGAGACTTTCGCGGCGATGACCAGCAAGTATTTCTTCAATGCCCTCACTGGCATCCGGATAAACGATGATCTTCACTAATGCTCCCGGTTCAGTGTTAAGGTTGACAGATTACAACATTCGTAGAAAAAATAGTTTTCCAGTCAATAATTCCAATCTTACCGATGCTCCATAAAGCGCGCGACCGCGACGACTTTGTCTGAACCGCATAGGACTTCAGGTTCTGAGCACACCAACACGGCCGAGCGCCGTGGGTATGCTATTGGATTGATGGTTGCGAGCTCGGTGGTGATCAGTTTTACCGGCTTGATTGTCCGTCATGTGGACGCTGACCCCATGGTCATGAATTTCTATCGTGCCCTGTCACTCATGGTCGCCGTCACCCTTATTCTGGCCATTCAGTATCGCCGTATGGCTATTACCCATATGATCCGGATTGGCTGGCCGGGTATTGCTGGCGGAGTGATGCTGACGGTAGCAGCAATTTGTTTCCTGCAGTCGATGACGCATACGACCGTTGCCAACACGCTGTTTATTCTGGGTGCCATACCTTTTTTTACTGCCGCGCTGGCCTGGGTTTTCCTGAGAGAAAGGCCCACACGGGCGACATTGTGGGCAATGATGATCGCCTTTGCCGGGATTACGGTTATGCTGGGCGAGGGATTCGGCGCGGGATCAGCCTACGGAAATCTGATGGCAATGGGTACGGCGATCTGTTTTTCTGTTTATACGGTGATCGTGCGGCGTAACCGTCACGTTAACATGTTGCCGGCACTGCTGGTCTCAACAGTATTGATCGTTCTTGTCGCCGGGGTGACTCGTTACGGCAGTCTCACGATCCCCATGGATGACCTGGTGTTGTGTGTTGTCTGGGGTGGCGTACTGTCAGGATTTACCAGCGTCTGTTTCATCGTCGCATCTCGCCACCTGGCAGCAGCAGAGTTGACGCTGTTTATGCTTTTGGAATTTGCCCTTGGGCCGGTCTGGGTGTGGTTGTTCGTGAACGAGATCCCTTCGCGCTGGACATTGATGGGGGGCAGTCTGGTTGTCGTAGCCGTGATCACGCGGGCACTGGTCGAATTGCGGCAACCCTTGTCTTCTGGCTCGGGGTAGCCTGATCTGGAACCCGTGGCCTGATACTTGAAGCTCGGTTGTAAAGACTCAGATCACACTATCGGCACCTGTTTGGCAGCAATTGCTGCCGGCGAGATGACCTCCATGTCCAGTTCGACGTGCCATCTTTCGGTGCAGCGCACTTGAGGCGGTGTAGTCGGTTTCTCGGAGCCTGCCATAACGAAACCCTCGTAGCCGCCCATCATGATGCTGTTGCACTTGTCCACATAGATCGGAAACCCACCGATGTAAGGCATAAACACTCTTGGTCGCCCGGGAATATTCGCAGCCACATACCAGGAACTACAAGTCGACCGAAGCGAAACTTGAGAGACTTCGTTGACATGGTCCACCCAATCATTCTCGTCACGAACTTTGGCTTCTATTGTGCTTGCTCCCACATCTTTCATATGTCCGATACAGTCAGCAATCCAGTCGACGTGCTGCTCGATTGCCTGGATCATGCTCGCGAGTACAGACGGGCTACCGGGGCCAGTAATCATGAACAAATTCGGAAATCCGTTTGATGCCAGACCGAGATAGGTGCGAGGCCCAGCCCTCCATTTTTCTTTTAGGGTCAATCCATCACGCCCCGTAATTTGAATTTTTTCGAATGACCCAGTCATTGCAGCAAATCCAGTCGCGCAGACAACGCTATCAAATTCATACTCAATATCGTTGGCGACAATACCCTTCTTTGTAAACCGTTCGATCGGTTTGTGAGACACATCGATTAGTCTGACGTGCGGCTGGTTGTAGGCAGCAAAATAGTCTGTGTCGACGCACAGACGCTTGCAGCCAAAAATATTGTTTGGACAAAGCAGGTCGGCCGTCTCAGAGTCTTTGACAATTTCGCGAATTTTCCTGCGCGCGAACTCAGCGATCGTGTCGTTGGCTTCCTCGTTGAAAAGAAGATCACCATAAGCGCCAAGGAATGGCAGGCCGCCACGCGCCCAGAATTCTTCGTACTGTTGTTCGCGCGATTCGGCTGTTGCCTCAAGGGCTGGCGATGTGTCGTACTCGAAAAAAAAGCCTGTTGGCCTTGCGCGGGCTTTTGCCCGCAAATCGGGATAACTCGACTTAACGGATTTCACATAGTCCGGATCTAAATCCTGGTTATGTGCGGGCACTGAGTAGTTCGGCGTTCGCTGGAATACCGTTAACGACGACGCTTGCTCCGCAATTACTGGTATCGCTTGAATTGCCGATGAACCCGTGCCAATAACGCCAACTCGAAGGCCAGAAAAGTCCACTTCATCATGAGGCCACTCACCTGTGTGATAAATCGAACCTTCAAATTTATCGAGACCTTCGAAGTCAGGTAGGTTGGCAGCCGATAGGCAACCGACCGCCATAACGCAGAACTGTGCGCTCACTTGGTCGCCGCGATCTGTTTTGATGGTCCAATAATTTTGACTTTCGTCGAATGTTATTGACGTTACACGGGTATCAAACTGGATATCGCGGCGCAGGTCGAATCGATCAGCAACGTGGTTAGCGTAGCTAAGAATTTCGGGTTGGGCTGAGTATTTTTCAGACCACTCCCAGTCCTGTTCCAGCTCTTCTGAGAAAGAAAAGGAGTACTGCATGCTCTCGACATCACAGCGGGCGCCCGGATATCGATTCCAATACCATGTTCCGCCAACATCACTGCCGGTCTCGAAGACCCTGGCAGAAACCCCGAGCATCCGCAGTCGGTAAAGCATAAACATGCCGGCAAAGCCGGCGCCAACAATGACCGTGTTGAATGGGTCGTTTGATTTCACGTTCCAGTCCTGTGCGCCTGTAGTCAACTATATCCCGCGTCAGCCTGCCTGTGTCGCTGTGTCAGTTTGAGATTGTTTATCGATTCAACTGTCAGGGCAGCGGAGAATAACTCATGGGATCAAGGACAGTAGGCACCACTTTTTCGTAAGGCGGCACACCGTCTGGAAAACGGGATTTGGCTTCCTGCCAGCGCGGATGTTCGATGAATCGGGGCCAAACTACTTCCCTGGAGGCTGCCGACTCGAATGCCAGCAGATAGACGAATGTCTGCCCATCGCGTTCCGTGGGTTGCCAGTATCCCACTGGCCGGATACCGACCTCTTTAAATAGAGGGTCAATGACATCCTGGAAAAGCAGCTGGCATTCTTCCATACGCCCAGCTGCAACAGTATATTGTCGTAATTCATAAATCATATTCTTGCCCTAGCGTTTGTGGGTAAGGTTCTGGAGGGCATCATTAAAACTCGTCGGCTCGGGAGCAGTGACCTCATTGTATCTGAGATCTGCCTGGGGACCATGACCTATGGTGAACAGAACTCTGAAAAAGAGGCGCACGAACAACTCGCCTGTGCATGGGATCATGGAGTCAATTGTCTGGATACCGCCGAGATGTACGCAGTGCCGACACGAGCCCAAACTCAAGGATTGTCCGAGGCATATGTTGGTTCCTGGATGCGCAGTCGATCGCGCGACAGCGTGATTATTTTTGGCAAGGTGACGAGCACCAGTCCCAAGACATGGATACCGCCAAATCGCATACCGCCACAGCCTGCTGCACCGCCGCGTCTGACGCCGGAATCTATTCGTGCCGCGGTGCAAGGAAGCCTTAAACGGCTGCAGACAGACTATATCGACCTGATGGAACTGCATTGGCCCGAGCGTTATGTCGGTACGATGTTTGGTGCCTGGGAATACAAGCGCAGCCGAGAGCAGACCGATGTGGTTCCGTTTGAAGATCAAGTTGGTGCGCTCGCTCGGTTGATCGAGGAGGGCAAACTGCGGGCCTGGGGACTGAGTAATGAAACCACCTACGGTCTCTGTCAGTTCCACCGGACAGCAGTTTCTATGGGTGTACCCTTGCCGGCTACCGTACAGAATGATTTCAGTCTGCTGGATCGCTCGATGGAACCTGAACTTGCCGAGGCGATTACACCCAGACATCTGAACATTTCTTTTTTGGTCTACGGGGCCTTGAATGGCGGCTTGCTGAGCGGAAAATATTTCGATGGAGCGCCGCAGGAGGGTCGACACTGCCTATGGCCCGACTTCCAGCCCCGTTATCACTCCGACCTGAGCCGGCGAGCGGCCCAGCAGTACGTCACCCTGGCTAAAGAGTACGGGCTGACACTGGTAGAGCTCGCTTTAGGTTGGACGCTGTCGCGTGAATATGTCAGCTCGACGATTATCGGTGCGACTAAAATGGATCAGCTGAGGGCCTGTCTGGCAACAGTCGGTGTCAGCATTAGTGATGAACTAAGTACTGCTGTTGATGAGATCCATAAGGTTTTCCCGAATCCCAACAAGTCTGCGGGGGTGATTTCTCCGGGCTTCATCAAAGATGTCCGCAAGGGTATTTAGCATCAAGTTTGTCGGACCTTCGTCAGCCTGGTACTGGTTTTTTGCTGCAGTTTCGAGTTGATTCAACGTTCTAACCTGATCGACAACAGCAGCTTCCTTGGGTAGTTCACACCGGATCGGCGAGCTTTGCCGTGCAAACGGGTTGACTGGAACAGTCTGGTTGTACATTTATTCAGAATCCACTCGTGAACAGTAGAGGTGATCACTAACGTAGTTTATTGTTTTCCTTGTGGCGCAGCGCATCGCGCTTTGTTTTCATTTCCAGGTTTCGAGTAAATGCTTGTTCCAGATCGATTCCAGTCTGGTTGGCAAGGCAAATCAATACGAACAGAACATCAGCCAGCTCGTCTGCAAGGTTTTTGTTTGCATCGCTTTCTTTTTCGCTTTGTTCCCCGTATTGCCGGGCGACTATTCGCGCGACCTCACCGACTTCTTCCATGAGTATCACGGTGTTAGTCAGTTCATTAAAATAGCGGACACCATATTCGTTGATCCAGTCGTCAACGACTTTCTGAGCTTGGTTAATTTTCATGGGAATTCATTTTTGGGATTGATTGTATGGCTACATGCTAACATTGCTGACCAAAGGTTAACTTCAACAGAGGAGCGTCACGTGATATTTCAAAAAATTATGTTTAAAAAAATAAAGAAATTAGTAAAACCAAAAATGAGTACCGGTATTTTACTGGCGTTAGCTATCGGTTTAGTTCCGCAGTTATCGTCCGCCGAAGAGATTGTGGGACGTTTGTCTTACCACTGGAGTCCAACGCATACCTCTGCCGTGTATGCAGAAATGTTTGCAGAGGAAGTCAATAAGCGAGCCAAGGGTCGACTTCGCATTGATACGTATCCTAACAAGCAGTTGTTCGGAATTCGAGAGGTCCTGGGTGCCATAACAGCCGGTTCTGTTGAATTGGGAGCGGTGATTGGAATTGTTGGGTTTCCGTCAGTTGTCAAAGACTTCAATATTGCAAGTTTTCCTGGCATGTGGGCAAGTTTTGAGCATCAGAGAAAATTCTTTACCGAAGATCCTGAAGGCCAAAAACTGTGGAATGCCGTTCTGGATAAAACAAAATCCAAGCTCGTAATGTATGACCCGGTCGGTCCGGTGCTGTCTTGCAGCGCGAAAAGTCCAATGGATACCGTAGCAAGTTATGAAGGCCTTAAGGCCAGACGCCTTTTTGGAACAGAAAAACCTCTGTGGAAAGCCTTGAAGGTCGACTACCAGAAACTGGGAACCCGTGATGTGTACACTGCTTTACAGACCGGCATGGTTGATACTGTCAATACGGTTCCCAATGGTTTGAAGGCTTATAGTTGGTGGGAGTTTCTCAAATATTGTCAGATCCCGTACCAGTCGTATGCAGATGCATACTTGATGGCGAATGCGGATTGGTTAGACAGTTTACCGACCGATCTTCGTGAGATCATGATGCAGGTTGGTAAGGAAGTTGGTGCCAAGGCATCGGCTAACATCATGGACGCGTCAGCAGCCATTCTTGAAGAGTTTAAGACCCACGGTGGTACAGTAACAGTGCGACAGGGTGCGGCTAAAGCTGAATTTGATCAACTGCTTGCTGACAAAGTATTTCCTGCGCTGTCCGGTATGGTCGGTGCAGACTTACTGAAAGCTGCTCAAGCGTTTCCAGCAAACTGACTGTTCGTAGATACTACTTGCCGCCGCAGGCTCTTGTGAGTCTGCGGCGGCAAGTTCATTTCCCGCCAACAAACTGAGTACGGGTATGATTTTATTTGCCCGCGTGTTGCGACACGTCAATGGCTTTATAGAGAGAATTGTGATGGCCATTGGCATGGCCATTATTGCTTTTGCAGTTCTGGCAATGACGGGAGGGGCCATCACCCGCTACTACACTGGCATGGGTTATGACTGGGTCATGGATCTGCCACCCATCATGATGCCGTGGCTCGTATTTTTGCTTTGCGGTGTTTTGTTGCGGTCAGGCAGTCACATTACAGTTGATTTCTTACCGCGTTATCTAAAAGCACGAGGCCAGTTACTGCTGCAACTTTTTGTGCATGTGGCGGTGTTGATTGCGACGATCGTATTCCTGATCGCGGGTGTTGAAGCTGTAGCTTTGTTTCGAATGTTGGGACAGGTGATGGAGCTCGAATTCGATCTTCCTATGTGGTACGTGTACCTCTCATTTCCGGTTGGGTTTTCGATTCTGACCAGTTTTGTTTTTGAACTTTGTCTGGAAGATGTGATCAAACTTAGAGCTTACAAGAATTCCTGTGTGAGTGAAGTGTTGTGACAATCCTCGTATGCATAGCATCCATGGTGCTCTTGTTCATGGCAGTCCCGGTTTTTATGGTGTTCGGAATCGGCAGTGCAGCGTCAGCAATCCTGGATCTCGGCTTGCCGTGGTCAACATTGATTCAGGTGTCATTTAGTGCGGTCACGAAGAGTGTGCTTATCGCGGTGCCACTGTTTATTTTCTCGGGGCTGGCAATGTTACGTGGTGGTATTGCAGGGCGGCTGGTGAACATGACCACTGCACTGGTAGGGCATTGGCCTGGCGGACTAGGGATTGGCATGGTGCTGGCGATGGGCTTTTTTGCTGCATTCTGCGGGTCTATCCTAGCGGCGATCACAGCGGTTGGTACAATTATGATGCCCAAGATGATTGATCAGGGTTATCCGGCGCCCTTTGTGATTGTGCTGGCCGCCGCAGCGGCCCTACTCGAGGCACTGATACCTCCTTCAAACGCTGCGATTGTTTTTAGTGCCCTGACCAACATACCGGTCTCAAAAACCTTTGCAGCCGGCATTTTTCCCGGTTTGGTACTGATGGTGTTGTTGATTGCTCTGGTGAGTTGGCGGTGCCGTCACATTCGAATTCCTGAGAGACCATCACGGGCAGCGGTCTGGCATTCAATTCGTGAAGCGTTGCCAGGTTTGATGACACCGATAATTATCCTAGGCGGAATTTATGGTGGTTTTTTAACTCCCTCTGAAACGGCAGCTGTGGCGGGTATTTGGGCAATCCTTGTTGGTTTCTTAATTCACCGAGAGCTGACAATTGCTGGGCTGCTTGACGCTTTGAGACAAACAGCCATAGCCACTGCAATTATTTTTTCCATCATCGCTATGGCGACATTCCTATCGGTTGTGTTGACGTATACCCGGGCGCCACAGCAGATCATATTGTTTTTTACCGAGTTTGGGGTGTCGCCAGCTATGTTCTGGTTGATGCTAGCGGTTATCTGCTTAATTCTCGGTACATTCATCGAGATCGTGCCGTTGTTCTATCTTACGGTTCCAATCTTTGCTGCGATTGCTGTTTCATTTAATTTGGATCTATTCCATCTGTTCGTAGTGTTTACTGGATTTGCCGGAATTGGCATGCTGACGCCACCAGTTTGTGTCGGTGTCTATACCGCCGCCGGGGTTGTCAAGGTAAGTCCAGACAAAGCCTTTCGGGAAATTCCTGCTTTTGTTTTGGTGGGGATTATTTATGGTGCCTTGATGATTATGTTGCCCGGTCTTTCCACCTGGCTGCCACGAAATCTGCTTTAATTAGTATGGAACGACTCTTAAAGACAAATCACTTATGTGGGCGACTGAACTGGACATTACGCTACTAACGCCATTTATAGGTGCTGAGATCAATGGTGTGGACCTGACTCACCCAAACGCAGAGTTGATTGGGCAAATTGAAAATGTCTTGCAGCAGTATTCAGTTGTCTTTTTTCGTGACCAACCAACACTCTCACCTGCTGAGCACAGAAACCTTGCGGATACCTTTGGTCCGATCCATGTTCACCCAGCAGCGCCCCAGAGTTCTGATTATCCTGGCGTATTGAAAATTGAAGCAGGACCAGATACCAAGGTCGCGGCAGGCAATCGTTGGCATTCCGACGTGTCCTGTGAATCCGAGCCCCCTTATGTCTCAATCTTACAGTTGCATGAGATTCCACCGGTCGGTGGCGATACACTCTTTGCGAGCATGTATGCGGCCTATGAGGCACTGTCACCGCGTATGAAGCAGATGCTGGATGGTATGACTGCGAGGCACTCGGGCGAAAGGAGTTATCGCCATCTTTTTAAGTATCAACCACACGAACCGGCAGAAGGTTATCCGGAAGCAGACCATCCGGTGGTTATACGGCCAAGTGGGAGCGACCGACCTGCACTTTATGTCAACCGTGAGTTTACGGCGGAGATAAATGATCTGCCGCAGATAGAAGGTCAGACACTACTCGAATTCTTGTTTGATCATGTCGAAAGGGCAGACTTCCAATGTCGGTTTCGCTGGTCACCGGACGCCATCGCGATTTGGGATAACCGCAGTACCCAGCATTTTGCGATGTGGGACTACTGGCCCCACAGCCGGAAGGGACGTCGCGTATCCGTACGTGGACCCAGCCCGCAGATGTGGTGCTTGGGAAAGGCATCGTCTACCACGAGCGCGTGAACTACTGGGGATCAGTTGAAGTCAGGCAACGGTAGTCATGATCTGAGCTAAGTCGAGGCGGGCAATGTCGGGCACCATCGCATTTTCCTCGGCAAAGCCGGCGACCAGCAGCAGAAATGGCCGTTCTTCGGAGGGTCGTTTAAGAATCTCGTTCAGAAACCGCATGGGGCTCGGTGTATGGGTCAGTGTTGCAACGCCGGCATTGTGCAGTGCCGTGATCAGTAGGCCGGTGGCAATACCAACCGACTCCGGCGTGTAGTAATTTTTGAGACGATGGCCATTAGCATCGTAGCTGAACTTTTTCAGAAAGACCGCTATCAGGCAGGAGGCAGATTCCAGAAATGGTTTATGTTCGTTTGTGCCCAGTGGTGCAAGCGCCTCCAGCCATTGTTGTGATGCTCTATGGTCATAAAATTCCCGTTCCTCAGCCTCGGCGGCCTCACGAATCCGGCATCGTATATCTTGGCTTGTCACAACTACGAAATGCCAGGGCTGCATGTTGGCGCCGCTGGGAGCCGTACCGGCGGTCCGGATTGCATTTTCAATCACGACCGGTGGAATCTTCCGCGCCGAATAGTCGCGTACGGTTCGTCTCGATTGCATGTCTGCGAGAAACCGTTCCGATCGCTGGATCATCTCTTCGTCGGGATACGAGCGGGATTTGAGCGTGATAAAAGGATAATCTGTCATGTGTCTGATCTTGTGGTGGGTTCGTTTTACAGGGTTTTTTCCTGGATACCCCGAATATCGATTTCAACATCGTCATAGTGCGGATCGAACGTTGAATCCTGGGCAAGCACCGGCGACAGGCCAGTGAGTGCGAGCGCAGGGATAAGTTTTCGTCGGGCTGTGTCGGCACTGCTTGCCTGTACGTTCACCTCGCCAGCATACTTAAGGTGATGGGCCGATTCGCCTGAATAATACAGGGTCAACTCGTACTGGAGCGCAAAGACTGGCATTGCATTAGATCAGGTTCAGCGTCTGGACCGGAACCGTTTCCACGCAACGTCGGCATCGGCAGCAAGTTTCCCGTCGAATCGAAGTTCTGATCTGAACTGGCAGGCATCTTCATTCCAGGATACACATTCGGATAACAGTTCGACTGGACGGTACAGTAAGATCGGACGCCGAAATGTCACGGTGATCTGATTGGTCAGATAGACTGGGTGCTTGTCATCGAAGTGTTCGAAATCATCAATACAGAAGTCACCATAACGCTCAACAGTCTCCTTCATCATGCACGCAGCCGAATGGCAGTCCAGTAGTGTGGAGATAATGCCACCATTAACAAAGCCAAACCCGTTGTCATATTTATCAGACGCTGTCCAGGTCGCTGCGACACCGTTTTCTGCCGAATAGGACTTGACTTGCAAGCCGTGCCGATTGCTGGGACCGCAGCCGAAGCAGGTGCCAGCTGAATAATATCGGTCTTGCAATGAGGACTCCACCGAGGTCTGACTCCATAGGGCTGGCTGTTGGGCCGAAGCATGATTGTAGCTGTATCTAAGATCCGCTACCGTGTGCGGGGTAATGACCTGTGTTCAAATCTGGATCTGAGATCGGTACAAATCGATCTTCAGCATAGAGACGGCTCATGAATATTGCAGCGCTATTGCAGAAATCTGCACGCAGTTTTGGCACATCACCAGCAGTATCGTACGCCACGCACGTTTATCTGACATACAGCGAACTTGCCGATCGGGTACAGCAGCTCGCGGCCGGCTTTGTGGGCTGCTGCGGTCTGAAGCGAGGTGACAGGGTGGGGATTGCCATGACCAATTGCCCTGCTTTTACAGAAGTGCTCTATGCGATCTGGCACGCGGGACTGGTTGCAGTGCCGATGAATGCCAAGCTTCATCAGCGTGAGATCAGTTACATCATTAAAAACGCCGGCGTACGTTTATGTATGGTCAACCGCGACCTAGAGGCAGCAGTCGGCCCACTGTGCGATTCGGTTGAGCGCCTGAGTCGGGTTGTCAGTGTCGACACCGCTGACTATCGAAGCCTACTGATCTCGTCTGAACTGCCACTCCAGAGTGTCAAGGCAGACGATCCGGCCTGGTTGTTCTATACCAGCGGCACCACAGGCAGACCTAAGGGTGCGACATTGACTCATCGTAATCTGATGATGATGACGTTGAGTTATTTTGCTGATCTGGAGAGTCTCTCGCACAGCGATTGCATCATCCATTCAGCACCACTGTCTCATGGGTCAGGTCTTTACGGTATTCCGCACCTGGCGAAGGCTGCCAACCAGGTGCTGCCCGAAAGTGGAGGCTTTGATCCACTGGAAATCAATGAGCTGTTGGTCACCTGGCCCAGTTCGGGTTTTTTCTTTGCACCAACGATGATCGTTCGACTGCTGGCGTCGGGTGCTGTTGGCGGGAAGGCGCGGGCAAATCTCAGGACCATCATCTATGGTGGTGGACCGATGTATACCCAGAATCTGTTTCAGGCATTGGATGTTTTTGGGCCGCGACTGATCCAGGTTTATGGCCAGGGTGAGTCACCGATGACTATTACCTATCTTTCCAAACTTATGCATGGAGATAAGACCCACCCGAGATTCACCGAGCGAATGTCATCGGTTGGTATTCCACGGACGGATGTCGAGCTTGCTGTGGTGGATGAAAATGGGCAACTGGCGGCAGACAACCAGCCGGGTGAGATCATCGTTCGTGGTGAGGTCGTGATGAAGGGATACTGGGAGAACCGGAAAGCGACAGCCGCTGCAATTAAAGATGGCTGGCTGTACACGGGTGATGTTGGTGTCATTGATGCAGACGGATTTCTGACATTGAAAGATCGCACCAAGGACATGATCATCTCCGGCGGTTCTAATATTTATCCGCGTGAAGTCGAGGAGGTGCTGTTACAACATGATGAGGTTCTTGAGACCTCGGTTGTCGGTCGATTTCATCCGGACTGGGGAGAAGAGGTCGTGGCTTTCGTAGTCCTTAAACCCGGTGGCAAGGCCGGTAAGGCGGAGTTGGACAATTTTTGTCTGGAAAAAATTGCTCGTTTCAAGCGTCCCAAGAATTATCGATTCCTGGACAGTCTGCCGAAGAACAACTACGGCAAGATTCTTAAAACAGAGCTTCGAGAACAGCTGGAATCCGATAGCGACGACACCGGCGCACCGCACTGACCAATAAGTTAGTTGGTTTCGTTGTGCCAGAGCAGGAACAATGCGAGAAGCGGTGTATCGTTGCTGCGTACACCGTGCAGGTCTAGCGGGTTGTTATACAGCAGATTACCCGCTGATACCGTGCGGTACTCTGTGCTGCCGCCGTAGCGCCAGCTAGCTGTGCCGGATAAAGTGAGGTAAAGCTCCGGGGGTGGATGGCTGTGTTCCGGATAGGCCAGTTCCGGATCCAGATAGAGCAGGCCGGCGGTGTGATGCTTTAACTCGAAAAGATCGTTGAAACGGCACAGTGCAATCCTGTTTCCCATGTCGGGTGTTCTAGGGGACTCGGTCCACGGTAGGTGATTACTCAGATCAAGCAGCTGTCGTGCCAGTCGGGTATCCCGCGCCTTGCACAGTTCAGCGGAGACCATGATTGTGGTTGCTGGTGGTGATTTAGGGTTTGCCGAACCGATGTCTTCGGCAAACCCATGCGCGGCAGATTCATGGTCGGGTGATTCGGCACACACCCGCATTGCCCGCGCTACAGACAGCAGAAACTGGCGGATCTGTCCAACGGGACTGATATCGGTGATGTTTGACAACGACAAGTGCCTTGAGCTCGAGGGTGCTGAACGGACAGACATTGTATCGCTGTTGAGCAGCAGGTCGTACTTGTAGAGTTCAGTGAACCGGTTCACAATCCCAGCGCCCATGATCACGATCATCTCAGCCCGGTTGAGATTGTTTTGATCCTACTCGATCGCTATCGGGCTTCGGTGTTCTCTATAACCGTCGTTGTCACCGTTCAATTTTCAAGGTCGGATGTGTTGGTGATTGAGAAATGAGTACCGCGAACAATTCAGTGAATAGTCAATATCCTGCGCCGCAGCCGACCTGGTTGCTGGTGCTGATCGTATCGACCAGTATCTTTGCCACCACCATAATTACGCCTTCGCTGCCCGGCATCACGCTGGTTTTCTCGGTGACGGCCCAGCAGACACAGATGGTCATCACTGGTTTCCTCGCCGCAACCGCTGTTGGGCAACTGTTTTTTGGGCCGTTTTCCGATCGATTCGGCAGGCGGATACCCTTGCTGGCCGGTCTCGGGCTGTATCTTGCAGGTTCTATCCTCGCACTTGTGGCGACCGATCTGTCTGTTCTGATTCTGGCCCGCTGTGTACAGGGTGTTGGCGCTGCGGCCGCAATGGTGCTGTCGCGGGTGATCATCAATGACACCCACGCACCGCGAGCTGCCGCTGCCAGTATGGCTGCAGTTATGTCTGCGACTGCGCTGGCACCGATGCTGGCGTTCTCGCTTGGTGGTGTGCTCTATGATGCTTTTGGATGGCAGGGTGGCATTGGGGTTACTGTGCTGCTGGGCACTGTGGCCTTTATATCGGCACTGATTATTCTTGAGGAGACACACCGCTCTCGGCAGAGTCGGTTAAGCCTGGAATCGGTCACCCTCAACTATATAGGGCTCTTGCGCAACAAGCAGTTCTTGTTGTTTGCAGGGAATCTCGGGTTTCAGGCATCTATTTTCTTTGCTTTGCTGTCTTTTCTGCCCTTTGCTTTCCATAGATTGGGTTACTCAGCTGCCGCCTTCGGATTTTTTGTTACTGCGCTGCCGTTCGGTTTTCTGACAGGCAGCGCGGTGAGCCGCAAGCTGACCCCGCTGTGGGGCATATCACGGATGGTACGGACGGGCTCATCCTTGTCGATCCTCGCGACGGGGACCATGGCTGTGCTCGCTTTTGTCGGGCATCATTCGGCGTGGGCACTGTTGTTGCCGGCCATGTTGTTCGCATTTTCTAATGGGCTGGTCGTTGCAAATTCAACCATGGGTGCGGTTAACGCCGCACATCGGTCTGTCGCGGGATTTGCCTCCGGTCTGGCTGGCAGCTTCCAGCTGGCATTTGCTTCCTTAGTAGCCTGGCTGACTGTTTTTCTCGGCGCAGCAGAAGATGTTCGCATCGGCACTGCAGTGGTATTCACGATGGCGCTGGTGGGAACTGCACTGGCGTTTTTGATCCCCTTAGACAGTGGTGATTCAACGCCTTGAGGACTCCGGGGCTGGCATAATCCACCTATCGACCAATGTTCCGAATTTGTACGCAAGACATCAACATGCGTCCTAAGGGTTGTTAATCCGGAAGATGAAGACTAGAAGGAGTAGAAATGAGCCAGACAGAAACGATACATGACATCCTGGGCGGGCGCCCCACAGTGCGGTCGATGAACGGTATGGTAGCCGCGGCACATCCGTTAGCGGCCAACGCTGGCGCCGAGATCCTACGCAAAGGTGGTAATGCATTCGATGCGGTCGCGGCCACCGCGGCTGCTCTTAACGTCGTCGAACCGTTTATGTCCGGTCTTGCGGGTGCAGGTGGTGCGAGTTTTTTTCTGGCTGAAGATTCAACAGTAGGAACAATTGATTTCATTCCGCCGGTGCCAAGCCAGTTTGACTCGGCGGCTGTCTCAAAAAGCGACACTGTAACCGGTGCTTGCGCGTCTGCCACACCCGGAAACCTTGCCGGTTGGTACGCGCTTCAGAACCGACATGGACGATTGGAATTTGCTGATGTTCTCAAACCAGCAATTGAGCTGGCGAAGGACGGGTTTCCGGTTTCAGGGTTTTTCACGACATTAACGCGTGCTAGTCTCGGGCGGATCGAAGATACGGAATGGCGACGAGTCTTTCGCCCCGATCATGACTGGCAAGTGGGTGAGGTACTGCAGCTGCATGACCTTTCAGAGACGTTGTCACAAATTGCAGCTGACGGTATTGGTTGTCTCTATGGCGGGGCCCTGGGCGAAAAACTGGTTGCTCGAATTCAGGCCGGCGACGGCGCTATTTCAATGGGCGATCTTGAATCGGTGTCACCGCTGTGGGAGGCACCCATTTCGACCAGTTACCGCGATCTGCAGGTGAACGTGCCTCCGCCTCCCGCGGAGTCCTTTCAGGTGCTTTTAAGCCTGCGTATATTGGAGTCGTTTGATTTTGCGCAACGCGAACCACTGAGCTCAGCGCATCTTGATCTCGTGTTCCGGGTGATTCGAATTGCTGCCGGGATCCGCATACAGAACAACCACAAAGACCTTTCAGCCATCAACGCTTTGCTTGGCGATGTGGATGAACTGGTGTCCAGGGCAGGAGATGGTGAACCTGTCGTCGGACCTACCGAGAACTGGGCCAGTGGTGGTCCTTTCGATCGTTCAGCACTGAAGGATCATACGACCTCGATGTCTGTGGCAGATGCTGACGGTAACCTGGTCTGTTTGACGCAGAGTCTGGGTTCGCCATACGGTTCAGGGGTGATGATTCCTGGTACGGGTGTCATCATGAACAATTTTCTGAACTGGGGGGATCTGGCCGCAGACTCGCCGAATGCGATATCACCAGGTGAACGTCTTGCCATGTGCCTCGCACCTTCGATTACGACCCGTAATGGCCATGGTGTACTCGCCCTGGGCACCCCCGGCAGTTACGGTATTCTCCAGACCACGGTTCAGGCGATGGTCGGTTATTTCGACTATGGTTTCGAATTGCAGGACGCAATCAATATGCCGCGCGCCCGCCTGTTAGACGGTGCGGTGGTTAATCTTGAAAACCGGGTGAGTGTTTCAACGCAGGACGAACTGCGTGCCCTCGGACACGCCCTAGGGATGTTGCCTGCTTACTCTTGGCAGACGGGCGGTATGCAGGCTGTAAGTCGCGATGCGCAAAGCGGGGCACTCGCTGGTGCGGCGGACAATCGGCGCGATGGTGCCGCTATCCCGGCCTGAGTGGAGTGAATCGAGAACGATCAACATGAAAACCGCAGTTCACCCCCAAAACGCAGCGGCACCCAAAGGGCCTTATTCACCCGGGGTTACCGTCTCTGGGCGTGTCCTGTATGTCTCAGCTCAAGGCCCCTTTGATCCGAAGACCGGTGCAGTCGTCGGCGATACCTTTGAAGCTCAGGCGGAACGCGTGTTTGAGAACATAAAAGTAATTGCCGAGTCAGCTGGGGCCACTCTGGATGATGTTGTTAAGCTCACAGTCTTTATTACTGACTGGAGCAATTTTGAGGCTATGAATCAGATCTGCATTCGTTATTTTTCGGAGCCATACCCGGCCCGCACCCCGGTGAAAATGGAAATTCCAGGTGCACTGTTTATGGCTGATGCGGTTGTCACTCTTGAACGTGATTCAGGAACTGAGGATTGTCAAAACCTTTGAAGCAGACGCTGGGTCAATCAGGAAAGTGCTCAGCGATCCAGTTTGGCACAGGGATCGCCTTATGTGCCTTCATATCCATAATTAGACAGGTGGCGAGTCCGTCAATCGGTGTCGATCCATCTGGCTTGATAATTTCATGACGTAACACAAAGCTTTTGTGGCCGCGTTTAACCGGCGCTGTGATAATGCGCAGCGTTTCACCGAGAAAACATTCGCCGCGGTAGTTGTAGTTGATATTGACCACGACTGTGCCGAACCCAGCTGGATCGAATACGGGCTGACCACATTGGCGATACCAGTCTTCCCGGGCAGATTCCAGGAATCTGACTGCCTGTACATGATTGAGGTGGCCGAGTTCGTCGGTGTGTTCCTGTTCTACTGTGATGAAGCTTTCAGTTTTTATTGTTGTGTCTCCAGCCGCGAATAGTCGTCCATCGCCGTGATCCTGGGTTCGGCAGATTGATTGGGAGCGATATGATAGTCGATTGTGGCCTGGGTGAAAGCTACCATTGTCGGCCTTAGTAACGTGGGTGTAAGCTTGTGTTATGAGTAACGAATTACCAGAAGTTCTCACCTTGGGTCACCCCCAACTGGCTGAACCGTCGGTTCCTGTTGATCTGGCGGATATCAATACAACTTTGTTCCAGGAACGCCTGGTCCTGCTCGAGACGGGCCTTAACCACCATGGTGCGAACGGCATTGCTGCGCCGCAGCTTGGCTGGTTTCAGCGGTTTTTCCTGATGCGTGATCCATCCGGATCGGGCGCTCTGGTGTATTGGATCAATCCACAGCTTACGATTCTCGATCCAGCACCGGTGTGGTACTGGGAGGGATGCCTGTCTGTACCGGGTCTAAAGGCGTATGTCGGTCGCCCCTGTGCGATCAAGGTCGACGGCTTCGACCGGTACGGCAGACCGCTCAGTCGTGAGTTTGCAGACTGGGAGGCCCATCTATACCAGCATGAGCACGATCACCTGGACGGCATCTTGTTTCCTTATCGGGTAGCTGATCCGCGGCACATGGTGACCGCTGATGAACTTGCGCAGCGTGATCGCTGGCCTGACAGTTGGCCTGTAGTCGGGGCACGCGACGCACCGATCAGAGTGGTAAACCCGGGCGATTAACAATGACCACGGTTGGTTTTCGGAAGTTATTTGAGCCTGTACTGGTGCAGCCGGTGGCATGAGTACGCGCTCCAGAAAGCTGGGTGGGCTTGAGATTATGCGGGTGCTGGAATTGGTGACACCATTCAGCGCGTTCGATTTTTTTCCCGAGACGACCGAGGAGGACTGGGCACCCCACCGCCATTGGCTTGAGCCGGATGCCATGGACCCCAAGACGGGAAAGCTCAAGTTACCGATACAAAGTTATGTTGTCCGAACCACTCACCACACAATCCTGATCGATGGCTGTGTCGGAAACGACAAGTCGCGTGAGAGTCGACCACACTGGCACCTTAAATCTGACACGACCTACCTTGCTGCACTAGCTGCCCATGGTCTTGCTCCTGCGGACATAGATTTTGTTCTGTGCACCCATCTGCATTCTGATCATGTGGGCTGGAACACCCGGCTTGAGAGTGGCCGCTGGGTGCCGACTTTCCCGAATGCGCGCTATGTTTTCTCGAAGCAGGAAGTGGAGTCCTGGCGCGATGTTGGACATGAAAAGTTCTCGCGTACTCCGTACGAGGACAGTGTGCTGCCCATCATCGAAGCGGGCAGGGCAGAACTCGTCGCAAACGACTATGCACTGGACGATGAGGTATCCCTGGAACCCACACCAGGACATACACCCGGCCATGTCGCCATATCGCTGAAGTCAAAGGGTGCAGCAGCGGTGCTGTGTGGTGACCTGATGCACTCGCCGGTTCAGTGCCTGTATCCTGAATGGACAGCGTGGCCGGACTGGGATGCAGAGCAAGCGAAACAAACGCGGCGGACGTTTCTGGATCGCTACTGTGAGAGCGATACCTTGATCTGTACTGCGCACTTCCCGCTGCCCTCAGCCGGCCATATCATTCGCGCAGAGGAGGCTTACCGCTTCGTCTACGACGAACCAGGGTGGTGAGAGCTACGTTCAGTTTATCCTGATGGTGGGTCACCCCATCAGCCGTTAGCCGCTCACAACTTCTTTGAACCGACGCAAGGTCTCGATCTGATCATCGATGTCGGGAATACGGTACATCGGGTAGAGCATCACGATGTCGGCGCCCAGCTTACGCCAACCCTCAGCAGCTACACCCCATTCATCAGGATCGGCCTTGTCCATTCGCAGCCAGCCTTCAATACCGAAGGCACTGGTATCGCGTCCGCAGTCGCTCAGATGATTGCGCAGTTGCTCGAGTTTGGCCTCTGCTTCGTGATCTGGAGCCATGATCGGCATCCACCCATCGCCGATCTGCGCCGCGCGTTTTACAACCGCGTCTGAACTGCCGCCAAACCAGACTGGAATCGGACGTTGCACCGGACGCGGTGTGATGTTGACCTCAGTGAACTGGTGAAATCGGCCCTGGTAGGTGACCAGATCATCACACCAGAGTTTTTTCAGTACCTCGACCTGCTCGCGCTGTCTGGTACCCCGGCTCTTCCAGTCTTCATTTAACGCTTCGTACTCAACATGATTCCAGCCCACCCCGACGCCCAGGCGCAGTCGACCGCCGCTGAGTATGTCCACCTGCGCCGCCTGTTTGGCCACTACACCGGTCTGGCGCTGGGGCAGAATCAGTACACCGCTTGCCAGGCCGATCGTTGTGGTGGCTGCGGCCAAGAAGCCTAAGGTCACAAAGGTCTCGTGAAATGGATCCTGTTCGGTGTACCGCGGTGACCAGCCGTCGCGTGCCGTTGCCCCGAAAACGTGATCGGGTACTTCTATGTGGTCGTAACCCAGTTCTTCGGCAGCTTGGGCCCAGTCACGAATCCGGACTGGGTCTGTACCGATGTCGCGGGTTGGAAACCACGCACTGATCTGCATTGCTGTTCTCCCGACGGTCATTGCACTATGGGGAAACCTTAACTGATATTGTCCTGTTTCGGGTAATAGAAAATCCATCCCAGGCCGGGGATGGATGTTTGCGGTTCGGAGTTTGAAGGTCTATGGTCTGGTTTTCCGCAGCCAATTCAGGAGATCAAGGTGGCTAACTTCGTGCTCGTCCATGGTGCCGCCCATGGCGCATGGTGCTGGAGCCGAGTGGTTCCCCTACTGCAGGCAAAAGGTCACGAGGTCATTGCAGTCGATCTGCCAGGTAATGGCAGTGTCGGTGACTGTACCCCTTTGCATCAGGTCGATCTGGGTTGTTACGTCCGCCATGTCTGTTCGCTTCTCGACCGGTTCGAGTCCCCAGTTGTCCTGGTGGGGCACAGTCTCGGCGGTCTGACCATCAGTCAGACTGGAGAACTCCGGCCAGACAAGATCAGTACCTTGGTTTATCTCAGCGCGTTGCTTTTGCAACCCGGGGAAGCGTTTCGTTCGGTAATATCCGACGATCCGAAGCGTATTCGACAGGGGCTTGAGCGCGATTCCTGGGCCATATCCGACGATTTGGCTTACGTGACATTTTACGCTGACATGGCCCGCCACCGTTTTTATAACGATTGTTCACCTGATGATGTGGACTGGGCGGTAGGCCTTCTCGTTCCTCAGCCAACCGGACCGCTGATGGGTCACCTGGAGATTACCAAAGCCAGTTTTGGCCGTATTCCCCGGGTTTATATCGAATGTCTTCAAGACCAGGCGGTCCTGCCTGAAATACAAAAAGCAATGTACACCGCGATGCCGTGCCAGCAGGTCTTATCCCTGGACACAGGTCACTCCCCGTTTCTGTCCGATCCGCAGGGTCTGGGTGATCATCTGCTCTCCATGGTCTGAATACGGCGGGAATTCAAGAATGGGACTGTAGTGCCTGCAGCAAACAGTGTCTGGAGAATATCATGACAGAAAACTATATTGATCCAACCCGGGATGCATTTAGAGCTTTTCGTTCTCTGAACGGTGAGGGCGAAATCCATATGCTCAACCTCGTTCGGTTGCGGCAGACCGCGGTGTATCCGCAGCAGCATGCCCGGCACGGGCAGGCGCTGACCGGTGAGGAAGCATACCGGGCTTACGGTGAGGAGAGTGGGCCGATACTCAAAGCGGTGGGCGGGTCAATCGCCTACAGCGCGACCTTTGAATTTGTTCTCATCGGTCCAGACAGCGAGTGCTGGGATATTGTATTTATTGCCCAGTACCCATCTACCGACGCGTTCGTTTCGATGGTTAAGAATCCCGATTATCAGCAAGCTGTGGTGCATCGGCAGGCAGCAGTGCGTACTTCCCGGTTGATTCGACTCTCACCCAAGAAAGCCGGGGATCTGTTTGGCTGAACAACCTGAAAGGCGGATGCACAGTGGGGGAGTGGGTTATTGAGTAGGCGACTGGGTTGATTCGGGCTGTGGTTCCTTCACAGGTCTTTTCGCCAGCAGAAAAAAGACAGCGCCGAACAAAGCAGTGATCGCCAGGGTCGTGAACGCGCTGACATAGTTACCTGTACGGTCTGCCATGTAGCCGGCATACAGTGGACCAAGCGCCATACCCATCATCACGATTAAAGACGACCATCCCATGATGACACCGAAATTAGACGCGCCAAAATAGTCAGCTCGAATTGCCTGCATCAGCGGCCCACGTGTTCCCCAGGCAATGCCGTGTAGCACAGCAAAGCCGATAACCATCCAAATGTTGTGCGCATAGGCGAGCAGTAGCATACCTGCGGCGTGAAATCCCATGCAAGCGGTGACGATCAATCGTTTATCGAATCGGTCACCGAGAAATCCAGCACTAACCAGGCCGACCATCTGCATGGCAGTCATCAGTGAGACGACCAGGCCCGCCGCGGTCAACGAATAACCCAGTTGTCCGTGTACGTGGAGAATGAGGTGAACCATGACGGCGCCGATAATCAGTAAAGAGGTACCGTGGCCCAGAGACATAAACCAGAATGCTCTGGTCCTCAAGGCTTCCCGGGCGGTGAAATCAGCCTGTCTGTATGCCGGTGTGCTTGTGGGATTCTGGCTCATCGTCGACAGTGTTGGCCCCTGGTATGGGATCCCATCGGGGGTTTCACCGACGTCCTCAGGTCGGTGGTCGATGATTCGTGTCAGTGGCCAGGCCACTATCAGGACGATAATGCCTGAAACCGCTGCGGTGATGCGCCAACCTACCGTTTCCAGTGAAAAGATTGTGATAGGCACAAGCAGTCCACCAAACGAAAATCCGAACTGTGACAGTGCCAGCGCCTTTGCCCGGTGTTTTGAAAACCAGTTAACCAGTGCTGTGGTGACAGAGAGAAATCCACCGAGGCTGGTGCCAAGCGCGATAAAAAAGAAATAAACATAAAACTCGATGATCGATTCGATTTGACTGAATCCAATCAGCCCCAACCCGAAAATGACCAGGCCCCAGCGAATGACTGCCCGTGGCCCATACCGGTCGATCATCCAGCCCTGGATCGGCCCAAGCAGACCGCTCTCGAGTCGGGCAAGGGCAAAGGCTCCGGCCAACAGTGCCTTGCTCCAGCCGAATTCATCCTCTATCAGAAGAAAGTAAGCACCGAATGCCTGAAAGAACAGGATGGCTCCCGTGAACTGAACAAGGCCGCCGGCGCCAACCACCCACCAACCCCGAAATATGTGACCTTGTGGACTGAAGATCTGATGTAGTGACCGGGTGAGCTGTTTCAGAGAATTCGCTCCGGTCGATTCAACGCATTGTGTAAAGTTGAAGTCAGTAGTTCAGTGCGGTCGCACTGCTGGCTTCGCGATGCCTGTTGTGCGGGTTGTTTGGTGATGGTCGGGTCGGTTGCGGTGTTTGCCGGTGCATTGCTACTGTCCAGCATCAGGCCGCCTTCGGGATGGCAACATCAGCTGCAATTTTGTAGGAACGACATCTTGCGTTGTGGTCATAGATCTGGGCAGAAACTATCAGTTCATCGGCAGCTGTAAGCGCTATAAAGGCTTCGAGTTCCCGGTGCACAGTTTCGGCAGATCCAACCATTGAAGCTGTTTGCAGTTCGTCAAGCATCATCTTTTCGTGGGGGCTGATTCGACTTTCCAGGTTTTCAACCGGTGGTGGTAGTGGACCGGGTTGCCCGCGCCGAAGGTTCAAGGTGGACTGCAGTGCCGAGCTGCGCAGTAGCCAGGCTTCGTCGTCAGTTTCGGCGGCGCACACATTGCAGCCTAACATGACGTAAGGTTCAGCCAGTTGTTCGGAAGGTTCGAATCGCTGTCTGTAGATTTCTATAGCCTGCATCATGGCAGCTGGTGCAAAGTGAGAAGCGAAAGCGTACGGTAGGCCCAGTGCCGCAGCCAGCTGGGCGCCATAGAGACTCGACCCCAGAATCCAGATGGGAACCTCCAGCCCGTTACCCGGAACTGCTGTAACACGCTGGCCGGACTGGCTGGATCCAAAGTAGCTCTGCAGTTCCTGTACATCGCGTGGAAACTGGTCTACATCGCTAGCGAGATTGCGTCGAAGTGCATAGGCTGTGAATTGATCAGTACCGGGTGCTCGGCCGAGCCCGAGGTCGATTCGACCCGGGTATAGAGATTCGAGGGTGCCGAACTGTTCTGCAATGACCAGCGGCGCATGATTTGGCAACATGATACCGCCGGCTCCGACGCGAATAACTTGTGTTCCACCGGCAATGTGACCGATGACGACTGCGGTAGCGGCGCTGGCAATGCCCGCCATGTTGTGGTGTTCGGCAACCCAGTAACGGTTGTAACCGAGATTTTCTGCCCGGCGCGCAAGGTCCAAGCTGTTACGAAGTGCCTGGTCGGCGTGGCTGCCCTGTGTGATCGGAGAGAGATCCAGTACAGATAGCAGAGCCATGGTTAGAGTATCACCTGTTGTGTTGATCCTCTCAACTGGAAACATTGACCACGAGCTTGCCTCGCTGCTCTGCTCTTTCCATCCGCTTCAGACCTTCGGGGAGTTTGGCAAGTGGATATTGTCTATCGATAAGAGGTTGGATCAGGCCACGCCGTGTAGCCTCAATCAGCTGTCTGAATTCTTCCAGGCTGCCCGTGGTTGACCCGTAGATCGAAAGTTGTTTGGAGAAAAGTCGCTGAATGTCAGCCGACGGATGGCCACCTGTTGTTGCCCCGCAGGTTACGAGCCGGCCGCTACGGCGCAGGGAGCGAAGGCTGTCCCCCCAACTCGCTTCTCCGACAGTGTCAACGACCATGTCGACCCCCTCGCCACCGGTCAGTGCGATCACCTGCTTGGCAACCTTATCTGTGTTGTAGTTGATACCGAAATC
>Ga0208765_1000337_pt1 | contig 30619 bp, 28 predicted proteins | sample ETNtaG_2_FD_185783 | JGI IMG/M metagenome (GOLD analysis project Ga0208765, IMG submission 185783) | Marine microbial and viral communities from oxygen minimum zone, Eastern Pacific Ocean - ETNP201406SV203 (SPAdes) (version 2) | ecosystem: Environmental > Aquatic > Marine > Oceanic ...
AATCTATTGGCCCTATCCAAATGCATATGTTGGTCGAAGATGGGCCCAGTCCACTTCCCATCGGTCAGCATTTTCTCACGCCAAGGCGCCTTCTTCGGACAATTCTGATACCCAGTGCGAGATTGCCATTTCAGCAACCTTTCGAGATGACTGCCCCATCACAATGCCCCTGCCATTGTTGAAAAGTAGTATTGTGCAGTTGTGCCTCTTTGCGACGATCCGAAGTGCATCTAACCTCAAATCGTAATCTGCATCCTTGAATCTCTCGGCTGCCAAGCCAATCAATACAGCCCTACCAACTGAGAAGCTGGCAAGCACTTCACCTCTTTCTATCACAAGGCCACTTTCGGAGATGCCGATTCTTAGTAGAGTCTCCTCGGCAATTAACGAAGCTGCCTCTGGATTGGAGATGCCGTGAATCAACAATGACCCGTCGATGTCTACAACAATTAGGGCCCTAGGTTCCTCGTGTTCAATTACTCCAAATTCGCCGTTGCTCCTAGCTCCTGCGAATTTCACAGCGTCGGCTAGATTGACTGGTTCGGAGGGAATGACTCGAAAAGATTGGGTCTCGATTTCGATTTCGACACCGCTCATCGCTCCATCTCCACTGACTCGACAGACTCACAGGCAATTAGGCTATTCTCTAATGAGGGCACATGAGCCTGTTGAACTGGGACTAGTAGAGTTGGTCCGCCTTCGTCCCAGTCACCACCACTATCTCTGAGGTTGGATAAGGCCCCTCTAATCCTTGAGGAAAACCTCGAATCTCTCTCAAAGGTTAGTTCCGTAGTCAAACACATCGACTCTTCGGCCCACCAAGCAGCACATACAGTTGATGCCGCTCCAAGATCTGGGCTTGCTAGTTTTGAATGAGCGACCATTCCTATGGCTCCCTTTCTAACCCTTGACCATCTCCTTGGTCTCCCAAGTGTGGCTAGTAGGTTACGGAATCTTACCTGTTCATCTGCCCATCTTGATTGCCAATCAGCCCATTCGGGATCATCGATTCCAGGTTCGATTGCATAAATTGGCATTCCACCCCTAGAATTCTCGGCATGCCTTAGAAGCCTAATTTTCTCAGGATCTGGGATGAAAGGCCCCTCTATATCTAATTCCGATAAATTTCTCACCAACATCCCGAGAGTTGTTCCCGAAACGGCAGCTGAATCAACATGAACACCGGGACTTTCTATTTCCTGGCGCTCCTCTTCTCTCGAAGATGATATCTCATCTTGAGAGGAAATCAAGGCAAGTCCATCCCACTCCCTCGGCCTCATCTTAGAAGGCACCCTGATGCAAGGAAGATATGGCCAAAGAACGATCTTCCCACCCAATGGATCTTCGAAGATGAATGGTTCCCATCTCAATTCTGGGACATCCGTAAGTGAACCGTTGAATTCACCGGACAGCATGATGGTGACCAGGGGATAGGCGATGAGAACGGCAACAACCAGAACGGCCAGAAACAGCAGGGTCAGACCTATTACTCCAACCGTCTCCATGTTTCTCCGAAGAGGTCGCTCGATTGAAGTAAGCGGTAAAACCCCATTTACTGCGTTCTGAAACTGAAGTATTCAAGGAGTGTGGCTCGCTGAGAGAGATTGATGAAGATTGACGGGCCATACTCAGAAGAACCTGTGGTAGTACTGGACGAGGTCTTTCCCGGCCACACAAATGCTCTGAATACCCTGTTCGGTGGCAGGCTAATGGCCATCATGGATACCGCTGCTGGAATGGTTGCCTCGAAGTTCGCACACAGAGTCTTCGTTACAGTCTCCGTAGATGCTCTGAAGTTCAGGAGACCTGCTTTCCAAGGAGACATAATTCGGACGACATCTAGGATAGTTTGGACGTCGCCGAGAACTGTAGGTGTCCATGTTACTTCCTGTAGGCTTTCTCGTTCGGAATGGGTTGGGGAAGAAATCTGTTCTGGTTTCTTCTTCATGGTTGCGATCGACGAGACTATGAAGCCTGTTCAGATTCCACAATTCGAACCAAAAACAGATGATGAGAAGGAAATGTGGAATATGGCAAACGAAGCAAGGAACGCCATGCGTTGAGTGAAAACGGCAAAAAAGGAAACGTGCCTAAGTATTGGGATTTCAATAGGCAAGTCCCCATGAACTTATACCTTGGATAATCCGCTCGGCGTATCGGATGGGATTAGCCGGGCCTAATGGCCCGACTAAGAAGAGGCGTGCCGAGTTGATCGGTGGCCTCTACTTAGTCGGAGCGAGGGGGAAGTTTTGTGCCGTAATCACGGAGCGTCAGCTCACCATAGAAAGATTCGATGGGAAGGGAGTTAGGCTCGACTTAGCCGCAATTGAAAGAATGAGGCACCTCAAGATTCCGATGCTCCCCTCAGGGACCGTCCTTCTGGGGATAATTTCGATCTATCTGGGAGTAACAACCATTTTCTCACCGATGAATTGGTTAGCGATTGGATTGGGTGCATCAATAATAATCTCGAACATTGTGTCTCGTTATTCCATACTGGCCATTGAAACAGGCCCTGGTGACAGGCACTTAGTCTCAGGAAGTGAGTCGAATCTACTGAAACTATGTCTAATTGTTGACAGAGTCAGACATGGTAGCGATATGCAAGAGGCCGTATTGGGCCTAGAAAATCTAGATTCAGATATTCCGACTTTCCCCGCACTAAGAGATGTCACTGGGCAGTTTGAGAAATCACCAGTTGCTGCATTGCCAATGGCCGCCAAGACAAATGGAATAGATTCTGAGGATGGTCACAATTCTATTCTCGGATTTGGGGCCAATTCTGATTCGGAAATATTTGGAAGACAAATTCTGCCAGATATACCAGAATCCCCATTTAGTGATACTTCGGAAGTGATCTCTACTGATTCCAATCCACTCAAACAGAATGCCTACGAGAGAGCTTGGGGGGTGCAAAAGGCACCAAACTGGTACAAGGAGAGGGAGTCCGATTCGATAAGAGGGAGTAGGATTGATTCTGCTTTCTCTGATGCTGCAGAAAATCTCGATATGTTTTCCCCGGGAGGGGTTTTCGACACCGGGGCGCCCTCAGAATTTTCTAATTCCAATGACATGGGTCTTTTCGATTTTGATTCAGAGGCCCTTGTTTCAGAACCACCCGAGATGCCCCATTCCAGTTCTCAGATGATAAAGCGAGCCCATCATGAATTTGGTGCCCCTTCTGAACCGTTCCCGAGAACGTTGCTTCCACCTCCAACTGAGGAAGCGGTGAGGGAGGAGTGCAAAGCAGGAGTAGTGAGGGAAGCAAAGGCCAGACAAGAGTTGCGGACGCAGAGCTTGAATGGTCCAAGGTCAATGCGAGCTGCTAATTTGGATGACTACCCGGCTTTGAAGGGGCTAGCCTCCACTATGTCGAGTAGCAGCCAGGCTGGAGTGAAGTCGAGAGGTGCAATATCGGGTGGTTGGCTATCTCGACTCCTGAGGCCCGGGGGCAATATTAGAAGTACAGAGGCGAAAGACGCAGAGCCGATCAATGACATTGAAACTGAGAGGTTCCAAACTACCCAACATATGAGATTGAGGAGCGATCAAGATCACCAAGCAGATATCGCATCTCGTGTTCATGCAATGCGAAAGGCCAACCACTCTTCAACTGCTAGGGATAAGCTCGATTTAATTGTGAAGAAGGTATCTGGAGAAGTAGAAGATGCGGCACTTCTGCCAGATGAATCAAACGACTCATTGAGATTCGGTCAACTAAAACCGACCTCTTCTAGGGAAGACCCGAACCCCCTTCCCGGACTAAGACGACTAGGATAATCACAGGCCGACTATTCTCCGGAAGCTGTCCATCCTCGCATGATATAGCCCCCTTTCGAGTCCTTGGAGTTTGTTAGTGCCCAGTCCTTGAATTGTAAACGAAGAAGTTACCGTTGCATGGACCATTGCGTCCCTCATTGATTCAATATCATTCAATACTCCCTTCCTCTGAGACATGTTGGCCAATAGTGCTCCTGCGAAGGAGTCTCCGCATCCCGTTGGATCGACCACTTCCGAGATTGGATAAGAGGGTAGGGAAATAATCCCACATGGAAGATGGGCAAACACTCCAGAAGATCCTCTCTTGATAACCAGGCCACTAGGTCCACGACCTGCTGATTCACCCCCATGGAGGCAGGAACCGGACAATATTGGACCTATGGCTTTCATGAAGAAATCCTCACCGGATATTGCACAGACCTCTTCTTCATTGAGTATTGCCAAGTCTGCCTTTCTAAGTGCAGTTGAGAGAGACTCAAACTCAGTCTCAATCCACAACATGAAGGTGTCAATAGCTGTAATCTCCGAGCTAGGGCACTGATCGAGAACGAGGACCTGTGATGCCGGATGGGTATTGGCGCAGAAGAGAACATTAGGGGATCTCCATGAATCGGGGATTTGGGGGGAGAAGTCCCCCAGAACGTTGACCTCAGTTGAAATTGTCTCCACGTTCTCCATCGTTCCCGAATATCTTCCTGACCAACGAAACGTCTTTCCAGGTAGTTCCTCCACTCCAGAGAGGTCTATCCCCAGATCTTCTAACTTGGATTGATGAGAATCTGAGAAATCATTGCCGATGGGCGCCACCAGGCCGACTCTTCTGACTCCCTCTGGAGTCTCTGGGAGGTGGAATGAGGATGAGACGCCAGCGTGTACTGCAGAGCCGCCGAGGATATCCGAACCTGTGGCAATTGGAGTTTCGATGTCATCATAACCAATACTACCTACAATCACCAATTCCAACTAATCACCAACCAGCAAATCTGCATGAGAATCGAGATAGTCGGTGTTAATCTTCCTTTCCATGAAATCTGGTTCCTGCAAAATGGCCCTGTGTAGCGGAATCAATGTGTCCACACCCAGAAGTATGGTTTCTTCTAGGGCAGAGTCTAGTCTTGCTATTGCCTGGTTTCTGGTCGGGGCCCAGGAGATTACTTTGGCAAGTAGAGAGTCGAACGATTCGGGCATTACATAACCCGAGAATCCATGAGAGTCGACTCTGATCCCTGGTCCCCCTGGCCAGTGGCATTCCCACAATTTTCCTGGAGAAGGCTCGAGAGTTACTGGATTCTCTGCATTTATCCGAGCCTGGATTGCGTGACCATTCCAGATAACTTCTTCCTGCTTTATTGGCAATTCAATCCCAGAAGAAACGATTATCCCCAGAGAAACAAGATCGATACCTGTTAACATCTCAGTTACTGTATGTTCAACTTGAATCCTAGGGTTCACCTCCATGAAGTAGAACTCCCCCTCAGAGTTTCTCAGGAACTCAAATGTCGCAAGGCCTCTGTAACCGATTGCTTCGGCCCCTGCCACGACCTTGGCACCGATGCCCTCTCTCTCTTTCTCGCTCAACCATGGCCCTTCTTCCAAAATCTTCTGATGCCTCCTCTGAATGGAACAGAATCTTTCACCGAGATGGATGGCTTTCGAACCGTCCCCTACTACCTGGAATTCGATATGCTCTGCTGTGCTGACGTATTCCTCAATGAAGACTCTGCTGTCTCCAAAGGCTGACTCGGCGCGTCCTTGGCATAGCCTCAGAGCAGATTCGAAATCTGATTCTTCATTGACCACCTGCATGCCTATTCCCCCTCCTCCAGAGGCTGCCTTGATCATGAGTGGGAAGCCTATCTCTGAGGCAAGTGCTAGTGCCTCCTTGGAATCAGAAATTGGTTCATTGGTGCCCTTTGCAACTGGTATTCCAGCCTTTGACATGGCTTCCCTGGCTGCTATCTTGTCCCCCAGAAGCCTAAGAGAGTCCGGCGAAGGGCCGATGAAGGTTATTCCTTCTTCAGCGAGACGCTCTGCAAAGGTCGCGTTCTCAGAAAGAAAACCATATCCCGGATGAACCGCGTCTGCACCGACCTCTTTCGCGGCAGAGATAATGGCCTCAATATCAAGATACGACGCTAGTGGATCTTCCCGGGGGATAAAGAATCCCTCATCAGCAAGCCTAACTGGGAGGGACATCCTATCCTCGCGGCCATGAATGACGACTGATTCGATTCCCAGCTCCCTCAATGACCTAACTATTCGAAGAGCAATTTCACCTCGGTTCGAGACTAGTACTCGACGGAACACATTACTATGCTAGGTGCACCTTCGTTTGAGTGAATCGGCTTCTCAGTATACGTCTCGCAGATATCTCTTCTCAGATTTCATCAGACCGCTCTCAACGAAATCCTTGGCCTCTTCAGGAGACATCCCCCCATATTCTGAACAGATATTAATTAGAGTGGAGTGGACATCTTTGGCCATGTACTGCTTATCGCCACAAACGTAGAAATATGCCCCACCCTCAATCCAATTCCATATTTCTTCGCCATTCTTCTTCATCAAATGCTGAACGTAAACCTTCTCAGATCCTTGGCGTGACCAAGCCAAGTCGTGTTTCGAAATTATTCCTCTTTCTTTCCAGGCATCCATCTCATCTCGGTAGAGGTATTCGCCTTCCTCTGTCCAGTCTCCGAAGAAGAGCCAGTTCCTACCCGAATCCTTGTTTATCTCTCTCTGCTGAAGGAAAGCTCTGAAGGGAGCAATTCCAGTTCCCGGGCCAACCATAATCGCATCCTTGCTACCATCCTCTGGGAGTACAAATGACCGTGTTGGAGACATGTAAACTCCAATCTGTGTTTTGTCGGTCTCGCATCTATCGGCCATGAATCCAGTGCAAAGGCCAGTCCTATCCCTTTCATGGTGGTTATACCTGACGATTGCCACAGTCAGATGGACTGTTCCCTTCTCAAAATCAGGGCTACTGGCAATCGAATACAGTCGAGGTTTCAGCCTATCCATCCCTTCCAATAGTTGCTGCGGAGTAAATCCAAAACCAATGAAATCGCCCAATGCGTCGACATAATCCCTAGACCAAATGTAATCTTCCATTGCATCATCATTTGAGAATAGTTCCTGCAATAGTATCGCAGAATTATCACCGACTACTCCCATTTCCACATATCCCTCTGGCACGTCTTGTTCACTACTGGCTTCCCAGTCAACAATCATCGTCCCATTGAGGGAGGAGGAACGCTTCCTAGAGACGATTCTCATCTCCAATTTGGCAGGAGGATCGCCTTTTCTTTCTGCGATGCTCTTTAGCCACTTCTTTGAAACTCGGTGAGTCTCATATCTATCTGTCAATGCTTCCCTCAGTAGACATTGTCCCAGGTTTGTTTCTACCTCTTCCTCTCCTGTGAATCCACAAATCTGCAACATCTGCTCAACTATCTCGGGAGGGCATCTTGGAACTACTCCTAATGCATCTCCTGCTTTGTACTCCAATCCAGACTCTCCCAGATTGAACACGATATGCCGGGTTTCCTTCTTCGAGGACTCGCCATTTAACACATAATTCTGTGTAATATTTGTGAAATAAGGGTTCTTAGCGGACCACATAGATTTAGTCGACTTGCCTGTCATCCATATCCCCGATATTTCGGACTTAACTAGGATATATGAACAAATGCGTAGAGGAATGACTCCGCCGCGACAAACGATGGGGTCAAGTCAGAAGACGCCTGTCGGAACATATGGCGCGCATAGACTTCCTCGGCACCGGGAATGCTTTCTCCCCCCAAGGAAGAATGCATGCTTTGGCGCTCATTGATAATCGAATCCTAATTGATACCCCCCCTGCCGTTGTCACTCAACTAAGAAGAGCAGGGGTTTCCCCTGGACAATTGCAGCATATTCTTTTCACACATTGGCACGGCGATCATTCCTTCGGGTTCCCGTTCTTACTCCTAGATAGGAAGTTTATCTCGGATCCCAAGGGAGAGGAGGATTTGGAAGTTCATCTTCGTCCGAGGGGGAGGAAGTATCTGTCGACACTATGTGAGATGGGGTTCCCGGGAAGCCTTGATGATTCTCTTCAAGGCAGAGTAGATTGGAATGAAGAGGAGTCAGCAATTATTGGGGACACAGAATGGAAGTATGACAGATTTCCAGTACATCACACTCCCGAAACAGACCCTCATGGATATGAATTGGAACATGAAAGTGGTTTTCGCCTTCTCCACTGTGGTGATTCTGGGCCGTGTCCGGAGATTGAAAGTCGGGCTGATAAGGTTGATGTGGTAATATTGGAGATGGGGGTGCCAGACATTGGTGACTTTCCGCATCACCACCGGCCTTCGGATGTAGTCTCATTCAATGAAAGGTTTCCAGAAGCGAAGGTTCTGGTTACTCACAACTATGCAAAGTCCCCCAATAGTAAGTCTGGTTTCGAAATTCCAAAATTGCCTATTGATATCGTCCAATTGAATGACGGAGATAGTATAGAAATAGATGATTCTGGAAAATTTACTGTTAATAATTGAGAGAATAAATTTTCCATTATATATATCTGAATTGATATTGGATTGGTCATATCTGATTTTGTCAAAATATTGCAGATCCTGATGCTTTGCTCGGGGAGATTAATTTGAAAAGTCGTGTTTGCTTATTGGAAAACAAAATTTCTCTTCTATCGATGTGGAAAATGCACTGGAAATATATTAAAAAAAAGGCGATACTGAATTATATTTCATTGCATAGCTGATGTAGAAAATGACTAAGGAGAGAAGTGCATTATATTGATATAAAAACATGATAGATATTTGACGAAGCGAGTCACTCTTATTACCATAAACATAGTCGCTAGGGAAACCTCACGAGAAGCAATCAACCCAATGGGGGGGTAGAATGCCATTTCGTAATGGTTTTACCGAAGTGAAAAAAAATGAGAGGAAATATTTTCGAAGAGATTCTTGGGCAGGATAGTCTTTTTGTCGACAGAAAGGCCTTTGACCACGCATTCGAACCGGCTCGTCTCCCCCATAGGGAACATGAAGTGGATTCTCTAGTTCGAAATCTTGTTGATGCGTTAAATGGCCATATTCCATCGAATATGCTCCTCTATGGGGTTCCTGGGTCGGGTAAAACCGTGGTAACAAGATTCGTCCTAAGTCAACTAAGGGAAAAAGGACTGGAGATGAGTCAGACCGTAAAGACCTACGAAATCAATTGCAGGAATGTTGACACGAAATATAGAGTCGTTCAAACTATTGCAACTCAATTAGCACAGAGAGGAGACGTTCCGGTGCCATTCACTGGATGGCCTACGGATCGTGTTCTGGAGACAGTCGTTTCAAGGATGAGCAGGGTCGGAGGGGTGCACATTATCGTGCTTGATGAAGTTGACAATCTAGTCGATAAGGGCGGGGATGATCTTCTTTATGCACTTACTAGCCTGAACACACTGCTAGGGGATGGGAGGTGCTCCATTATCGGTATCAGTAACGATCTGCACTTTACTCAGCACTTGGATCCACGTGTGAGCTCGAGGCTGAGTCAGGAGGATATTGTCTTCCACCCATATGTGGCAACTGAAATTCAGAACATTTTGAGTGAGAGGGCATCGATGGGAATCAAAGAAGGGGTTCTCGACGAGGGAGTTATCAGGCTTTGTTCTGCTCTAGCCGCCCAAGAACATGGAGATGCGAGGAGGGCTTTGGATCTTCTAAGAATCTCTGTCCAAAAGGCAGAGCAAAGGGCTCAAGGGAATGTGGACACCAAGCATGTTAGATTGGCTCAAAGCCAGTTAGAATATGATCAGGTTACGCCGGTAATCAAGACGCTCCCCCTTCATCAAAAGTTAGTTCTTTTCTCGATTTGTCTAAATGAAGAAAACGGGTTGAGGAACATTTCCACAGGCGAGGTTTACAGAACATACTCTGAAGCCTGCTCGAAGATTGGGACCGAGCCACTGACCACGAGAAGGGTTTCTTCATTACTTAACGAACTTGACACAATGGGATTGATTATGGCCAGAAATGTTAGCAAGGGAAGAGGGGGCAGGAGCAAGCAGGTTAACTCAGCGATCCCAAAAGCAATTGACGCGATTAGTCTGATGAGTGAGAGTGAACCAATGGTAAATGAGGCGTCGCTGGCCAAGTATAATCTTCAGGGCCACCTCTAGGTTTTGTCCCGGCAACGGTTAAACCGAGGCTTCAGGACGGCGGCTCGATGTCAGAGGCTGAACAAGAATGGATGGGTTCTCTGATGAGGCCTAGTAGCACCCTATCGGCTGGATCATTTATTGTTGGAGTTTGGATGGCTTTTCTTACGTTAGTAAATATCGTATTTGGCGCCTATTCAAGTGGCAGAAGGGTGAATTGGATTGATTTCCTAACCAATGGCGATGAGACCAATTCAGTTCATGAGATTGCATTGTCGTTTCCGGATGATATTCTTTTCGTTATGCTGAGTTCTTTACTCATTGCTGCTGGGGTAATGGGAATGGGTTCAGCCAGAGAGGATGGTTTTCGTGGTTGGTTAACCGGATTGCCTCGAGATAGGGTTTTTACTAGTCTTTTTTCAACTAAGGAGGGTCTTGGAAGAACTTTCTCTAGTTGGATGATTGTTTCAGGGGCTGCTTATTACTTGTTATGGAGTACTTTGGAATCAACATGGGTTGATCCAGGAGTTTACTCGGTTATGATTTCCTTTGTGATGGTCGGGGTCGGTCTGAATTGGGTCCAGGATGCTAAGTTAGATAATTAATTGACTTCGAAATTCAATAACAGATTTCTACATCTATCCTTGGATTCCTCATCGCACCACCTAACTACTACGCCCTTGCCGGGTTGGCCGTAGACTACTGCAGAACCAATGGGGGCCAGAGGGTGCAAAAGCAATGGTGCAAGATCTTCTTCACCTGTGACAATGATGAGGCTGCTATCCCCATTTTCTACCCATGAAGATACTGATTCCCTACAGGCCTCAAGAAGTGAGTTTGACAACGATCCTGCTGGACTAGTGCACTCAATGATATTATCATAAAGATCTTGATTTATCTCGCTACTACTAGCCCAGTGGGAACGCTTGGTTTGACCATCAATAAATGCCAGATCGGCAGTCCTACCTGCTCTCTGGAAGCCCAGAACAGTTACATCTCCAACTGCAATTAACAGACCATTGAAATCTGGAGTTTCCGAGATCTGGTAGAGTGCTTCTTTTATCGCAATTGAAGTGTCTTCTTCGGGACCCTCAATTAGTTTCCCAAAGGGTTGCTTTAGTTCTGATTCTACTCGAGGAGTAATCCTTGCATCAGAATCACTTATTTTTCGAGGGACCCATGGTTTTCCTTCCCTGTCCATCAAACCTGACCTAATTTGGGAACTCGAGATTGTTTTTCCGTTCCAGGAAAAAACGCTTTCCGCGAGGATCAGATCCAATGGCTCAAGCTCACTTTCTCTCCGCTGTGAGTTTATTTCTAAGCAACTAGGCATTGTCTCATTAGAGCAAATTATTGCTGTGGCCTGGCTAGTTTCGAGTGCTGGGCCGAATTCATCACTAAGTAAGTGAATAGAAATCCTGGAAGAGTATTCGGATGTGGCACTTTCTAAATCGGACTTTCTTTCATCCCATTTCTTAATTCGATTATCCTTTGATTGGGCTATCTCATCGCTAGTCATCCATACCTGAATCTTCTCACAATGAGAAAGACCGGTTGCGATGAGGGACATGTGTCCTGAATGAAATCTATCGAAGGTTCCGCCAATTAGTCCGATTCCGTGCATCGTCTTCCTACCTATTGGGGCCGTTCTAGCTTAGTGTGCCCCGGGGCGTAACGGCCACCTTCACTGCTTTGCTCAGGCGCCTGACCCACCCCGGGACGTCTGTCGGACTGCGGGGTAGTCCCTTGATTCATTCTATTCCGTCCTCAGGGGACCTACGCAATCCGGCCACCCGATTTGCGCCAACGATCATTCTCTCGGAAGAGTCTCGATGGTCTTCGACGGATGGTCACCCAATCAGTGGTACCGTGTTTCATCCTCTACCTCCGGCGTGGGGGTTTCGTTCACACGGTGTTGCCTGTTGGGCAATACTCCGCAGGTAGATTCGCTCAAGAACCCAACGGTTTCGAAAAATCATCTATTTCGACTAGTCCTGAATGGAAACCGGACTTGCCCAATATTAATCTCTGTGAAATATTGACATCGCCATCCATCATCATCTTCATTGTGAAATCTGGCCATTTATCTTCGGGCTGAGCCAACCATCCAGAGAATTTGTGAGCTCGTCCGGCCAAAGGTGTTCTTTTGGCTATTGCAGATTCCATGGCATTGAGTAAATCCCAAAGATGATTGAAAGCGATGGAATCGTGGACCCCCGGGAGTTTTCGAATGAATGACTGCAGGTGTGACACTAATCCAGCATCGCAGCCCTTATGTCTTATCGGGGAGAGTCCGGGGGCCTCGGAAATCTCACCTATTGGGCGGAGAACTGCTGAACACCACGGGATTTCTAATTCTAGGTAATCCTCAGCTTCATGACTATTCAAAATCATGATTAGGAATTCTGAGGAGAATGGGGCCCACCACGAATTGGGGAGATCACGGATGAATAAAGCAATATCATCTAGATCATTTTCTCTTTTTCCTGAAGAAAGATCGTAGAGCCTTGACCACGTGTTTAGGTGATGCCCCTCCGGGAGTTCTGAACCAACATCTCTGATTCTAAGCATGACTCTGTTGAGGTCTTCTTGAGATTTTTTTTCGATCCCATATAACCACTTGAGGCCAGTGAGAGCTCCAAGAGATTCGTGAGGAGGGTGAGAAAGCCAAGCCTCGACAGCCCAACCAAGAATATCTGAATAAGCCTCTCTTGGGAGCCAAGCTGAGTTCTGGATAAAGTGCGAAGCAAGCCATGCTGCCCCACTATTTGCATGGTTTGGATCAATCGCTGGCCAGGTTCTGAGAAGATTGTCCGGATCGGCCCTAAGTTTTGATGTGATAGTCTCTGAGAAAACCTGCTTTACTGATTCTGGGGCTTGGTCTGCAAGTTCAGAAATTCTCTCTATTGGTAGATAATCCAGATCTAAGAGTGCCATCCACTCAGATTCTAATCTTGATGAGACACGCTGCCATCTTTGCCATCTGGTTTCTCTGGGAGATGCGATCCATGCTGCTAGTGGATATCTTGCCTCCATTTGGTTTGCCCATTCTTCATCTCCATGGGGAAATTGGGATAATGCCGACTTAACTATCGATTCAGAAGAAGGGTCGATTACATGTTGAAATTCTTCATTTGATGAGGAAATGTCCAATATTTCCCAAGGAGAGATTGTTTTACTCGCATCCTCTTCAGGATAATCTATTGTTGATTTCCCCTGCTCTATCATTCTGACTGGAATCGTTTCTCCGGAGCTTGTTTGGTAACTCAACCAAGGCAGAGTCCTAATTGGATCGATCTTCAGGATATCGAAAGAAGAAAAGTGATTGGAAGTCTTTTCCATTATAACCAATCTTAGATTTGAATCTGAGGCTATTTTAGACAACATTGAATCAGACAATTGATGCTGAAGTTCAACTACCAGGGGTTTGTCATTCCTACCTATAGACCATCTAATTAGGGACTCTGTCACAGACTTGCCAAGTCCCCTCAAATCAATTGATCTGATTTTTGACTCGTCGCTGGAGAAATTTCTATCCCCCCATTCCTTTCGGAATTTCCTAAGTGTTGATTCCTCAACCTTAGTTCTCCTGGAAGTGGAAATTCTATCTCTGAGGGATATCAACCTCCTATTCCTCTCAGTTTCTGTTAATCTTGGGTGAGCAATCTCAATCCAATGATCCAGAGCCCCTATTGGATACTCTCCCCCCTCCATATCCAAACCGCTCAAATCTGCGAGTAAGAGCGAATTTATCCTAGCCGACCTAAGAAGAACAGACCTTGGAAGTCTCTCCTTAATTATGGCAGCAACTGGCTGGGAAGGCCTGATATCGGGAGATTTTCTGTGTGGCGAACCTAGAATCCAGTCCCCTCTGTGATAGGTACGCTCATCCAGTGGTGCACGTTGGATTTGATGAGGTTGGGTGAACCAATCTCCAGGGGAGATGATTGGAGTAGTGTTTGAATCGAGCAATTTAGCCCTAACTACTCCGATAATTGGTGGTTTCTCTGAATAGGCGTCAATACTTCCCGGCCCTACTAATTCTGGTGGAGAATCTAGGACTTCCATTTGTCTAATATCAAACCACCTGGGTGAGCGTTCAGAGAGAACGGCCCAATTCCATGACACCCCTTGATTTCTGGTGGACATTTCGTTATCTAGCGAAGGTTTCTGGATGCGGTTTGGAATCTGCACCATTGTTTCCCTTGGAGTACTCAAAAAACACAGAGTTAGATTTTCTTCATCTCTGGCAAGAACACAGCAGCTATCCCTATCTACAGGTAGATCTTGTAATCCCAATATTTTCGACCACTCGTCATCCTCCAGAATACCCCAACCACTCTCGGTTAGCCTAATTCTTGCCCCTCTAGAACCAGGGGGAAGATCGCTGGTTGCTAAGCCATCGTCCCTCATCCTCTTTACTTCAGCAGAAACGTGAGGCATCCTTAGATTAGACTTGAGGGAAAGCTCGGATACAGTCGCCTCGCCCTGAGCAAGAATCGAGAGTAACCTTCTTCGATGTTTACTTCTAATTTTTCTTGGGGTTTTTTTCCGATCGACGGAGGAAGTATCTGACATCAAAAAACACCTACAGAATGGGACTATCTAGAAGATAGTAATAAATTATTTGTTTTTGTTACATTTAGTTATATGTTTCCAGTGGAAATTTCCCCATCCCCGATGAAACGCAAAAGTAATTCAGAAAAAGTTGGAATAAATATGTCATTATTTGTAACCAAAGAGCAGAAATACATACAGAAGCATTATATTACCCTCCGCCATCCTGAAAAAAGTGGACAATGTGGGAGTCCAGAAAAGAGTAGAGTGAAATTATGAGGACTACGAGACTAAGGCAAAAGATCAAAAAATTCCTGGACGAAAGAGGGGAAGCGAACACCACTGAAATTCTGGAGCATGTGAACTCAACGATGAGGCATGGAACAACACCGCAGCAGCTTGGAAATGTACTCTCCAAAGATAAGGATATCCTCAAGGTGGCTACCACAAAGAGGGGTGGAGCACTTTCGGGGAGATACGAAATCTGTGTCTGGCAGGTTCGACCCGGGGCATTGGAAGAAAAGTCCTGATTAACCTTCTAGGTCTTCACTCCAATCGCCACTTCTAGCTAGACTGTTCATTTTTGCTCTGTGTAAAAACGCCGAGCAGCTGGAGATACCTGAGTCTGCGACGTTCTCTGACCACTTCCTCAAAGCATCTGCTTGGAGGGCCCTGCCGTATGAGTAGGATAGTTGCCAAGGATGTTCGACCTCCATTTTGTTCATTAGATTGAGATGTGCTGTTGCGTCTTCATCGGACTGCCCCCCGGAAAGGAAAACTATTCCTGGCAATTCATGTGGAACATTTTTTGTTAGGCATTCGACAGTCATCCTAGCAACTTCCTCTCTGGAAATCTGGTCTTCGCAATCCTTCCCAGCAATGATCATGTTTGGCTTCAATAGTGCTCCCGGAATGTGAACCCCCTGTTCCTCACACTCTGTGAACGTAGCAGCGAGTATGGAAGATGTGACATCGAAGCACTCACTAGCATCATGGTCACCGTCCATGAGAACTTCTGGCTCGATTATCGGAACTAGTCCCTGCTCTTGGCAAATTGCAGAATATCTAGCTAAAGCATGGGCGTTTGTGTAGAGGCATGCTGAGCTTGGAATCCCATCACCAATCCTGATTACTGCTCGCCATTTTGCGAATCTTGCGCCCATGGCAAAATATTCTGTGCACCTTTCTCTAAGCCCATCAAGGCCCTCGGTGATCTTCTCACCTTCGTGATTGGCAAGTTCCTTTGCACCGGTATCGACTTTAATCCCTGGGAGAACTCCTCTTTCTGAAAGTTCTTGGGTTATTGGTTTCCCATTGTCCATAGATTGGCGGATTGTTTCATCGAATAGTATCACCCCACTTATTGCGGATTCATATCCCTCTGTAGAGAATAGATTGGCGCGATAAACTCGTCTGGCCTCTGAAGAGGGTTTAATTCCAACCGCCTCAAGACGGTTTGACATGGTTCCATTGCTCTCATCTGCAGCCAGTATCCCTCGTCCCGGAGATACCAATTCTCTCGCATTTTTCTCCAATAATTGCTTGTCCATCCGTTTCCCCGGCTGTGTGGAAAACGTTCTGAGAAAAGAAACCATCGTCATCGAGGAAATCTTCCTTGATTAGAATTTCAGACTAAATAATTGTTGAAGAAATGTAGTGATTTTTGGAAAGGACGTCGATTACCTCTGAAGTTACTCTATGACTGCCATCTCCGATATCTTCCACTCCCTTTGTCCTTCCATCACAAACACCGGTTCCAATGAAAACTGAATCGTCAGAGGAGCATAAATCATCTCGAGCCCAAATCCTCTCGATGTCCCCGTCGATCATTTTCTCTGCTCTATCTCTATGGCCTTCGTTCTTGAAAACTAAACGACCTTCGAATGAAGACCCAAGGCCCCTCAACGCAGTGGCGGTAATCACCCCTTCTGGAGCGGCGCCGATTCCCATTAGCATGTCTATTTCCGAATTTGGATCTGCTGCATTTAGCGCAGCAGCAATGTCACCGTCCCCAATTAATATTGGATTAATTCCAAGACGCTTCAAGTCCCCAATTAGTTCATCGTGTCTGGGTCTATCCATTACTACAACTTTCATCTCATTGGGTCTCTTTCCCAGTGCGTTTGAGGCACCCTCAATGTTGTAATCGACATCCGCTTCCAAACTAGTTACTCCTGAGATTTCTGCTGGTCCTGCAATCTTATCCATATAGCAGTCAGGAGCATGGAGAAGAGTTCCTCTTGGCCCTGCAGCAAGAACTGCCATCGCATTTGGCAGGTCAGACGCTACATGATTTGTGCATTCGAGAGGGTCTACTGCAATGTCTATGGATGGGGCATTTGGATCGCCCTGCTTCGAACCTAAAGGCTCCCCGATCCAAAGCATGGGGGCATCGTCGCGCTCTCCCTCTCCGATTGCGACCCGCCCATCAAATGGTACCGAATCAAAGACTTCCCGCATTGCTTCCACCGCTGCTCCATCAGCAGCCTTCCCATCGCCCATTCCCTTCCATTTTGAGGCGGCAATTGCTGCTGCTTCAGTAGCCTTCAGAAATTCCGGAATCAAATCAGCGGTAGGCATGCCCGTGTGAAGGGGTTAGGGAAATCAACCCTGTGGGTGTGACTTCTTCTTTCGCAGTACCCTAATACCCTCAATTGAGAGAGTTGGATACTGGCCATCTTCATCCTTCTCAATGGGTTTCAGCATATCCCATGCACAAAGTAATCCAGCACTAACCCCACAGAGAGCCTCCATTTCAACTCCCGTTGTCCAATGCGTCCGAACAGTCACTGTGCAATGCAGTTCCCCCTCAAGCACCCCCCATTCAACATTGCAACCCTCGATTGGAATCGGGTGGCAATGGGGGAGTGTACGAGGCGTCTCCTTGACAGCCTGAATTGCAGATATTGTAGATGCTCCTCGAACGTCACCCTTGGGGGAATTTCCAGTGATCACAGAGTCGATGGCCTCCTTCGACAGGCGAATGAATCCAGTAGCCGTAGCTTCTCTCTCTAGAATCGGCTTTGATCCAACATCCACTATCCCCACTATGCCACCCCTGCCGTTATACAAAGCTCGGATGAGGCAATCCCTATTCAGAGGCTCGGAAAGGAGATGTTGGAGTTTTTGCCCGATCAACCCAGACCTGCCTTCCAAAATTCCCCGTCCTCTCTAATCTCCTTCTTCCACAGTGGGGCTTGCTTCTTCAATTCAGAAATTAGCCAGGAGCATGCAGAGAAACCCTCCTCCCTGTGAGCGGAGCCCACATGGATACAGACTATGTCCTCACTGGGTTCAACTGAACCAATCCGATGAGCAATGACAACTGATTTTACCCCAAACTCAGTTATCGACTGATTGGCTATGCTGCGAAGCACATCTGGTAGTCTGTCCTCCCAGGCGTCAAATTCGAGGCTCTTCACTGAGAAGCCTTCTTCCATCCCTCTAGTAACTCCGATGAAACTAACTATGCTACCGCATCCTTTTCTGTCAACTAGGCCTCTCAGTTTAGCGACTTCCAGAGGTCTTCTGGCTACCTCGATATGCACGGTCACAGTGCCCCATGAGATTTCTCGCTTGAAATCGACGGATGACCCAACTGTTCAAGCGAACGTCATGATTCGCAATATTGTGAACGATGAAGTGCATGTCCTTGGGGCTGGACTATCTGGATTGGCGGCTGCAACAATATTAGCCCGATCCGGAAAAGAGGTTCACGTTCATGAGATTAGGAAGGATAGTGGGGCTAGATTTGATGGTGACTTCCAAGGAATAGAGAATTGGACCAGTGAAGTAGACTTCTTTGACGAATTGGCCGAATGGGGTTTTGACGCAAACGAGTTCAAATCTGATGCATTTGGGATAATCGACCTCATCCACCCAGATGATGTGATCTCACATCCAGAAACAGAGGGTGTGGCTTTCAGAGTGGTGGAGAGGGGGACCTCCAGTCACACAATAGACCAGGGATTCAAGCGGATGGCTTTGGAAGCGGGGGTTAACATCCACTATGGCACCAGAAAGGCACCCGAAGAATGCGACATTGTTGCTGCTGGGCCAAAAGAATCCAGTGCAGTCGCCTACGGGGAGATCTTTGAGACGTCTCACCGAAACATCGTGGCATTCCAACTTAACGACAAATTGGCTCCAGGGGCGTATTCTTACTTGATCATCATTGACGGCATAGGTCTGATTTGCACATGCCTCTGGAGGAAGCAGAGGAATAGCGGACGTTACCTTGACGAAACAATAGCTTGGTACGAGGAGAACTACGATCTGAATAGGAAACCACTCAAGAGGGTCGGGGGCAAGGGGGACTTTGGGCTCCCGACCAAATACGAACACGAAGGGAGGTTCTACGTAGGGGAGGCTGGGGGATTGCAAGACTTCATGTGGGGTTTTGGAATGAGGTACGCAATCACAAGCGGGGTGCTTTCCGCCAAAGCCATACTAGGTGAGTTCGATTACGAGAAAGAAGTCAGGAAGCGCCTAGTCCCATTAGTTAGAGCCAGTGCAATAAATCGATTCCTGATGAATAGGGTCGGAGACAGGGGGTTCAAAATTGTGGCGAATCAGTGGATGAGGGATCAGAAAAGGAAGGGTGATGGTTTGAGTTTCATGCGTTGGCTGTACAAACCGGGTCTGATTCGAAGAGCACTTTGGCCAGTTGTGAAAATTGGGATGCTAAGGAGAAAGGTCCTCCCAGATGGGAGGATCGTTCACAGGATGCCATTCAGGAAACCTCTAAACAGAGATATTTGGGAGTCCAGCGAAAGGGCAAAGGAAATCCGTGAAGAGTGGAAATCAGTCAGGAAAGGCAGTGGGACGCTTTCGTTCAAAGAGTCGGATGATTAGCCTAGTTCGTCCTCCGTTTGGTTGATATGGCGGAACTCGGTCGTGTGAGTATGACAACATGGCCCGAGTTAAAGCCCATGAAAAACCGCCTCGTAAACTACGGGGTAACAGAAAACGGGGTAGCGATAATAGAACTGGTTTCCGACTCTGACGGAGAACCCTTGGAGGGAGATAGGACAGCGGTAAACACCTACACTAGGGAGATGTGGCATGACATTGATGATGCTATCCTGAGCGCTAGGTTCGATGATGATGTCTCAGTGATTCTTCTTACTGGTCATGGAGAGAAGTTCTTTTCTGCCGGGGCTAGCATCAAGTATCTGAACAAACTCACTCCTCGATACAAGTATTTCTTCTGCCTACATGCCAACGAGACTCTTTCGAGATTGGAGCAAACGCCAAAGATAGTCATCGCCGCTCTGAATGGGCACACCGTGGGAGGGGGCTTGGAAATCGCCATGGCTGCAGACATCAGGATTGCTAGGAAGGGTAACTTCCAGGTCGGACTGCCCGAGGTATCCCTCGGCGTTCTAGCGGGAACCGGCGGCACGGCTAGGCTTTCACGTCTTGTCGGAAAGGCGAAGTCAATGGAAATCATGGTGACTGGTAGGAAGTTCTCCTTCGAAGAAGCGAAGGACATGGATTTGGTTCATGACGTCTATGATAGCATGACTCTGGAGGAGTTCCACCAGGACGTCCTTGACTACTCGAGTCGCTTCACACTGCCATTCGCTGCTGCAAAGGCGATTGGTAACATCAAGCGCAGCGTACAGAGCGGGCTCGAGATTCCACTGGAGTATCATCTGGCTTTGGAGCGGGAATTGCAGTCTGACCTATTCCAGTCGGATGATGCGAAGACTGGAATCAAGGCCTACGTAGACAAGCAGACACCTAGGTTCGAAGGAAAGTAGCCCGGGAAAGATTCGTAATTGAGCGAACACGTTCGTGCAATCGCTGAAATACCTATTTGTATTGGGATGAACAATGGCTGATACCGAAGTATTAGAAAGTTACCCGACGAACTTTGAGACATGGATTGAAGAATTCAATGACTGGCAGACTAGGATTGGATTCGATCCCTCTTGGCTGGGGGACTACAGATTCGACATTAAGTTCGACTGGGACACTGCGGGCAATGAGATAGAGTTCGGCGATTTCGAGGGCATGCCTAAGTGGAATAGGAGGATGCAAATCCCCCAACAGAACATCATGGATGCGATTATCACCATGGTCAGTGTCCAGGGAGACACTGAGTTTGCTAGCGTCGAGCAGCAGAACCATCTTCTGGAAACAGCGCCAACTGAGTACGACAAAAAATCTGCACTCAGAATCATGTGTGAAGAACAGAGGCATGGGTGGCAAATGGCCTACCTACTCTGCACATTCTTCGGGGAACAGGGTGTCAGGGAAGCCGCGAAGCTCCTGGAGAGAAACGCACAGGAGGGGACGAGGGTCCTGGGGACTTTCAACGAGCCAATAGACCACTGGCTGGACTTCTTCATGTTCACTCACTTCATCGACAGGGATGGAAAGTATCAGTTGAAGATGCTCAGCACTTCCTCCTTCAAACCGCTTGCAGCCAGCATGGGCCCGATGCTAAAGGAGGAGTCATTCCACCTAGGTACAGGAGCCAATGGCCTCAGGAGGATAATGAAGCAGGGCGTCATACCCTGTGCTCTTGTCCAGAAATACGTAAACAAATGGGTCAGCACAGGACTTGACTTGTTCGGGACCGATGACTCGACAAGCGCACAATGGGCCTACGTCTACGGAATAAAGGGCCGTTATGACGAGAGGGAGGCAACTGATTCTGCAGACAGGGAACACCTCAACGAGGCTAGCAGGGACCTATACTTCCAAGAGATTCGTGAGGAGATGAGGAGGATCAGCAAAGCCCGCAAGGAAGGCGAGCCGGAGCTATTCATTCCCTCGGACAAATTCAATAGAGGCATCGGGAAGTACGCTGGAAAGAATTTCACAGTAGAGGGCGAACCTTTCGATGGCAGTGACCAAGAGTGGGGGGACTACCTAGCAACAGTCATTCCGACAGACGAAGACGAGGAAAGGCTGCTTAACGACTACATGAAGCAGGAATGGATCCAGTACAGAGAATGGAAGGACAACTAGTCACGGAGGAACGTCCATGCAGCACGTCGCTCTATCTCTTTTCGACAAAGGCCTATGCCGGCCATTCTTCGACAGGTTGACTGAGCTATTCTACGATCATCACCACTCAGAGGGACAGGACCCGAACGGATACGAGAACCTGCTCTATCGGATCAATAGGCCATACAATCCAGAAAAGCTTGACATGATTGACCGATGGATGGGCCTCGAAGAGCGAGCATGGAGAGCCGAGACGCAACGAGAAGTCCTCCTATCACTATATGCGATTCGATATCCCGACACTCTTCTGATCGAGAGCCTGACCGACAAGGCTAGATCTGACATGCGAAGGCTATCCGCATACCTACATTTCACCCACCATACATACTCCATATGGGATGATGACACCAGAAAGGGTCTAGGGAAACTGGGGATAGAAATTCCAGAGATGAAGGAGGCAGACCCATTCGTCTATGGAGCGTACGTCTCTTCTATCGAGCTGCTGAAGGACGTAGCGCCCTACACTTGCTTCTTGGAGCATGACGTGCCTCGGCAGAGGCTGTTCCAGTCTGCTCTGGCAGCATATGGTCGTGAGGGTTAGCACTGCTTATTTCCCAGCAGACCATCCGACACTCGTGACAATACGCAGGGTTGCCGTTATCGGCGCAGGGACGATGGGCTCTGGAATTGCCCAAGTCTCTGCACAGACTGGCTGGGAGACCAGGCTTTTCGATGCATTTCCGGAGTCCCTAGAAAGGGGAATGAAGAATATAGAAGAGTTCTGGAAGAAGGGGATTTCCAAAGGCAAGACTACTCTCGAACAGAAGGAAGAGTGGGGGGGCAACCTGATTGCTACCAGCGAGATGGCAGAAGCAGTGGGGGGCGCGGATATTGTGATCGAAGCAGTTCCCGAGAAGATGGAACTCAAGAGATCGATTTTCAGCGAGTTAGAGCGCATCGCCCCTCCGAGTGCGGTTCTCGCCACGAACACGTCTGGCCTACCAATTTCAGAGATTGCTTCGCATACCAATTGTCCGGAGAGGGTGATAGGGATGCATTTCTTCAATCCTGTGCCATTGATGCAACTACTGGAGATCGTCCGTCACGAAGCGGTCGACGAAAGTACCGTATCCACTGCTACGGAAGTAGGAGAAGCGATGGGCAAGACCACCATAATAGTCAGAGACGTACCTGGATTCGCGACAAGTAGGCTTGGCGTTGTTCTGGGTAATGAGGCAATAAGGATGCTCGCTGAGGGAGTGGCCTCTGCAAGTGACATTGACACTGCAATGCGTCTGGGATACAGGCACCCCATGGGACCTCTGGAATTATCAGATCTAGTTGGTCTTGATGTCAGGAGGGACATCTTGAACAGCCTTGCAGAAGCATTCGATGATGATTCGTATCGACCACATCCACTTCTGGATGAGATGGTAGAATCTGGATATCTCGGGAAGAAGACCGGGATGGGAGTCTACGATTGGACCTCTGGCGAGAAAGAAGAGAGAGTGAACTAATGGAATTACTACCATGTACCCTCGAAGTAGCATTTTCCGGAACAGGTATCCGTAATTGTTCCGCTTTGTAGGAAGTCTGTTGCTAAGTCAACTGCGGGTCCAAATCCTAGAACCTGATTATGGGCGAGAGAGTGGTAGGCCATTGGCCCCTGGATGTTGCCAGAAGGAACTTCTGGAAAACTGCCATCAAAGTAAACGATTGCGGAGCCCGAGGTCGGTGCATCGGCAATCTCCAGTCCGTGAGGGTAATAGGTAGAGTTGGCGAGTACTGGGATTCCAGAAGTCCTTGAGGCTCGGTCTGCAGATAGGGTAGTGACTTGGGCATCATTGATTGAAACCACGTAAAGGACTTCGTAAGGATGCAGTTCCCCATCCAAGCCCCCGTCAATGAAAGGAAGATAGGTTTCTGGTTCGGTAGTGTCCCACATCGACTGCATCAATGCAATAAGTATGGATCTGTCCATTGTCGATTCGTAAGCAAGAGGAGATGAGAAAAGCTCCTCGAATTGGGTATACTGAGTGGACCTCTCAGCAATAAACCCGAAAGATGACCCCGCCACCCAAAGAACTCCGCGATCAATTTCTGGGATTAGGGACAGCATGGATGGACCTCTTATTCCCCCTAGAGAGACCCCCATGTAATCGACATCTGTAGTGTCTACCAGGTTTACCCCGTTGTGGTAGAATTCTGGGATATCAGAGCAAACCCCTTTGATGGTGGTAATCATTGCAAGATGGTTGATCACAGATTGCTGGAGCCTCTCAGACTGATGCTGGAGATAGTTCACATTCATCAATCCAAAGGTGACAGCATCGAAGTCCCCGTCTGAACTCCAGCCCTTGAAGTCGGTTCCGATTGTGGCAACTCCCGAGTCATTCGCCCATCCTCTGAATCCCGAGACCATACCCTCTCCATTTCCTAGGAAACCATGCCCTAGGACTACAAGTGGTGCTGGTTGTGAGGACTCTGCTGCAGACATTGGGATAGTCACAGTGAAGACAACCTCTGTCAGGAAGTTGAATTTGGGAGTTCCATCCTCAGAACGAGTCATCGGAGTAGGGGGGTAGGTCGATTCCAGATAGTGAGGAGTTGTGATTGTCCCACTTATTCTCCTGAGGGTTGAATTGTCTTCAGCATAGTTCTCAATCACTGATGTGACATTGCACCCTATCCCATTGTCACCCAGACGTTGTGTTGCATCGTTCCTCATGGAAATTATGTCTCCCGTAATTGATTGGGTGGATGCCGTGTGAAACCACCACGCACTAATCAGATCCTGCCTTTCGTAGCCAATCTCGGAAAGAGAAGTGAACATAGTTTCGTAGCTGGATCGGAGTGACTCAATCTGTTGGTTATCGGTGATTGTCCCGCTCCTTAATGCCTTGAATCCCGGGAAAGGTTCGATGGGAACCCCGTTCTCATCTGACAGTCCCCTGAATGCTACTGCGTACTGTGTGTTGTGATCAAGCCCCCTGAGAGATCGAACGTGGACGAGGGATGGCTCGTCTTCCTGTGTACGGGACGAGATTTCCACCCAATGTTCCTCTATCTGGCCAGTGTCCATATTGAGCAGAAGACTATTGTGATCAGGGAGGGAAGACAGGTGAATGGAGTCCTGAGAGGCGAGTCCGGAAATATCTGGAAGGCTACTAAATGTTGTAAATACCTGTGTGGATGGGGAGTGGCCATCCTTGTAATCGAGCATATGGAAATCTTCGGATGGCGCTGAAGCCGAGTCAGGTATGGCTTGGCCGTCGATATCCAACCTATATCCAGTAGTGGTTCCGGAATCGAAATCAAGGAATGCAGAGGAGGGGAATGGCAGAAGGCAATGGTCCGGATTGGTATTATCACAGAAATTGGTTCCGGATATAGGAATCTCTGCCCCCAAGACCTCTTCTTCCACGACTGTGTTTTCGTTTTCACATGAGTCTCCTGTGCAATCTTCAATTTCTGGATTCTCTGATGTTTCATCACTTAGGCACCCAGATAGTAACAATAGAGAGGCAAGAAGAGTTGCAATTGTTCTTTGACGAGACATGGGCACTACAACACGAATGGACAATTAGTTATGAATTGAATCTAAGAAGTTAGCATTCGGTGGAAGTGATGGACGCCTGTCTCCTTCGTTGGAGAGTAACGTCCTCTTTCATAAGATCCTGATGACACCCCTCTCTGAGTGGACTCTACTACGTACTGGTCTTCTGCCTCAACCTTGTCCAAGTCCCCCCCAGCACCCTTACCGAGGAGTTTCTTGTCCCATACAAATCCGTGGTACTCTACCCTAGTGCGGTCAACTGACAACGGGACGACCAAGTTAACAGAAAGGCCCCATGGGTAGAAGTTGAGCATCAAACCGGGAAATATCCAGTAGTAATATGCTGCCACATTTAGCCCGAAATCTGGCGACTCCTCTGGAATCTCAAGAGTTGGCTCTCCATCACTCGCGATTCCAATCTGTAGGACTCCGCCATCGAATATCTCGGTTCTGTAATTGTCGTAGTCCAGCGCCCTATTGAGATCATTGTGGACGAATGGTATGTGGAAGCCCTCCAAGTAGTTATCAACGTATAGGGCCCAATTTGCTCTGATTTCATAGCACCTGTTCCTAGAAATGTCGTGTTCGAATGTGTCGACTGGCATCCAACCAATCCTCTTTTCCATCTCTTCCAGGCAGGCTTCCATCCCAGAGGGTTTGATTCCGGTGAAAACCAGTCCCTTCCAGAACAGAGATGGGAATATCCTCAGGTCATCTTGAGCAGTGGGGAAGTCTTCGACTTGGTCGAATTCGGGCATCGATTTCATCCTCCCGTCTAATCCGAAGGTTCGACCGTGATATGGGCAATGTAGAGTTTTGTTAGAGCAACTGCCATCGACCAATAGCATCCCCCTATGGGTGCAAACGTTCGACATGCATCTGATTTCATCCCCTTCTGCCAATACTATTGACTCCCCCATCATTCTCTCAAGATGTCCCAGCTCTACAGCTGACTTGCCCGATAGTTGGCTCTTGTGGGCTGCGAAGTGCCAATTATTGGCAAATCCTTCCATAATCTGTTCGAATTTTCCTTCATCAGTGTAGAATGCTGACGGGAGGGTACAGGCCTTTCGAATATCTGGGTCAATTATTGCGGACAAGGTAAGCGCCGAACACTCCTAGGCGCATTCTGATGTAGCCATTTCGACGTTGATCATGTGTTCGGCGAAGCTCTCGACTCGTGCTTTGTTCACTCCTAGGTCAGAAACTCCGAGCCGTGACTTTGAGTAAACATGCAGTACGCTGTCACCATTATCACAGAAACCTCTGACCACAAAATCATCCGGAAATCTCAGAATTAGCGTTCTGAATACGGCATGGGTTTGTTCTGTCCAATCGCCTATTGTGGTTGTTCCGGATTGGGAATCAACCCATTTTCTGACTTCATCCATCACTTCCTCCAGACTGGAGTTGATTCTCAATTCGGTGAGGTTTTCGCTTCTATAGGTATTTGGCCCAATCATTGAGCAGTTGAGTGAATCTTCAGGGCACTTGGTTGGGAAGTTTGCAGGCTCGATTACTTCATCGGGTGCTACAATGTGGATTGATAGTATGGAAAGTAAGTATGCCGAAACAATCCCTATTGCGAAAAGGGGAAGTCGCCATTTCTTGGTCACGAATCACCCTCGGCTACAATAACCCTCGACGCTCTAAGGATGCGATCATGCATTCTGTAACCACTCTCAATCACTTCTATCACGCTACCCGGTTCCTCGCCCTCCGGGCAGGGGATAGTGGCGATTGCCTCCATGCAGGTAGGGTCGAATTTCTTCCCTAATGAGTCTATTTGGGATATTCCCTCTGCCTCAAGAGAAGCCCTCAGTCCATCTAGAGTCAGTCTCACTCCCTCAATTACAGATTCGTCACCCTGGTCACCTTCGGATGCATCGACTGCCTTGGATAGGTGGTCTATTGCCGGGATTATGCGTCGGGCAAGTGACGAACCTCCATACTTCAGTGCCTCGGACCTATCTCTGGATGCCCTCTGAACGGCGTTTGCTGTCTCTGCCTTTGCATATTGGATTTCCTTCTCAAGTTCTGAAACCATTGCCTCAAAGTCAGGCTCCTCTTCAACGATAGTGGCTGTTTCATCATCCGGCGCCTCTTCTGTCACATCAATGGGCTGGAATGGCCCCTCAAGAATCCAATGGTCGATGCTAGTCAGAGTAGAAGTATTCTCCGGATGACTTCTGTTCGCGGTCCTTCCTGCTTGAGGGTTTGTTTATTCGTGGCCGGTGTGATTCCACATCCCTTCGGAAGGTGACATCGGCATCGGACAGGAAGAGGTTCATTCCCTTCCTTAGGGAGAGGGGTCCAACTGCATGGCCATGACTGCCACCTTCGCCCTGGAAAACAAGGATTGAGTCACTGACTATGTCGAGGAAATATGTGTCGTGATCGATGACCATCGCAGCCTTCTCATTGCTTTCCATGGTCCTCCGGATTGCCTTTGCTGCTTCCATTCTTGCGTTTGCGTCTAGATGTGCACTGGGTTCGTCGAATAGGTACAGGTCTGCTTCCTTCCCTAGGCAAATGGCTATACTGACCGCCTGCAGTTCTCCACCAGATAGTTTCGAGGCCTGTAAATCCAGCATCTTGTCAACTTGAAGCGCTCTGGTAACCTGAGTATGGAATTCGCCACTGCGCCATTTGCCTCCCAATTCGGAATCGAGCCAGTCTCGGACCGTACCTTCGAAATCAGTCCGTACATGCTGGGGTTTGTACGAGACCTTGGCGTCCATAGTACACCATCCCTCATCTGGATCTATTTCTCCAGCGATTATCTTGACGAGTGTGGTCTTGCCGGTCGCATTGGGTCCGACTACTCCAACGACCTCAGCAGACTTGACTTCACCTTCTCCGGTCTTAAGGTTGAAGTCCCCGAGATTTTTCTCTATCGAGCCCCATTTGAGGACCGGGGCGCCAACCTCCTCGCCACGTGTTCTCCCCCTTAGAAATCGGATTGGTTTGTCTCTAATCCTGATATTCTCCTCTGGTAGATAACCATCCAGGTACGCATTGATTGCAGTTCTAGTAGATCTGGGAGGAGTAAAGATCCCGTATGCCGATCTATCTCCATAAATTACGTGAACCAGATCGCATAGAACGTCCAGAATTGCCAGATCGTGCTCTACTACGAGAACTCTCTTGCCCCTCTCAGTCAGTTGCCTAACCACCCCAACCATCCTCATCCTCTCGTATATGTCCAAGTAGGAAGATGGCTCATCGAAGAAGTAGACGTCCGCTTCCTTTAGCAGGGTAGCGCATATCGCTACTCTCTGCAATTCTCCCCCTGATAGATCGCCCAACTTTCTGTCGATGATGTGGGAGATTCCCATCAGTTCGGAGTATTTATCGATCTCCTCCCTGTCATCTACCCTAGTCAGAAGTTCATTGACTTCTCCTTCGAAAATACGAGGGAGTTTGTCGATGTACTGTGGTTTCACTGCTATGCTAACTTCTCCCTCTGAAACCAAAGCCAAGTAGTCTCTCAGCTCCCCCCTGGGGAATGTGGAGATTACCTGTTCCCACTCTGGTGAAGGGTTGGCCCAATCCCCCAGATTTGGCCTGAATGCACCTGAAAGGAGGTTTATTGCAGTTGATTTTCCGATGCCATTCGGCCCTAGTATCCCTACAATCTGGTCTTGACGAGGGGAGGGGAGTCTGAATAGTCTGAATGAGTTCTCCCCGAAAGAGTGAGTCAAATCGGTATCCAGTTCCTCTGGGAGATTGATGATTTTTACCGCGTCATCAGGGCAGTGCTTTGCCCTCGTGAAGCAAACCGGGCATGCTGTCTCGAGAATCTTGCACTTTGACCCCTCGACCTGTATGCATTCCCTGTCACACATGGTGGAGTACTTCTTCAGATAGGCGAACGCATTGCTGTTGGGCTTGCAACGTTCCTCCAGAAGAACTGCCACTCTCATGCCTGACCCTCCTTACCATTGACTAATACTTCTTCCATATAGGTAGTACAAGCTCGTTTGCATCAGAAACCGAAGAATCGGTACCTTATGTACACGTATCCAGCGAGCAGAATCTTCTCGGTTTTAGTGAGTTGGATTCTCTCAGAGAAAACATCACCATTCTTCTTGGTAATCTTGGTCATTATGGAGTGGTAGAATGAAGCCATTGCAGCCGGAGAGTATCGGGCGGACTTATCCAAGTGCGTGAGAAGTTTGAATGCCCTTTGTCGGTATCCATCGGCTCTCTCCAAGTACTCCTCTACGAATGGTGCCCAGCCGGGGTGTTCGAGCAGAGCCTCGCCGCTCTTGACGTCTTCCTCCGATATCCCCCAGCGCGCGAGATCTTCGAGAGGAAGGTAGATTCGATCTCTCTTAGCGTCCTCGGAGACATCCCTGATGATGTTGATTAGTTGCATGAAGACCCCCCAAGACTCGGCGTATTCCTTGGCTTTGGGATTGTCGTATCCGTATATTTCTATACAAACCAGACCCACGGTGGAAGCTACTCGGTAGCAGTAAGAGTATAGTTCTTCGAAGGTTTGATATCGGTTCTTATGGAAATCGTTTTCCATCCCGCTGATCATATCGTCCAGTAGTTGCCTCTGGATTCCATACTTCTGCACGGTGTCCTTTAGAGCGATGAAAATTGGGTCGGTTGATGTGTAACCCCCATATGCGGTTGATAGTTTCTTACGGTAGTAGAACAATTGAGACATTTTGTCGTTGTATGTCGATCTATCCAAGACCGGGTTTCCCGGACTCAGCCTTTCGATGTCAGATCTGTAATTTACAGATTCTGGATCATCTGAGGAGCCTCCTGGGAAGACATCTTCGAAGTCCCCATCGGCAATATCGTCCGCTCTGCGACAAAACGCGTAGTATGCCATTATTGAGCGTCTCTTTTCCTCGGGTAGATACTTGAAAGAGTGATAGAAATTTCCTGCTTCCCTACGAGTCAGCTCCTCGCAGAATTCGTATGATGTTTCTATCATGTGTTGGGGTATTTCTGGTTCGGTCCAGATGGGGGCGTCAATGTGCTTGAAGGGATCCAGCAATTCCCCCCTTGATCCAATTACCCCCATGAAAAGAGCACTTTCTCGGACTGCCTCGATGGCTGTGATGCTGATGGCTCTGGCTGCTTCCTTGGTAATGTCGACTGCAGCTCTGACGATGTCTATCTGCTCTTCTTGGTGGTCTGGATGTTCGATATACACTCTGTCTTCTATCTCAGCATCGAGGATGATCTCGCTCCCGGATTCCCTATCCTGCGCCATGTAGTCTCAGAATCGGGCGGAGTCTTGGCCCACTTGAATGTCTCCCGAGCGGGTTTCTATGCTGCATCGAAAGATTAGGGGGGGAAACAGGAGTTTCGGAGACTAACTCCGTAGGATCCTCGTGCTGGCTTGTCTGGATGGGACTGATAATACGACCTTCTTGATGACGTCTTTGATTTCTGATCTGTCGATCTTTATTCTGTTACTTGGATCTAGGACATTGCCTTCTCTGAGCTTGGAAACCGTCCTCTTACCAATTATTACCGGGAACATGCAAGCAGCCCTGAGTCGAAACTTCCAATGGGGCAACATCTCGATATACTGAACTGCTGAAGTCAGATATTCGTCAGTCAAATCCAGATAT
>Ga0208765_1000340_pt1 | contig 30566 bp, 28 predicted proteins | sample ETNtaG_2_FD_185783 | JGI IMG/M metagenome (GOLD analysis project Ga0208765, IMG submission 185783) | Marine microbial and viral communities from oxygen minimum zone, Eastern Pacific Ocean - ETNP201406SV203 (SPAdes) (version 2) | ecosystem: Environmental > Aquatic > Marine > Oceanic ...
GCATTGGTGATGTCTGATTTGCCCGCACTCGCTGAGATTGTTGAAGATGGCACGACGGGTCGCTTGTATCCTGCAGAAGATATCCAATCATTAGCTGCAACAATTAGAGAATTACTTGAGAATGAAACACAACGTAGCGCGATGGGAGCAGCCGCTGCAGAATGGGTGGCTTCAGAGCGAACTTGGTCAAAGGTCGTTGAAGGAACAACAGAAGTTTACCAAAGGCTACTCTAGGATTCAGGAAGATAATCGCCTTCTCGTAGATTGCAAGGCAACGGAGAGAGCCTTCCAGATTCAGCATACTTCGCCGCTTCCAGCAATGCATCAGGTGTTCCGCAATCAATCCACAATGAATCCGGCCAATCGATGATACTCGCACTTCCCTCCGCGACATAGGTCTTGTTCACATCGGTAATCGACACGCCACCTTCGTTACTACCAACCGCGGTATCAAGTCGTGACCAGAATGTCTCATCGAACAGATAAATGCCACCAATTGCGAACGAAGAAGGAGGATCCTTAGGCTTCTCAACGATGTCGGTAAGCCCACCATTTTCATCGAAGACTGCAACACCGAATCGCTCAGGGTCCTCGACATTTCGACCCACCAATCGGCAGCCCGGAGGATCTTCTGAAGCTCGGAACTCACTCACCGCATCGGTGAACTCGATGGTGGTAATATTGTCAGAGAAATAGACCAGAATTCTACTACCCTCGACATGAGGTCGAGCCAAATTCAATGCATGCTGCACACCTTTCGGCTCCTCTTCAATCACGTAGTGAATATTCTCTCCAGGCAAACCCGTGCCCACGTGTTGTGCAATCTGTCCAATGAATCGATTGCCGATGATGGTGATGTCCGTAATTCCTGCGCGGCGAATGGTTGCCAACGCGTAATCAATCACCGGTCGACGGTGCAGAGGAAGTAGAGTCTTGTGGGTATAACGCGTGAACGGATACAATCGCGACCCATGGCCGCCTGCAACGAGAATTGCCTTCATTGATTCACATCCATTCAGTATCGGTGGGGTGAGCCCACTGCATTGGCCTTCCAGCCCATGGTCTGCATTGCATCCAAATCTAGAACACGACGCCCATCGTAGAGAATGGGCGTACGCATGCGCGCGTGCAGAGCCGACCAATCAATCTCCATGCATTCAGGGTGCGCTGTTGCCAGCACCACCATGTCAAATCCATCTGCACCCCCAATATCATCGATGACGGAAATTCCGTCTGGAATATCATCTGAGGTAAGGTATGGGTCCCAAGTTGAGACCGAGATTCCTGATTCAATCAGATTCAGTGCGAGCGGTTCTGTGGGGGTTTCTCGAGCATCCCCAACACCCGCCTTGTATGACCATCCCAAGAAGAGCACTCGCCCCTCTCCTGCGGCCACACCGGATTGATACATGAGTTCCCGAAGAACACCAGCGACATGTCGCGGCATCATTCGATTGACTGCGCGGGCTGCTGTAATCAGTTCAGCGGGCACACCAACCTCTTGCGCTCTTTGCATCATGTAGTATGGATCCACAGGGATACAGTGTCCACCGACTCCAATTCCAGGGGTATAGCGGTGAAAATTCCACTTGGTAGCCGCCGCAGAGAGAACATCTTCGACATCGAGGTCCAGTTCGGGGAAAATTTGCGCCAATTCATTGACCAATGCGATGTTGATGTCACGCTGAACATTTTCGATAACCTTGGTCGCCTCGGCGACTTCTACCTTGCCAACATAACGCACATCTTCGCAGGTCAACCGGCGATAGAGGTGAACCAGACTCTCTCCGACCTCTGGGTCAGAACAACCGATGACACGGGCCACTTGGCGAACACCATGGTTTGGGTCACCGGGATTGAATCGTTCTGGGCAGTATGCCACTTCAATATCCTCGCCTTCAGCAAGGCCAAGTTCAGCAAGAATTGGCAACCAAGTGCTTGTAGTCACACCTGGATAGACCGTGCTTTCGAGAATGACCACCTTGCGGTTGCCCTTTCCTGCCGCTTCAAAGACAGCTCGTCCAGCGCTTTCGACATAGGACAAATCCGGCTTGAGGTCTGCTGAGACTGGCGTTGGAACGGTGACAATCAGCACATCGCATGCAGCGGTGGCCTCTGACGTATTGCGAGTAATGTGCCACCTCTCAGAACCGGGTGCTGGAATCATGTCGTCAAGATCAGGATCGCCCAATGGATTGTGGCCTTCATGCAGAGCATTGACAATTCGCTCAGAAAGGTCGACGCCCCACACATTGAACCCCGCATCGCGGAAGCCAATGGCGGTCGGCAGGCCGACGTAGCCTAGGCCAATGATACCGACACTCAAGTCGCCAGAATCCGCCCGAGAGGCGAATGAGGAATCCCATCCCATGATTTTGCGGCCTAACTCTTGCTTCATGAAGCCCTCGGTCGACCAAATGCATCAAAGAACGCCGCCCGTAGGGCGGCATATGCGTGTTTTTGTGACGGGTGGCGCGGGCTTCATCGGCTCGTGCGTTTGCGAAATATTGCTACACCAAGGCGCCGAGGTGGTCTCTTTCGATAACTTCTCAACCGGCCACACTCGAATCGATGGCGTTGAGATTGTGGAAGGAGATGTGAGAAATTTCGACGAAGTCCTCTCGGCGATGTCCGGATGCACCCATATTGCACATCTTGCGGCCATGGCATCGGTTCCGGCCTCCGTTGCTAATCCGGCGCTTTCAGAAGCAATCAATCTACAGGGCACACTCAACGTGATTGAAGCTGCCAAACAAGTCGGCGTGAAACGTATCGTATTCTCCAGTACGGCAGCCGTATATGGCAATGCTACAGAATTACCAGTAACCGAATCAACAGTGACCCAATGCCAGTCACCGTATGCGGAGGACAAACTAGCAGCCGAGATCGCCATTTTGCATTCGGGCATTGAAGCCATATCACTGCGTTACTTCAACGTCTATGGGCCACGTCAGGATCCCAACGGCCCATATGCAGCAGTCATTCCCATATTCATTCAGATGTTGATTGACAAGAAATCACCCACCATTTTCGGGAACGGTGAAGCAACACGCGATTTTGTCAGCGTTTTCGACGTCGCGGAACTGAATTTCAAGGCATTGACAACCGAAAATGAGGACGCACTAGGCGAAGTCTACAATGTGGCCTCGGGTTCATCGATGTCGGTGTTGGAACTGTTCACAACTCTCCGTGAACATCTGTCTGCTGACGACCCAGAAATCCAGGCCGTTGAACCCATCTTCGCACCATCTAGAGACGGAGACATCCTCCATTCATCAGCATCCATCGAAAAGGCCAGAAAACTGCTTGGATTTGAGCCCGATAATACTTCCAAGGGCCTTTCATTCACGCTGCGTTGATGGGCGACTTTTCAGGCACAACGACCGTAGGCCCTAGGGGGTTCCCCCACCTTCTTGTTCGGAAAAGTACCCTTTGGCGACCAAATCACCGAGTTTCTCGACTCCAGCCTCAATCAGATCAGTGTCGGATTCCTCTGCTTTTTTCCATTCTTTCTGTGCTTTCTCATGGCGCACGACATTGGCTTCTTCAAGCAACTTCTCTCCTTCGGTCAAGTCGCCCTCAAGCCCCCCAAACTCGGGTCTTGGGGTCATGGCATCGATGCGCGGCATCCTTGCATCGATGGTGTCTGCACCTGAACCTTCGGCCGGCCCTTTGGGATCTACTGCACGCGTTTTGTACACCACCCGTCCCCATTTGTCCCTCTCTTTGGCCATCGCTCCACCTTCATGAGGCCGCATCAAAACGTCGAGAATGTCAGGGCCACCGGGCATGCCGAGAACCCGAGCTGCGAATGTTCTACCCTCTTCATGCAACATTGGTGCGATGTCCAAGCCTTCCAGCAACGCATCCTGAAATTGATTGTAACGCTGCCTTCCAGAGATTCGACCTAACACGAGTCCAACCAAAAATGAGAATGAAAGTGTGACAATTGATGCTGGAGAAGAGAGTGATAGTTCGAACAAATAGAGTAGCAACATCGCGATAATCAGGCCCGTGGGAATCCAGACCACGGTTCGCTGCAGAATGAGCCCCCGTCGCAAACTCTCCATTTCATCAGCGCCGAGCGGGGCCGCCCCGACCCAAGTCAAATCCCCCCGTGACACAATGAGTCCTCAAGCGAAGTCTACGTTGAAGGCTTCTATCCAATTATCCTCATTCTCATTGAATATGGGACGGGCCTTGAGTTTCAATTCCGGAATCTTTGGTGTTGTCCGCGAAGGTCGTTCTGAAATCATTGGAGCCCTGATGCTCTGTGCCACATCTTCAGAACCACTTACCAACACCGAATCTTGAACTGAGACATTCGATGTACGCGGCTCTAGTGCCAAGCGATGCAACAAATCACCCATCGTTCGCTGCATCTCTCGACTTTGTTCGGCAAAAGCCTCGGTTAATCTACCACTTTCATCTGCAAGTTTTCGTTGGGCCTGATGCGCATCCTTCTCTTGTGATCCAAGCACATTTTGCATTGTGATAATCATCTCATCCCATCGACGATTGACATCCCCTGTCCGCTCTTCAAATTGAGCCAACATGAGTTCTTGCGATTCAATCAATCGCTGAGCTTCTTCCATTGCTCTTGCTTGCGCTTGCAGAGTTTCTCGCTGACTCTCGATTAACTTCCGTGCTTCTGGTGCACCCACTGAATCCCGACGCTCTAGTTCGGAACGAACAGCGAGAAGTTCCCGATTCTGTGTATGCAAATGGTTATTCAATCGCCCAATCTGCACACCCGTGTCTTTCAAACGGAGATATTGTCCGTTGATGACGTGCCGCAATCGTCTTTTTTCTGCACCACTTCTTGGCAATTCAAACAACAACAGAACATAGGTTCCAACGATGGCACCAAGGGTAGAATCGCCGAGGACGATTGTTAACCAAATCCCGGCCGCGAGGCCCGCTAAGACAGATACTAGTCTAGACATCCCAATCAGTATACTCTGACACTGGTCCCCTTTAGTGAGAAATGTGGGGAGTCCCGGGGGGGCCCTCCTAATCAAGGATAAATTCGTTCTCAGCCACTTCAATGATACTGCCCTGTTTCAGTAGCCATTCGAGAGCCTCAACTAATTCTTCAGAGTCAATCCCTCGGGAAATGAGAGTCACACCCAATGATTCCAATGTCACGGGCAACTCTCCTTTCCCGGCTTTATCTTCAAGATGGAATAGGATGGCTTGTGCACAGACCGCTAGCAACGGGTCATCTCCAATGTCATCTGGCAGATAGTTCAGGTGTGCGGATGCAGGATGCAATTCCCAAGATCCTTCTTCGATACCACCATCTTCTCCATCGGGAGGATTGGGGCTGAACACATCGAATAGATTGCACTGGCGGGTGCCTCCTTCGTCGAGTTCAATATCTCGACCAATCCTATTCGCAAGAGCTTCTAAACGGGATATTCGCTGCTCCAACCGCATTTTCTCTCGGCCCAGGTTTGCTTCGATGATTTTCATTTCTTCATTGGCTCGTTCTATCAGCCAATCATTCATATCCCACTCTGGGTCAAGACGGAGCATGGTGTCCCACAGGCGTTGCAATTCCTCCGGCAGAGTGGAAGCATCCAACCGTGGACGCTCATCATGATCTGTAGGACTTCCAGACATCTTCGTGAAGGGTGTAATGACGGTACATGAAGAGTTCGTCTGTACACTGACTTCTCTGGGTGGACAATCGGATGCACTCATTCATGTAGGGGGAACGATTGGCGAGCCCCATGACATCCTACACCTTGGCCTTGCTTCCCGGCGACGGCATCGGGCGAGATGTCATGGTGGAGGCCGAAAAGGTCCTCGATATCGTCGAAGAATTGACACCACTTTCCTTTGAACGCAACAAGATTCCTTGCGGTGGTCAACACTATCTTGAGACTGGCGAAGAATGGCCAGAAGGGAGTTTTGAATTCTGTCGCGATGAGGCAGATGCCATCTTACTAGGCGCCGTCGGATGGCCAGGCGCCACCACGGAATCTGGGGATTTGGCAGGTGGTTCCGTCATTCTTGGTATTCGCAGCGGACTTGATCTCTACGCAAATGTTCGCCCAATTCGATTGTATGAGGGCATCCGTCACAATATCCATGGTGATTTTTCTCAAGTTTGGAAGCCTGGCATGGTCGACATGCTCATCGTACGAGAGAATACTGAGGGCCTGTACCACTCACTTCTTCGCCGTTCAGCCGACAAGGCTCAGGGCAGAGAGGCTTGGGAGCCCGACTCAATGGAATTCCCAGGCCTTGATGGAGAAGTTGCTTGGGACCCTCGTCCAATTTCTAGAAATGGAAGTGAACGAGTCTTCCGTTACGCGTTCGAAGCATCTCGCCGACGCAACGGATGTCCACGCGATGGCACGAGTCGAGTGACGTGTGTTGACAAATCGAATGTCACACGAGGTTGCCAACTATTCAATCGAATCTACCACGAAATCGCCGAAGAATATCCTGAAGTCGAAACCGACCACGCTTACATTGACGCTTTCTGTATGTGGGTTATCCGAAATCCCGAATGGTTCGACGTCGTTGTCACACCGAATATGTTCGGCGACATCAGCACAGATCTTGCAAGTGTACTTCAAGGAGGTATGGGGATTGCAGCAAGTGCAAATCTAGGTGATGAACATGGAATGTTTGAGCCCGTACATGGATCAGCACCCAAATATTCTGGTCAAAACAAAACCAACCCAATGGCGATGATTAACAGCGTCTCTCTGATGTTCGATTGGTTGGGTGAGACCAATGGTGATAATGATTGCACGACCATATCAAATTGCATAGAACAGGCCGTCGCCGATGTCCTGAAAGGTGACACTTTGACCTATGATTTGGGTGGAACCGCGGGAACCAGTGATGTTGGCGATGCAATCGTAGGAGTTCTTGAGGCTCTCTTGCGCAAGCATTTCGCAGTCGCTTGAATTCACTCTTCTGTAGAGTCGTGCTTTGCACGTTCATTGCGCATGGCTTCTTCGAACTCAGACCAGAGCTCCTTCTCGACTTCTGCTCGGATAATTGGCACCATCTCCTCGACCACCTGTTGGCGAACTTGGTCACGAATGGCAACGGCCACCTGACCAACAATTTCCTGTTCAATCTCAGCGCGCAAACTATCTTTGATTTCCTCAACATTGAGTCCCAACTGAGGAAAGCCATCGAGGTAACCATCCTCTTGTCTATGAATCAATCTCGCTCGTTCGTCTGCCATGTGTTCGATGTGTTGCTCAATCCTTTGAACAACCTCACTACTCCAGGCAGAATGTGGATCGGGTAAACGGCCCTGACTCACCAATTGTTGCAACATTTGTACACTTCGAACTCGAACAGGATCACCTGCAAGATAATCAGCAGCACCGGTCACAAAAGAGAGAATTGCCTCAACGAATTCACCCTCGGGGATTTCAGCAGCACATCCAGGACATTCAGTGACATGCCCATCATCAATTCGTTTCTTGACAGCCTTCCCAGTATCTTCTTTCTTCGCCCTACGTCTAACTGGTTTTTGGGGTGCATCAATGTCAAAAGAAACCTGAGAGGCTAGAAACGAGTCCCCTTCACGGAGAAGCCTATCCTGCTCTTCCGACATCTTGATTCAAGCCCAGTTAGAATTTCACTAGGCAAAAGGATTCTGCCGAACAAGACGCCGATTTGACCATTTTATCAGAAATCGTCGAGAACCCGGAGCATTTCAGAAATCACTTCACGCAAATTCTGCTCGTTATCCCACTTCTCAGTGGGCAATTCTGTTGCATCAAACAAGTCCTCAAGAAGTAGGGGCAAACATCTAGTGAGTTCATCGGCAATAGTGATGGTTGCTTTCTTCGCAGTCCGTGATAATGGATTCAAATCGATGGCACAAACGGTCTTCCCCATCGCTACAAGTGCCTCACATCGATCACCATCTTCTAGTGGCACCAGAATCACGTCAGATCGGAGAATCCCTTCTGTACAACATTCAGCCCGAGGCCCCTCAAGTCCGGGAATTCTCCCATCGGGATCCCTCCCCAATATCCGAACATCCCGTATTTTTTCTTGCCAGTCCCCGGGGAACTGCTCCCATTGTTCTACATTCGGGTTGTTATCCCATCCTTTCGGCCATGGTTCATGGGACAAAACCTCCTTTCTTTCATTCAATTTACCAATCAGTGCATCCATTCTTTCGGGAGTTCGATAGTATATGTTGACTTCAATATCGCATGGTACCGCTGCAGCACAGCGAATCAAATTGTCCGCTGCGAGTGCAACAGCATTCCCATTCACAGAAATGATTGGCCAATCTGCGCCTTGCAATCTTCCTGCTATTTCTCGAATTGAATTTCTCGCTGCATCGCAGGTCCGTTCACCTAAGAGATAGTCAAAGGCTTCTCCACGCCCATGGGCAATCAACGCCGAGTCCGCCAACAATCCAGCCGCCGCCGCCTCAGTCAACAGCTTGCGCGCCATAAGTGAGGCATAACGAGGGTGTGTGGGGGGGACTTCGCCCATTTCCTCATACCCCTTCAAAGATGCATGTGAGATCAAGTGGTGGAGCAGCACGATGCAAGCCTGATGTTGAGATAATATCAACCTTAGAACTCTGCCAGGCCCCCAATTCTTCGAATACGATATTGCCGCTGGCCTCAATGGTCACATATCCACGAAGCCCTCTAGTTTCAATGTCCAAGACTGCATCTCGAGTGAGTTCTGGTCCCATGTTATCGAGCATGATGTTGAGCTTCACTCCTTCCTCATGTTCAAGCATACGTTCAGCCCAAGACTCGGCAGCAGCCAGTGCTTCGTCTAGGGTTTGAACTTCCACTGTGACGAAGGCTCCAATTGAATCAATCTGTACGTCTCGCAAAACTTTGCGAACACGTGTGGGGCCCACGTCTCCCTCTTCTGCGGTGGAGGCAAGATCATTCTCCTTTAGCATGAGCGCATCAGCTCTATGAATTCGGTGTGTCAATCCCCCACCGATTGCAACTGCTGCCTTATCCAGGGCCCCCCAAGCGGTTTTACGTGTGGCCGCGAGTGGAATTTGCGATTTCTCAACCCAACGTGCGGTATTTGTCGCAATCCCACTGAGGCGACCGAGAATATTCAGGATGATTCTTTCACAGACTAAGATTTGATGCCGCCCACCTTCAATGGTAAGAATACAGGTCCCTGCATCAATTTTTGAGCCTTCACTATGTGTCCAAGAAAAGCGTGCCCCTGGCATCCATTCTTTGAGAAGAATATCGGCAACATAGAGTCCGGCCAAAGTTCCTTTTTCTCGGGCGCGAATTTCTGCCTTTGTCCTTCGATTTGCACTCTCAATGGGTTCGTGAACCCCCTCGTCGGCCATCATTGCAGTAATCCACCTACGTGCACTTTCTACGAACCACTGCGTTGGCCCATCATCTGCAATCAACTGATGGCGTCGATCGTGCGGTGGCACCAATTTCTCCACCTGTTCGACCGTTTCGGCGAGCACATCGCCACCACCATTCGCCGCTTCAGTCGGCATATCACCGTCGGGGGACACGTATCGCCGAACCACCGGGGGGTTTTCACCCTCTCGGCGGCCAAAAATGTCTAAGTTTCATCTTTCGCCGCCTTCATGACCCCCTGCCGCTTCGCTTTGCATTATGCGACGAGTCGGCGTGGTTGGCGATGGCCTAAGCGGCCTGCTTGCGGGCCTTGGTGCAGGCAGCAGCGGGGTCGATGTTGCCATTTTTGGTCATTCAGAACCTCTGGGGGGACTTGCCGCGCCCGTCGACCCAGATGCGACGTGGTTGTTTGATCGAATCCCATTGTTTTGGAGGAGGAAGGGGCCATTGGACAATCTACTACGTCGATTGAAGATTCGGATGCCTACACGGCGCGTCCCCCTAACTCGCATGGCTGTCGTTCGAGATGACCGACGCCATTCCCTTCCAACAACGTCCAGTTATTGGCGAAAATCCGTTGGAGACCTTGCTCCCGAATGGGCCCCATTGATTAAAGCCGCAAGAAAGGGAGATTTGAGCCAGATTGAGGGCCCCGGAAAAGATGCTGCAACACTACTCTCTTTGCTTTGGAATTTCGACCCTACCCCTAATCCAGAAGCCATACTCAACATCGGATGGAAGGAATCGGCCAGAGTGGCAATCGATGGCTGGGTCGGTACGAGTGGCCGATTAATCGCAGCTTGTTTACAAACAGATGTCACGTTCCACACAGACGGTCCTGTGACAGGACTGCGCAGACGAGACGATGGAAGCGTGGACGGCGTCAAGCGCAAGGGACGAGTCCTCCCCGTCGATGCGGTAATCCAGGCCTGTTCAAGATCTGAATCCGTGTTGTATGGTCGCTATCTAGGACTTGATGGTAATTTTCTTCGCCCCCACGTCGTATTGTGGGATGCTGACCGAGAGGTTCTACTGATTGATCTTGGGCCATTGATGCCAGAACGAGTACCCGAGGAATACCGACCAACCCCCTCTCTGTTCCATTGCATCGCTTTCGGAGATTCTTCAACCGCCCCGGAACGTGTCGAAGCACTATTGGACGCACAATGCTCAGGTTGGAGGAGCGCAATTGTAGCGGATTATTCATTGGACAATCTGAGACTACCCGTCGTACCTGATTCAGAATTTGAAGATGGAGTGTACCATGCTCATGTCGGTAACGCATTTGAAATCGGGAAAAAAGCGGCTCAATCTTGAATAGCATCTAGGCTTGCTTCTGCAGCGGCTAGGCATGCGAGCAAATCATCCATTGTCGACTGAAGTGTGGGGATACTATCGGTAGTGACTGTGACAATCAATTCCACTCGCTCATTGTCCAAATCGACAATTTCAGCTGAGAACATTCCAGGATCATCCGCTTCAATCGCTGAAAGCAATGCCCGAGCACGATTACCACTCCCAATCCATCGCGCCTCACAGGTGGCCATGCTTCTGCGAACCCCATCACATTCATGGCGCCATCGGTCGCAAAATCCTGACGCTTCACAAGGGACATCTAGGCGAACAGTCTTGAGAGGATGCCAATACCCCCAAGTGTGGCCGAAGAGCAAGTTCTGCAGGGGCTGCCTCCTGAAAGCACAGCCGTATTCGAGAGTTCGGGCGCCTCAATCGTCCTTCCCAGTCAAAGGCCATTGCATCCGCGTGCGATGTTTGCTGCGCTACTCGCAATTTTGGCGGCCACTGCGGGCTTGTACGTTGGCATGGATTATCTCGATGGAGATTCAGGGATGTACACACATCGACAGTTGATTTTCACTCAATCCGTCGGCGCCCCAAATGAATCGGCCATTCTCACCGGCGTACTCGTCGATGGCGATGGTACCCCATTGTCGAATTATACTCTTGAAGGACATCTGGCTTATCGCAGAAATGTCCAAGCAAACACATCTGAGAATGGCAGTTTTCGGATGGAGGGCCTTGATCCTGGACAGATGACGCTGGATATCGCTTCACCAGAGGGGGACCGCTTCACGAATCTCGTTTTGTTGAACGCTCCAGCAGCATTTGAGCCCATAGGATTCACAAATTTGGTATTCAAATGGCCGAGTGAGGCCGAATTCGACAACGCAGAGGAATTGTCACTGGGTGGCAATTGGATTGATCTAAGCGAATCCCAGCGTGAGAACAGTACCCAACCCTATGACCAGACGGCTGCGGCGATGTACGATATGTTCGGTACCGGATTCATCGGTCTCGGAGTCATCACGATGATTGTCGCTGCCATGGGTGTGAAAAACAAGAATACCGGCTTGATTCGAACCGCTACTGTCACCGGATTCTTCTCAATGGGTCATTTCTATCTTTCATGCGGTTTCGGATTAATTGCATTCTTGTTGACATTATCGTTGATTAAACAAGAATAATTTCCGTTTTATGGTAGAAAATTTCCGGAAGATGTAGAAACATAGCAATTTGGAACAAATATTGACACTTTTTGGGCAGTAGATTATAGTCTATACAGAACCGTTCCCGTTTGGCAGAGAGCATCGACAATCCTCCGCTCCAAATAGCTTCAAAGACAACACAGTTCGTCACACTGTCTCGTCTAGTCGATGTTCTCGCCATCAGATTGGGCTCAAATCTTCAGTGTCCCCTCGATTCTACGATACCAGGCCATGCCCTTCTCGTGATCCTCTAGTTGAGAGAACTGTGGGAACGGAGAGATGGAGCGCATATATCCGAATGCAGCCAAATCTACCAAGTCCGGTTTTTCTCCACCGAAGTATTGAGCATCCCCCATTTCATTAGTGAATTCAGTGAGCAGGTCGTGCCACAATTGCTTGGGCGTTCGACCATCTTTCTTTACACGACTTCGTGCGATAATACCCCACATGATTGGGAACCCTGCCCATGCATAGAGTCGCTTGGAAATGAATCCGAACGTCTCTAGCTTCGATACACGAGTAGTGGTTTTCAGGGCAGAGGAGAGACTTCCGTAAAGAATCGGTATTGTCGCCTTCGACATCTTAGTGTCAACCCACTCAATCCATTCGTCGCGACGCGCCTCATCATCGCTGGACCAGAGTGCACCACCATTGTAGGCGTCATCGATGTGTTTCATGATGGGTGTGGAGTCGACCACAATCTCCCCATCTGCTGCAGTCCACACGGGGACTTTGCCCCAGTCACCTGCGAATCTGAGTTCCTTCTTCGTCTTCATCGCATTGACCTGTACCTTCTGATAATCAACATCAAGATGTTCGGCAATACTGCGAACCTTCCAACAGAATGGGCAAGTATGTAGCATGTGCAATTTCGGTCTCATCGCTTCTGTCATGATTTCACCTCAGTCAATACACATTGGATATTCTTCTTGCATAGGTGGTAGGAAGAGATCCTCACACGTGCGCGTAATAGTTGAGAGAGAAAGCGTGCTTCGATCATCAAGGAAAACAGTCACCGGTAGCGTACTCACAGGACTTGGAATGTAATCTTCACCAGTTTGCGTAATGACAAGAATTAGACTATCTCCTGCTGGAAGCACGACATCCATCGGCAGGAATTCCATCTGTGCCAGCACCGTCTCCCCCGGTAGTAGGACACTGCCTTCTCGACCACCGTCGGAGAATCGTAAATCCATCACTGCGTGGCCCAAATGCGCACCATCACTGCCGCGTTGCATATTGATGAAAAGATGCCCACTGGTCGCAGGTGGAATGACCGAAATTCGCGCACCCATGTGGAGCGTCGGCATTCCAATAATACGGAAATCCTCCTCCATCGATCCGCAATCTAGCACGGTTTCACTCGTTGAAGTGACCAACGCGCCCCCAGACATCACCTCACATTGGTCCAAGGTAGTGACATTCCACTCAGTATCTAATGGAGGATAAGTCTCTTCGACACGCCACCCACCCATATCATCTTGAATTTCGGCAATCAAACGAGGCTGTGGTCCAATATCACGTAGATAGAAATCAAACCATTCGAGAAGATCGTCGGCCCAATCCCAACGTAGTGACCAAGGGAAACCTATGCCTCCATCGTGACCACTGACTCGATCTGGATAATCATGAGTCCATTGGCCATACAATCCCTTGACTTCGAATCCATGGTCGATGGCAATTTGGTGTGTGGGGAAGGCCATGTGTGGGTCGACATTCCAATCTTGCATTCCGTGAATAATGTAGATTGAACCATTGTATTCTTCCAGGGCACGATCGAGGAAATACCGCTCCGTCCAATAATCGCTGTTTGTCCAAGAGAGGTCGTCTCCGGTCAAATAGGCCCCCGGGCCCGCATAATATCCCTCCATGTATCCTTCACAGAGGTTGTGCGCGTCTTCGGAATCACCATCGATTCCAAACGAACCATACACACCGTTGTGCATGATGGGTCCTCGTGCTTCCATGCTCCCATTGCGCCACATCAATTCGTGCAATCCAATCAACCCAGACATCGGCACAATGGTTGTCAGATGCTCTGAACCTGAGGCTGCAGCATTCCATGGCGTTGAACCATCGTATGATTTTCCAATCGCTCCGACCTTTCCGTTGGACCAAGGCTGTTGACCCAACCAATCGACAGCTGCCTTGATGCCCTCCATCTCATCATGCCCCATGAGATCCATGCAATGGTTGGATTCGCCTGTACCAAAGACCGAGACCTGAGCCACACCGAATCCATGAGGTACGAAGTTCTCAATCAGGAACCGACCCAATCGATCGGCTGGAGTCAACGCATCAACATCACCGTCGCTGTAGTAAGGGCCAATCTCAGCAATAATGGGTACCTTGCATTCCTCGGTGACATTTCCAGCGGAGTAGTCACATCCTTCGATTTCAGGCAACCACAGACCGAGATGAACTTCCGCATCTCCTGTTGCACCTGCTCCTCCGTCACTGAGGGTGATTGCTGGCACATCGACGAAGATGGATTGTACTGCTGAGATGTTATGGCTTCCATTCCATGAGACTCGGCTGAAGACATCACCGTTATCGTAGAGTTTGCCAGAACGCTCTTCCACCGGTGGCAACCAATGGCCGTTACTGGCATCAGTCCCCATCATGTTGTGGGGGATTCCAACGGTAGCTGCGAGAAGTAGAAACAGGACAACGATGGCCAAGGTTGCCCCCATCGCTCCATTGAGTTGGCGCTTCTCACGCCGCTCTTCTTGGGGCACCTCATCGAAGAGTTCCGCCTCAAACAACTCTTCTTCCACGGCCTCCGGCCGTGCGCCGCGCTGCTTCAAGGTTCGCGAGTCGAAATGCCCGTCTTCAAGGAGGGGCTCAATGTTCGTGACCAAGGTGCAGAGAATCAGCCAAAACGAGCAACGCTACTATAATGACAATTCCTGTGAGGACATACATCAGAGCCTTTCTACCCGTTTCGGGACTGTGGATATCCGGCAGTGTATCGACAGTGGCAACATACAGGAAAGTGCCCGCTGAGAACAGCATAGCCAATCCAATCATATGGTGTTCCAAGTCAGCCAATGCATAGAATGCAACCAAAATCATCACAGGTGTTGCCAAAGAGAAAATGATTACATCGCGAATAGATTTGTTCTTGTCGTCCCGTTCATGCATTGAGAACACACCAAGGCTGAACGCTGCAGGTGCCTTGTGAATCAGCACAGCCAACGCTACCGCAGCGGTCACAGTGACTCCTCCACTGGCCGCCGCCGCTCCAATCGCCAAACCATCAGTTGCAGCGTGAAGCGATAGGCCGAACACCAACATCCAACCCGAAGGACCGTGATGAACATGGCCGTGGCCGTGGTCATGTTCGTGATCGTGATGCTCCTCATGAACGGCATGCCCAATACCCGAACCTTCGAGAATTAACATCAGTGCGAATCCGGCCAAAAGCGCACCTCCTATGGCCAGATGCCCGAGTACTTCCTCTTCGTGCTCTTCGTGACCAGCTTCCTCTTCGTGCTCTTCGGATGCGAGTTCGAATCCCTCAGGGATTACTACAAGCATGGCGGAAGCGATGATGATTCCAGACGCAATTCCTGTGAGCATCTTCAGTTTGGTAGTATCTTCCTTGGATTGAGTGAGTATAGGCACCAGCCCACCTACCAATCCGAAAACTAGGGTTAAGCCAACATAGAGAAGGGGCGGTTCCATGCATTCGACGCACCCTTTCACCTTTTGAAAAAATCGCATGTCCCCTCACAGAAATCGTGATTCGTCAAGCGGTGGGTTTGAGGGAGTGCCAATTCACGCAGCGGCATGGAGGCCGACCGCCGAATGATGGGGCTAGGCCTTGGTGTTGCCGTTTTACTACTCATCTCAGCCTTCGCTGGAATCGGTCCAACAGCTGTTTTGGTCGATGGAGATCGAGATGGGACCTACAATTGGGCTGACAATTGTCCGGATACTGAAAATGAGAATCAGGCAGATCTCGATGGAGATTCTGAAGGCGATGCTTGCGATGATGATGATGATGGAGATGGGGTTGGGGATGTGGATGATGCCTTACCTCTCGATGCAACGGAAACCCATGACTTAGATTCGGACGGAATCGGAGACAATTCGGACGACGATCGCGATGGCGATGGGGTTACTAATGTACACGACGCATTCCCTGAAAATGCCGATGAACAACTCGATTCGGACTCTGATGGTACGGGTAATAATGCAGATAATGATGACGATGATGATGGATTGGAAGACTCAGTCGACCCCTTCCCAATTACACCCGTTTGGGACTTCAATCAGCCTGGTCCATTCACAGTGGGAACCCAGGACTTGACCTTCATTTCCTCCACTGATATCGAACTGACTGTTCAGGTGTGGTACCCCACTTCAGATGAGTCGGGCACCCCTGTCATCTACGACCGAGCATGGCCAGGAGATGCTTGGGATGATGCTACTCCCGATTGCAGCGAGACCCACCCTGTTGTACTCTACAGTCATGGAACGGGTTCAGGATTGAGGTGGATGTCCGCGTTCCTGACTGAATATCTGACCAGTCATGGTTTCATCGTGGTTGCCCCAGATCACGTTGACGACCACCTACAGAATTTTGATGCCGAAGCATTGCCCATCACCTTACTCCGCAGGCCCATCGATATTCACGACACTTTCGATTGGATTTCCAATCAATCAGAGGGCGATGGCCCGTTCAGTGGTTGCACGGTTTCAGAAGATGGCTACGCAGTCATGGGACATTCAGGAGGAGGATACACTTCATTGATGGCCTCGGGTGCAACCATTCTCATTGAAGATTTGACAACCCAATGCGATGAGGGCCACAGCCATCATTGCGACATGCGCGATCATTGGCTTTCCACGCACCCGGGTTCAGTTGAGATTGATTTGTCCGATGACCGAATATGGGGCACAATTGGCCTAGCACCATGGACGGGCTTCGTTCTCGAGGATGGCGTTTCTAATGTTGACAATCCTATCATGGTCCTAACCGGAGATGCGGATGAGACCACGAATCTAACTATGGTGAACGGGATTGTGGAAGATCTTGATGCGAATTTGACACAATACGGTGTGTTTGCCAATGTTGGTCATTATCACTTCTCTCCTATTGGTTGCGAATTGTACGGTTGCGTCAACAACACGGACGTTGAAATCGTCAAGAATCTGACTTGTGAAAGCGCGCTTGCATTCTTCGCGCAGTTGCTTGAATGGCCCGGCGCCGAGGCAATATCTTTGCCCGAATCTGAATTCCTTACTTGGCAATGAATATTGAATCACAGCCATGGTGAATGTTTCCCTCACTTACATAACCAAGCCCTATGTCCAGAGAATCATGGATGAGAGTAAACAGCGCTACTCATCGGAGGTTCGAAGACCTCTTCGCAATTTCTTCAAATTGGTTCCATTGATTGAATGGTTCTACCCCATCGATCATACGAGACTGTGGAAAGATGCCTACAATGAGGCACACCCATCAGGAAAGGCCCTCAAAGAAAGCTATCAAGCGGTTTGGGAAGTCAATACCATCGCTGCTGTGTTGGTTCTATCGATGAATGCCTTGCTATTCTTCGGTTTGCTAACGGGTGAATCCAAGCAAATCTACTGGGACGCAACGCCCTATTCGAGTGTGGAATGGTGGGCCATGATCATGGGCGGAGTCATCGTCATCATCAATTTCTGCCATTTAGGTGGATTGTTGGTGGTCCACGGCATTTATTCAGTTGTCAACGACAACAACTTCCGAGCCATCGTCAGTGCCAGAGGCCCCACCGGCCGCCTTGCAATGCTTCCAGACTATCTTGTGGTTTGCTCAATGTACGGCATGGCTGGATGGTGGTGCACACTCCTTTGGGTGCACGTCAGGGAACATGTCGGCGCATTGATTATCATTGGCGCATTGCTACTCATTGTAACAGGCTTAGTCAGTTATTCCGCCTATGCAGCGCGAATCATCTACCACAGCGGTGCGCACAAACCTGAGAGCATTTTCAAGGACATGGCCACAGAGGCTTTGCCTCAATCACAGAAGGAACTAGGCCATCTATTGATGCAGAGAGCCTTGGACGACTCTCGAACCACGATGGAGCCGTTGTCGATTGGTTCTCAAATCAAAAAGGATCTCGATGACACCAAGGGTTGGTGGCCAACCTTTGACGAAGAAGAGTGATTCACTGCAACTCTATTGCAACTGCCTGAACCTTGTATTCGGGGCAGTGTGTGTACCCATCTGCTGAAGCACTCAATACGGAATTGACCCCGACATCTGGGAAATGGAAGGTGGTGAATAGATTGCCTTTTCGCACATTATTTGTGATTTCAACTTTCATTTGGACACGATTGCGTGGGCTGCATAGCCAAACGGTATCTCCATCATTTATTCCCATGACACCAGCATCCACCGGATGCATCTCCAATAGATCCGTGTCCCGGAATTCAGTAAGTCCAGTTCGCCGAGTTTGAGTTCCGGCATTGTAGTGGAAGAGATTTCTTCCCGTGACCAGAATAAACGGGTATTCATCTGATGCTTGTTCATTGGGCTCTGCATAATCAGGCGCAGCAAAATTCCCTAATCCACGAGAAAATTTGTCGACGTGCATTACGCTTGTCCCCGGGTGATCCGAAGTCGGCTTTGGCCATTGTACTGAAACAGAATTTTCCATATTCGAATAATTGATACCCCTGAAATTCGGTGTCAAACTAGCTAACTCATCCCAAACTTCCGACACGTCGTCGGAAGATACGATCGGATGTCCTAGCGCAGCAGCCAATTCTGATACAATTACCCAATCTTGTTTGGCTTGCCCCGGCGGGTCAAGCGCCTTCCTGATTCGCTGAATTCGCCTCTCGCCATTCGTGTAAGTTCCATCTGATTCTAGGAAAGATGCAGCAGGGAGAATTACATGCGCAAGTTTTGCTGTTTCACACATGAAAATATCCTGAACAATGAGTAGATCAAGGCCACTGAGAGCCTTCTTTACTGCTAAATTATCGGGGTCAGTGTGCGCAATATCAGAACCCACTAGGTACAGTGAACGAACATTTCCTGTCTCGACTTGCTGAAGCATTTCAGGGTAGGTTAACCCCGGTTCTGCCGGAGCTTCAACACCCCAAACCTTGGAAAATGCTGCACGGTTTTTCGGGTCCGACACCATTTGATAATTCGTGTAAACATTTGGCAACGCCCCCATATCGCAAGAGCCCTGAACATTGTTTTGTCCACGAAGAGGATTGATTCCAGTTCCTTTCCGTCCTACATTTCCAGTCAATAGTGCAAGGCTTGAGAGAGCCATTACCCCTTCTGAACCATGGCTGTGTTCAGTCATACCCAAGCCATGTACTGACATCGCTGAGGGTACAGATGCATAGTAAATCGCTGCAGCCTCCAATGTTGCAACGGGAACTGTTGTGATTTCAGAACATATCTCGGGAGTCATATCCTGAACCATTGCCTTGAATGGTTCGAGATTCTCAGTACGTTCATCGAGCCATTTTGAATCTGCTTGCAAATTCTCTCGTAGGATTATGTGGGCTAGACCTTGGTATAGTGCAACGTTGGTGCCTGGTCGCAACTGTAGGTGAATATCGGCCATCTGGGCTAACTCAGTGGCCTTTGGATCTGCCACAATCATCTTCATTCCACGCTTGCGAGCGCGGCGTATGCGTGAACCAGTGACTGGATGTCCATGCATTGGATTGCAGCCAGAAACCAATAGCAAATTGGTATAATCGATGTCTTCCAGACTGTTTGTTCCCGCCCCTGCTCCGAAGACAGTCATCATTCCCTTGACGGTTGCAGAGTGACAAACACGTGCACAATTATCGATATTATTGGTCCCAATAACTGCTCGCATCAATTTTGATCCAAGGTAATTCAATTCATTTGTTGAACGTGATGAAGTGATTGAACCAATCGCATTCGGTCCCGATTCAGCCTTAATTTCATTCCAGCGCTGTGCGATGAATGAGTAGACTTCATCCCAAGACACTTGTCGGAATTCATCGGTAATTGATTCCCTAATCATTGGGAATTTCAGTCTATCTGCATGGTGAATATATGTTGATGCAAACCGTCCTTTTACACAAGCATGACCTTGATTCACTGGAGAATCTGCAGCTGGGACCATTGTCACCAATTTATCACCCTTAATTCCAGCATCAAATTGACAACCAACCCCACAGAATGCACAAGTTGTTCGAACCCACTTGTCCGGAATCCCCGATGCCCGCTCGACCCGGTCTTCAAGTGCACCAACAGGACACTCGTTTACACAAGCACCACAAGAAACGCAATCTGAATCGATGAATGACTCATCTGCACCGGCAATTATTCGACTGGCGAAACCTCGCCCATCGATTGATAGTGCGTGAGTAACTTGAGTGTCATCACAAGCCCTGATGCAGCGTGAACAAACGATGCATTTGCTTGCATCAAATGTGAAAAATGGATTTGATTCATCGATTGGTATGTTTTCACATGCTGGTTCGTTATCGTATCGTAATTCCCTCAATCCAACATCCGCTGCTACATCTTGTAATTCGCAATCTCCATTTGCAGTGCAGGTTAGGCAATCGAGAGGATGCTCGCTAACATAGAGCTCAGTGATTCCCTTTCTCAATCTCCAAAGTTTGTCCGAAGTTGTCGAAACCACCATGCCATTGTCTGCTGGAGTTGTACACGAAGAAGGAGTTCCACCACGTCCATCAATCTCTACAATGCACATTCTACACGAGCCAAACGAGTCCAGATGAGGCGAATCACAAAGACTTGGTATATTGATGCCATTATCTCTGGCAATTTCCATGATGGTTTGGCCGGATTGACCTGTGAATTCTTGCCCATCGATGGTTACTGTGAATGGCTCACTCATTGTTTTCACCTCCAAAAGAGGCTGGCCAGCGTTTCATTGTCGAACGCACTGGATTCATTGCAAGTCCTCCAAGCGCACATAACGATGTTTCAGTCATTACTTCATCGAGATCAGCCAAGAGAGCACGATCACCTTCTTTTTCCGAATCCGTCCCGATTCTTTGGAGCAATTCAAGCGCTCTTTGCGTGCCTATTCGACAAGGGGTACATTTCCCACAACTCTCGTCTCGGAAGAAACGCATCCAACCAAGTACTTCTGAACGTGGTTTGAAATTGGTTCCATAGCAAACAAATCCACCGTGTCCAAGTAGACCTTCAGCAGACGACAATCCTTCAAATGAAAGCTCAATATTTTCCAATTCTTCTGCTGCAAAGACACCACCCAATGGCCCCCCAACTTGAACTGCAACGACTTCATCAAGCGATGAATGGTTATTGAAAAGTTCAGCAACACTGCCACCAAATGGCACTTCGACGCACGTTGGAATTCCAACATCACCTGAAATTTGAGCAACGACTGTACCCTTACTTCGTTCTGTTCCAATACTCCCGACCACGCTTCCGCCTTCACGCATGATTGCTGCGGCCATTGAAAATGTCAGGACATTGTTCACGATTGTTGGGTGACCAAATAATCCCTTTTCTGTTGGATATGGTGGCCGCGCCCTCACCTCGCCCCTACGCCCTTCTAGGCTTTCCAGCAATGCAGTTTCTTCACCACAAACATATGATCCTGCACCGAGGGCGATTGTGATATCGAAATGCTCACCCAGGAGGTTTGCCTCTCGGGCGCTATCGATTGCTGATTGCAGTATTCGCTTTGCTTGAGGATATTCACTTCTCAGATAGACCCAGCCTTGTGTTGCACCAATGGTTTCAGCGCAAATTAGCATCCCTTCAATCAATGCATGTGGGTCTCCTTCCATCACCATTCTGTCTATGAAAGTGCCAGCATCGCCTTCATCTGCATTCGCAACAACATGCTTGACGGGATCACCTTGTTCCATCGCAGATCTCCATTTGAAATGTGTTGGGAATCCAGCCCCACCTCGTCCTCTCAGTCCTGCCAACTCAAGTTCCTGTAATACGAATTCAGCCCCGCCATCCCTTGCTTTGTTCAGCCCTGAATATGCACCCAGTCCCTTTTGCACTTCAAGGTCGAGCGGGTTTTCTAACCCCATTCTCGCCATAGCAAATCTAGTCTGAGAATTCAATTCAGTCAGTGAGTCAATCGGCCCAAGTGCAGCAGGATGTTCATTCGCTGAGCCATTGGAAATCGCTTTGACCAATGAGGACACCTCTCCAGATTGGATTGGGCCGAATGCATGACGAGTCCCATCAATATCAACTTCAATCATTGGCTCAAGGTGGAATAGACCTCTGCTACCAGTTCTGGTAATCGATACCGTATCATCTAATTCTTGAATGAGTGACTGCACGACTTCTTCTGTTCCCAATTCCTGACTAATGCTATCCATGCTGACAAATAATTGCAGTCCAGTACCCGAGCAACCCATTGGAACCATTCGTTCATCGCGCAATATCACGGGACCGCTGGTGCACAAACCAGCACAATGCAATGTCCCGACTGTTTCACCATCGTTTGCAAGTGATTCTGCAACTGCTTCTGAGCCCCGAGATCGACAAGATTCACCCATACAAACTCGAACCGTGGAATCATCTGGTTTCAATTCAGAATAATAACCGATTACTCCACGAACTTTTGCAGCAGTAGTTCCGGTAAGATTAGCAATTTCACGCACTCTTTCGGCGCTTGGTTGCCCTTTAGTGCGGATTTCATCCTTTAGAATATCAAGCAGATCGTGCCCCGGCCTTCCGGGATCCCAATCGCCATATCCACCAGACATAATTTCACCACAATGAGAATATTGTTCCCTGTCTAGTGTGTCCAAGTGATATTCACTTGTGAAGGTTCTTGAAAATTCAACGTATTAATCTAAAATTGACATTACTCTACACTATTGCAACAACAACGACACTAGACAACACCCATTCGCCCACAATCCGTAATTTCTCAAGCGGTGGGTTTGAGGCTGAAGCCCACTACGCGAGCGCATGGGAGAAGCATACATCACACTGATGTCGCGGATGAAAGAGATTGAAACCGTGGGCCAAATTCAAGGCCTCCTAGGTTGGGACCAAGAGGTCATGATGCCTCCTAAGGCCGCCCCATTGCGTGCAGAACAATTGGCTTGGCTTTCCACGACCAGTCACTCGATGATGGTCGATGCTGCACTAGGTGAGACATTGGCAGCCGCGGAGGCTGAAGGTGCCGCTGACGAAGTTGCTGCTGGCAATCTACGCCTAATCCGTGATGCATATGACAAGGCCACAAAGAAGCCCGCCGATTTTGTCGAGCGCCTGGCTCGTCACAAATCTAAATCCATTGTTTCATGGGCCAAGGCGCGTGAGGAGAATGATTTCTCCATCTTTAGAGATGATTTGGCAGAAATGATTGATCTTTGTCGGGAACTTGCGGGATACCTTGGCTACGAGGACAATCCCTACGATGCCCTTCTCGACATCTACGAATCCGGTCTCACCGTGGCGCAGGTTGACCCACTGTTCGCTGGACTTCGCGAGGCATTGGTCCCACTCATCGCTGCGGTTGGTAAATGCGAAAATCCAGACATGTCGTGGGTGACCTCAAACACATGGCCCGAAGCAGGCCAAGCCCAACTCTCGCACGGAATATCAGCCGCAATTGGTTTTGATTTCGATGCAGGTCGTCGCGATAAGTCCACCCATCCATTCTGTGGTGGCTCTAATCCGGATGACGTCCGTTGGACAACCCGCTATGATGAGGCTGAACCCTTTGGTTCACTCTACGGGTCTCTTCACGAAACTGGTCACGGTCTGTATGAGCAGGGCCGCCCCCGCCAACTCGATTTCCAACCTGCAGGACACGCAGATGGCCTTGGTGTGCATGAATCACAGAGTCGATTGTGGGAGAATCAGGTCGGCCGCTCTCTTGCCTTCAGCGAATGGGCAATTCCACATTGGGCCAAGCATTTCCCTGAGAACATGGATGGCGTTACCGGCGAGATGTTGTGGCGCAGTGTCAACCTAGTCGAGCCCAGCTTGATTCGAGTTGAGGCGGATGAAGCGACATACAATCTTCACATCATGATTCGCTATGAGATTGAGAAGCGTCTGATTAACGGAGATCTCGGGGTCGATGATTTACCCGATGCCTGGGATGATATGTACGAACAATTCCTCGGCATCCGTTCACCCGACCGAACACACGGTGTTCTGCAGGACATCCATTGGTCCATGGGTGCGATGGGATACTTCCCAACCTACACATTGGGTAACCTCTACAGTGCTCAACTATTGGCCGCTGCACGCGCGGATTTAGAGGGCGAAGAGAGCCTTGAGGATATGTGGCACCGCGGTGAGTTTGAACCTCTTCTACAGTGGATGCGCGACAAGGTTCACGCACGCGGAAGCATCCTCTCACCTGCCGAATTGGTCGAGGAGGCAACCGGTCAATCACCCACCCCTCAGCCTTTCATCGATTATCTACGGGCCAAGATTGAACGCTTGTATGGAGTCAATGCTTGAAGCAGAAGTCCCAATAACAACCAAGGCGCATGAGAATACATGGAGGAGGCGCCACTGCGCAATCTACGCGAACTGGCGTGGTTTGAACGCAATCTGGATGCTGGCGTGAGTACTCTCCATCTAGACGAAGCGCGACTCATTGCAGGTGACTGGGATGGAGGCATCCACTGTTGGGACTTGGAAGGTGAACGCCTGTGGCGCACGCAGACAAGCAACCGGGTTAGCAACGTTGCTCTGGGCGGCGACTTTCTTTTCGCAGTATGTGGCCGAGACATCGTCTGTTTGGACCTTGAATCTGGAGAAATTCGTTGGAAAGTGGAACTGGAGGGGAGCAGCGATCTTGTCGCTTGTACACCTGACGGCTCTACAATTCTCGCAACCTCTTCAGTATTCGATCTTGAGATGAACGACTTCCTTGAAGCGACCTTTTGGCGATTCAACGCTGAAGGCGAATTGCTTCGTCAGGATTCCATAAACGAGAGACCATGGTCAATTGAGATGCGCGATGACGGAGTAGCATTCCTCCCTCTTAGTAGACCGAGATGTGGAATGATTCGGTCTGAAGCCGATGGCCTTCATCACAGGCCACTACCCACTAGTTCTCCTGCCACATGTGGATCATCAGGACAATATCACACTGTCATCGGACACGCAGATGGCACGCTCACAGCACTCGATGATGGCATGGTCATGGACGATGATACCTATACGAATCAACCAGGCTCCATTGAATCCATTTCTGCTATGGAACCCGGTTTCTTAGTTGCCATCGCTATTGAAGCGGGGGCTGTTGGTGCGGGATTTGGAGGCGCAGAAGGCCTCGCAAGAGCTTACGATAAAAATGGAACATTGCTTTGGCAGATTGAAACACCCCTTGGTCGAAATATCGAACATGTCGTTTACGGCCCAACAATAGACAACAATTCTACCGCATGGGTTGTGTCCTGGGACGATCGACTCTCAATCATCGAGACTCGAACCATTCCAAATGGCGATTCAGTGATGTGCGTTGAAATGGAATCTAGAGCAAACGCAGTCATTGGTAACTCTCAATATCTCGCCCTTGGATTTGATGATGGATCTGTGTATTTATTGCAAGGAGATTTATTGACAAGACGATTGACTTCAGAAGGTGCTTCGGAAGGAGATGAACATCGGTCAAACTTGGCCGAAAAACTACGTCGTCTCCGCTCCTGAAAAATCACATATTATCAGCCAATACTCCAGTGGAAATAGGGGTTCAGTAGACCCTTTTCACATGGAAAAGCACCGTTTTTTTGCAAAGGTTTATTTCCCTCCTCGTCACACGTGAACTTTGCCGCTCCCGAGGAGTGGTGTCGGGGCGCTCAGCGTCACCGGCAGGCCCCAGCCCACAAGGGACCCAATTCGGGAACGGTGGTGGGCCATCAAATCCGGTGCAAATCGGACGAGATGGGGCGTGCCCCAGATCGCAAGGTCAGGTAGGCAGGCCCACAGGAGAATGAAGGTGCACACTTCGGTGTGTAGTGGATACTTCTGTGAACGTGTATCAGAGCTGAGCTTGAAGTACACACCGACACTCAGTGTCGAATCACAGGAGATGCCTGCTCGCAAGAGCGGGGATCAATTCGGAAGAAACGATCAGATCGGCACCTTGGATAACTCGCCAAAGGGAAACACTGGAAGCCGCAAGGTGACCTCAGGGACCTAGAGGATGAGCGACACCACAAACTGTCGAAATGTGAAGAGTCGGCCGTACCAATCCCTCAAGCACATCCTGTGCTGGTAGTTTGGGAAGGCAGCAATGCTGGAACAGGCCACCGGGGACGGTGTAGACTGCAGTTGAAACCGGCCCAGGAAAGGGAAAGGCAGCAATGCTGGAACCGGACCGAAGGGGGACAGGGGTGGCAGCAATGTCACAATCCTGCTCCTAGGTGGATCAAAGTCGCAAGACGGAGAGAAACCAGGAGGTGAGGTGTAATCCGCAAGGAGAGCACCTCTCTCAGGGACGCCAGAACGGAGCAATCCGAACTGGGAACTGGTGAAAAGAAAGCAGTCTTCGGATTGTGGACGACGCACCAGGAAGCGAGACAGGTAACTGACTCGGGCGTCTAAGGGAAGGCACGGTGCGTTCGCGCATCGTGTCAACCCGACCGAGGTTTGGAACAAAGTCGCAAGACGGAGGAAAGGATCACGGATGCGGAGGCTGGCTGGTGGTGAAAGATCTACTCGATTCGAATCCATCAGCCAGTACTCCCAACTCCCTCTCCAAGTGGAACAAAGTCGCAAGACGGAGGGAAACTAGGGGGCGAGGTGTAATCCGCAAGGAGAGCACAACGCTGGGACGCCAGAACGGAGCAATCCGAGCTGGGAACTGGTGAAAAGAAAGCAGTCTTCGGATTGTGGACGACGCATCAGGAAGCGAGACAGGTAACTGACTCGGGCGTCTGAGGAAAAGCAGGTGCGCAAGCATCAGCCGGACCGGCCGGGATTTGGAAACCGTCTTCGGACGGGGAAAGGATCACGGATGCGGAGGCTGGCTGGCGGGGAAAGATCTACTCGATTCGAACCCGCCAGCCAGCACTCCCAACTTCCTCTCTCAAGGACAAGGGGTCTTCCTCCTAAATCGACTATTGATGATTGCGCATGCGAAGCGCTTCCTCAGGCCGTTTTGATGACCCTTTCAAAAACACCAGAATGTCTAGGCTCGGGGCCCAATCATTTCCTCTGGACGAACCCATTCATCGAATTGTTCGTTGGTCAATAACCCAAGTTCTAACGCAGACTCTCGCAGCGTGATTCCTTTTTCATGCGCATTCTTGGCAATCTTCGCGGCCTTGTCATATCCGATGTGGTTGTTCAGTGCCGTCACCAGCATCAGGGAATTCTCCAGATGCGATTGAATCACATTTTCATTGGCTTCAAGACCAATCACACACTTGTCTGTAAAGGCCCGACATGTATCGGCCAATATCTGTATACTGTGTAGAAGGTTGTGAATCATCATTGGTTTGTACACATTGAGCTCAAAGTTTCCTTGGCTACCTCCGACAGTAATTGCTGTATGATTTCCCATGACCTGACAGCAGACCATCGTCATCGCCTCGGCTTGTGTTGGATTCACCTTACCTGGCATGATACTCGAACCCGGCTCGTTTGCAGGGAGTGATAATTCGCCAAGTCCACAACGAGGGCCGGAACCCAACCAACGAATATCGTTGGCGATCTTCATCAGACTTGCGGCGAGTGTATTGAGCATGCCACTTGCAGCAACCACGGCATCGTGTGCGGCCAGTTGGGCGAATTTATTGTCAGCAGAGACAAATGGCAAACCGGTTCTTTCAGCGATCTGCCCGGCAACGACATCTGCAAAATCAGGATGCGTATTCAATCCCGTGCCCACAGCAGTACCTCCTAATGCCAATTCATACAGGTCCTCGAGCGCGAAATCGATTCTGCGCAAATCAGCATCAAGCATCGCCACATATCCACTGAATTCTTGTCCGAGCGTTAACGGAACAGCATCCATCAGATGCGTACGCCCGATTTTGACAATATCCTCGAACGCCCCCATCTTCTCTGCAAGCGCGTTTCTCAGATGTTGTACCTGAGGCCTCAATTCGTGAACCATTCCTTCTGCACCTGCAATGTGCATGGCGGTGGGAAATGTGTCGTTGGATGATTGGGCTTTGTTGACATGGTCATTTGGGTGTACTGGATTCTTGGAACCAAGAATTCCCCCCACCATTTCAATGGCCCGATTGGCAATGACTTCATTGGCGTTCATGTTCGATTGTGTGCCTGAACCGGTTTGCCATATTCGCAAGGGAAAGTGACCATCAAGAGAACCGTCGATGACCTCTTCGGAAGCAGCGATAATCAGGTCGGCAATCTCACCATCCAGTGCACCAAGATGCTTGTTCGTTCTCGCTGCAGCCTGTTTGAGAATTCCAAAACCACGAATTACTCCACGCGGCATTGTATCGCCCCCAATATCGAAATTGATGAGAGAACGAGCAGTCTGACAACCGTAGTATCGATCGGCTGGAACCTCAAGTGAACCCATGGTATCCTCCTCGATGCGAACTTCTTCAGAAGAAGGACCTGCAGATTTCGGCTCTGCCGCCGGAGATGGTGCAGTCATACTCTGACTATCGAGAGATTCTTGAATCATCTTCGCGATAGTCGCACTCCGACCGTCGTTGCGACCCTTACCGACTCGCCGATCCAATCGTTCTGCCAATTTCTCTGGGATACTGATGCTCATTATTCGCCGGTCACCGGCTCTATGCTTCGCCATGAAAAGCCGTTTAGTCGGCTCTTATTAAATATAACTTAATAAAAACATCAACAGCGAGTAACTGAGATGATTTGCATGGGTTGTACGGGACGATCCCCGCGACCCGTCTGCACATTTTCAATAGCTGTCACGACATCCATTCCCGCTACGACCTTACCGAAGACCGGATGCTTCGAAGGTGTACGGGTGTCCCACCAATCTAGGAAGGAATTGTGGACGGTGTTGATGAAAAATTGCGAACCTCCGCTGTTGGGCCCAGAATTGGCCATACTCAAGGTACCAATTTCGTTTGAGAATCTCGCATCCTGAAGATGCTCATCGGCAATCGAATAACCTGGCGAACCCGTTCCACATCGTGGGCTGTTCGGATCTCTACTGTGGGGGCATCCACCCTGAAGCATGAAACCCTGAATGACTCGATGAAAATGCAATCCGTTGTAGTAACCATCGTCAATCAATTTTAGGAAATTTCCAGCAGTAATTGGCATGGTGTCGGTGAACAGATCAATGGTGATGTCACCCTTGCTTGTCGTCATCAGTACTTGTGTCATGAACGCTCGCGAACGCCTGAGGTTCTTGAGTCTGTTTAGTATTCATTCACTGTCAAGTGTCCAAGCCATTGCAGAGGGGACCCCTTGCGAATGGCCAAATATGTTCGCACGACTTTTCATTAACCACTGTGCTATGCCACAAACATGCGTGTCCAAGTGATATTTGCGAGTTTTCTGATGCTGACGATTTCAATGGCAGGTTGTATTACGGATTCTACCGTTGAACAAATTACTGATGATATAACAGAAGTATTGGGATGCATGGATGAAAGTGCCCTGAATTTTGATGAAAGTGCAACAACCTCGTCGGACCTCTGTCTATCAGAGGAACAACTGCTGTTGGCCGAAGAAGTGTTCTGGAGTTCGTGGGATTCAGATGCAGTCAACAATGCGGCCGAACCGGTTGGATATCGGTTGATGCTCGAGGAAAAGTCTGAAGGTGAATTAAATAAAACTTCAGAAGATGTTCGTATGACTCTTAATGTTCAAGAGGTGTTCGCTGCAGATTATTACGACCAGAAAATTGAGTATCGTTCCGGGTTTAATCTGACCATACTTAATGCAGATTTTTCGAATTTGGACGCAAAAGGCGATGGTCAGTGTGGAATGGCATCACCAGCTGACGAGCCAATTTACATGAGAAACTGCCAATATTCAAGCCAAACCGTTTTTGACAATGTCGTTCAAGTCGAGAAGTACAGTGGTATTGTTGATAACAACACGATGTATGACCAGACGTGGGACAATTACTCCATGAGCACTGCTTCAACCTATGAGCAGTTCAGGAACCGATTGGAACACGGTCCTGGAATCAGATCATCGAGCGATTGGTCAAACAACACGATGTACAACTCTGATACTGCCGCGAGAGATGAGAATGGTGGTGTTGGTATTTGGATAGAAGATTCCGGAACCAGCTCCATTGCCTTCCCTTCAATTACTGACACTGAATTCAATAACACTGATTTCAGCAACTTAGATGTTTCAATCGGTGCAGAAGGTCGTTCTCAAACCATCTACTATTTCGCTAGAGATACCACTACTGGCAATGAGATTGAAGTGATGGGTGAGATGACCGAGAATGGCTTCAAAATCACCGAGTATTGCAACGAAATCCCTAACACAAACTTGTCCATCATTGACAGTTTCATGGGTGAAAATTCGCCCATCCGTGTCGTCCCCTCCGGCGATTATTTGAGGGTCAGTAGCACGGCCCGCATCATTTTGCTAGAAGTGGATGGTAACGATATGCGCTTTGAAGAATATGATTATGATGAGCCAGTGAATGCGAGATGGTCGAATAATACAGTGTATGATTCTACGTACCTACCAGTAAGGGCAATTCCATTTTATTTCGAAGTGATTCCTGATTCAGACGCCAATGAACGGGGCAATGAAACCAATGAAGCCGATGGCAGAAAGGGC
>Ga0208765_1000341_pt1 | contig 30555 bp, 32 predicted proteins | sample ETNtaG_2_FD_185783 | JGI IMG/M metagenome (GOLD analysis project Ga0208765, IMG submission 185783) | Marine microbial and viral communities from oxygen minimum zone, Eastern Pacific Ocean - ETNP201406SV203 (SPAdes) (version 2) | ecosystem: Environmental > Aquatic > Marine > Oceanic ...
GCAAAAGAAGAGCCAACTTCTCGACCTGAAGAGTGAAGAGACTCAAATAATTCTTTAACTTCTGTAAATTTATGATCACAATTTCCCTGTATTTTCATCTCATTTCTCATTTATTAGGATCTTTCGATTCTACTCCTTTCCACCATTCGTTCATTATTTAATTTTATCTTTTAGCCAAACTATTAAGCTTTTTTCAAATTGATCAATTGATTTATATTTTTTCATCGGTCCTGATAAATTTTCTACAGCCATTTTTAGACTTTTTAGTGCGTGCTTATCTTTAAGTATTGATTCAATGGGATCTACATGAACGCGTATAGTAAATAAAACAGTTCCATGTATAGGTAGTTTTCTGATCGTTTGTCTTTCAACTCTTAAGAATAGTTTGCTTGGTTTAGTTTCTTTAAATTCGACAAAAGGTTTGCTATGAACTGGCTGAAATAATTTTGGGTCATCGTAAATGGACCAGTTATATCTTTCAAATATCCTCTCTGTTGGAAGTTTCTTAAAAATTTCATCGACCCTTTTACCAATATCTTCTTTATAGCCAGGAACTCCATCATGTAAATCCATCAAAGATTTAGAGAACTTTTCTGCTAAAGACCAATGAGAAGGAGCACTCAAAGAAGCTGCTTCTAAATAGAACTTACCTTCTTTAGGTCTCATCAAGATTAAGTCTTCTTGAACCAGAAGGGTGGCTAGTTCAATTGGGTTTTTAAACTGATTGTGTTTATAAAGATCATTTGTTCTCTCTACATAAACAGAATCATTAGTAAATTTATATTTTTCTGAATGAAATTTTTGTAAGAAGCTTAATATAGATTCTAGAATCTCATCTTGTTCTTCTTCACTCCCTTCGATAATCTGCAGAACTTCACTTCTATTAGTTGTAAGAAGCTCTTCCTTTAAACGAATCTCTTCTCCAAATTTATCATCTATTTCTAACCATTTTGATTCTGAAATGGGATTAAGGCCTATCTTTACTCCTCCTTGCCCATCAAGATAAGGTGTGTATTTAGGTAATTGCAATCTAATCTAATCCACGTTTCTTTAATAAAGGTTCAATTTCTGGTTCTGAGCCTCTGTATTTTATGTATTGCGTCATTAAATCTTCAGTGTTACCTGAAGCATAAACGTATTCTTTAAGTTTTAGTGCTGTCTCTTTATCAAATAAACCTTTCTCCCTAAAAGGTTCAAAGGCATCAGCTTCTAGCACTTCAGTCCATAAATAGCTGTAATACCCAGATGAATAACCACCCGCAAATATGTGTCCAAAATAAGTGCTTCTATATCTGCTCTCAATTTGTGGAATTAACCCAAGTTCTGAAAGGGCATTGTCTTCAAATTTATCAATATCTTTTATATCTTCTTTGCTTGTGTGATAAGCCATGTCTAGATAAGCAGCTGCCACGTATTCACTTGTTTCGAAACCTTCATTAAAGGTTCCAGCTTCAGAGATCTTATTCAATAAACTATCAGGAATGGGTTGTTCGGTTTGATAATGGAGAGCAAATGTTTTAATGATTTCAGGCTCTCTTGCCCAATTTTCCATCATTTGAGAGGGGAACTCTACGTAATCCCTGGTTACTGAAGTTCCAGAAAGACTAGGGTAGTTAGCATCAGACAACAAGCCATGCAAGCCATGCCCAAATTCATGAAATAAAGTTTCTACTTGCTCAAAGGAGAGAAGGGAAACACCGTCTTCATTTTCAGGAGGGAAATTGCATACATTAACGACAATGGGTATTTGCTTGCCATCAAATTTACTTTGGCTCCTAAAGGTGTTCATCCAAGCACCTCCGCCTTTATTTGGCCTCAAAGTATAGTCTGTATAAAAAATACCTATGGTTTCATTATCTTTATTAAAGACTTCAAAGCTTCTTATATTATCTCTATATTTAGGTAAATCATCTCTCTCTACAAACGATATTTCAAAAAGTTTCGAAGCTACGTCAAAAGCTCCTTGTAAAACTTTATCTTCACTAAAGTAAGGTTTAACTTCTTCTTCAGTGAAATCATATTTGCTTTGTCTAATCTTCTCTGCGTAGTGCCACCAGTCCCAAGCGGCTAGTTCAAAGTTACCACCTTCTTGTTTAATCAAATTCTGCATTTCTTCTGCTTCTAGCTTTGCTCTTGCAATTCCGGGCTTCCATATTTGTTGTAACAAATCATCAACTCTAGAAGTTTTTTTGGCCATTGTGTCATCGAGAACATAATCAGCATGAGATTCAAATCCCATTAACTTAGCTTTCTCTTTTCTTAATTCCAGCATTTCAACAATAAGAGATTTATTATCGAATTCATTATCGTTATCTCCTCTTTGTATATAAGAGTTATACAATTCTTCTCTAAGTTCTCTTTGAGTGGAGTAAGTTAAGAAAGGGTACATACTTACTCTGGTAGGCTTAAAAACCCATTTTCCAGTGTGGCCTTCTGATTCTGCTAATAATGCCGCTTGTCTTATTTCTTCATCAGGCAAACCGTCTAATTCATCTTCATTGTCTATTATTAAACTAAAACCATTGGTTTCTTTAAGTACGTTTTGATCAAATTTAACTGATAAGCTGGATAGAGAACTATTTATATCTACCAACCTTTTCATTTCAGAATCTAACAGATTTGCTCCAGATCTAGTAAAGCTTTTAAAAGTTTCATTTAGAAGTCTTTTTTGTTCTGTAGAGAGTTCAAGTAAATTCTTTTGACTGTGTAAGGATTTAATTCTAGAGAAAAGATCTTTATTTAAGAGAATACTGTCACTATGGGAAGATAAGACTGGGCTTATTTTCATTGCCAAAGCATCCATCTCGTCAGAAGTGTTAGAGCCCAGTAGATTAAAGAAAACGTTGGCAACTTTATCAAGCGTTTTTCCTGATCTTTCTAACTCAGCAATAGTATTTTCAAAAGTAGGATCTTCCTTGTTAGAAGCTATAGCTTCAATTTCTGATAAATGCTGTTTCATTCCTTCTTCAAAAGCTGGTTCATAATGAGAGAACTCAATTTTTTCAAAAGGTGGGATTTGATAAGGTGTATCATAGTCTGTTAAGAAAGGGTTCATTTCAGCTCCAATGTTTTGACATCCTATACCTAGGAAAATAATTAAAATTAAATAGAATGGTTTTTTCACATACATCTCGTTACTCTAAGAACAGTCACTTTATAAGTCTATATCATTTAAAAATTTTATGACCAGTAACTTTACTAAAATAAGGAAATACTTTGGATGGGTCTTGATTATAGTCTCAATCATTCTTTCTATTTTAGGTATAGTGGTTGCAGCTATGGGCGAATTAGTTAAAGGCGGAGCTATATACGTAGCAAGTCAAGTAACCTGGTACCCGGGGCTTGCTTTGTTAGGTCCAGAAATTGTTCAAAAAAGTAAGGAGATATGGAATAATCTAATACTTAAAGTTAGAGGTTTTTTTAAATGATATACACGAAACAAGAAATACTTAGCGATCATGATTACGCTCAACCTAATGAAATGGCTGGTTACCTCTTACATGGAGGTTTAAATAAAGAAGGAGAATACCTATCGCCTAGGACTCGCATTAGATGGAAGGCAGTTAACCAATGGACTAAGCTCTTAAATGATAGAGGACATAAACTCTTGGATTGTTCTGTTGAGATCTTAAAACATGATAATTTTCCAAGTTTAAATCAAGCAAAATTACTTATTAATCAAGGTGAAGGTCAATTTCTTTGGAATAGTTTAACTATTACTGGGATCATTGAGGCAAGAGGGAGAGCTCTAGCAGAGATCGAGGCACCAAATTTTCAAGACATTATTGTTGAAGACATTTCGGATACTTGTGTGGCTCACATGAATAAAGGCTTATTTATAGCTCATGGGTTTGATGAAGGGGGTGATCCAAATAGTGATCAGGGAGCGCATGATCAGATGTGGTTTGCAGCAAGAGATTTATTATTAGGAAAAGAAGCTTATCCCATTCCTGAAGTTCCCGAGTCTATAGGAAGGCCTGCAAAAGAAAGAGAGATGCCTGATCTGCCTATAGAACATGAAGGTATACTAAATCTGTTGCTAGATGTTCTGATGATTGAGATAAGAGCAGAAAGTTTTTTCTCTTATTGTATGGACCTTGCCAATACAGAGGATGTATTTACGGATAAAAGAGAAGATGCTTTATTAGCTGGTGAAATGATTTCTAGAATAAGGCAAGATGAAGCTATACACGTAGCTTATCTTAATTTACTAATTTCAGAACTAAGGTCCTTTACTTTAAAGACGGTGGATGGACGTGAAAAGAAAGGTTCTGAAATCATAGATCCTCTATGGAAAAAAATGGTCCAATGGCACGGAGAAGAAGTTCATAGAGAAAGCGTGGCTATTAGATCTGAAGAATTCGTTAAACTTTTTGAAAAGATTAATGATTCAAGCCTTAAGAGTGAATTTAATTCTCTTTCTTCGAATAAAGAACTTTATTCTATCTAATTTACCTTGATAGACAGAATAGATCATCTAATCGTAGCGGTTAAAGATTTAGAAGCTGCAGAAAATAACTATAAGAAGATTTTTGGCAATGAGCCTGTATGGAGAGGAGAGCATGAATCTCTAGGCACCAAAAATTCAATCTTTAATTTTAATAATCTTTATTTTGAATTGCTTGCAGCTAACGGGGATGGTGCAGGAGCATCTTTAGTTAATTCAACAATAGATGAAAATGGAGAGGGATTGGCAGGCATAGTCTTTGGTTCAGATAATATAGAGAAGACTAAAGAACAGCTTTCTTCAAAAGGATATGAATTGTCTAGCCTTGTAGTAGGTGAAGGCCTTGATGAAGAAGCAGGAAAGAAAAGAACCTGGGAGAGTTTATTTTTACCCGATGAGATTACGAGAGGGTTATTTTCTTTTGCTATTGAACATAAAACAGGAAGATTAAATTCACTGGATAATTTTGAATCTAACTGTGTTCATAAACTGGATCATGTTGTTATCAACACTAATGACGCTGACGGTTTTATTAAAGTGTATGAGAAAGATTTAGGAATTAGATTAGCTCTAGACCAAACTGTTGAGAAGTGGGGCGGCCGAATGCTATTTTTTAGATTAAATCAAACCACAATAGAAGTGATAGCTAGATCTGATGAAGCAGAGTCTAAAGATAGTTTATGGGGGTTAGCCTGGGATGTAGAAAATCTGGAGGCAACTCACAAGAGGTTAACTCAACTAGAAATTGAGGCTTCTCCCGTTAAAGAAGGGAGGAAGCCCAATACACTCGTTTCTACCATTAAATCTAATACTTGCAATATTCCTACCTTATTTATTCAGCATCTGGCTTCTTGAGTTTGTCATATACCCAGTAGGGCGAATAGATTAATAAGAATAAAAAAGCTCCTATAATAACTAGCAATGGAATATGTAGCGGTGGATCAGGAAAGAAATCCATGATGCTTTGACCTTCTGTTGGTTTTGCACCTAAGTACCAATAATTTGCTGGTGGGCCCAAAAGAAGATTGATTATGTAAATGAATGGAAGCGCTCCCAATGAAAAGAAAATTCCATTCTTTACTGAATGAAAGGTAGGGCGGTTGCTTAAAGCAATACATGCATATCCAATATTTACCATAAGTAAGCCATGTCCAAGAAAGAATAATACGTATTTTGGGTCAGGAAATGTCATAGTAACGTCAGGAGTGATCAGTGCATTTATTCCTCCTCCTATGCCCCAAAAGAAAGCTACTTCAAAGAATAATCTTCTATTGGTAAGAAGAAATATGCCAATAAAAAAGCCTGATAAGCTGCACATATGTATTGGCAATAATCTTATCCAAGGATAGTCCATGGAATGCCAGAGAAAAGGTTTAATTAATTCAAGTGCGATAATGGAAATGCCTAATATCTTTGCTATATTTTCTTTCTGGGAAACTGGCTTATCTCTATAATTTCTAGGAAAAAAAATTGCCAAACATAAAATAATGGCCAAAGTAACAAGGTGGGAAGTTCCTAAAATAATAAATGGCTGCGGCTCCATAAAGTTATTGTAAATTTACAAACTATTTTTTCAACATCCTAGCTATAATGAGGAATAATTAAATAACGAAATGAATATTATTTCAGAACGTTTTTTTCCTTCTATAAAGAAAGAAGAGTACCTTCCTCTTCTAAAGGCTTTTGGTTTTTTCTTTTTTGTCTTAGCTTCTTGGTATGCTTTGCGCCCTATAAGAAATGAATTAGCTGTTGAATTTGGATATGAAGATTTAATAATTCTGGGGTTTTCTGTTAATCCTATTTCACTTCTTCTTACTGTTGGCGCTTTTGTTATGCTTTGCGTAAATCCTATTTATTCTTACGTTATTTCAAAGATAGATGGTAGTAAAGTTGTTCTTTATTGTTATTCTTTTTTTATAGTTAATTTTGCGCTATTTCTTTGTGGATGGACGTTACTAGAAGACCAAGGGAGAATATGGACTGCCTATATTTTTTATGTATGGCTAAACGTTTATTCTTTATTGGTAGTTTCTATCTTTTGGGCAACTTTAATCAATTTTTTTAATAGCGATGACGGAAGAAGGCTTTTTGGTATTATCAGTGCAGGGGGCTCACTAGGTGCTTTTTTTGGAACGAGTGTCACTCAGTATTTTGCTTTAGAAGTCTGTGGGAATGATATTACGGACACTGGACCAATTTTTTTAATTATTTTTTCTATCATCTGTCTTTGTATATCTATTTTCCTTGCTAGAGATCTTCATGTTGAAGATAGTGATAATTTTTCTGAAAGAGAAGAAATAGGTGGTAGTGCTGGTGATGCAATTAAAAGTTTGATCTCTGTTCCAGAAGTAAGAAATATAGCCCTTTACGTACTTCTTTTTACAACATTAGCAACCATTGCCTGGATGATGTCTTTGGATATTATTAGAGAATGGTCCTCTGATCCTTGTGAAAGAACTTCATATTTCTCATTTGTTGAGCAAGTTGTAATACCTCTTACTTTGATAATGCAAGTTTTGTTCTCTTCTTTCCTTATGAGACGTTTCGGCACGTCAATAATTTTAGTGATCTATGGTCTATTATTTGCTGTAGCCTTTTCTGTCTATTACTTGTTCCCTGTAATAGCTGCGGTATTTACTATAAGCATCATGCAGAGACTTTTTGAATACGGACTTAATAAACCCACCAGAGAAACTTATTATGCTGATATGAAAAAAAATGATAGATATAAATCAACAGTATTGGTAGATACTTTTATCTCTAGAACAGGAGATTTAACCGGTGGATGGATAGTTGGTTTCGGATTAATAACTCTATCAATCTCTTGGGCTGCCTTACCGCTTGCCTTACTTTTATCTTTAACAGGCTACAAGGCAGCAAATTCTATAAAGAATTAGATGCCTGAAGATAATTTTCAAATAATTGGTGATACTACGGATATAGATCTAGGACATTCCGTATCAGTTCATTTGAATGGCGTCGACATCTTGATTTGTCATACAGAAGATGGTTTTTTTGCTGTTGAAGATATTTGCACCCATTCAATGGTACCTCTTTGTGGTGGTCTAATAGAAGGCAATTACATTACGTGCCCTTTACACGGTGCAGTTTTTGATTTAACAGATGGATCAGTTCAGTCACCTCCTGCATTTGAAGATTTAAGGGCATTTGAATTAAAGATTGAAGGAACTTTGATAAGTGTTAAAAACTTAAAATAAGAGTACAGTTATCTCTAAAAAACTAAATGAAACTTGAATTTATAGAAATAGAAAAGATCTCAGACCACGTAAGGAAGGTTTATTTAAACAGACCAAAAAAAAGAAATGCTTTATGCAATCCACTGAGACAAGAACTTTTTAATAGTCTTGAAGAATTAGATAAAGATCCAGAAGTTAAAGCCATCATCATTGCAGGAAAAGGTTCTTGTTTTTGTGCTGGCTACGACCTTTCCTATAACAATAAAGAAGATTTACCTTTTCATACAAGTACTACAGATGGATTTTGGCCAAGGCACGTAACAGATGGAGCTTTTAAGATTTGGGATCTTTCAACACCCGTTATAGCTGAAGTTCATGGCTATTGCTTAGCGGGAGGTACTGAGTTAGCAGCTTCATGTGATTTAGTATATGTAACGAATGATGCTGAGATAGGTTATCCCGTTGTCAGGTCTATGAGCCCTCCAGATAACCAGTTTTTTCCTTGGTTATTGGGCATGAGAAATGCTATGGAAATGATGCTAACAGGAGAGTCTATATCTGGAGAAGAAGCTGCCACACAAGGTTTTGCCAATAAAAGCTTTGATCCAGAAAAGATCTCAGAAGAAGTTAAAAAAATAGCTGAGAAAGTAGCTAAAGTTCCATCAGACATTCAAGCTATAAATAAACGAGCAGTTCATAGACAAATGGAAGCCATGGGAATGCGTAATGGCATTAGAGCCGGAACGGAGATGCAAGCTCTAGCAATGCATTCAAAATCTACCCAAGAACATTTAAAAGAATTAGCTTCTGGTCTTAAAGAAGCTCTAACTAAAAGAGATAAAGAATTTGGTGATTACCGAACTAAAGAAAAAGACTAAATACTTAATATTTTCTCTCTTAGTATTCCTAATTTCCTGTTCCTCTTCAGATGAAAATAAAGGTGCCGCTTGGAAAGGACCGGCAGATTTTATGTACGTCACAAAAGAAAAAATGGAAATGAGTTACTCGGTGGATGTAATTGGTCAGAAAATGTACCTAGATGGTTTTTATGAGGTTTTAAAGAAAGGAACGGAAAAAGTTATATACAGAATTAAAGTTACTGACCTTGAGTTTGGCACTCGAGAAGATGGAGTTTCTTTTTGCAGAGTTTGGGGAACTGTTGATGATTCAACTATAGAAAGTTATCTGTTGGCTCAAGAGTGTTTGCCTGTTCAGGGTGATAATTAAATTAAGCCTTCGTAAGATCCGCCATCAAGTTGAATATTTTGTCCTGATATAAAACTGGCTTGTTCGCTGCACAAGAAAGCACAGGTAGCTCCAAATTCTTCTGGTTTACCAAATCTATTGGCAGCAATAGAGCTGGCAATTTGAGACCTAGCTTCTTCTCTGGAAATATTTTGATTCTCCATAAGCATCTCTGTCATGAATACTTGTCTGTCTGTATCAAACCTTTCAGGTAAAAGATTATTAATTGTTACATTATGTTTGGCTACGTCCTTAGAGATGCTTTTAGAAAAGGCTGTTAAACCTGTTCGAGCTGATGTCGAGAGAAACATTAAAGGATGAGGAGATTTAACCATAGCGGAAGTAATGTTAATTATTCTTCCAAATTTCCTTTTTTTCATTCCAGGAAGAAGATCTTTTATCATGAAGATGGCAGATAACATATTTGAATCTAAAGCTTTTAACCATAGATCTTTATCAGTTTCTAAAAAGTTAGTTGGAGGGGGGCCGCTATTATTATTAATTAGAATATCTGCTTCAGGACAGCTCTCAACGAGTCTATTTCTTCCTTCTTCCGTATCTAGATCAGCTACTACCATGGAGATTCTATCTTTATCTATTTTTGATAACTCTTTAAAAGTTTCCGTTAACTTTTCCTCTCCTCTTGCATTTATAACAACAGAAACTCCTTCTTCCATTAATGCTAAGGCGCAAGCTTTTCCGAGCCCTTTTGAAGAAGCACAGACAACAGCTTTTTTTCCTTTTATTCCTAAATCCATAATACTTATTCAATATTTAGCTAACTAAGTGAGGTTAATTAGTTATTCTCAATTCTTTTTCTTAAATCATCAATTAGCTTTTCTAACGATACCTTATTTGAACTACATCCAAAAATATATTTATCAGGTCTTACAATAAAAACCTCACCTAATTCCATAATCTTTTCTATCCAATAATTTTGGTTTATGACATGAGCTTTCAGAGTCACGAAACTACATCCTATTTTTTTTAAGAATTCTTTATCTTGATTATTAACTTCAATCTTATTTTTAGATATTAAAGCAAAACCTTTTCCTAGAATTTCATCATTTCTTTCAACTACTTCATTATCTTTATATATAACTGGTTGAGGAAAGAGCTGCCCTGCATTCATCGAATCATCAGCTTTTCCTCCATAAAAAAGACCTTCATCAAGATTCGGTAATACAAATGATCCATACCCTTTGGCTACCAATTCTTTAGGAACCTGACTAGGATCTTCAGTTTTAGCATAAGCCTCCATTAACTCACCTATACCTGCTGAGTTTTCAACTACAAATTGAGCGTGAGGTTTTCTTTCTTCTTGATAAGTTTCTATCAATTTATCATTTAAGTTGTGTTTTAAAGTTAAAGCAATTTTCCAACAAAGGTTCATAGCATCCCTGTAACCAGACATCATCCCCTCACCCATGAAAGGAGGATTCTGGTGAGCTGCATCCCCGATCAAGAAACAACTTCCCTGACAAAAATTATTAGCAATTACAGAATGGAATTGGTACACGGCTTTCCTAATAATTTCATATTCACTTGGTTCTAGCCATCGGCTTATTAAATCTTGAATTTTTTTATTATCTAAAAATTCATTCTTATCCTCTCCTTCATTAATAATAAATTCCCATCTTCTAAAAGGTAAATGAGAAGGAATGTAAGTGCATATTCTTTTAGGGTCACAAACCTGCAAAGCTTTATCATCTAGTCGGTTTTCTCCATTTAGTTTTACGTCTACAACAACCCAATCTCTATTATATTCAAGATCTTCTTGTCCTATTTGCAGTAGCTTTCTTACAGAACTAGATCCACCATCTGATCCAATTAGGTATTTGGAGGAGAATTCAACTTTCTTATCATCTTTTAAATTTTGAATAAAAGCACTAACGTGAGTTGCTTTATCTTTTACTTCGATTAATTCGTGTTCAAGAAGTATTGTTGCTTTAGTTTCTTGTAATTTATCTCTTATAGCCTGATCAGTAAAAGGCTGATGAAACATTCTAGATGGTGTCCAGCCATTAGATGTAATAACACCCTTTAAACTAAGTACCCCACCAATAAATTCAAGGTCTTTGTTGACAAATCCTGCCCCTCCTAATTCAGTACTATTTTGAAGATATATATCGTCTATATTAGCCTCTTGAGCTATGCGAACACCTTGGTCGCTTATAGTCACTGCTCTAGGCAATGAGTAAATATCTTTATCTCTATCAATTGCTAAGACTTTCAAGCCGTAACCTTCTAGAAGTAATGTAGCTAAACTTCCTACTGGACCAAGACCGACAATAATTACATCAAAGTCTTGCTTCATATTTTTTCTTAAAATGTATTAATAGTTTTAAGTTAAGAATTGGGAAAATAAGAACTTTAGATTTATATTATTAAATGATGCCCGCCATCCATTAGCATAGTTTCGCCAGTAACTACTTTAGAGACTTCTATAAAATTATAAATTCCGTGAGCAACTTCTTCAGGGGTAACTGTTAAACCCAAAGGGGTGCTTTTAGTTAAATTTTCTTTTACAGCTTCATACTTACCGTCTCCCATGCCTTGTCTTAGCCAATCTCCTTGTATAAAACCTGGACATATTGCATTAACTCTAATTGGGCCAAGATTTCTTGCCATAGACTTTGTCATGGTATTTAAAGCACCTTTAGAAGAAGCATAAGCTAAGCAACTGCCTATACCTTTAATACCTGCAATTGAAGATATATTTACCACGCTAGGGTTTTCACTATTTAGAAGCGCTTCTTTGCAGGTTCTTACCATTTGAAAAGGGCCCACAACATTAACTTTATATATATGTAAAAAGTCTTCAGCATCTAAACCCTCTAAATCTGCGTGATTAAAAACAAATTTTGTAGTTCCTGCATTGTTAACTAGCGCATCAATTCGACCCCATTTATTAATTGTTTCTTCTGCAGTTTTTCGACAAGCTTTATCGTCAGAAACGTCTGCAGATAATGCAATTGCTTCTGCTCCTAAAGCTTCACATTCTTTAACTACTGAATTTGCATCATCAATTGAGCTTGTACAAGTAATAGTTACATTCCATCCTTTTGACGCAAGTAGTTTAGCTGTAGCTGCTCCAACACCTCTACTTCCACCAGTAATTATGGCTACTGGATTTGATGATTTATTGCTCATGCTTAAGTCCCTTCTTATTTCCTGTTAACAAATTCTTTAATACTTTTTTCTCTTTTAACAAACCCAGGTTCATCTATAAAAGCTTGCTCAACCCATTCTAGAGCACTTTGTTCGTCTAGATCAGGGTCCCACGGTACGCCTTGCGGTTGGTCTACATCCCAAGGTGTATCAGTAAAAACTTCAATGCCATTTTGTTCTGGGTCACTAAAATAAAAGGATAGGGCATTACCATGGCATAAGGGCAAGTAATCATGATTAATAGAATCAAGCCTTTCTTTAACTTTTTTTAACTCATCAAATGTCCCGACTCTAAAAGAAATATGATTTAAAGATGTCTGAGTCCCAACCTCCTCTCTGCTTACAACAAAAGCCAGTTGATGGTGTTCATTAGGATCCTGACTCATGAAGATTATTTCTGGGCCGTTTTCTATTATTGGGCCTCTATCGCTAATTTTGAAGCTTAAAGTATTAGTATAAAAATCTAGTATCTTTTCACTATCTTTAATATTTATTACTGTATGTGACCAATCTAATTTCATAAAATTTCCTACTCAGTCATTATGACTTATCTACATTAGAATGGTTTGATATTCTTTTACAAGTATTCTTTAAAACTCCTAAGCCTTTTATGCTGGTTGTTACAATATCTCCCTCTTTCAAGAATTTACCTTCCATGACACCAACTCCACCAGGAGTTCCTGTAAAAATAACATCTCCAGTATTTAGGGTAACAATCTCAGATAAATAAGAGATAATTGAAGGTATATCAAATATGAGATCATTAGTATTATCTTTTTGTCTTATCTCTTCATTAACTTTGCATTCAATTTGTAAACTTTGTTTGTCTTTTAATCCATCTGGAGAAACTAAATACGGACCTATTGGACCAAAGGTATCAAAGGATTTGCCAAGATTAAATTGAGGAGGCTTTGAAGAAAACTGAACTTTTCGATCAGATATGTCCTGACCAATACACAATCCTGCCACATGATCCCAAGCATTATCTTTATTGATATCTTTACCAGGTTTTCCTATTACAACAACCAATTCAGCTTCATAATCTACATGATCACTTCTCATTTCAATATCTGAATTTGGCCCAACTAAACAAGTTGTATGTTTGGTGAAAATCATAGGGACAACAGGTATATCCATTCCAGCCTCTTCAGCATGATTCCTGTAATTTAAACCGACAGCGAAACAATTCTTAGGCGCTGATACAGGTGCGTCTATTCTTACATCTTTTAATGACCCAGTTGGTTCAGCTTCAGATAGACCAGAGCTTAATTTCTTCAGTCCTTCTAAGTTATTTAAAGCACTAGATGTATCTTCATCAAAATCTCCATTAGAGATAGTCTCAAGATCATAATAATTTTCACCATCTATTAATGCAGCTCTCCCTACTATGTTTGCTAGTTTAAAACTCATTTCCCTCCTTTTTTAATCTGTAGAGATTATATTCAATTCTAGAGATTTTATAACCTTAATATGAGAGCATACCCACTAATTCTATGGAAAGAAAAATATTTACTAATAAGAGAGGAGAAAATTTTTCCTACTTAAGTAATGAAAAAGAACAAAATAAAATAAATTTTGTTTTTTTTCACGCTACTGGCTTTAATGCTCAAACTTATGAAATTTTACTTAAAGTATTGGGTGATAAAAGTAATTTAGAAATAAACTTATACGCCCTTGATCAAAGAGGGCATGGATTTAGTCAAGCTGAGGCAATTCCTTCAGAACTAAATTCTTGGTCTGATTTCTTGGTAGATGGGTTGGATTTTATTGACTCTTTATCAGGGAGGGTTGTCTGCTCAGGTCACTCTATGGGTTCCGTAATTGCTGCAAAGATTGCATCTATCAGGAAGGATAGAGTAGAGAAATTATTTATGATAGAGCCCGTTTTATATAGCTATTGGGAGTCCCTTAAATTCTCATTACTTTCTAGGATGAGGATAAATAGAAGATTAGATATAGCTGCTGGTGCAGCTAAAAGAAGAAGAGAATTTGATAGTACTGAACATGCATTTAATTCTTATAAAGGAAGAGGGGCATTTATAACTTGGGAAGATGAATGGATTTCTAATTATTTATTAGGTGGTACAGAAGAAACTGAGAATGGAGGTATTCAATTAACTTGTGCACCTCAATGGGAGAGTGCCACCTTTAGAGCTTCTTCAATGGACACTTGGAAATATCTAAAAAAAATTCAAATCCCTTGTCAGGTAGTTTATGGAGAAGCAAGCCATACTTTTTCTCCAAAGGCTAGAAAAGAGATTCTTCGATTAGGGGATAATTGGCAATCTAAATGTTACGAAGATGCAACTCATTTTCTTCCTATGGAAAAGCCTGGGCCCGTGAGTGATGATATAGTTAGATTTATCAATGGTTAGATTTTTAAAGATCACTAATAAATTCTCTTAAAGCTTGACCTATCTCATCAGCTGAATCTTCTTGTATAAAATGATTGCCTTTAACGGTAATCTCTTTTTGATTTCTCCAGGTTCTTGCAAATTCTCGCTGGTCTCCAGTTAAAATAGTTCCCGGATCAGCGTTAATAAATAATTTTGGAATTTTTGAATCTTTAAAGAATTCTGCATTCTTTTCTACTTCATCAACAACTTCTTTTGGTTCGCCATCAAGCGGTATTTGTCTGGGCCAAGTTAGAGTAGGGCGTCTATCTTCTCCAGGATTCTTAAAAGGTCTAATATATTCAGCTTGTTCATGATCCGTATAACCTGAAACAGAATCAGCTAATAATATTCTTTCTACAAAGAAGTTTTTTTCTAACACAAGCTCTTCACCTGCTTTGGATCTAAAAAGTTCAAATATTTTTGTAGCAGCATCAGGCCACTGGTCCCAACTCAGTGGCATTACTATGGCCTCCATATAAGTTATGGATTTAACTCTTTCAGGGTTTTCTCTAGCAAATTGAAATCCCATAGCAGAACCCCAGTCATGTATCACTAAGTGTATTGAATTGCCTAAATCTAGTTTATTTATTAACCCTGTTAAATATTCGTATTGCCCATGATATTTATAATCTGGATTATCTATTCCTTCTAATTTTTCAGAGTCTCCCATTCCAATGAGGTCAGGTATGACAATTCTACTTATATCATCTACATGAGGCGCTATATTTCTCCACAAGAACGAAGAAGTAGGATTTCCATGAAGAAAGAGGACAGTATCTCCCGAACCTTCATCAACATAGGCCATTTTTTTACTTTTTACTTCAGCATACTTTTTTTTGTATTTCATAAAGATTAACTGTTTATTTTAATGGCTTTAGGCATAATTTGGAGGAGCAACAAAACCTCCAATTTCATCTGCAATTAACTTAGAGAATTCAATAGTTTTATAGTCTTGATAGGCATCACCTACTGCTTGTAAACCAATAGGCAGACCATCAGAGGAAGGACCAGTAGGAAAAACTGTACTTGGCAGATATGCATTAACAATCATGCCAGCCCAAAAAACCTGTTGGAAATAGGGCTGTTCTTGATTATTTACCATTATAGTTCTTTCACCAAAAGGTCTGTGGTCATGTTCAAAAGCAGGTGTAGCCATTTGGGGGCAAATAAGAATATCCCATTCTTTAAAAAATTCCTTCCAAGCAATCTTTTGTTTCTCTCTTTGAAAATTTGATGAAATCCAGTCTGCATGAGAAATTACTACACCTCTTAGGTTCATGGCATCTGATGAAGTATCAGAAGGATCTAGTTCATTTACTAATTTCTGTATTTTTTCTCTTTCATTGGAAGGCAATGCCGCTGACATTACAGATTGTAGTAGCAACTGATAGTTACCAAAGCTAGCTTCAGGATTAAGGTTTGGTCTCGCATCGAAGGAGACGGTAGCACCGAGTTTAGCTAATGTTTCGCCAACGTTATTAGCTCTTTCTTCTATTTCATGAGCAACCGGAGCCATCTCATCCGTTGCCCAAACTGCTACTTTCAAATCTTTAAGATTTTTAAATCCTGGTTCAGGTAAATCAAGCTTCCAACCTGTTGCTTCTCTTTCAGCAGGTCCTGCCATTATGTCTAGAGCTTGTCTTAAGTCTTCTGCACTTCTTGCAAGAGGCCCACAAACTGCTAAATCAGCATCTGGAACATTGCTCATTAATTCGTGACCCGTCATAGGGATAATTCCGTAAGTTGGCTTATGTCCATAAACACCACAGTAGTGAGCAGGATTTCTAATTGAACCTCCAATATCTGAACCGGCTTCTAGGCTTGTAAAGCCTGCAGCTAGTGCAGCAGCGCTGCCTCCAGAAGATCCTCCAGGACCTCTCTCAAGATCCCAGGGGTTTCCAGTGGTACCGTAAATGGCGTTAAAACTTTGAAAATCAGAAAGATCTAGTGGAACATTAGTCTTACCCATGAAATGCGCCCCCGCTTGTCTAAACCTTTGAACTGCTAAACCATCAGCAGCTGCCATATTTTCTTTAAACGCTTCATTCCCCCATGTAGTCTTATGGCCTTCGATAGCATAAGATTCTTTAATGGTCATCGGGAGGCCATGCAATGGCCCAAAGTCTTCGCCATTAGATAAAGCCATATCTGCCTTATCTGCGTCTTCTAATGCTCTATCAAACATCTTCACTACAACAGCATTGATTTCGGCATCCATTTTTTCAATTCTATCTATATAAAGTTGAGTTAACTCTTTCGAGCTAATCTCTTTATTTTTAATTTTATTGGCTAATTCCGTAGCTGATAAATGGTAAAGTTCCATAATTACTCCTCTCCTGGTACCCAGTCTTCATATCTTTCTTGCAATCTTTGCATGCCTGCAATCCATCTGTCCCTGTCATTGCCTTTTCTAGAAACGTACTCTAGAACTTCAGCATGAGGCGTTACAAGAAAACGTTCCTTTTCTATCGCATCGAGCACATCTGCAGCCGCCACTTCGGGTTCGATCATGCCATCTACACCTGCTACACCAGCACCTTGAGCTGTCATGGCTGTTCTTACAGCTTGAGGGCATAAACAGGATGCTCCTATGCCTTTGCTTCCATATGTTATCTTAATCCACTCAGCAAAACTCACGGCCGCTGCTTTTGTTACAGAATAACCAGCGGAACCTATTTGAGTTAAAAGCCCTGCAGCAGAAGCAGTGCTCATTAGATAGCCTTCACCTCTTTCCAACATTTGCGGCAAGACATGTTTTGCAGCAAAGATATGAGATTGAACATTTACATCCCAAATGTTTTGCCAATCTGAAGTTTCAACTTCAAAAAATCCTGGTACTCCACCAATACCAGCATTCGAGCAAAATATATCAATGCCACCAGATAAAGAATTAGCTTCTTTAATAACATTGATTATATCTTTCTCAACTCCGACATTAGCTTGTACAGCTAGACCTCCAATAGAATCTGCCGTTGCTTTAGCACCTTCAATATTTAGGTCCACACAAACTACAGATTTAGCTCCAGCGCTATTGAAGGCTTCACTTAAAGCTTTGCCTATTCCGCTAGCTGCTCCCGTTACTACTACTCTTTTACCTTTTATTTCCATTAACTTAACCCCAATTCTTTTATGGCATCTTCTCTCATTTGTTTTTTAGCCGTCTTCCCAGAAGCAATCCTTGGTAATTCATCTTCTTGAAACCACATACGTTCAGGGATTTTAAACTTGGCAATTTTTTCAGCTAAGAAAGCGGATAATTCTGCTTCATTTAAAGTTGCTTCAGGCTTAAGCGCTATCCTAGTTGCTAGGCTTTCCCCTAACCGTTCGTCAGGCAGACCAAACACAGAGGCTTCTGCAACAGAAGGGTGTTCAGCTATAACTCCTTCAATTTCTAGGCAGGCAATATTTTCTCCGCCTCTTATAACAATGTCTTTTATCCTGTCTTTAATGTAGATAAATCCATCTTCATCAGCACAACCAACATCACCGCTCCTAAACCAACCTTCAGAATCTAAAGACTCCTCCGTGGCCTCTTCGTTCTTCCAATAGCATCTAAAGTTTGAAGCAGATTTAATGACAACTTCTCCTAATTCACCAGTTTTAACTTCTTTACCATCTTCGTCGTAGATTTTAACTTCATGAACTAAAGGTGCAGGGAAGCCAGCTGAATCTGGCTTTAAATAGAGTAATTTACCGCTGGCATTTGTACCGGCTGCATTAGTTTCTGTTAATCCATAGCCTACACCAGCTGCTTTAGTTGGATGATTCTTTTCTTGAGCCTTTATTTGCTCAGGTGGTCTTGCTGCACCTCCACCGCTTAACATAGCCAAGCTTGATACATCAATATCGGGATTTTCTTCACTGAGTCTTAATATATCTTGAGACATAGTAGGCACGCCAGAAAATGAAGTTACTTTATATTTCTCAACGAGCTCAATAGCTTTAAGAGGATCCCATTTATACATCAATACAATTTTCGTAGCAGAGAGTAAGGAAAGTAAAAAATTTGAATGCGAACCTGTTACATGAAAAAGCGGTACTGCAGCCAGAGTGCATGGATTTTCTGGTTGAGGGAAAGTTTCTCCATCACTTTCTATGCTTCCAGCTAAAGTTCCTAAAAATGCCCAAGCAACAGGTGTATTAATAATAGATCTATGAGTTGCTACAACTCCTTTTGGATAACCAGTACTTCCTGATGTATACATAATGCTAGCATCATCTTCGGGATCAATTTCAACGACTGGAAAGGAATCCTTTGATTCCACTACGTCATCAAAGTTAACTGCATTGTCATATAAATTTGCATCGCAACGAACAGCTATTCTAGGAATGTCTCCAACTAGCCCTTTAAGTCTTTCTAATCTTTCGTCGTCGCCTATAAATAATTTAGATTCACTATGAGTAATTCCATAATCTAACTCTTCACCTTGCCACCATGAATTTAAGGGGACCGCAATAGCACCGATGGAAGTTACGGCCATATAGCTATATATCCATTCCGGATAATTTCTCATTGAAAAGGCTACAGAGTCTCCCTTTTTGATGTGGTAATCTTCTTGAAGGACATGGGCAAGACCGGCTGCTTTATTTAAAACTTCCTGATAAGTGTAAGATTCATCTTCGTAAGCTAAAAAGTCCCATTCGCCATGAATTAAAGCAAATTGAAAATAATCTTGTAAAGATGCAGGAGCATTAGCAAACGTGTTGTATTTATTGCCTCTAATTGTTACTTCTTTTAGTTCAAATAAACCTTCTTTAGTTTGTTCCCGGGCTAAAGATTCTCTATTTTCTTTTTTTATAAAATCATCTATGTGCATATTACTTTCCTGTAAATTTCGCCTCTCTTTTTTCAACAAAATGGGCTACTCCCTCTTTAAAGTCTTCTGATCCAAAACTATCTAGCATCGCTTGCATTGAGCTTTCAAGGTTCTCATTAATCGTCTCTGCTTGGGCGTTATATATTTGTTCTTTCATAATCTTTATTGATCTAGGTGAAACATTTTTAGCTAAATCTTTAGCGTACTCAAAAACAGAATCTTCAAACTCTGCTTCAGGGAATGTTTTGTTTACAATACCCATTTGTTCCGCTTCTTCAGCAGTAAATTTTCTTGAAGAGAATAAAATATCATTTGCTCTTGCAATGCCTACTAACCTAGGAAGAATCCAGCCCACACCCCATTCAGCTATGAGCCCTCTTTTTGAGAAAGCACTTGAAAATACCGCACCTTCTTTTGCAAATCTTATATCAGCATAAAGTGCCATAATAAATCCTACGCCGGCTGCCGGTCCATTTATAGCAGCTATAATTGGTTTAGGTACAGTAGGAAAATAACTGAATCCTCCTTCAAATCCTTTTACCCCGTTAGCCGCATAGTTTCTGTCTTCTGCTTCTAATTGAGATCCTTGAGATTCTCCTTGGCTTGTGGCTGCTAGACCATCCATATCTGCTCCAGCACAAAAACCTCTTCCAGCCCCAGTAACTATAATTACTTTTATCTCATCATCTTTAGCTGCATCGTCTAATTTTTCTCTTAAACCGGCCCTTATCTCATCGTTAACTGCATTAAGCCTATCTGGTCTATTTAGTGTGACTATTGCAACGCCTTCTTTCTTTTCATATAAAACTGAATTATTCATATTTTTCTCCTTTAAACGGTTGAACCGCCATCAATAACTAGGGTATGCCCATTAACAAAAGTTCCTGCTTGAGAAGCTAAAAAAACAGCAGCTCCTCCAATTTCATCTGGTTCACCAATTCTCCTTAAAGGGCAACTAGCCGTCGAAGCTTTAAGAATTTCTGGGTTTTCCCATAATGCCCTAGCGAAGTCTGTTTTAAAAAGACCTGGTGCTATAGCATTTGTTCTTACATTATGAGGTCCAAATTCAGCTGCAAGATTTTTTACCAGCATAATGTCAGCTGCCTTAGAGATGTTATAAGTCCCAATGACGGTACTTGATCTTAATCCACCTACAGATGAAACAACGATTATGCTTCCATCTTTTCTTTCAACCATTTCCGGAACAACCATCTGACACAACAAATGATTACTTTTAATATTATTGTTTAAAACCTTATCAAAAGCATCATCAGGAATATCCATCATAGATCCAAAGAAAGGGTTAGAGGCAGCGTTACAAACTAGAATATCTATCTTTCCAAGTTGATTCCTCGTCTCATCGACTAATAATTGCAAAGCCGTTTTGTCAGATATGTTACAAGGAATTACAATAGCTTCTCCTTCTTGACCTTCACATGCTTTGTTAATTTCTGAAGCTGTTTCTTCACATACATCTACTTTTCTACTTGAAACTACCACTTTGGCTCCTTGAAGCGCCATTTGCATTGCAATGGACTTACCTATGCCTTTTGAAGACCCAGTGATAATTGCTGTTTTACCTGTTAAATCGAACATAAATTCTCCCTTTTGTGATAGAGCAGTCTACTCTAGATTTAAAATAGAAAAAATAGCAAATATAACTAAAAAAAAATACATTTGTTAAGATGCCGCCATGCTCAGAAAAACAATTTATACAATCTCTGCTTTAATTGTTTTCTATAGTTTATACGTATATGTTGTATCAACAGGTTCTTTAGGACGTTATGAAGGTCCCGGACAGGTAACCTCGAACCCCGTACCTGAAAAGATTGTTAAAGAAAGAATAGATACACAAATAAAATCTAAGGATGTTGTAGGTGTAAATAATCAAAAAATTATCTTATTTGGTGATTTGCATGTTCATACGACTTATTCTGCAGATGCATTCCTTTTTAGCTTACCAATGATAGCAGGAGATGGAACCCATCCTCCAGCAGATGCCTGTGATTTTGCAAGATTTTGTTCTTCTTTAGACTTTTGGGCAAATACAGACCATGCCGAGGACTTAACTCCAAAAGATTGGGATGAAATAAAAGAGTCTATTCAACAATGCAATGAAGTAAGCGGAGAAGGATCTCCAGATACAATTGCTTTTTTAGGTTGGGAATGGTCACAACAAGGAGGATTTGGAAGTCCTCACTATGGACATAAAAATATAATTCTGAAAAATACAGATCCAGATTCAATTCCTACAAGACCTATTGCTTCTACTAATGCAGGTTTCGCCAGTTTATCCCAACCCGGTAAACTTGTTTTATCAGCTTTGAGACCAACAGATAGAAGGGTTCATGATTTTATGAGATATGCTAGAGATGGCGCAACTTCTGCATGTCAAGAAAATGTAGCTGTAAGGGATTTACCGACAGATTGTAGAGAGTACGCTTCAGATCCTGATATTTTATTTCATAAATTAAATGATTGGGGTCATGATCTAGTCGTTATTCCGCATGGAACTAGTTGGGGAGTTTACACCCCGCCAGAAAGCGATTGGCAAAAACAATTAACTGATCAAATGCATGATTCCAACTATCAAACTATGATGGAAGTATATTCTGGCCATGGCAATTCAGAAGAATACAGGTCTTGGAGAAGTGTTCTTTATGATGTAAATGGAAAAGCTATATGCCCAAAGCCGTCAAAAAACTATCTACCAGGATGCTGGCAAGCTGGAGAAATCATTAGAAAAAGGTGTATAGAAGAGGGCGAGTCCACTAGGGAATGTGAAAAAAGAGCAATAGAAGCCAGGCAGAACTTTGCTGACGTAGGTAATGCTGGCCAAGCTACTGTTTATAAGGAGAATGAAAGAGAATGGCTAAACGCAAGCCAATGTCAGGATTGTTTTTTACCAACCTTTAATATGAAACCAAAAGGGTCGGCACAATACATTCTCGCACTTAGAAATTTTAACAATAACGAACAAGAGGAGAGATTTAAATTCGGATTCATCGGCTCAAGCGATACTCATACAGCAAGACCAGGCAATGGTTATAAAGAAATTAATAGATTTGGAATGACAGATTCTGTTGGACCTGCGGACCCTACAGGCTATATGCTTGGATTCAATGAGGGTGAAGGTGTTTACGGTAAATCTACACCTAAAAACTATACCTACAATACCATGCCAATGGGACCGATTGAGGCTGAAAGAGTTACTTCGTTCTTTTATACCGGTGGTTTAGTAGCTACCCATTCATCTGATAAAAGTAGAGATTCGATTTGGAGATCGATTAAGAATAAAGAGGTGTACGCAACAAGTGGACCCAGAATACTTCTTTGGTTTGACCTACTTAATGGAGATGAAGGCAGTTTACCGATGGGCTCAGAGACAGAGCTTAATAATAATCCAAGATTTATTGTTAAAGCACTTGGCTCCTTCGAGCAAAAACCGGGTTGTCCAGATTATGCTATAAATTCTTTAGGAGAAGAGAGGTTAAAGCATTTATGCAAAAACGAATGCTACAATCCTTCAGATACAAGAAGGAACATCGATAGGATAGAAGTCATTAAAATTACGCCCCAATCTTTTGAAGATGAGAAAATAGATAACTTAATAAAAGACCCTTGGAAAATATATAAATGCCAAGGTTATGGAGAATGCGTATTTACTTTTTCCGATAAGGAATATGAATCCGATCAGAAAGATGCTGTTTATTACGTAAGGGCCATTGAAGAAACATCAAAAGCAATTAATGCAGGAAATCTTAGGTGCGAAGAAGATTCTTTTGGTAACTGTAAAGAAACAAACATGTGTTATGGCAGCCCTTTATTGACTCCATATAATGAAGATTGCTTAGAGTCTACTGAGGAAAGAGCTTGGTCCTCTCCGATCTTTGTTGATTACAAAGAGGACTCATAGTCTTATTTACCTTTCCAGTTCGGTGCTCGTTTCTCAGCAAAGGCAACAGGGCCTTCAATAAAGTCTTCACTTTTGTATAAATCTTGAACAGCCGGGTAATTTCCATTTTGCATAGATTTTTCTAGATCTGACTCATCTAAATTTTTGTAAGCTACTTCCTTAGTGGCTCTAATGGACATAGGTGAGCATGCTTCAATTTCTGATGCCCATCTTCTAGCCACATCCATTAAATCAGCTTGAGGTACTACTTCATTTACAAAGCCAAGTTCTTTAGCTTCGTCAGCCCCAACATGACGACCTGTTAACATCATGCCCATGGCGTTCTTCATACCAATTTGTCTTGGTAATCTCTGTAAGCCTCCAGCAAGTGCAGCTAGACCAACTTTTGGTTCAGGTAGAGCAAACCTAGCATTGTCTGAGGCAATAATTAGATCGCATGCTAAGGCTATCTCAAATCCACCTCCCATAGCAACACCATTAACGGCTGCGATGATAGGTTTATTGAGATTGTATCTACTTGTAAGTCCTGCAAAACCGGATTCAGCCATACCTATCGTTCTATCTCCCCCCGCAGCTTGATATTTTAAATCATTACCTGCAGAGAAAGCTCTATCACCCGACCCAGTAATTATTCCAACCCACAAATCTTCATCTTTAGAAAATTCATTCCAAACTTCATCAAATTCAAGATGAGATGGAGGGTGTAGTGAATTCATTACATCAGGCCTATTTATGGTTACTTCCAAAACATGTCCATTTACTTCCGTAGTTAGAAATTCATAATCGCTTTTCATTTAAGTCTCCTATTATTTATAGAAAGGATAACAGCCATTCTTTATAAGTTAAATAGGGTAAGATTATGAAATGGATTCAAATTTAACAATTGGAATACTTTTAACCGATCACGTAGTTCCTCAGTTAATTGAAAAACATGGTGATCAGGATGAGTTCTATGAATATATATTTAATAAAACTGACCCTTCTATTAAGTTAACAATTTACGATGTAGTGGTGGGTGAATACCCCAATGATATACATGACTGTGATGGATATATCATTACTGGAAGTAAATTGAGTGCTTATGATGATGTAGATTGGGTTAAAACATTAGAAGAATACATAAGAACACTGGATGCATCTAAAAAAAATCTACTGGGTGTTTGTTTTGGCCATCAACTTATAGCTCAAGCCCTGGGAGGAAGAGTTGAAAAAGCTAAACAAGGCTGGACTCTAGGTATACAACCTTACAATTTCTTATCCCAATTTCCATGGGTGAATAATCATAATGAATCAGTACGATTAATTCACTCTCATCAAGATCAGGTTACAGAACTTCCTGAGAATGCTGAATTGATAGCAGAAAATGAACGAGTTCCTATAGCCATGTTTAGGATTGGTGATCACATTATGTCAATGCAAGGCCACCCCGAATTCTCTGAAGAATACGCACACGATGTTGCCAATTTAAGAAAAGAGATATTAGGAGAAAGCCTTTTTAACGAAGCAAGCCAGAGTCTATTGAAAAAAGATTCAAATAGATTAGAGGTAACTGAGTGGTGGGTAGATTTCTTTAATAAGAGTTAATTGCCTTCAATAGTAATCCTTTCCATTCTTCTTAATTGCGGCCAGTAATCATTTACAGGCTTGTGCAAAACTGATCTATTGTCCCAAAAAGCTATTGAATTTGATTCCCAGCTAAATCTATAAACAAATTTATCTTTTTGAATATGATTAAATAAGAACTCTAATAATTCTTCAGATGCGTTGGTATCCATACCTTGAATGTGTGAAGTGAAAAGTCTATTTACGTATAAGATTTTTTTATTTGTAATTGGATGAACCTTTACAACGGGATGTGAAATAGGAGGGTTATCTTTGAGGGCTTGAGCTAATCTTTCTCTTCCACCTTCTTCTGCCAAGCTCTCTCTAAAACCATGTTCAAAACTGTGTATTGCATTAAGCTTTTCTAATTGTTCTTGCATGCTTTTATCTAAATCAGAAAAAGCAGCCGACAAGCTTGCAAATAAAGTATCTCCTCCCGTTTCTGGGATGATCCTTCCTACCAGGATACTCCCAAGAGGTGGGCTTGTTTTAAATGTCATATCAGTATGCCATTCTTCAATTTTAGAAGGGTTTTCTCGATCATTTTCTAGAATAGTTATTTCTGGGAAGCCATCTACTGTTGGGTAAGCAGGGTGAGTTTGTAAGCTTCCAAAATAAGTTGCTAATCTTTTGTGATCTTCATGGCTAATATTTTGATCTCTTATAAAGACAACTTCATTTTCAGATATTGCTTGTACAAAGTTAGAAACATCCTCATCTGAGAACGGTTTTGATAAATCAAAACCACTAATCTTTGCGCCTAGAGCTGAATCGCTTTTTTCAACTTTAATCATTAACTCCACTATAATAAGTACTTATGAAAAAGGGAATTACATTCGGGGCTTTTGATTTATTTCATGCTGGACACATTATGATGATGGAAGAAGCTAAGACAGTTTGTGACTATTTAATCGTTGGATTGCAAACAGACCCAAGTATTGATAGAAAAGAAAAGAATAAGCCTGTTCAATCTACAATTGAAAGACAAATTCAGTTAGAGGGCTGTAAATTTGTAGATGAAGTAGTTATATACGACACTGAAGCTGACTTAATGGAAATACTTAAAATAATTGAATGGGATGTTTATGTCATTGGAGAAGAGTATAAGAATAAATTTTTTACTGCTAGAGATAAATATTTAGATAAATGTTATTTCAATTCAAGACCCCATAATTTTTCAACTACTGAATTAAGGCAACGAGTTGAAAATAAACAATTCCGTTCAAATAATAGTTAGTTAACTTGCATTTTGAGTAAAAGTAAGTTTATAAAAGTTGTCTTAGATCAACATTCAAATAACACTTCTTAAGCAATATATATTTATTGTAGTAAAGAAATGAAGATTAAAGCCTGCACACTATTAGTTTTGATGTCAGTTGCTCTTTCTTTAGAAGCAGAACCTATATTATATGGAAAATTCTTTATTACTATGGAGTCTCAAGAGGCTGTTTCTGGAACAGAAGTTGATATAGTAAGTAACGGTTCTCTTTTAGGTCTTAAAGGGTTTATGGATCTAGATAAAGGTTTAGAGGCTATTTACCAAATAGAATATGAAGTTGACCTTGTAGACGGGACAGCCGATGAACTCAAAGAAAGAACTTTAAAGCAAAGGAACAGTTTTGTGGGCTTAAAAGGCTCTTTCGGCACTTTTTTTCTAGGAAATCATGATACTGCCTTAAAGCAATCCCAAGCAAAAGTTGATCTTTTTAATAACTTAGTAGCTGGCGATATAGGCAATATTTTGCATGGTGAAAATAGGATGACCGATTTTGTTGGTTATACTACCCCTACATCTAATGGCGGCTTATCAGCAACTTTTAACGCAATTAAAGGGACAGAAACTGGTAATAACAGCCTAGGAGATTCAACATCGATATCTCTTAATTACGCAACAAGATCTTTTTATGCGGCTATATCCGTGGATTCTGAGTTAAAAGGATATGATACTACTAGGGTAACCTTACAAATTCCTTTCAAAAGAACTCAACTGGGTTTTATCTTCCAAGATACAAAAGAAATAATTACAAGAACATATGAAAGCGGACACGTAATTAGCTTGTCTCATAAGATAGGTGAAAAAGGTACTTTCAAATATCAAATAACTGAATCAGATATGAAAGTAAGCTCAGGCAAACAAATAACTATTGGTTACGATTTTCAAATAAGTAAAAAAACAAAAGCTTTTTTCTTTTTAACAGATCTCTCTAGCGATAATAAGTCAAAAGAAAAACAAAAAGAAATAGCAGCAATAGGATTCGATTATAAGTTTTAAAGCTTTTCTAATACTTTTATATTTGTAATAAATTATTTGTTTATAATATAAGGGAAGTGGAGAGATGATATGAAATCTACAGGCCTAACAGACATAATAAAGAAATCCCCTTTTGGGCCAATTAAGGCACACATGGAAGTTTCGAACAGCAGTGCAGAAGAGTTAATTAATTTTATAGAATCAGCGATTAACTTAGATTGGAATAAAGCAACCAAATCTAGAAAATCTATCTTAGAACTGGAAAATGAAGCAGATGCTTTAAAGGCTGAAACAAGAAGTTTGTTAACAAAAAGTTTATTTTTAGCTGTGCCCAGAGAAGACATTCTGGATTTAATAAAGTTAGCCGATGAAATTCCTAATACTGTAAAAGACATATCAGGGTTGATGATAGGACGTCAGATGGAGATTCCTTCTGAGATAGCTCCTTCTTTCTTACTTTTTGCTAATGAAGCAGCTGCCATAATTCTCTCGGCCAGTGAAGCTGTTAAATATATAGACGAAGTTTTTCAGTTTTCTTTTGGTGGAAATGCAGCTAATAAGATGCAAGAACTTATTGGAGAATTGAACTACCTTGAAAATAAAAATGATCAATCAGAAATATCTTTGAGAGCTGAACTTTTTTCTATAGAAGAAAATCTCCAGCCTGTAAATGTTATGTTTTTATATAATATTATCAATAAGATAGGAGAATTATCTGATAAAGCAGAACAAGTTGGACACCGGATTTCATTAATTGCATCTAGATAGGAGTTGTAGATGGAGATTATAGCCTTATACGGACCTTATTTACTTATTTCAGGTTGTGTTTTTGGGTTTTTCATGGCTTGGGGAATAGGGGCTAATGATGTAGCTAATGCTATGGGTACTTCGGTTGGAGCTAGAGCTCTAACGTTAGCTCAAGCTATATTGGTTGCCTGTATCTTTGAGCTTGCTGGAGCTTACCTGGCAGGAGGTGAAGTTACTTCTACTATTAGAAAAGGAATCATAGATCCTGGACTGTTACAAAATACCCCTGATCTATTAGTCTTTGGAATGATGGCTTCGTTGTTAGCTGCTGGAACATGGCTTTTAATTGCTTCTTCTAGAGGATGGCCTGTATCTACAACTCATTCCATTGTAGGCGCAATTATTGGATTCGCTGCTGTAGGAATTAGTATAGATGCCGTTAGCTGGTCAAAAGTTACTGAAATTATTTCAAGTTGGGTAGTTTCACCTTTAATAGCAGGAATCATCTCTTTTCTAATTTTTAGAAGTGTTCAAGCATTAATTCTAAATACTAGCGACCCTTTTGATAACGCAAAGAAATATGTGCCTGGCTACATGTTCTTAGTTGGATTTGTGATTTCAATGGTAACGTTTTTAAAGGGCTTAAAGCATATAGGCCTGCCTTTAGATTTTGGACAAAGTTTGACTTATTCAATTTTTATAGGAATAGGGATAGCTTTAATCGGAACTTATTTCTTAAGAAAAGTTGAAAATTCAATTCAGATAAGAGGCGACGTAACTTTTGATGGAGTAGAAAAAGTATTTGCAATATTAATGGTATTTACAGCCTGTGCAATGGCATTTGCTCACGGTTCAAATGATGTAGCAAATGCAGTTGGTCCATTAGCTGCAATTGTTAGCGTTGTTCAATCAGGTGGTGAGATAGCTGCAAAATCTTCCATGCCTTGGTGGATTTTATTACTTGGAGGAGGAGGTATTGTTGCAGGCTTAGCTTCCCTTGGGTATAAAGTTATTGAAACTGTAGGTAGAAACATTACTGAGCTAACACCAAGTAGAGGATTTGCTGCAGAGCTTGCTGCCGCTACCACGGTGGTATTAGCTTCCGGTACTGGCTTGCCTATATCAACAACACATACTTTAGTAGGTGCGGTATTGGGAGTAGGTTTAGCAAGAGGTATTTCGGCTATAGATCTTTCGGTAGTAGGTCGCATAATAATATCTTGGGTGGTTACATTACCAGTTGGTGCAGGACTCTCGATCTTATTCTTCTTTATACTTAAAGGGATATTTAGTTAACAATATTTTTTTATAGATTTACGCACCTAATTGTAAGAATATGTCTATATGTGTGGGCGTTTTACATTGCGCGATGTAAATACTTTAAAATCAAAATACGGAGATACTGACTTTGAACCAAATTACAACGTGTCACCAGGTAATCAGATATTGGTGCTTACTGATAGGTTGCAGATTATTCTTTGGTCGTTTACTCCATATTGGGCAGACAAGCCTTTCAATTTAGTTAATGCGAGAGTAGAAACGTTAACTACAAAGCCATCTTTTGAGAACTCTAATAGATGTTTGATTCCAGCAGATGGCTGGTATGAGTGGAAAAAAGAAGGAGAGGAAAAAATTCCTTATTATCATCATGCAGATGGAGAGGTTTTTTTCTTTGCGGGTATATATGGCGGATATCGAGGCAAATTGGGGTGTGCCATAGTAACAACTGAGTCCTTGGATTCCGCAAAAGAAATTCATGAAAGAATGCCAGTTATCGTATCCAGGAATCATCATAAAGATTGGTTAAATAGTCACGAAGTAAATCCGTTTGATGAGTTAATGTCTAAAAAAATTATTCATCATCCGGTTTCAACTTACGTTAATAATCCTATTCATAATGATGAAAATTGTGTATTTCCAGTCGAATATTAGTTTGATTCTTTATTTGTTAGCAAGATAAGAAAGACAAATCCTTTTCGTTTCTTTATTACAAGAAGGACTAATACTATTTTCTTCAAGGTATCCATCATATAGAGAAGAGATCAGCACTCGTGTTGTAACTTTAATTTTTTGATTACTGACTTTAGAACCTGATATAAGCTTTACAAGCAAATTACCAATCATAAAAACAAGTTTATCTTCTGCTGTTTTAGTGAACAAAACTCTAGATATCTCCTTATTTTGGTTTATGAATATGCTTACAACATCAACAATAATTTTAAAATACTCAAAAATATTGTAATGATTTAAGGAATCTAAATTTCTTTTAATTAGATTTATAAGAAGATTGCAATGCTTTTCAGATAAAGCTTCTAGAATAGACTCATTGCTCGGGAAGAACTTATATATTGAAGGGCGTTTCATCCCAGAAACCTTTGCTATGTCTTGTATGGTCAAAGATGAACTAGAATCAGACGTCAATATATATTCAGCTGTTGTTAAAACCTCTTCATATCTTTTTTGGCTTCTTTTTTGTTGAGGCTTGCTTCTCTCTTCTGATTTATTCATTTTTTTTAACAAACAACTAAATTTAATAAATGACTATATACTTTAAATGGTTATTAAAACAAAAAAATTTTATGGATATAAAGAGCTATTTAAATCTTTTTGCTGGGATGGTTATGCTGGAACTTGGAAATTTATCTTCAACTTTAGCACCATTTAACGTCGGAGTTATTTCAGAGGGATTTAGTGCTTCATCTCAAGAGTCAGGTCTTGTCGTGAGTTTGGAATTATTTTTCGCCGCTATAGGGGCTCTAATATTTG
>Ga0208765_1000345_pt1 | contig 30429 bp, 19 predicted proteins | sample ETNtaG_2_FD_185783 | JGI IMG/M metagenome (GOLD analysis project Ga0208765, IMG submission 185783) | Marine microbial and viral communities from oxygen minimum zone, Eastern Pacific Ocean - ETNP201406SV203 (SPAdes) (version 2) | ecosystem: Environmental > Aquatic > Marine > Oceanic ...
TTAGCGAACCTGAAAAGAGCAAAACAAAAGGACAAAAAATGAAAAATTTTTTTCTAATTTTAATTTTTATGCAAGGAACAATAATGACCCAAGAAAAAACCCCAACACAAACCCCCTATGGATTTGAACACACCAAAGAGTCTGGGGGAATACAAGAATATAAAATGACAAACAATGAATTAACAATATTGCTAAAAGAAGACCACAGTGCGCCTGTCGCAACCTTTATGGTAACCTACAACGTTGGGTCTAGAAACGAAGCAATCGGGTATACGGGATCAACCCACCTTCTGGAACACTTAATGTTTAAGGGGTCTAGAAAATTTAACACAGACAAAGGGAATTCGGTTTTTCAGCTTTTACAGTCTTTAGGATCTAGAATGAACGCAACAACCTGGCTAGACAGAACAAACTACTACGAAACCATGCCAAGCGAACACCTTGAAACCGCCATCGAAATTGAAGCAGACAGAATGAGAAATGCCTTTATTAAAGAAGAGGACAGGCAAGCCGAAATGACTGTTGTCAGAAACGAGTTTGAAAGAGGACAAAACAACCCTCTCGGAGTTTTGGACGAACACATTTGGGCTACAGCTTATTTAGCCCACCCCTACCACCACTCAACCATTGGGTGGAAAGCCGATATTGAAAACGTTTCCATAGAAAGGCTTAAGAAGTTTTATGACACTTTTTATTGGCCAAACAACGCAACGGTTACAATCGTTGGAGACTTTGAAACAAACGAAGCTCTTGCGCTGGTTAAAAAACATTTTGGCAGGATTCCAAAAAGCAGAAATGAAATTCCAGAAGTTTACACAGAGGAACCAAAACAAGAGGGACAAAGAAGGGTTTTGCTTAAAAGGGCCGGACAACAAGGAGTTGTTGGAATTGCTCACAAAACACCTTCAGCGACACACGAAGATGCCCCAAGCTTTTTAGTGCTATCTTCCATTCTTTCTTCTGGAAAAAACAGCAGGTTTTATAAAAACATTACAGACAAAGGACTCACCACAGGCGTTTTTATTTGGGACTCTTTGTTTAGAGACCCAGGGCTTTTTGCGGTTTATGCGAGCCTTACCCCAGGAACCGAACACGAAAAAGTAGAAGCTCTTATTATGGCAGAATATGAAAAAATTAAGAAAGAGGGCGTAACAGACGAAGAAGTTGAAAAAGCAAAAGCACAACTTATAGCCGCCATAAAATTTAGACAAGACGGCTCTTTTGCTGTTGCGGGATCCCTGAACGAAGCAATCGCTAGCGGAGACTGGACGCTTTTTACAACCTATGAGGAAAGACTAGCAGGGGTTACAAAAGAAACCGTTAATGCGGTTGTAGAAAAATATTTTCTTGAAGACCTAAGCACCGTTGGACACTTTATTCCAAAGGTTGGCGGAGGCCAGAAAGGAAAAAGAGGTCCTTCGGGCGCCACAGAGCTTGCAGAGATAAAAAAACAATATTTTTCTAAGGAAGAAGAAGAAAAAGAAGAAGGAGCCCTTGCAAGCCAGGTGAAAAGCTCTGAGCCCGTAGAAGGGATTAGGCTCTTTACCCTAGAAAGAGGGTCGGGCGTTGTTACTCTTTCTGGAAGTTTTTTGGGCGGAGACATTTATGCTCCAAGCGAAAACAAAAGAATACCAGACGTTGTTGTTTCTATGCTTGATCAGGGAACAGCGAAAAGCTCAAAATTTGAAATAAGCGACAAAATTGAAAAGGCCGGAGCAATGCTAAGGTTTTCTAACGGAAAAGCAAGAGTGGGTTTTAATGGAAAGTTTCTATCCGAAGATACGGCTCTTATAATAGGGCTTTTGTCAGAACAGCTACAGCTCCCTGCGTTTAATGAAGAAGAGCTTGAAAAGACAAAGAAGAGAATGGTTACAGCCTATAAAAAAAGCAAAGAAAGCACGAGAGGAAATGCTTTAAACAACATGTTGGAAGGTTTTTATTCTGAAAACCACCAAAATGCGCCGAACAATGCTGATGAGTCTATTAAAAATATTGAAAAAATCACAACAGAAGACTTAAAGGCCTACCACAAGGCCAACTATGGAAGAGGAAGCATGGTGGTAGTTGCTGTTGGGGACGTAGACCATGCTGAACTTTCGAACATTATAATAGAAAACCTCAAAGACTGGCAAACCTCCCCCCTTGAGGAAAAAAAGGAAACCGAAAAAGGAACAAAGAACGCAGGAAAAGCATACGTAACAATGCAAGACAAAACGAGTACAGACTTTTTAGTTGGCGTGCCGCTTGGAATAAACAGAGATCACCCAGACTACAGACCTCTTTTTGTGGCAAGCTATATTTTGGGCGGAAACTTTTCGGCAAGACTAATGCAAACAGTTCGAGTAAAAGAAGGGTTAACATATGGAATCCGCTCTAGCATGTCAGGCTTTGGAAACGACACAGACGGATATTGGTATGTTGGAGGAACTTTTGCTCCAGAGCTTCTTTCAAGGGGAGAAAGCTCCACGCTTAGAGAAATTAAAAAGTGGGCAAAAGACGGAGTTACCAACGAGGAGGTTGCTGTGGCGAAGTCTACGCTAACAGGGTCCTATAAAGTTGCCTTTGATTCAACGGGCGGACTGGCAGGAGGAATTTTGGCTGCCGTTGTTGACTGGGGAGGGCTTTCTTACTTAGATGATTTCCCAGAGAAAACTAACAGCATTACCCCTGAGCAGGTAAACGACGCAATTAAAAAATATATTTCTGTTGAAGACCTCTATGAGGTTGCCGCGGGATCTATTGATCAAGAAGGAAACCCTCTCGAAAAAGAGTGAGAGTAATTTTGATAGCAGCCATCACGCTAGATGGTTTTATTGCGAGATCACCAAAAGACAAGATGGGGTGGTCGCTAGACCAACCTCTTTTTAAAAAACAAACAACAAACCACACGGTTTTTGTTGGCTCAACAACTGCGAAACTTTTGACCTCCCTTCTTCCAAACAGAAACCTTGTTGTCATTAATAGAAACTCAAACCCGAAAACCCTTCTTTCTTCTGTAAAAGAAGAATCCTGTTTTGTGGCAGGAGGGTCTCGAACCAATCTTTTGTTTTTTAAAGAGATTACAGACATGTTTTTAACCCCCCACCCTCTTTTTTTTAAAAAAGGGCTCCACCTTTTTCATGGAGGACCAAAAAAAACAGAAACAAAGCTAAACAAACGATTAAGGGTTGACTCTGTTAAAGATTTGTATCAATATCAATATACCGTCAAATGAAAAAAGCGCTCCAAATATCTGTTGTTTTTTTGTTAGTTGCTGGGGCTCTTTTTATAAAAAACTATTTAAAGCCCACAGAAATTCTTTATAGCGGAACAATTGAAAACCAAAACATAATAGCCCCTGTTGAGGTTTATTTTGATGGTTATGGCGTTCCGCATATTTTTGCAGAGAACGATGACGACATGTTTTTTGTTGCTGGGTACCTTGGGGCAAGAGACAGGCTCTTTCAAATGGCCTTTATGAAATACACCTACAAGGGACAGCTTTCAAGCGTTGTAAACGACACCCTTTTTCCTGAGGACAAATTTTTAAGAACCCTGGGCTTTGAGTCAATTGCAGAAAAAACCCTAGAAAAAATTCCAGAAAGCCTTTTGTCTCACCTTCAAAAAACGTGTGACGGAATAAATGCTTACGCCCAGTCTCTAAGCCCAGCAGAATATCCGCTTGAGTTTAGACTTGTTGGAATAGAACAACTACCAACCTTTGAACCCAAAGATATTGCCGGCCTCTCAACCCTAATGGCGTGGGAGCTTCAAGGCGGCTGGGACTCAGAACTCTTTTTTGGAGCAATACAAGAACAGTTTGGGCCCGAGCACCTGGCAGACATTCTTCCCGGATATAGACCAAACTATATTACAATAGCTTCTTCAGACAACGTTCTTTTGTTGGGGTACCAAGAGTTTGCAGAAAAAGCAAACGGACTGAGTAATGCCATAAAAACAGAAAGGTCTGGTTATGGATCAAATGTTTGGGTTGTTTCTGGTGAAAAAACCCTAACAAAAAAACCTTTGTTGGCAAATGACCCCCACCTGGCCTTTAATCAGCCGCCGTGGTGGTATGAGATTAGGTTAAAAAGCAATAACTACAATTTTGGTGGATATGGTTTGTATGGATTTCCTCTGCCGGTTCTTGGTCACAACGAGCACATAGCATGGGGGTTTACAAATGTGATGGCAGACGACATGGATTTTTATGTTGAAAAACTCAATGAAGACCTAACAGAGTATTATTTAGATGGGAAATGGGTTCCTCTAACAATAAAAAAAGAAACTATGAAGCTAAGATCTGGAGAAGAAAAAGAAATAATAATTAAATCAACTCACCGCGGGCCCATTGTTTCCGGAATACACCCAGACGCAAAAAACAACAACAGAGCAATTTCGTTTAGATGGACAGAGTTTGACGCTTTTGATGAAACAACAGCCATGTTTGGAATGGCAAAAGCAAAAAACTGGGAAGAGTTTTCTGAGGCCAGCAGAACTTTCGGTGCCCCAGGCCAAAACCTTACATACGCCGACACCCAAGGAAACATTGGTTGGCGCCCAGGGGTAAAAATTCCAATAAGAAAAGGGGCAGAAGCTCTTCTTCCTTTTGACGGAACAACAAGCAAGCACGATTGGCAGGGATACGTTCCTTTTGAAGAGATGCCTTTTTTGTTTAATCCGGAAAAGGGGTATATCTCAAACGGAAACAACAAAACAATAGATAGCTCGTACCCCCACTACATTTCTAGGTATTGGGCAGACCCAAGCCGCGCAACCCAAATACAAAGAAGGCTAGAGGGCCTAGAAAAGGCAAACATAAAAGACATGGCAGGGATTCAGAACGACATCACATCCCCTTTTGCGCAAGAATATTTAAAAGTTTTTACAAAAATATATAGAAAAGAATCTTCCACCGAGGGAGACAGAATACACGCCCTGTTAAAAGACTGGGACGGAAAAGAAACAGTTGAATCTCAGGCAACCCTTGCCTTTCACCTTTTATATCTTGCTATAGTAGAGAGTCTTTTTGAAGACGAGCTAAGACTTCTTGGAAAAGATTCAATGAAAACCCTTTTAAGCCTAAGGTATATAAAGTCTCTCGCTGTGCGCAAAGCCTTCGAAGAAAAAAGTTCTTTATGGATAGACAACGTTAATACCCCAAAAAAAGAAACGCTCGAAGACATTGTTAATCAGTCTTTTAAGCAGGCCGGAAAAAAGCTGGCTACACTTAAAGAAAAAACCTGGGGAAGCGTGCACACCCTAACAGTTGAACACCGACTCGACGAAGACCCTCTTGTAAAAAAATGGATTAATTTTAGTGTTGGACCGTTTCCTATGGCAGGATCAGACAAAACCCCAAGAGCGGCAAGTTACAAAGAAAGAAACCCTTTTGGAGTTGTAGCGGGCGCATCAATGAGAAGAATCATTGATCTGTCTAATCTTGATAACGGCTTAAGCGTTCTTCCAACCGGGCAATCAGGCCTTTTTGGATCAAAACACTATGATGACCAGTCTTCTCTTTATAACAGTGACAGCTACAAACCTTTCCAGTTTCACGAAGAAACTATAAAAAACGACCCTAGCATGAAAAAGCTTCTTTTTTTACCAGCTAGTCGTTAACGAAAACCAATTTACCAAGAACGCCTCTTTCAGCAATTGCCTTAATTGATGCAACAGCATCCTTCATGGGAACTGTGTTTGAAATGAAAGGAGTAATTTTCCCCTCGCCAAGCAGCCTGCCTATTTCAGCCAGATTTTTTGTGTTTTGTTCTGGCTCTGTGGCCTGAAACCTACCAATAAACACACCGGAAACAGCACACCCCTTTAAAAGCATTAAGTTGGTAGGAAAAGACGGAATTTTTCCGCCAGCAAAACCAACCACCAGGTAGGTTCCTGCCCAGCCAATTGCCCTTAGGGCCGGTTCGGCATAGCAGTCACCAACAGGGTCATATATAATGTCATAACCGCCCTTCTGGCTTTTAGCCTTTAGTTCTTGCGTAAAAGCAACCTGCTCTTCTTTGCTTAGTCTGTTTGTTCCATAAACAATGACCTCGTCTGCTCCGTAGCTAGCACAAACCTCAGCTTTTTCTTTGGTAGAAACCGCAGCTACAACGCGAGCGCCGTACGCCCTTGCAATGTCAACCGCTGCAAGACCAACTCCTCCAGAAGCCCCTAAAACTAGGACTTCATCACCTTTTTTAATGCTTGCTCTTTGTACAAGTGCATGCAAGCTTGTGGTGTAGACCATAAACATTCCGCCAGCCACATGAAAGGGCAACCCCTTGGGCAACGGAAACGTAAAATTTTCTGGAACAACAATTTTTTCAGCGAAAGCCCCAAAGCCCTTAAAAAAGGCTACCTTGTCGCCTACCCGAAAAGAAGAAACCTTTTTTCCAACCTCGCTTACAACCCCCGCGCCTTCATGTCCAGGAGAGAAGGGGAGCTCGGGCTTAAATTGATAAAGCCCTTGAACAATAAGGTTGTCTGGATAGTTTAGCCCAGCGGCCTTTACATCAACAACTATTTCACCTTCTCCCGGAACAGGGTCTGGAACCTCTTCCCAAGAAAGACTTTCTACGGGGGCAAACTCTTTACACATAATCGCTTTCATTTCTGCCTCCTACTAATGTTTAAAAACTCTTGTTCCGGTAAACACCATTGAAATTCCGTGTTCATCACAAACCTCTATAACTTCTTTGTCTTTTATGGAGCCACCGGGCTGTATAATTGATTTTATTTTATATTTTGCCATTAAGTCAACAGAATCTCTAAAAGGAAAAAAAGCATCTGAAGCAAGAACCGCACCAGCAGGAACCCTGGTTTTTGTTAGCGCATATTTTACAGCATCAACCCTGCTTGTTTGTCCCCCAGAGATACTAATAATTTTTTTGTTATATGCTACCACCACAGCATTTGACTTTGTATGTTTTACCGCTTTCCACGCAAGAGCAAGAGCTGAAAGCTGGGTTTTTGTTGGTGTCTTTTTAGTGACGGTTTTTAGTTTTGAAGCACTTATTTTTGAAAGATCTGTTTCTTGTATAGCCCACCCACCAGCAATTTCTTTCCCAAAGCTCTTTTTAGGCTTGTATTTTCCAAGAGAAAGTACCCGAAGGTTTTTCTTTTTTGAAAAAAGAGACAATGCTTCACTCTCAAAGCTGGGGGCAATAATAATTTCAAAAAAAACCTTGTTTAGCTCTTTCGCCGTTGAAAAGTCACACCTTTTATTCATTGCAACAACTCCGCCAAAAGCTGAGAGAGGGTCTACCTTCAGCGCATTTAAAAAAGCGGCTTCTGGTGTTTTGTCAGAACCAAGACCACAAGGAGAACCGTGTTTTACAATTACACAGGAAGGCTCTTTGAACTCATGAAGACATAAAAGAGCCGCTTCTCCATCTAAAAAATTGTTATAGGACATTTCTTTTCCTTGGATTTGTTTTGCTTGCGGCAGACCAAAAGACCCGTGCTTTTCTTTTAAAACAAAAGCTTTTTGGTGCGGGTTTTCCCCGTATCTTAAGTGCAGAGCAGACTCCTCTAGCTCTGTTGAAATTGCACGATCATAAGAAGCACAACAATCAAACGCCTTGCCCGCCAACCTCAATCGATCTTTTTCGCTCACCCCGCCACTGCTAATTGATTTTTGTATGCTTTTATAGTCTTTGGGGTCAACCACAACAGAAACCCACTTGTTGTTTTTTGCTGCAGAACGAATCATTGTTGGTCCACCAACATCAATGTTTTCAATTTTTTCTTCAAGAGAAGCCTTTGGGTTTTTTGTAACAGCCTCAAAAGGATAGAGGTTGCACACCACAAGGTCAATCCACCCTATTTTGTTTGTTTTGGCCTCCTTTTTATGAATGTCTCTTTGGCCCAAAATTCCACCAGCAATTTTTGGGTGCATTGATTTTACTCTTCCATCAAAAATTTCGGGAAACTTTGTTATTGACGAAACAGAAACAACAGGAATCCCCGCGTTTTTTAAGGTTTTTGCTGTTCCTCCGGTAGCAATAATTTTTATTTTTTTCTTTTTTAAAAATTTTCCAAAAGAAACAAGACCTGACTTGTCGGAGACAGACAAAAGAGCTGTTTTTGGCATTATTTTTTTATTCATTTTTTTTCCAACCCCTTATCGCTTCTATAAAAGCTTCGCCCTCTAGTCTTTGAACCTTGTTTTTTAAAGATCCAACTGTGTCCTCCGGGTCTACAACACACTTTTTCTGAACCAAAATTGGACCCTCGTCCACCCTAGTTGTTACGAGGTGAACAGTGCATCCGGTTTCTTTGTCCTTCGCATCTAAAACTTGTTGATGAACGCTTTCGTTCATTCCTCCAGCATGCTTTGGTAACAAAGAAGGGTGTACGTTTACAATTTTCCCCTCCCAGGCCGAAACAAAACCCCTAGAAAGGATTCTCATAAACCCAATAAGCAAAACCAAATCTACCTCTTTTCCTTTCAACCTATCAGAAATTTCTTTGTCAAAACTTTCTCTAGCCTTGTCTCTGTGATCAATAAAAAAATGATCAATATTATATTTTTTTGCTTTTTCTAAAATAAGAGCATCCTTGTTGTTGCTAATGATGACCTCAACAGATGCACCCAGCTCTCCTTTTTGGATTGCGTCCACAATTGGCACAAGGTCGGTTCCTTTTGTTGACCCCAAAACACCCAAACGAATCACTGCCGCACCTTTTCCATGTTTTCTATTCTTTTTTGTATTAAAGCAGATGTTCCAATGTCTTTTCTGTGAAAAACGTTTCCAACCACCCGAGAAATCCCTGCCTCTGCTTTTTGTTCTGCCCCAGAAACCTCTTTGTCTACCCCAACACACGCTACGGTTCTTGACCCTGTCGCAATAAGCTTGTTTTCATCTTCCTTTACTGCAGCAAAAAAAAAGCTATCCACATCCACGTTTTCTATCGAAACAGCGAACCCTTTTTCTGGGTTGTCAGGATACCCGTTTGGCACAGCATATTTGCAAACCGTTGCCTGTGGTTCAAACTTTACATCGATATTTTTTAGCGAACCATCAAGAATGTGGTTGCAGATGTCAAAAAAATCAGTTTTTAATAACGAAAGAACATTCATTGCTTCTGGGTCTCCGAGCCTTGCGTTGTACTCAATTACCTTTATTCCACCCCTTGTTGCCATGAACCCGCCGTACAAAAAACCCCTAAACCTTGTTCCTGTTGTTTTGTAGAGTTCTTTTGCAACTTTTTCATTTGTTTTTTGTGCGTCGCCAATATCTTTTTCGGAAAGAAAGGGAAGAGAGTGGTTTGCAAAAGAATATGTTCCCATACCCCCGGTGTTTGGCCCAACGTCCCCCTCAAATGCCCTTTTATGGTCTTGTACGGCTGGCATGTGGGCACAGCTTTTCCCGTCACAAAAGCTCATCAAAGAAAACTCTTCTCCCACAAGCTTTTCTTCCACTAGAAAGGTTCCCCCCATGTTTATAATTTTTTTGCAATATGCCAAGGTTTCTTCTGAAGAAAAAAGATGTTCTCCGGAAACCTTTACACCCTTTCCGCCCATAAGTCCATCATACTTAACAACGTAACTCCCTCCAAGCTTTTGCAAAAACCTTTCTACCCCCTCAAGAGACGAAAACTCTTTCCTTTTTGGGTTTTTTTCTGGAGAACACCTGTCCAATATGTTTCTTGCAAAGCTTTTGCTTGTTTCGATTCTTGCTACATTTTTTTTTGGAGCAACACACGGAAACCCCTCTTCTTCCAGCGCGTCCACGAGACCGTTTTCTAGAGGGTTTTCTGGTCCTATTATGGCAAAGTCTATAGCAAGCTTTTTTGCAGCAGCTACTATTGTTTGGTTGTCTGAGAGAGAGGCCATAAAATATTTTTCACACAAAACATTAATGTGTGGATTGATAGAGGGGCTCAAGCAAAAAAGAGAAACGGGCCGACAGCTTTCTTTGATTTTTCTAGCGATGGCAACTTCTCTTGCCCCAGACCCAACCAAAAGAACCTTGCTCATGGTTTTCTAACGACTTCTGCTCTGCTTTTTTCTAAGTTTTCTAGAAAGTTTTTAGAAATTTCTCCCGCACAATACTCACCAGAAAAAACAGAGTCTTCAAAAGAGGTGATCTTGGGATTTCCAATGTGCGCTGCCATTTTTAAAGCATCTAAGTCTTGATAAATTAGCTCATCCGCACCAATAGCTTTTTTTATTGCTTTTTCTGTCTTTCCATGCGCAATTAGTTCAGACGTTGCTGGCATATCAATTCCATAAATATTTTGATATCTAACCGGTGGGGCTGCAGAAGCAAAATAAACCTTTTTTGCCCCAGCTTTTCGCGCCATTTCAATTATTTTTTTTGAGGTATTTCCCCTTACAATGGAATCGTCAACTAGTAAAACATTTTTATTTCTAAACTCAATTTCAATCGGCCCGAGCTTGTGTTTTACAGACCTTTTTCTAATGCTTTGGCCAGGCATTATAAACGTTCGCCCAATATATCTGTTTTTAATAAACCCTTCGCGATATTTAACCCCCAAGTGATAAGCAACCTGCATTGCAGAGGTTCGGCTTGTGTCTGGGACCGGAATAACAACTTCAACATCAATGTGCGCATATTCTTTTTTTATTTTTTCGCCCAAGAAATCACCCATTCTTAATCGAGCCTTATGAACAGAAATAGAGTCAATTGTTGAATCGGGTCTTGAAAAGTAAACAAACTCAAACAAACACGGAGAAAGCACGGGGTTTTTTACACACTTCTTTTTAGACATTTTACCGTCTTCGCCAATTATGATCGTTTCCCCGGGGGCCACATCTCTTACAAGATCATAGCCCAAAGCGCTCAAAGCTGCGCTCTCTGAGGCAATCATGTACGCATTTTTTTGTTTACCAATTACCAGGGGCCTAATTCCGCTTGGGTCTCTAAAAGCAACAAGGCCAATCCCGGCGACCAAAGCAACAACAGCATACCCGCCTTCACACTTTTTAAAAACATTTTTTAAGGCAGAAAAAACATGGGCCTTTTTTAGTGCTCTAAAGTTTGTTTTATAAAGTTCATGTGCAAAAAGGTTAAGCAAGACCTCAGAGTCAGACCGCGTATTAAATTGACAAAAATGTGTTTTTAATAAAGCCTCCTTAATTTTTTCGCTGTTTGTTAGTGTTCCGTTGTGTGCAAGAGAAATGTTAACAGGGTTGGCAGAATAAAAAGGTTGTGCCTCTGCCACGTTGTCGCTCCCCGCGGTTGGATAGCGAACATGCCCAACACCAATATTTCCTTCCAGATTTAAGGCTCCGTTTGTTTTAAAAACCTCAGTTACCACTCCAAGGTTTTTATAAAGAGACATTTTTTCTCCATCCCAGGTACAAATTCCAGCTGCGTCTTGCCCGCGATGCTGAACCTGGATAAGCCCATCATAAATTTCCCCAGCTACGCCTTTGTTCTTGTGATATATTCCGACTATTCCGCACATTTTTAATACTTTTTTAAAATTTCCTTAATTTCTCCTAAATATGTTGATGGGGTTAGGCCCAGAAGGGCGCCCCTGTCTTCTTCTGCAACGTTCAAGCTGTTCACAATTGCCAAATACTTTTCTTTGTCAAGCCCTGTTCCTCGAGTAATTTTTTTAATTTTTTCATAAGCATCCGCATCTCCGTTTTTTCTTAAAATTGTTTGAAGGGCCTCTGCTAAAACCCCCCAATTGTTTTCTAGCTCTCCTTCCGCCTGGTTTTTGTTAGGCCTAATTCTTTCCAAGCCGTTGACTATGTTTTTATATGCTAAAAGGCTGTGCCCAAAACTGGTCCCAACATTTCTAAAAAGAGTGCTCCCGCTCAGATCTCTTTGAAGCCTTGATCTGCAAAGCCTAGAAGACAAAAACTCTAACCCCGAATTTGCAAGCTCGAGGTTTCCTTCTGCGTTTTCAAAGGCAATTGGATTAATTTTGTGAGGCATAGTGCTAGAGCCCACCTCGGTGGACCTGTTTTTTTGTATAAAAATATTTCTTTCGATATACAGCCACATATCAACGCTCATATCTGTTAAAATATTGTTTATTCTTATAATATTTTGTAGCAGCTCCGCCAACGAATCATTTGGTTCAACCTGCGTTGTAATCGGATTGTTTTTTAATCCAAGGGTTTTAATAAATCTTTCAGAAAAAGAAACCCAAGAACCTTTTGGAAAAGCGATTTTGTGTGCAGCAAGCGTGCCTGTTGCACCAGAAAGCTTTGCTAACAAATCACGTTTTTTTAACTGCTCAACCTGCCTAGAAAGCCGCGCGTGGAAAACAGCCATTTCTTTTCCAAGAGAGGTTGTGGTGGCGGGCTGTCCATGTGTTAGCGCCATCATCGGAAAACCTTTATTTTGAGACACCAATTTTTTTAGAGCCCCAGACAGTTCTTTCAGGCTTTTTAACAAAGAAGACCGGACGGCACCCCTAATCATTAAAGAATAAGCAGTGTTGTTTATGTCTTCTGAGGTTAGCCCAAAATGTACCCACGGCACCAGCGCCCCTGAAACATTTTTTTCTATTTTTTTAGACAAATACTGTACAACGGCGTTAACGTCATGCTTTGTTCTTGCTTCAATTCTTTTAATTGCATTGTATTCTTTTTGGTCAAAGTTTGAATAAATTTTTTCCAGTTTTTGTTGGTCTTTCTTGTTAAGGGAAATAAATTTTTTTAGTGCTCGATGTTTTGACAAAAAAATTAAATATTTAATTTCCACATACAATCGAAACCCCATTAAAGCTTGTTCTGAAAAATATTCATTAAGCTCGCTGACCTGCTTTTTATATCTGCTGTCTAGTGGAGAAATGTTGCTCATAGGTTTTCTAGATTTAAAACCCTGTAAACAGCTAAAGCACAGTTTCCCGGATCAAGAACAGTCAAAACAGGTGTGTTGCTTGGCATTTGTAAGGTGGAGTGAATGTTTATGCTCATATCAACCCTGTCTTTAAAGGGAGGACAGGCAAAGGTTGGTTTTTCTGTGTTGGCTGCAACAAAACCAGACAAAGCATTTGATCTTCCGGCGATAGTAACAAAGGCGACCCGATCACCCTTTTTATAAGACCGAATAATTTCTAAAACCTTTTCAGGGCTTTTGTGTGCAGAAGCAACAAACACTTCAAACCCAACCCCAAGCCCTTCTAGCGAAGATGTAATTTTTTCAGCGTGGGCCCTGTCAGAGTCAGAACCCATAATTAAAATAGCTTTCATAGCGCCTCCTCAATGTTTCGTGATATTCTTTTGTTGATGTTTGTTAAGTCAGGAAACGAAAACTTTTTTCCTGTTATTAACTCATAAAGCAATATATATCTTGCCGAAAGCTCAACAACCAATTCGTCTGGGGCCTCAGGCAAGACCTTGTCTTTGTACGGATCACAGTTTTTTGCAAACCATAGTCTTAAAAATTCTTTGTCTATATTTTCTGGTTCTTTGCCAGCACGAAGACGCTCTTTATAGGTTGTTTCAATCCAATACCTGCTTGAGTCTGGGGTATGGATTTCATCAACAAGCTTAATTGCTCCATCTGTTCCTCGTCCAATTTCGTATTTTGTGTCTACCAAAATCAAGCCATTTTCTTTCGCAACCTTTTGCCCATAGCTAAAAAGCTCCAAGCTCATTTTTGCTGCAACATCAAAATCGCTTTCTGACATTAGCCCCAAATCAATAATTTCTTTTTTAGAAACAGGCTTATCATGAACCTTGTCTTTTGTGGTTGGAGTTAACATTGGCTCATTAAGCTTGTCGTTTTTTCTTAAGCCTTCTGGCAAACTGTTTCCACAATATTCTCTTGCGCCGCTGTTATAAACTGTCCACAAAGATGTTTCCGTTGTTCCTGTTATATATCCTCGCACAACAAACTCAATAGGAAAAACATCACACTTTTCTACCAAGGAAACGTTTGGGTCCGGAACAGAAATTAAATGATTTGGAAAACGGTCTTTTGTTTTTGTAAACCACCAAGCGCTTACAAGGTTTAACACGGCGCCCTTGTATGGAATTGCTGCCAAAACTCTATCAAAAGCGCTTTGTCTGTCAGTGGAAACCATTAATACTTTATTGTCTAAAAAGTATGCATCGCGAACCTTGCCAGCTTTTTTGTTTGGGACGTTAATTGTGGTGTCCTGAATAGTATTACCCAGGTTTTCTTGAATCGCCTGATAATATTTTTTGTCAATATTCATGACAGACTTGTGAAATAGGGTTGGACAAAATATGACTATTTATAATTAAATCCACGTCTTTTTTTAATTGGTTTCTTTTCGAGCCAATTTCCCAAACAACGCCTTTTTGAACGCTTTTAACACCATCAAAACCAAATCTTTTCTGCAAAATTTCCTTAATTCTCCTTCCTTCTATGTTTTCTTTTTCTCGAACCAAAAACCGTTTTGTTTCTTTTGCCTTGCCAAGCCTAACCACAAACTCTTTGCTAGGGTTAAACAACACATCTGTTTTATAAATCTCTTTCAGGCTTAGTCTTTTGTTGGTCTCGATTTCAAAATGAAGGTATTTTTTTATTGTTGTGTCTGCGCCGATCTTTTGAGCACACTTTTCTACAGAGCCGGCCTCGTTGTCAGCAATAATCATTGATATAAGAACCTCTTTTGTTGATGAAGGTTTTTTAAAAGACGAAAGAACAGTTTTTTTGGCAGCATGCTTTAAAGCTTTGTAGCTATACTTTTTTTCTTCCACCACATACTTGTTCATTGCCCTAAAGACAGCGTCACCTTCTCCGCCAATTGTTCTTTCTGGGTGTGGCATAATTGCCATAGCGTTGCCGGACAGGTTGCTTAAAGCCGCAATGCTATCAACAGACCCGTTGGGGTTTGTGGGGAAGTCCGATGCCAAACTACCGTTCTTGGTACAATAGCGGTACGACGCAAGACTGTTTTCTTTTATGACCCCCCTCAATTCTTTGCCCACCACAAACCTTCCTTCTGCATGAGCCAAAGGAACGTTAAGAACGCCACCGTTTTTTTCTATAAAAGCCGACATGCTTTTTTCGTTTGGTTTGATGTGGCACCACGCATTGAAATATCCCGTACCAACGATTTGTCCATTTTGAACGCGCTTGTTTTGCGTTAAACCAACCACGGTTCCGAAGTTTTCGTTTCCAGGAACAATTCCGCTTTCAACCAAAATTTGAGCACCATTACAAATACCCAAAACAGGCTTTCCCAAAACAACCTCTTTTTTGATTTCTTCTATAATGGGGTCTAATGACGCAATAATACCAGACCTTGAACGATCTTCATATGAAAAGCCACCTAAAATAATATACCCATCACAAGCCCTCAGCTGAGAAACAGGGTCGTTCCAAAAATGAGGCACCGCCACCATGTTGTTTCTTTCAAGGGCTGCAACAGTTTCGTTTTCTGTGTTAGATCCAGGAAACTGTATAAAAGCAATTTTGGGCTTACTGCTCATTCAAATAAACCTCTTTTGAGGAGCCCGCTATAATTCTACCAATTTCTACGCACCCATCATTTTCTAGTGCCTTCATCACCACATTTTTTTTATTTTCTTCCACCACCAGGGCGAGCCCTATTCCCATGTTAAACGTTCTATATAGCTCTTTCATGCTTAGGTCAAGACTGTTGGTTAAAAATTCAAAAACTGGAATTTTTTTCCACGTCCCAACATTAACTTCTGCGGCTAAACCGTCTGGCAAAACTCTCGGCATGTTGTCTATAAGGCCACCCCCAGTAATGTGGGCTATTCCTTCTATGCTTTGTCCGTTGTCGATTAAGTCGTTGATAGTTTTGCTATAGTTTTTGTGTGGAGCAAGCAAAGCGCGCTCAACGGTTATGTCTTGGTTGGGCAGAGCGTCTTTGGCGCTAAGCCCGAGAGTGTCAAAAATTAATTTTCTTGCAAGAGAATATCCGTTGGTGTGTAGCCCGCTTGATGGTAGACCAAGAATAACAGAGCCGCTTTTTGTTTGAGAACCGTCAACAATATTTTTTTTATCTACAATGCCAGCTGCAACCCCAACAAGGTCATATTCGTTGTTGCAATAGGTTCCTGGCATTTCGGCGGTTTCCCCTCCCACCAAGGAAACCCCCAACCGTTTGCATTCACCAGCAACGCTCTTAATAATTTCAGATATTGTGTTTGGGTTTAGTGCACTGCTTGCGATGTAGTCTAAAAAAGTAATCGGTTTAGCGCCAGTTGCCGCAACATCGTTACAGCACGCATTTACCAGATCAACACCAATAAAACCGAAGTTTTTGCACTGTTGAGCTACAGACATTTTGGTTCCCACCCCGTCGATGCTTTGAACGATAATTGGGTCATCATAGTTTTTTAAAACGTCTTTTAAGCTGTACATTGATCCAAATCCACCAACAGAAGAAAGAACATTTTTTGTAAAAGTTGATTGAATAGTTTTTTTTGAAGAAGCAATTGCTTTGTCTGTTTTTTCAATATCTACACCAGCGTCTTTATATGAAATTTTTTGTTTCATGATAACAGTTTTTTTCTCAACGAATCTTCCCAAATGTTTTTAGCGTCTTTTATTAACAAGTTTATTTTGTCGTTTATTTTGATTGTTTTTTTGCGCGTTGTTATACCTATAATATTAAAAGGGATATCGTTTGTTTCTAGTGTTTTTTGAGTTGTTTCAAGATGTTTGTTGTTAATCTGAACAACAACGCTCAGGCTTTCGTTAAAAATTTTTTCAGAAAAATTTTCTCTGCCAACAATCGACAAAATACCCACTTCATTCAAAAAGCTCATTTTTGCAAGAGCAACAACAAGTCCCCCTCTTGTAACAACCCTTGAAGACAAAACAGCTCTTTTGTTAATCAGTTCAAGCAACGCATTAAGCATTTTGTTGTATTTGGTGACAGAAAAATTGTGAACATCGTTATTTTCAACCCCAAATAAATCAACCACCATGCTTCCACCCAGCTTGTTTCCGACTCCTCCCAACAACAACATAGTAGACTCTTTGTCCTGCAGGCTGTTTTTAATGGACAGGCTTACGTCGTTTGTTTTTCCAAAACAACCAATTATTGGGCTTGGCGGAACTGCTCTTTCTCCGCTTTGGTTATAAAAGCTAACATTGCCTGCAACAATTGGAAGGCCTGCGCCGTGCTCAAAGCCCAGCTTTGAACAGGTTTCTTTTATGCCCCTACAGCTTTCCGAAAACTGCCACATTTGTTCAGGTTTTTCTGGGTTGCCAAAACACAAACAATCGGTTAAGGCAACGGGAGCGCCTCCGCTCGCCACCACCTTTGCAGTTGCTTCTAAAACCGCATGTTGCGCCGTTAGGTACGGACTGATTTCTCCAATCTTGGGGTTGTGTGCTATTGCAGCAGAAAAACCAGCGCTTCTAATTTCTTGAGGAAAACCAGCGCCAAAAACAGCAACAACGCCTGCTTCTGAAACACTGCGCTCTAAAACCACGCGCCCCTGTACGTTTTTGTCATAACATTCATAAACGGGGGCTCTTGATGCAATGTTTTCGTTTTTTAACAAATTCATTACAACATTGTTATAGTTTTTTATAGAGGGTAAAGAATTTTCTTTTTTGATAGTTTTAACGCTTTTTAAAGGACGCTTATAAACAAAACCTTCGTTTATTGTTTTTATAGGACCATCAACAATCTTTTTTTTGTTTGCATAAACAGTATAGCGGGGCTCCTTGATGATTTTGCCTACAATTTTGGCTTGTGCCCGCAGAGAAACGTTTGGCAAATCAAACTTTTTGTTATAGTGGTCTAAAATTGTAGGGGTGACTTTCGGATTGCACACCCACATGAACCTTTCTTGTGTTTCTGAGCAAAGAACTATGTGGCTTGGTAGGCCTGACGCGCTAGTATGGATTTCATCAGCCCAAACTTCGGCCCCCATTCCAGCCGCATCTGCCAGCTCAACGCTAGCACACGCCACTCCGCCAGCCCCCAAATCTTTAAAACCAACCTTGTCTGTCATGTTGTGTTTTTGAAAATGTTTAAAGAGCTCATATGTGGATTTTAAAATATGTCTTTCTAAAAAGGCGTTAGGTTCTTGAACAGCACCCTTGTTTTGTTGTTCTTTTTCTTCTTCTAGCTCTAAAGATGCAAAGCTTGCTCCGCCAAAACCGCTGTTGTCCGTAGGTTTTCCTACTAAAACTAAATCATACCCTTCGGCGTTTTTTGGTGCGCGGGACCGAATAACGTCTTTTTCCCTGACAATGCCTGCAGTTATAATAGTAACCAAACAGTTGTCATTATATCTATCATCATAATATAGGTCCCCACAGATGTTTGGAATTCCTAATGGGTTTCCATAGCCAGCAATACCGCCAACAACGCCGTCATGGATCCACTTTGTTTTGTTGTTTTTTATATTTCCAAACCTTAGTCCGTCACCAAGAGCAACCACCTCTGCGCCCATACAACACACGTCTCTTACGTTGCCACCAACCCCGGTGGCAGCACCTTCGTAAGGAACAATTTGGCTTGGGTGGTTGTGTGACTCGTGGCTAAGCACCAAGCCGTATCTGTTGTTTTTTGAGTCTTTAGCAATTGAAACAATTCCCGCATCGTCTTTTGCTCCAAGTATTACGTCTGGTCCGTCTGTAACGAAGTGCTTAATATGTTCTTTGCTGCTTTTATAAGAGCTGTGTTCCGACCCTTGAATAGAAAACAGTATCAGCTCGGCCAGGGTAGGAGGTCTTTTGAGAAATTCTTTTTGTATCTTTTTTGTTTCTTCTACGCTAAGAGGAATATTGTTTTTAGACAAAACCGCAGCAACCTCGTCATCTGTTAGCGTTGAAAAATCAAAACTATGCCAACTTTCTGCAATTTTCATAATTTAAAAGTTTGATTTCTGTCTGGGCCATATGAAATGAGAGCAACATGGTTTCCAGTTGTTTCCTCTATTTTTTTAATAAACTCTTTTAGCTGAGCAGGGCACTCATCGATGCTGTTGATTTTTTCGGGCAAACTTTCCCAGCCTTCTACTGTTTCATAAACGGGCTCAACCCGTCCAAAACTTTCTAGGTCTGATGGTATATAGCCAATCTTTTCACCATTAATTTTGTATTCAACACACATTTTTATTTTTGACAACCCAGAAAGAACATCCACCTTTGTTAAAACCAATTCGGTAAACGCGTTAATTCGATTGGCATGTTTTAGTTGTACCAAATCGATCCAACCAATTCTTCTTGGACGGCCCGTTGTAGTTCCATACTCCTGTCCCTTTTCTCTAATTTTTTCTGCTAAAGACACCTCAACCTCTGTTGGTAGCGGTCCGCGACCAACATAAGTTAGGTATGCTTTTGCTACTCCTATAATGTGCTTGCTTTGATTGATTCCCACGCCGGCCCCAGCTTCAATGTGTCCCCCAACAGTGTTGCTGCTCGTTGTGTAGGGATAAAGGCCATGATCAACATCTAGGCAGGCCCCCTGCGCCCCCTCAAAAAGAACGACCTTGTTTTTTTTAATGGCGATTGCCAATTCTTCGGTGGTGTTTTTTACATAAGGACGCAGTGTTTCTGCGTACCCCAGATATTTCTTTAAAATTTCTTTGTAAGAATACGGAAAAGGTTCTTGAAAAATTTTTTCAATAATACCTCTATTAAAATCAAATGATTTTTTAAGCCGGGTTGTAAAGACTTTCTCGTTAAGCAAGTCGGCCACCCTAAGGCCATGTCTATACATTTTGTCTGCGTATACAGGGGCAATTCCAGACCTGGTGCTTCCTGCAGCCAGCTCGCCTTGAAACCCCGTCAGACAATGATCCATATCTACGTGATATGGCATAATAAGGTGGGCACGTTCACTAATAAGCAAGTTTGTTTTTAGCCCCTCTTTTTTTAGCAACCCCATTTCATGGATTAGCACTTTTGGGTTAATTACAACCCCGTTTCCAATAACCAAATGACATTTCGCATGAAGAACCCCAGAAGGAATTAGGTGTAGCTTAAGAACTCTTTTGTCAAGAATAATTGTGTGACCAGCATTGTTTCCTCCCTGAAACCTTACTACGTAGTCTGACCTAGCAGAGAAAAAGTCAGTTACTTTCCCTTTGCCTTCGTCTCCCCATTGGGCTCCAAGAATGAGAATAATATTGCTTATCTTTTTTTGCACTTTTTGATGATGGTGATAAGCTGTAATTTATGTTGTGCTTTTTTTATACCAAAAGAATACTTTGAAAATTTCCACATTCTTTTTCGCAACACTCTTAAGCGGGTGCGCAGCAATAGGAGCAATCGCTGTTCCGCTTGAGTCTATTGACGAACCAAACGGAAAATATGGGGTGGGCACACAAATCCATTTTTGGACAGACTACAGCCGAAGCGAAGTATATACCACGTCCCCATCAGACTTTAGAAGTCTTTTGGTTCAGGTTTGGTATCCTGCAGAAATAAAAACTAACTATCAAAAAACAACCCACCTTGTTTATCCAGAAAAATCGATAACAAGCATTTCAAAATCAGCAGGAATGCCTTCAAGTTTTGGTAAGCATGGTACCAAATTAATGTCAAACGCTGTTCAAGGAACGAGCGCAATAAGAGACAAAAAATTTCCTTTAATACTTTTTTCTCACGGCAACAGCGGCCTATCTACACAAAACCTTTCCCAGGTTGAAGAGCTGGTGAGCAACGGATATATTGTTGTTGCCTGTAACCACACCTACAACTCATCGATTACATTTAATAAAAAAGGGGACCCCATTTTGTTTAAAAGAAACGTTACGTGGGACGAACAGGCTTCCTACCATCGAAAATATTACACTCGCCAACTTATTGAATATCGATATCAAGACATTTCTTTTATTGTTGGTGAGCTTGCCAAAGAAAAATCTCAGGAAAATATCCCAAACCAATATCTTTCTTTAATTGATTTTAGCGCAATTGGAATAATGGGACACTCAATGGGCGGAGGCACAAGCTACTATGCCCTGTTGAATGATGAACGAATTAAGGCAGCCCTTGCTCTTGACGGGTGGTTTTTTGCGCTTAGCGAAGAGGACGCAAAAACAAACACCAACAAACCTTTTATGCATATCGGCCAGGAAGAATTTTTAGATCCAAGCATTCCTGGAGACATGAACAACTCAGAAGACGGGAGGGAAAACCTAAAAATTTACAACCTTATCTTAGCAAACAATTCTCCATCTTATGAAGTGTATATTAAAAACAGCTTACACTACACATTTACAGACTTAAAACAAGTTTATGTTTCAGACAGCCCCCTTGCAATACCGCTGCCCTACTTAGGAAAGGTTGATAAAGCGCTTGTTAAAAACACGATTAACGCATCAATGATGAATTTTTTTGATGCAGCACTTAAAAACAAACAGTTCCAAAAAAACACTTATGACAAACACAAGAATGAAGTAATTTTTATTAATAATGAAAAAAACTAAAAACATATTAACCCTTCTTTTGATAACAACCATTATTTTTGCCCAAGAACGACCAGTTCATACCTATTCGATTGTTGCTATTGATAAAGAATCCGGTCAAATGGGAGGCGCCGTACAAAGTCATTGGTTTTCTGTTGGTTCGTTGGTGTTGTGGGCCGATCCCGGAATTGGAATTGTTGCCACACAGTCTTTTGTTCGTCCAGAGTATGGCCCAGAACTGTTAAATATGTTTTCTAGGGGGCTTTCACCAGAGCTTGCTCTTAACATGCTTTTAAAAAAAGATTCTGAACAAAACGTTCGACAAATAGGTGCCGTTGATACCAAGGGACGGTCTGTTACTTTTACAGGACAAGACTGTATCATATATGCCTCTGGTCTTCGGGGTGACGGATATGCCATTCAGGCCAACATTATGGCTAACCCCGGCGTTCCAGAAGCCATGGAAAAAGCCTACTTGTCTACGGGAGGGTCGTTAGCAGACAAGCTTTATGCTGCCCTTGTTGCTGCAGAAAACATAGGCGGGGATTTGCGTGGAAAACAATCAGCTGCCATGTTAGTTGTTCCGCTAGAAAAAGTAGACAATTTGTTGAGTTCAAAGATTTATGATATCCGCGTAGACGACTCTTCTGACCCCTTATCAGACCTAGACAGGTTAATGCGTATCCAAAAAGCATATATTTTTGCCAACGAAGGGGACGTTTTAGCTGCAGAAGGAAAGCTGCAAGAAGCACTTGATGCTTACAACAGAGCATCAGAACTGTATCCAGAAAATGTTGAGCTTCTGTTTTGGGGAGCAGTGGTTCTTTGTACGGACGATAAATTTGATGTTGCGAAGCCTATGTTTGAAAAAATTTTTAAAGCTGATCCAAGCCTAAGAGAAATGATCCCCCGACTTGAAAACCACCCAATGTTTCCATTAAGCAAAAGCATGGTTAAAAAAATCTTAGATATTACAGAAAAGAAAGCAAACAATAAAAGCTTGGGAGAAACATTGAATAGTTTTAAAAAGGTTTCAGGCATTGGATATACAGACATGGCCAATTCAGATATTAGGAGTTTAAAAAATCACCATATTTATAAAAACCTAGACTATAACGACGCATGGACATACCCAGAAGAAGAAGGTTATATAGAATATATTAATCGCATAGGTTCTGTGAAAAATCCTTTTAAAAAAGGCGAACCCATGAACGCAGATATACAAGGCTATGCGTTGAATGAAAAAGGGGAGAGATATACTATTCCGTTTCAAGATTTAGACACAGGAATAACAACAAACGAATATAGAATGGCGTTCCCCGCTGACTATTTAAAAAGCCTAGGAATGACTGATAAAGACCTATCTAACATGATAGAAAAACCGTATGAATTTCTTAAATATTTACAGGTGAACAATACATTGCATAACAAAGGACACTACAAATGAACAACGCGCCACAAAACAAAGGGTTAAGATGGGGGCCGTTTGTAGCAAGAATTCCATTTATACACATCAGATTTAGAGCAGCAGAATTTTTTCAGGGAATAGCAATCTCTGGAGCAACAGCCTTTGCTGGCGTTCCTATTGTAATGGGGATGGGCTTAACTTTTGAGGAGGGCGTTGCCGTTTCTTTAATAGCTGGAACACTGATTGCTGCTGGCCCTATTCTGTTCGGGGTTCCGTTTGCGCCCGGATGGATTACACCAGCTTATCCAATCGTTCTGATTTTTTTTGCAACAATGGGATATTATTCGCCAAGCGGGGTAGAATATCAGCCTGAAACTTTCCAATTTATGGCTGCTTTGTGTATAGAATTCACCTTGTTGGTTACTATTTTAGGAATGACAGGCTTAAGCGGTAAAATTATTAATAATATTCCCAATACATTAAAATCAGGGATTATTTTAGGGGCTGCAGTAGCAGCGTTTTACCAGGTGTTTTTTAAAGAATTTGATTCCAGATATATGGAACAGCCCATAGCCATGACAGTTGCCTTGACAATATGCATACTTACTACCTTTTCAGATCCGTTTAAACGGTTGGCAGCATCAAATAAAATTTTTCAAAAAATAAGCTCACTAGGCCTCCTTCCAGGGTTTTTAATAGCGGCGGCAGTTGCTTATTTTTTTGGTGAAGCTACGCTTGGCGAGGTTGCTGGAAGACCAATATATCAAGAGGGTATTAGTTTCGGCTTGACGTTCCCAGAAGTTGTTAAGCTATTTGAAAGAACTTCTCCTTTTTCAGACCAGGTTGGGTTTCCACCTTTAAAGATGTATTTAGAGGCCTTGCCCTTAGTGGTAATCGGGTATATTCTTCTTTTTGGTGACATTATTACAGGAAAAGCAATTTTAAATGATGCCGAAAAAGAAAGACCAGATGAGCCGCTAGACGTTGATGTTAACAAAGTTCATTTATCAATAGCGGTTAGAAATTTTCTTGGGCTAATTGCTAACCCAAACTTTCCAACACAAGGAGCCCTATGGACCGGTGTTCACGTTGTGGTTGCGGAAAGATGGAGAAAAGGTGCCAAAGAAATGCCTTCAATATTTGACGGATTGGGATCTTATTATTTGATGGCAATTCCATTGTTATATGTATGGCAACCCTTTATAGTCTTCATGGGTCCTTTGATGAGCATAGCTCTAAACCTAACATTGGTACTAACCGGGTTTGCATGTGCTTATGTAGCGCTTGCTATCCCCAAAACAAACGCCGAAATGGCTTCGGCGCTTCTTATCGGTCTTCTTGTGGCTTTTTCAGGAGAATATGTTTGGGCTGCCTTGTTGATTGGTATATTGCTTAGCGTTTTTGTGGTTGGGCTTAGTAAAAAGCAATGAAACCAGTAATTAGTCGCCGAAATTTCATCAAAACAACGGCAATAACTGGGCTTGCTGCATCCATCATGCCAACTTCCTTGCTTGGAAGCTCTTCTCAAAAAATACAAATAGGAATAATTGGTACTGGGTTTCGGGGTCAATGGGTTTCACAGCTTTTGTTAAACCGTCCTGATGTGGATATCCCAGCAATTTGTGATATTGATGATATTATGATTGGAAAAGTTTTAAAAATATTTGAAAAAGCTAACCGGCCTATGCCAAAAGTATATAAAGACGGACCAGAAGATTTTCGCAACATGGTTGCAAAAGAAGACCTAGATGGGGTATATATTGCCACACCATGGGAATGGCACCACCCTATGGCTGTTGCTGCAATGAAAAATAATATACATGTAGGAACAGAGGTTCCAGCGGCTATTACCATTAAAGAGTGTTGGGACCTGGTTAACATATCTGAAAAAACTGGCAAACTATGTATGATTATGGAAAATGTAAATTATCGAAGAGACGTTATGGCAGTTCTTAATATGGTGCGCCAAGGATTGTTTGGCGAACTGCTTCATTGTCAAGGGGGATATCAACATGATTTGCGCCATGTTAAATTTAATGATGGTGTTAGAGCTTATGGCGGCGGCGTAGAGTTTGGAGACAAAGGTTTTTCAGAAGCGCGATGGAGAACACAGCACTCTGTAGACCGCAATGCCGACCTTTATCCTACACACGGATTGGGGCCTGTAAGCACGATGCTAGACATTAATCGTGGCAATAGAATGCTTTCGCTTACATCTACCGCAACCCAATCCCGAGGACTGCACAAGTATATTGTAGACCTTGGAGGAGAAAACCACCCTAATGCAAAAATAGATTTTAAGCTAGGCGACATAGTTACAACAGTGATTAAGTGTGCCAAAGGACAAACAATTGTACTAAGCCACGACACAAATTCGCCAAGACCCTATTCTTTAAATTTTCGCGTTCAAGGCACTCAAGGGCTGTGGATGAAAGATAACCGATCTATCTACATAGAAGGCATGAGCCCGAGCGAACATCAGTGGGAACCAGATGAAGCATATTTAAAAAAATATGACCACCCTTTATGGAAAAAATTTGAAGATCAAGCTGTTGGATCAGGCCATGGAGGCATGGATTTTTTTATTGTTCATGCATTTATAGAAACGTTAAAAGAAAACCAACCACCAGTAATTGATATTTATGATGCTGTGAGCATGAGCGCAATAGTTCCTTTGTCAGAAAAATCTATTAAACTAAACAGTACAGCAGTTAAAATTCCTGATTTTACACGAGGAAAATGGAAAACAAACCCACCTATTTTTGGTTTAAACGAAAGATATTAAATGATTTTATCTCCATTGGACTGGTGTATTGTTGCCGCCTATTTTATGTTTTCGCTCCTTGTGGGCGTTTGGGCCTCTAAGCAAGCCGGTCAAGATACAAAATCATTTTTTTTAGCTGGTAGAAATATGCCCTGGTGGCTTTTAGGCATTAGCATGGTAGCAACTACCTTTTCTACCGACACGCCAAACCTGGTAACAGACTTGGTTCGTAGAAATGGCGTAGCAGGGAACTGGACTTGGTGGGCATTTTTGTTAACAGGGATGTTAACGGTTTTTGTCTATGCCAAGCTTTGGCGACGTTCTGGTGTACTTACCGATATTGAGTTTTATGAGCTTCGCTATAGCGGAAAAGCTGCAGCCTTCCTGCGGGGCTTTCGTGCTTTGTACTTGGGTTTAGTTTTTAATATTTTGGTGATGGGCGCCGTAAGCCTAGCAGCTGTAAAGTTTGGTGAAATCGTGTTGGGCTTGCCTGGATGGATAACGCTTTTGGTTGCTTGTTCCATTACATTAATATATTCTATGCTAGGAGGGCTTAAAGCTGTTATTATTACAGACTTTGTTCAGTTTGCGCTTGCTATGGTTGGTTCAGTTTGGGGGATGCTTTATATTCTTAGGCTACCAGAAATTGGAGGAGTATCTAAGCTCATTACACACCCAAACGTAATTGATAAAATCGCATTAATTCCAGACCTGTCTGATCCAAATCTATGGGTTCCAATTTTATTGATTCCTTTGTCGGTGCAATGGTGGGCAAGTTATTATCCTGGTGCAGAACCTGGCGGCGGCGGATATATTGCTCAGCGCATGTTTTCTGCCAAGGACGAATCCAATGCTGTCGGTGCTACCTTTTTATTTAATGTAACTCACTATGCTTTGCGTCCGTGGCCATGGATTCTTATAGCCCTGTCATCTCTTGTTGTGTTTCCGGAGCTGACGGATCTTAAGGCCACATTTCCTGCGCTCTCCAACGACAAGCTTGGTCATGATGTAGCCTACCCTGCCATGCTTACTTTATTGCCGTCGGGACTTTTAGGGCTAGTTGCTGCTTCGCTCATTGCTGCCTTTATGAGCACCATGTCTACCCAATTAAATTTAGGCGCTAGCTACCTCGTAAATGATTTTTATCATCGGTTTGTTAATCCTGATGCATCAGAAAAACAATTGGTTTTAGCTGGACGACTATTTACGGCAATCTCTGTCTTTTTAGGTGCCGGATTGGGGCTTTTGCTTACCAGTGCTGGACAAGCTTTTACATTATTGCTTATGATCGGTGCTGGTACAGGCCTTATTTATATTTTGCGTTGGTTTTGGTGGAGAATTAATGCTTATACTGAAATTGTTGCAATGGTTAGTTCGCTTGTTGTTGCAGGATATTTCAATTTTTTTAATAACGAACTAGAGAGCTGGGAAAAAATTACTATTGGTGCAATACTTACTACTTTTATTTGGGTTCTTGCAACTTATTGTACACCACCAGATGACGAAAAAACATTACGAAACTTTGTTAAAAAAGTTAATCCTGGTGGACCCGGATGGGCAAAATATACTGACGACACACTGGGCGAACCCTGGCCAGTTCCAAACGGAATTCTTTGTATGGTGTTGGGCTGTATAGCTACCTACAGTTTTCTTTTGGGTGTTGGCCAATTAATTTATGGTCAAATAGAATCAGGAATCCTAATTTGTAGCTTAGGGGCCATTTCATCTTTCGGCTTATTTAAATTATGGAAATAACTACTCCAGGACGCATCTGCCTTTTCGGAGAACACTCCGACTATTTGGGGTTACCTATTATTGCAATGGCCATTTCTTTGCGAGCCAAAATTATAGGAAAAAAAAGAATTGACAACCAAATTATCATTCATAAGCCTGATCTGAACGAAACCGAAGCTTTTTCCCTCGAGGATTTGAGCTACACTAAGTCCCGAGACTATTTCAAAAGCTGCATTAAAACATGTCAAAACGAAGGACTGGCTTTTTCATCTGGGTTTGAATGTGAGATTAGTAGCCAAATTCCGATTCGCGCAGGGGCTAGTAGCTCATCTGCCATTAATGTGAGCTGGATTCATTTTTTGTCGAAAATGGCGGATAACCCCGTTAAATGGTCACAGGAAAAAATTGGAGAATTAACTTATCAAGCAGAGTCAACCGAATTTAATGAACCAGGCGGAATGATGGATCAATATACAACTGCTATGGGTCATATTATACACCTGGAGTCAGAACCAAACATTTCCATCAAGTCGTTAAATCCAGAATTAGGCTCATTTGTGTTAGGAGACTCAGAGCAACCAAAAGATACAATGGGAATCTTAAAACGTTTAAATGATGGGCGAGCAGAGATACTAAATACACTGCGAATCAAAAATCCAAACGTTAATATTCATACAATGGATAGCGATACAAATCTGGCTGATTTAAATAGCGAACAAAGAAAAATGTATCAAGGAACAGTTCAAAATCGAAACTTGTTGCGCAAAGCTTTGGTGGAGCTAGAAAAAAACGAACCAAGCTCCCAATTAATTGGCAAGTTTCTTACTGAACTCCACGAAGTGTTAAGAGATATATTTTTTATCAGTACTCCTAAAATTGAATTGATGCTTAGCGCCGCAATGAAAGCAGGCGCCCTAGGAGGGAAGATTACTGGATCAGGCGGCGGCGGTTGTATGTTTGCTTACGCACCTAATCATCCAGAAAAAGTTGCTGAAGCCATTGAACAAGCAGGGGGAAAAGCATATATTATTCGTGCAGACGGCGGAACACAAATTGGTTGATTAGCTAATATCGCGAAAATAAAATAATACAAAAAATCTATTGACATCCAAAAAAACTATAACCAATTTATGTTGATTTAGCCTTTGAAGGGATACGGGTCCTTTGAAAGGCGTATATATTTTATTATATACATTAATATATATAAGGGTAAGAAAATAATAAAATGAATAACAACAAATTAAAATTTGTTTATACAATTACTCATTTGGAGGTAGAATAATGAGAAAACTACGTGTATTAATTGCACTACTTGTTCTTCCTGCGCTCATCTTTGCACAATCAACAACTGCGAAATTGGCAGGGGTTGTAACCGACGCTGATGGTAATGCATTAGTCGGAGCAAACGTTGTAGTAGAAGGAACAAACCTTGGTGCAGCTACCGATGAATTAGGTAGATATTATATTCTTGACGTTCCAGTAGGTAACTATACTATGCGTGCCGAGTATATCGGTTATAGCACAGTTATAGAATCTGGCATAAGAACATCAGTTGGGTTTACGACTACAACTGACTTTGCGCTAGATGTAGCTGCTGTTGCAGGTCAAGAAGTAACAGTAACAAGAGAACGACCATTAATCAATCCAAACGCTACAAACACAACTCGTATTGTTGATAAAGAGTTAATTGACGCGTTTGCTGTTAGGGGGGTATCCAATATTGTGAACCTTCAAACAGGTGTTGTTAATGGGTACTTCCGTGGAAGTAGAAGCGGCGATAGTCGTTACTATGTTGACGGCGTACCGGTTAAGGACGTATATGGTGGAGGAAACTTCATTAATGGTAATTCTCAAACCGCGCTTCAGGAAATTTCAGTACAAACTGGAGGTTTCTCTGCAGAATATGGTGGTGCCAATGGTGGTATTGTTAACATTACTACTAAGACTGGTGGTACTCAGTGGAGATCTAAAGTAGAAGCAATTTCTTCTATGGGATCTGATGCAGGAACCGATCCTGATGCATTATATTCAGACGGTTATCGTAATGTCAATTTTGACGTGGGTGGACCAATTGGTGAAAATGTAAAACTATACTTATCTGTTGAACAGCGTGAGTACGGTGGAAGCGTTTCATACGGTTCTTATCCACAAACAGATGCTATGCCAATGACCGAAGTACCAGCTGGCTACTATAGCGACGGTACTGATGGACTAAGTTATGGCAACGACGAGAGCGGTAACAAGATCTGGCATATTGAAGAAGTTATTAGAGACAACCAAACCGACCCTGCGCTATTGGCTGCAGGCGTTGCTGCTTATGATACCACACATATTGTTTATAGTAACTATAGACGCATGTATGGTCAACAACCACATGACAATACTGATCGTACTACCATTAATGGTAATATGACGATGGATTTCGGTCCATTACGTATTAAGGTTGGTACTCAAGCATACGACTATTCAGGTAGAGGCTACAGTTTTGGTAGAACTCTAGGTGGATACACAGATGCTGGTAGTTATAACGAATCAAACTTTGCAATGGGTTATGTAAATGCTCGTTATACCATTAGTCCTCTTTCTTATGTGAAAATTTCATTATCAAATCAAGACTATGAAACTCTTTCTGGTAATGAAAATCACCTTAATGATATAGGAATGTATGGTAAGAGAACAAAAGCATTTGGCTCAACAAACTACTATTTCCGTAGAGACGGTTATGGTCCGATTTCTCCAGATGAGATTTTAGGAGCAACTGGGTATGGATCACAATATACATACTACGGTAAAAGAAACACCACAACTAACACTGTAAGTTTTGACTATACTAACCAACTTGGCTATAATGAGTTCAAGATGGGTGGTTCTGTAGACAATACAGAAATTACACGATACAGTCTTAGTGCTGCTGGTGTAGCTAGAATGATAGCTGACGTTGATGCAAACTATGATGGTGTTGCTACTAACGAAGAAATTATTGCTGCAGGAAGTGATCCTGCTGACTGGAGATTTATTAACTATAGAGCTCTATATGTAACAAATCTTGGTTATAATATTTATGGTGACGAATGGAATGGAACATATAATCAAGACGATCATATGCTTGCTCCAGCGGAACCAGTCCAATCACGTTTCTATGTTCAAGATAAACTTGAATTTAAAGATGTGGTTTTACAAATGGGTCTTTCCTTTGAAACTATCGACACTGGTGCAATGGCTCCAGACTCAGAT